>Ga0181516_10002215_pt1 | contig 14055 bp, 11 predicted proteins | sample PEATcosm2014_Bin_25_FD_121104 | JGI IMG/M metagenome (GOLD analysis project Ga0181516, IMG submission 121104) | Peatland microbial communities from MTU Mesocosm Facility, Houghton, MI, USA - PEATcosm2014_Bin01_10_metaG | ecosystem: Environmental > Terrestrial > Soil > Wetlands > Peat | place... | reverse complement strand
GGACGGCGGCGCGCCCGCGGTCACCAGGTCCATGTTCATGTCCACAGCGCCCTTCTCGCGGGCCTGGTCGACCAGCCGGTCCAGCATCACCTGCTCGGTGATGCGGCCCTGCTCCTCGTCCAAGGAACGCACGGGCAATCCCTGCTGTTTCATCTTATTGTAGAGGGCCTTCACCTCGGTCGGGCTCACCGGGCTCTTGGCCGCCTCGGCTTTCACCAGGGCCTCGATCAGGCTGCGGCTGCGCACAGCCTCGTCCACCTGGGCCAGCTGGGCCTTCAGGCCCGCCATCTGGCGCTCCAGCGCCTGGCGGTACTTGATGCGCTCCTCCTCGATCTGCGCGGCAAGGGTGGGGTCGGCTGCCAGGCCCCGCTGCTCAGCGGCCTGCACCAGCAGCTCCTGCTTCACCATCTGCTCCAGCACCTGGCGCCGGGTGTCGGCATCCAGGGCCTGGTTGGGGTACAAGGCCTGCAGCAGCTCGGTCTGCTGCTCGAACTGCTTCATGCCGATCTTCTTGCCATTGACCGTGGCCACGGTCTTGCCCTTGCAGCCAGCCAGCATTCCCGTGGCCAGCAGGGCTAAAAAGGCGCACTTCAGGGTCTTTCCAAGCGACATGAACGGCTCCGTTCCGCGGGATGAAAAAAATGTAGGAGTCAACCCTGTCGGGCCAACTCCTTCCTATCTATATTAACATAGGGCCCCAGCTGCGGCAACAGCCTTTTCAGGAAGGCATAGCCTCCCCCCTCAGGGGCGGTGAAAGCCAGGCCCGGCGGCGGGCCGGCCAAGAAGCGGACCTGGCCCGGGAAAGCGCCCAGGATGCGGGGCACAAAGTCCGAAGAGGGCTGGAAATCAGGGTAAAAGCGGAAGATGACCTGGCTGCCCTTCTGCACCACCTCGCTGAAGCCCAGGGCCTTGGCCCCCAGGCGGATGCGCACGGCCTCAAAGAGCCAGCGCGCCGGGCTGGGCGGCTCGCCAAAGCGGTCGCGCACCTCCTCCTCCACCGCCTTCAGCTCCTCCTCGCCCTCCAGCTGGGCCAGGCGCTTGTACAGGTCCAGCTTCATGCGCGGGTCGCCCACGTAGTCCTCGGGCAGGTAGGCGTCCAGGTCCAGCTGCAGGGCGGGGTTGCGGTCCTCCTTCACCTCCTCGCCCTTGAGCCGCTGCACGGCCTCGTTGAGCATGTGGCAGTAGAGGTCAAAGCCCACCGCCGCCACCTGGCCGTGCTGCTGGGCGCCCAAGATGTTGCCCGCCCCGCGGATCTCCAGGTCGCGCATGGCCACCTTGAAGCCGGCGCCCAAGTCGGTGAACTCCTCGATGGCGCTCAGGCGCTTCTCGGCCACCTCGGGGATGCTGCGGCCCTTGGGGTAGAAGAGGTAGGCATAGGCCTGGCGCTCGCTGCGGCCCACCCGGCCGCGCAGCTGGTAGAGCTGCGACAGGCCGAAATCCTCGGCGTGGTTGATGATGATGGTGTTGACGTTGGGCATGTCCAGCCCGCTCTCGATGATGGTGGTGGAGATGAGCACGTCGTGCATGCGCCCCAGGAACTCCACCATCACCTGCTCCAGCTCGTCCTTCTGCATCTGGCCGTGGGCCACCGCCACCCGCGCCTCGGGCACCAGGGCCCGCAGCCGCTCGGCCACCTTGTGGATGTCCTTGACCCGGTTGTGCACGAAGAAGACCTGGCCGCCGCGCTTGAGCTCCTGCAAAATGGCCTGGCGCGAGAGCTCCTGGTTGTCCTCCAGCACATAGGTGCGCACCGGCAGGCGGTCCAGGGGCGGGGTCTCGATGACGCTCATGTCGCGCAGGCCGGCCAGCGAGAAGTGCAGGGTGCGCGGGATGGGGGTGGCCGACATGCTGATCACCGCCACCTGGCTGCGCAGCTTCTTGAGCCGCTCCTTGTGGGCCACGCCGAAGCGCTGCTCCTCGTCGATGATGACCAGGCCCAGGCGCTTGAAGGCCACGTCATGCTGAAGCAGGCGATGGGTGCCGATGGCCATGTCGGCGCGGCCCTCGGCCAGGTCCTTGAGGGCCTCCTTCACGTGCTTGGGGCTGCGGAAGCGCGACAGCATCACCATCCGCACCGGCCAGTCGGCCATGCGCTCGCGGAAGGTGTTGAAGTGCTGGTGGGCCAGGATGGTGGTGGGCGCCAGCAGCGCCACCTGCTGGCCGGCCATCACCGCCTTGAAGGCCGCGCGCAGGGCCACCTCGGTCTTGCCGAAGCCCACATCGCCGCAGACCAGCCGGTCCATGGGCTTGGGCCGCTCCATGTCGCGCTTGACCGCCTCGATGGCCTTGAGCTGGTCGGGCGTCTCCTCGTAGGGGAAGCTCTCCTCAAAGAGGCGCTGGGCATCGGTGTCGGCGCCAAAGCCGTGGGTGCGGGCAACCTGCCGGCGGGCGTAGAGCTGCAGCAGCTCCTCGGCCAGCTCGGCCACCGCCTTCTTCACCTTGGCGCGGGCCGAGGCCCAGCGCTCGCCGCCCAGCTTGTGCAGGCGCGGCGCGTCGTCGCCGCCCAAGTACTTCTGCACCAGGTTCACCTGCTCGGTGGGCACGTACAGCTTCTCGCCCTCGGCATACTCCAGGCACACGAAATCCTTGGCATGGCCGTCGATGTCCATGCGCACCACGCCGCGGAAGATGCCGATGCCGTGGTCCACGTGCACCGCGGCCTGCCCTTCCTTGAGCTCGCTGAAGCTCTCGATGGGGCGGCTGCCCTTCAGCCCTTTGTAGCGGTGGCGGTAGACGCGGGGGGCGGCCAGGGCCTGGCGCTTGAAGAGCTCCTGGTCGCTCAAGAGCGAGATGCCCAGCTCCGGGGCCACGAAGCCGCGCTCCAGCCGCGCCAGCGCCAGCCCCACCCCGCCCTCGGGGATGCTCTCGGGCGGCGCGGCCTCGGAGATCTCCAGGCTCTTGTACTTCTGGGCCTGCAGCACCTCCTTCATGCGCAAGAGCTCGCCATGGGTGCGCGAGGCCACCAGGGTCTCAAAGCCCTTGGAGAGCCACACCAGCACCTCGCGGCCGAACTGCTCCACATCGCCCTGGGCCAGGTCGTGGCTCTTGAAGCTGAAGCTCAAGGGCTCGGCTTCCTTGAGCTCGGGCAGGCTGTGCGGCAAGAGCGAGCTATAGAAAGTGGCCGGGCCCTGCAGGGCCTTGACCAGCCCGCCGCGGCCCAGCAGCAGCTGGTCGGGCCGAGGGAAGAGCAGGCCGGCGCTGGCGCGCGCCTCCAAGAGCTCGGCGGCGCGCGCGTGGGCCTGGTCCAGGCGGTCGAGCATCAGCTGGGGCTGGTCCGCCATCAGGATGGGCCGGCCGGGCAGGCAGGCCAGGTAGTCAAACAGCGTGCAGCCCGGGTGGAAGAAGGGCTGCAGCCACTCCAGGCCCAGGAACTGGGTCTCATCCGCCAGGCGGTCGTACCAGGCCTGGCGCGGCACGGCCGCCAGGCGGCTCTCCAGCACGCGGCGCAGGCCCGCCGCCCGCGTCTCAGGGTCCAGCAGGATCTCCTGGAAGGGGATGATCTCCACCTTCTCCAGCCGGCGCTGGCTGCGCTGGCTGGCCGGGTCGAAATAGCGCAGGCTGGCCAGGCGGTCGCCGTCGAACTCCAGGCGCAGGGGCCAGTCATGGTCGGGCGGCGACACGTCCAGCAGGCCGCCGCGCAGGGAGAACTGGCCCGGCTCCTCCACCGTGAACTCGCGGCGGTAGCCCATGGCCGCCAGGCGGCCGGCCAGCTGTTCCAGGCTGTAGTCGCGCTCCAGCTCCACGCTGAACACCGCCCGCGCCAGCGCGTCCGGGGGCGGCAGGCGCTGACAGGCCGCCTCCAGGCTGGTGACCAGCAGCAGCGGCTCGCCGGCGGCCAGGCGCTTGAGCACCAGCATGCGCTCCACGGTGCGGCCGTAGTCCTTGGTCAGCGCGTCGTAGGCCGCGAACTCCAGGGCCGGAAAGTAGACCAGCGGGTCCTCGCCCGGGTCGAGCACGGTGGGGTACTTGACCTGAAAGCGGGCCTGCTGGCCGGGGTGGGAGAGGCTGGGGAAGCCCTGCAAGAAGAAGCGCAGCTCCTCGGTCAGCTCCAGGGCCTGGGCCTCGTCCACGGCCAGCACCACGCCGGGCCGGCGCAGGCGCGCGAACACCGCGGCCGCGGCCAGGCTGCGCGCCGAGCCCCACAGCCCGCTGGCCCAGGCCGGGCGGCCCTGGCGCAGGCATTCGAGCAGTCGGCCCCCGTCCGGCAGGGCCTCAAAGCGCTGGAACCATCCATCGAAGAGCAAGCGGCCTCCAAACGCGCCCAAGCGGACCCTGCGCCATGCAGGCTCCGCGAGCGTTGACCTCACCCCCGCCCCTGACGCGAGGGGCCATAGACAAACATCCCCCTCCCCCTCTCCACAGTGGAGAGGGGGAGGGGGGAACTTGCCTCATCGCCGGGGGTGGCGGTGAGGTCTTAGGCCTTAGGGCTTGTCGTCGTTGTGCCCCACGTAGAACTTGTGCTCCAGCGTGTCCTCGCCGTTCAAGGTGAGGATGATGCGGTACCAGCCGCTGCGCTCAAAGCGCACCTTCCACGGCGTCTCCACCGAGTAGTCGGTGAGGGCATTGAAGAGGTTGAAGGCGAAGGGCTCGCGGGTCTGGTCGATCACCTGGCCCTCCGGCCCCACCAGGCGCAGGTTGCCCACAAAGGCGCCGTAGCCCTGCGAGAAGACCAGGTTGGTGCTGAACTCGCGGTCCAGGGGGAAGGCATCGCCCTTGTCGTAGATGAGGTTGGCGCAGGGGAAGCGGTCATACTGCTTGCCCTGGAAGAGCACGTTCTTGTCGAAGAGCATCATCTCCACGTGCGGCAGCTGGGCCGTGCTGGAGCTGGCCGTGCGCGCCGGCTGGGCCGGGGCGGCCGTGGGCTGGGGCGCGGCCGCGGCAGGCGCCGCGCCGGTCACCAGGCTCAGGCCCCAAGCGTTCTTGAGGCCCGCGAGCACGCTAAAGTCCACCGGCTCGCTCAGGTCCACCACCATCCACACCTCGCCGTGGTTCTGGGCGATGCGCACCTGCTTGGCCGCGCCGGCGCTGAGGCGGATGGTCTGCTTGGGCCCGGCCAGGATGGCGTTGGCCACGCGGGCCAGGATGCGGTCCGGGTTCTTCAGGCGCGAGACCTTGGCCGACACCGGCCCATTGGCCTTGAGGATCACCTCGATGCCAAGGCGGCTGGCCTTGTGGCTCACGCCCAGCACCTTGAGCGCGGCCTTGGCCTTGGCCAAGGGCACAGCGACCGGGGCCGCGGCCAGCGGGGCCACGGCAGCGGCCGGCATGGATGCCACCACCGGCAGGCTGACGGCCGTGGGCGTGGCCACGGCCTCCACGGTGGGCGAGAGCGGCTTCAAATCGCGCTTCTGCACCGGGGGCAGGCTCAGGGGCTCTTCGTCCTCAGCAGACCAGGCCGTGCCGGGCAGGGACAGGCTCATGGCGCAGAGCAGGGCCACGGCCCATGCCCCTAGGGTCTTCGCATGTTGCTGAACCATAGAGCCCGCACCAGAAAATGAGGGGATAGCGGATGCAACTCCGCTTCTCTGCATGATACGACAAAAAGCCTTGCCTGACAAACGGAAAACCGTTCAGAACAGCCCACAAACAAGCAAAGGCGACCCGCAAAGGGCGCCTTTGCTGAATTTCCAAGGGCAATCCATCACGCATACAGCTGGTTGATCTCATGCTGCTCAATGGCCGCTGCCACGAGATGCAGGCCTATCACTGTCAGCACCAGGCCCAGCCAATTGAGCTGGGGGTTGGGCTGCTTCTGCTCCTGCACCAGCACCTGGCTCAAGGCCATGCCCAGCTGGTACTGGATGTAAAGGTTATAGATGCCGAAGGTGATGAGGCTCAAGAAGAGCCAGGGCCAGAACCTGAAGCGCTCCTGGCCCAAGAAGCCGTTCACCACCCTGAACAGCCGCGCCTGCCAGAACAAGCCATAGATGCCAAAGGTGATAAGGCTAAGGATGATGCAGGCTGCGATGGAGCGGACCGCGCTCGCCGCCGATGGCTTCATGCGTGCTCCAGTCATAAAAAAACGCCCTTGATCAGGCGCTTTCAAATACTCTTCAAAAGCCTGAGCTTGTTCAGCAAGCCAGGAATATCTTGTTCCATTGTGATCGCGACTTCCATAAGATCCACGCCATCGTACTGGTGGATCAGCTTGTCACGCATGCCGGCGATCTCTCGCCAAGGGATGTTGGGGTTGGCGTCTTTGAAGCCTTGCGACAAGCGCTTGGATGCCTCGCCCAAGATCATCAACTGATGCAGGATGGCAAAGCGCAATACTTCGTTCTCAACAAGCTGCGCAAAACCCTGGGCTGGCTTCATCCGCAACAACGCCTCGCAAGCATTGACCATGTCAGCAAGCGTCGCCGTGTCACGCTGCATAGACCAGCTCTGAGCTCTCCAAGATGCTCTTCTTGCGCAATTCATTGCGGCTGGCCAAAAGGCCCCGGCGGCTGACTAGATCGACCTTGCGCCCCGCCAAGATGGCCAGCTCATCTTCCATATGCTGGTGATCGAACAAGCTCCACTTCGCGTCAGCGGCAAAATCAGCCAGAACATCCAGGTCAGAGTCCTGTCGCGCCTCGCCTCGAACAACCGAGCCAAAGACCGCCATGCGGCTGATCTTCCATTTGACGCAGAAAGCCTTTAGCTGGCTCTCATCCAAGTTGTATTGCTGTGGGCTCATTGGCATCCTCGCTGCGGGACATCATCAACCTAGCGCTGCATGATTATAAACCCCCGCTCAGAACGCCTGCAACTCATCAATCTGTCCCTGCTTGCGCCATTCTACCCTGCCAACGCTTCGATCGCCAGCGCCAGCGCAGCAGGATGGGGAAGAGCACAAAGGTGGCCACCACGCAGGCCCAGGCGGCCAGCGGGCCCATGCCCAGCGGCTTCAGGCAGAGCCAGGCGCTGCTCAGCAGGCACCAGTGCATGGCCACGGTGAGCAGCATGGCCCACAGCGTGTCCCCTGCCCCGCGCAGGGCGCCGGTGTAGACCATCAGCGCGCCCTGCACCAGCACATAGAGGGCTGCCAGCCGCAGCATGGCCTGGGCCAGCGGCGCGGCCTGGGCAAAGACCGGGGTGGGCGCGCTGGGCGCGAACACGGCCACCAGCGCGCCAGGGAAGAGGACAAAGAGCGCGAAGACGAAGGAGGAAAAGATCCAGGTGAGCTTGATGCCCGACCAGGCGGCCTTGTCCGCGCTGGCCAGGTCCTGGCTGCCCACAAAGCGGCCCACCAGGCTGGTGACCGACTGCTCCACGCCCACCAGGGGCACAAAGCTGACCATGTCCCAGCTGAACATGATGCTGGTGGCCGTGGCCACGGCCGCGCCCTGGGCCTGAAAGAGGATGACCAGCAGGTTGAAGGCCAGCAGGTTGAGAAAGAGCTCCAGCCCCGTGGGCGCGCCGCGCTTGAGCAGCTCCTGCATCAGTCCCCGGTCAAAGCGCAGGGCCCGCGCCACCTGGAACTCGTGCCGCACGCCCGGCGCCAGGGCGCTGAAGAGCATCACCAGCAGGCCCGCGATGGAGCCGATGATGGTGCCGATGGCCGCGCCCGCTATGCCCCAGGCCGGCAAGCCCCAATGGCCAAAGATGAGCAGCCAGGCCATCAGCGCGTTCACGGCCAGGGACGTGAGGGCCGAGGCCATCACCACCCGCGTGCGGCCTATGCCGCAGAAGAAGCCGATGAAGGGGCCGCGCAGCAGGCCCAGGCCCGCGCCCAGGATGAGGATGCGGAAGTATTGCACCTGCAGGGGCAGCTGCGCCGCGTCCAGGCCCAGGCGGCTGAACACCGGGCCTGCCAGGGGCAGCAAGAGCAGCAGCAGGGGCCAGGCGGCCAGGGCCAGCCACACGCCCTGGCCCGCGGCCTGGGCCGCGCGGGGCTTGCTGCCCGCGCCCAGCTGCTGGGCCGCCAAAGCCGTGGTGTAGCTGATCAGGCCCAAGAAGAAGGTCATGGCCATGAAATTGGCCAGGCCGCCGGCCATGGCCGCGTTCATGGCCTGGGGCCCCAGCTTGCTCAAGAAGAGCCGGTCCGTGAAGGTCATGAGCGTGTCAGCGCTGGTGGACACCACCATGGGCAGCGCCATGGCCAGCATCTCAGCCATGCCGCCCTCTGGCCGGGCTGGCGGGCGCCGCGGGGTCAACGCCGCTCCTTGGCCCGGCACCAGTAGACCTCGGTGCGGTAGGGCACTTCTATCAGCTCCCTGCCCCGGGTCTGCGGGTGGGTGGCCAGCAGGCTGGCCACCTGGCCCAGCACGGCCTGGCGCTCGGCCGCGGGCAGCGCGGCGATGAAGCTGATGGAGCTCACGCGATCCAGCACGCCCTGCGTGGTGCTGGGCTGGGCATAGGCAAAGCCCTGCTGCTGCAGGGCCGTGAAGGGGCTGGCCGCAAAGGCGGCCTTCCAGGCCAGGCCCTTGTAGCGCGGGGCCGCGCCCTGATGCGGGTCCAACAAGCGCGTCATCTCCGCCACCCAGCCCACGGATTCGTCGCGCACATTCCACACCAGGCCCAGCCCGGCGCCGGGCTTGAGCACCCGGGCGAATTCTTGCAGCGCCTGGGGCCCTTTGAACCAATGGAAAGCCTGGGCCGCCACCACCGCGTCCAGGCTGGCATCCGCCAGGGGCAGGCTCTCCGCCGTGCCCGCCTTGAGCAACACCTGGGGCAGCACCTGCGCGAACACCTGGCGCATGCCCTCCACCGGCTCCACGGCGGTCACGGCCAGGCCGCGCTCTGCCAGCAGCCGCGTCAGCTTGCCCGTGCCCGCGCCCACATCTGCCACGGCCATGCCGGGCTTGAGCCCCAGCTTGGCCAGCAGGCAGTCCACGGCCTGCGGCGGAAAGCTGGGCCTGCCGCGCTCATAGGCCTGGCCAGCCTGCTCAAAGCCCTTGGCAGCGATCGGATCCATGTCCATCCCCATGCCCCCTCCTGCGCAGGCCCTTGAACCTGGGCCGCGGCTGATGTTGACAGTATAATATAAATGCACAAAAGCATAGGCTGAGGGGATCCCTCAAATGCAGCCATCCCTAGAAGCCATCCACTAAAGAGGCAAGCATGAGCAAGGTCCTTGTGACAGGCGGTTCCGGATTCATAGGCAGCCAGGCCATCCTGCAGCTGCTGGCCGCGGGGCACCAGGTGCGCGCCACCCTGCGCAGCCTGGGCCGCGAGGCCGAGGTGCGGCGCCTGCTGGAGCAGGCCGGCGCGCCGGCGGGCGACAATCTGTCCTTTGCCGAGGCTGACCTCACCCTTGACGCGGGCTGGACCGGGGCCGCGGCTGGCTGCGAATTTGTGCTGCACATCGCCTCGCCCTTCCCCGCGGGCAAGGTGGAGCGCGAGGACGACCTGGTGGTGCCTGCCCGCGAGGGCGCCTTGCGCGTGCTGCGCGCCTCGCGCGATGCCGGGGTGAAGCGCGTGGTGCTCACCTCATCCTTTGCCGCCATCGGCTACGGCCATGCCGCGCAGGCCGCGCCCTTCACCGAAGAGGACTGGACCGACTTAAGCGGAGGCGATGTGGCGCCCTACATCAAATCCAAGACCCTGGCCGAGCGCGCGGCCTGGGATTTCATGGCCCGCGAGGGCGGCAAGCTGGAGCTGGCCGTGGTCAACCCGGTGGGCGTGTTCGGCCCTTTGATGGGCCCGGACCTCTCCAGCTCCATCCAGATCGTCAAATCGCTGCTGGAAGGCGCCGTGCGCGCCTGCCCCAAGATCCACTTTGGCGTGGTGGACGTGCGCGACGTGGTGGACCTGCACCTGCGCGCCATGGCCCATTCCGCGGCCAAGGGCCAGCGCTTTCTGGCCGTGGCCGGCGACAGCCTCTCCATGCTGGATGTGGCCAAGATCTTGCGGGCCGGCCTGGGCCAGGCCGCCCACAAAGTGCCTAAACGCCAGGTCCCCAGCTGGGTGCTGCGCCTGATGGCCCTGGGCGACCCCGGCATGAGCCAGATGCTGCCCCAGCTGGGCAAGGTGCGCCGCGCCAGCAATGCCAAGGCCAAGCAGCTGCTGGGCTGGTCGCCCCGCAGCAGCCAAGAGGCCATCCTGGCCACGGCTGAGAGCCTGCTGAAGCTGGGGCTGGTCAAGGCTTAGCGCCAGCAAGGCATTGGGCAAAAGCAAGGGCCAGCGCTCAGCGCTGGCCCTTGCTTTTCATGCGCCGGGCTGTCTGCCCACGCCTCAGATTGACGAGCCTTTCAGCACCGTCGCGATGGTGGCCTCCACCTTGCTCAAGCTCTCCTCATCCAGGCCCATAAAGGCCACGCCCGCGTAAAAGCCGTGCTCGACTGACCCTTTGAACCACACCACCGTGCCCAGGCAGTGCACAGGCTGGCCAGCCATGTCGATCAGCAGGTCCAAAAAGCTGCCCGGCGCCAAGGACTCAGCCAACATGCCCTTTTCGCCGCGCAGGCATATGCCGCCCAAGGATATGTCTTGGGTGCTGCCTTGATTCATCTCAGGGCCTGCCTTGGCATTGTTCTTTTGAATGTCGCCAAGCTGCGCATAAGCTTCGCCATCCGTAAGCGGCCGAAAGCGCACCCCAAACTTGTGGTCCACCCTGGGATGTTTGCGCCTGTCGCGCAGAACAGCGATTGCTTCTACGTCATCGGGCATGAGTGCCTCCTAAAGGAGGGGGCGTTGACTTTACATGAATAAATATCACACAAAAGACTAACTCTTTGGCATATGAATTTCTAGGGGTATTTAGGCGGATTTGCACGCGCTAAAAATGCGGGTAAAATATTTTAAACGTTCGCCAAAACTCGGAAGGAGTATGAAAAATCGGAAAAAATAGGCAACCAACGGGCGAGGTATAAATTCGCGACCCCAGCCTCACTGGAGTGGCTCAAGATTTCGTAATTTTTCTATGTCAATCAGTTATTATTTATGCCGCCAGTCCAGATTCGAAAATTTCCCGGCTCTTTTTATAGTATAAGTTGTCAGAAAAAATCATAACCTCTTCGCCTTTCGATGCCTTTGCCGCACTGTAGTTAAGTGTAAACAGCTTCTTCCTAAATGGCTTATACAGACGCCGAATTGGATTAACGTTATCATATGTAACAATCCAAAACTGCTCTCGAATTTCAGCAATTGTTTCAGCCACCTCAGAGTGGTCCGAAAGACTGTAGTAATTTAAATATAAATCTTTGCCTTTCACAAAATACGGCGGATCAAAATAGAACAGAGTTTTTTTGGGAAGGATTGGTTTTAAAAAACGAATCAAGTCCACTGCGTTCTCATTGTGAAGCTCTATCCTCTTTTTATATCCCGCGATTTTTTCAATTCTTGCAATTAGCGCTGTTTTATTAAAGCGGGCATCGATTTTCCAATCCCCCTTCTGGTCCAGACCACCAATTACACCCCCATTTAAAATGCCAGACCTATTCGTCCGATTCAGAAAAAAAGTTGAGAACCCCAATTCAAGCAGTCCGGACTTATCTCTAGTTCGCTGGATCACTTGCTGCTTTCTCCAAACCGATACTGTAATTTTTACCTTATGAATCATTTTACATAACTCTTCAGTATGATTAAGAACAGAATACCAAAAAGCATAAATAGAAAAATCAATGTCATTTATTATAATCTTTGAGACATATTCATTCATCAATAAAGATAACGCAACCGATGCCCCGCCAGCATATGGCTCAACATAAATACCATCTAAGAGATGATTCTCACGAATCACGTGCTTAAAGTAGTCAGCAACTCGCCCTTTGCCTCCAGGATATCGCAGAGGCGAGTAATATTCATTCGTTAAGGCTTTTGCGCCCACACCAGCTCCATGAATGCCTGAATATTATCCCAAGTTGTCATCAAATCTTTGCTTATCGGAGAAAAACGATTGTTATGAACATAACTATGCCATGTGGTAATGCCAAGCAGCCCATTATCGTTTTTCAAACCGCTTCGAACTCCTTGGCAAATCCCTTTATCTGCCTTTTTCAAAGTTTCCAAATGATTAATCACCTGATGTATTTTTTGCCGAAGATCCGTACCATCAGCGCTCGAAGACGGCTGGGTAGTAAGATTGTTCTCCTCCCTATAGCAATCAATGCTCAGTTCAACAAAAACTCTGAATAAAACAGCAACAGCATTCTTAAATTCCTCAACAGGAATTTTTTTAAGCTCAAAATATATGGCTTCGACTTTCAAATTAGTAATATACAAAGCGCACGTCTTCGGGATAAGGGCCCTCCTCTCACGAGGGGCAGAACGCTTCATCGTCTGCGTAGCAGTGGCAGAACCCAAGTGCCATGGCTTAGCAGCGGTTTTTCTGATGTCCGGCGTATGCGCTTTTGAAAAGGCCTTAAGATAATTCGCTCTGTCTTCCTTTGTGTAAATTTTATTTACTTTAAACTTAGGGTCCAACAAATCTTGCGCAACTTTCACTAAACCCTTCAATACTTCCTGCTTATCAACAAAAGATTGAACCCGTGCTCCCTGTACCTCAATGCCCAGGAAATCTCTAACCGCAGGGTCCGAGATTAGTCGGTCTAAATTCGTAATTTTTAAATTCTGCAAATTACCGCGAATAGCGTCCGGCACTTCGTCCGAGCTCACCAGCATCTTAACGATTTGCATCGCAACGGTTGATTTACCGCCAACCTTCTCATCAAATCTTTGGATTTGCTGAGTAACCCACTCAACTGTTCCAACACCGTCATTTTGGCCTGTATGTTTCAGCTTAATCCATTTATTGGATTCAGCAGCAGTATCAAAAATAACGCAGGCAACCTTCTTAATTTGCTGACCTTTAAGATTTTCATGCAACTGCTTAAACTTCTTTTTTAGACCCCCAAAACCCTCAAGGTCAATGATATCTGGTTGAGCTAGTAACTTTAACGCGACTGTGCGACGATTCCCTTCGAGAACTACATATTTCCCTAGTTGCGAACCAGAAGGAGTAACGATAACTCTGTCTGTCGGGTTTAAACCATTCTCCACGATATGTGCGGCAAGCTTATAGAGCTTTTCTTTCTGGTCAGCAATCATCTGGTCGATGGCTTCTTTTTGGCCCGCAGTGACTTCAAACCTATAGTTTTCCGTATTGACTAAAAGGTCGCTTAAATTTAATTGCTCATCGTGTGGCATTTGCGTGTCCTCAGTCAAAAGTCAGAACAAGTCACAGTATGATAAGTGTAGTGGTCCAATAAGTCTTTCCGCTTTCGTTAGCTAACAGAGCCATCGCCTCGGGTACGAATGAGCAAGCCGAACCTTTCGAGGGTCTGGAAGATCGCTTCGCGTTCAGCGGTGCGGGCTTCGCGCCCTTTGAACCCCTGGGTGGCCGCTTGGATGGCGTCGCAGGCCGCTTTGTAGAACACTTCACGATCCACCTTGATATTCCACCTAGGCACTTCCAAAGTCAACTGGCAGGCTGTCTTGCCTCCCTTGGACTGTCTTGGCCGTTCCATATTGAGCCTGTCTGCGATCTCGGACCCCATGCTGGGCCCTTCTAGCCTTGTGCTGTGGTAGGTGGTGGGCGTCAGGGGGTAGAACGAGGTCTTGATCTCGCCGTTGAGCTTTTCCATGGAGCCGTTGTCCTGCGGCGTGGCCACCCTTGAGCGCAGGTGGATCACCTGGTGCTCCTTCAGCCAGCGGGCCACCTCTGCGCTGCAATACGCCGAGCAGTTGTCGGTTTGCCAGACCAGTGGGAGGCGTTCCTCCTCCTTGAGCAGTTCGAAGTTTGAAAGCACCAAGATCGATGTGACCGGGGCGCCATCGCCAATGACTTCGCCAAAGCTGGTGGCTGGGTCCTTCAGTGCCTCGATCCAGACATTGCCTTCTGCGCTCTCTCCCACATGGGCGCTGTCTTGTGCCAGCACCACCTCTTTGTGGGTGTAGTGGTAGTGGATGCGCTGTTCAGCCCTGAGCTTTCGGATCTTCCGGCCCCGGTTCGCCTTCAGGTCTGCCAATGCCCACTTGATCACGCTGACACGGGCTCCGGGCAGCGAGAGCACCATGATGCGCCAGCCGATGTTCCAGCCCTGGCGCTTGATCACCCACCTCACGCCAGCCTGCACTTCTCGGCGCTCGGCATAGGTGGCAGGCGGCCGGCCCTGCCGTTTGACGGGCCGG
>Ga0181516_10002213_pt1 | contig 14061 bp, 11 predicted proteins | sample PEATcosm2014_Bin_25_FD_121104 | JGI IMG/M metagenome (GOLD analysis project Ga0181516, IMG submission 121104) | Peatland microbial communities from MTU Mesocosm Facility, Houghton, MI, USA - PEATcosm2014_Bin01_10_metaG | ecosystem: Environmental > Terrestrial > Soil > Wetlands > Peat | place... | reverse complement strand
CTTCGCCACGCGTGATGAATTCAAGCGCCAGATGCCCGGCCGCATCGTCGGCGTCTCCAAAGATTCGCGCGGCAAACCCGCCTTGCGCCTTGCTCTCGGCACACGCGAACAACACATCCGCCGCGAAAAGGCCACAAGCAATATCTGCACCGCGCAGGCATTGCTCGCAAACATGGCGTCGCTTTACGCGTGCTATCACGGGCCGGAAGGTTTGAAGAAAATCGCGCAGCGCGTCCATGGGCTGACACAGATCCTCGCCGCCGGGATGGAAAAGCTCGGTCATCCGCTAGTGAACAAAAACTTCTTTGACACAATCACCGTGCATGCCTATGGCGATTCGTTCGCGGTCAAAGAGGCAGCCTTGAAACGGGGCATTAATTTGCGCGCGGACGATCAGAGATACCTGCACATCTCGCTCGATGAAACGACCACGAGCAAAGACATCGAGCAGATTCTCGCTTCGGTTGTTGACGCGTATCCAAAACTGGGTTCGGCGCCGGTGGTTGCCGAACTTGCGACCAATCGGCAATCGCCAATCGCCAATCGCCAATCCGCATTTCTCCAGCATTCCGTCTTCAACCGCTACCACAGTGAGACCGAAATGCTGCGTTACATCAAGCGGCTGGAATCGCGCGACCTCTCGCTCACGGCCTCGATGATTCCGCTTGGCTCCTGCACGATGAAGCTGAACGCGGCGGCGGAAATGTTTCCCGTCTCGTGGCCGGAGTTTGCGAAAATTCATCCGTTCGCACCGCTGGCGCAGGCGCGCGGATACCAGATTCTTTTTCAATTGCTCGAAGACTGGCTCGCGGAAATCACCGGCTTCGCGGGAATTTCGTTGCAGCCAAATGCCGGTTCGCAGGGCGAATACGCCGGCTTGCTCGTCATCCGGGCCTATCACGAATCGCGCGGCGATGCCCACCGAAACGTCTGTCTCATCCCGACTTCCGCGCACGGCACGAATCCCGCCAGCGCCGTCATGGCCGGCATGAAAGTCGTCGCCGTCGCCTGCGACCCGAACGGCAACATTGACGTGGCCGATTTAAAATCCAAAGCCGAGGCGCACAAAGCTGAACTCTCGTGCCTGATGATCACGTATCCCAGCACGCACGGCGTGTTCGAGGAAACCATCCGCGAGATTTGCGACATCATCCACGCGAACGGCGGCCAGGTTTACATGGACGGCGCGAACATGAACGCGCAAGTCGGATTGACGTCGCCCGGTTTCATCGGCGCGGACGTCTGCCATTTGAATCTGCACAAGACATTTTGCATTCCGCACGGCGGCGGCGGTCCCGGCGTCGGGCCGATTGGCGTGGCGAAACATCTCGTCCACTTCCTGCCGAGCCATCCGGTTTTCACCTCGCGCCTGGAAGAAGATCACTCCAAACAGCACATCGGCCCGGTCAGTGCCGCGCCGTGGGGTAGCGCCAGCATCCTCACGATTTCGTGGATGTATATCGCGATGATGGGCGCGGCCGGGCTGACCGAGGCGACGAAGTTCGCCATCCTGAATGCGAATTACATTTCCAAGCGGCTGGAAAATTATTTTCCGACGCTTTATCGCAGCAACGGCCTCGTCGCCCACGAATGCATTTTGGATTTGCGCGGTTTTCACGCCACCACCGCCGAAGACGTCGCCAAGCGGCTCATGGATTACGGCTTCCACGCGCCGACGCTTTCGTTTCCGGTCGCCGGCACGCTCATGGTGGAACCGACCGAAAGCGAATCGAAATATGAACTCGACCGTTTCTGCGACGCGATGATTGCCATCCACGCCGAAATGACCGCCGTGGAAAATGGTTCCGCCGACGCCAAAAATAATTTGCTGAAGAACGCCCCGCACACGGCGGACCAGATCGCCAGCGACAATTGGAGTCGGCCTTACAGCCGCGAACAGGCGGCGTTTCCGGCGAAGGATTTGCACGACTACAAATTCTGGCCGCACGTCAGCCGCGTGGACAACGTCTTCGGCGACCGCAACCCGGTCTGCTCGTGCGCGGGGATGGAGAATTATTCTTAATCACAGAGACGCAGAGACGCTCGAAACTTCCCTCCCTCTCCTCGCCAAACGAGGAGAGGGCCGGGGTGAGGAGTCAAAAACAAAAACTTGAACCGTTCCTAGCCGACGAGCAATTAGAAAAATCTGTCTCGCCGTTTACCTCGACGCTTGCTAATTATTGAGCCGCGCGATGAGCCTGTTACTGGCGGGCATTGCGCGGTCGGCGTTTTGCCGGTTTCAAATTCCGCCGGCAGCACATGGTAGGGGATTACATTTTAGATTTCTACTGTGCGGACGCAAAGCTGGCCGTGGAACTGGATGGTTCACAACACGGCCACCCCGAAGGAATGCAGCGCGACGCCGAGCGGGAGAAATTTCTGGCGGAACAAGGCATCACGACGCTGCGATTTTGGAACCGGCAATGGCGTGAGAACCAGGAGGGCTGTCTGTTGGAAATTTGGAATGCCGTCCAGCAAAGGTCAGGCTGGGTGCGCGTGATGAAGAACGCGGATGAGCAAAGATTCATTCCGCCGGCTTTGGACCAGATCAAACTTCCAGAAAATTGAGGCTCCTCACCCCGGCCCTCTCGTCGTTTGGCGAGGAGAGGGAGAAAAATCCGGGTTCCCGGTGTTCATCCGTGGTTAATTCAGCCCGGATGGCAGCAGTCAGTTCCGCACACAGTTCGTCGGCAACGCGGCCGAGCCGGTTGGGCGAGACGCTTTCTTCCTCTCCCCGCCAAACGGGGAGAGGATTGAGGTGAGGGGGCCCAATTCTAAAAAAATAACTCCTCACCCCGGCCCTCTCCTCGTTGGGCGAGGAGAGGGAGAAAAATCCGTGTTCATCGGCGTCCATCCGTGGTTTAAAAAAGAGCCGCCCCGGTTTTATCCGAAGCGGCTTGAACCTTGCGGTTGGCCACGTTGGCCCGCCGTGGCTTACGGCTTGGTTGCCAATCCTGTCGGTGCTGCCGGTTTTGTGGTTGTCGTTGTCGGCGCGGGCGTCGGCGGGTTCGGGCTGGCGTGGCTGGCCGAGGTGTCAACGATGGTTCGCGCATTGTTGTAGTCGCTCACGAATTTCACGTTGGTGTCCTTGAACTGCAAAACCAGGCCGTCGAGAATTTCGGACAGCGTTTCATCCGCCGCGTCAAACTCGTCGCTCAACTGCTGCGTGACCGTTGCGCCCGCCACGATGTTGTCGCGCGGCTTGGTGACGATGGCTTTGAATCCGTCAATGGCTGCCTGCAAGGCGGTCAGTTTGGCCGCCGTGATGCCGTAATTGGCGAGACTGGCGATGTTGGTGTTGGCGAGGTCGTGGATGTTCTGGGAATCCTTGATGGCATCCGCGTCGCGTTCGCCGGTCAGGTCGGAAACGGTGAAATCCGTCTCGTTGGCCAGCGTGTTGTTCTTGTTTTTGACAGCGTAGGCGTGAACCGCCGCACTGATGGTCTGCGCTGCCGTTGCCATCGCCGCCTTGGACGCTTTTTTGTCCTGCGCGATGCCGGTGGAATCCGTCACTTGGGAGAGTTCCAAGGTCTGGATTTGAGTGATATGGCCGGTGAAGTCCGTGTATCCATCCGCGAATGCCTGCAACGATTGCCAAACGGAGTTGTTGGAATCGAGCACGCCTTTTACAACTAGATACATGGCCAGCTTGTTCTGCTGTTTTGTAGTCATACATATGGAATACGTGAATCGAAGCGGGTTTCTTTCACACATTTCTTGGCATTTCTATGAACGAAATTGCAAAAAGCCGGGGTTTGCGGCAAAAAGGCAACCGATAGACGCGATAAACCAAAAGTCAGCGCCGTGACGGCGACCGATAGCACGAATCCGGCAACTGACAGACGCCATCCGGCAACCGGCAGTGGTCAAAAGTCAATAGCACGAGGCGATAAACAGATTGGCAGATGGCATTTGGCGGATGGAAGATGGGATAAACCAACCGGCAGATGCCGTTTGGCGACCGGCAGATGGCGTCCGGCAATTTGCAGAACCAATCTGGCGACCGGCAGAGGCGATCTTTCAACCGGAAGATTGAATCCGTCAACCGCCAGCGCCGTGACGGCGACCGGCAGAAATGATTTTTCAACTGGAGGATTCAATCTGGCGACTGGCAGCGGCGTTGCGGCGGGCGAAAGATTCACTCGCCGCGCTGCGCATTGAGTTCGGCCTGGATGGCGGCCAGTTCCGCGCGCGGTTCGTCGGCGACGTGGCGCAACCGGTCGGCGCGACGATACCAGTAGCGGGCGTTGCCCAAATCGCCTTCGAGCTTGTGCAGCACGGCGTGAATCCAGGCGGCGGTGGCATCGTCTTCGTGGCTTTGGACGAGTTGATGCGCGGCGTCCCACTCGCCGTCCAGGGCCAGTTCAATCGCCCGGAGCAATTCGTCTTTTGGCGCGTTCATGCCGGTTGTTTTACCGGTGAACAGCCGCGACGGCAAATGGAATTGCACTTGCATCAAAACGGGCGCTTCCGCAAGCTGGCGGCAGCCATGAAAATCACCGATGTCCTGCGTGCGGAACACGCCGTGTTTCACAATCTTTTCGATCATATCGAGGCGACGGTGCCCCGGCTGAAAACGCTCGCCGAGGTGAAACTGCTCGCCGCCGTCGTGGAAGAAGTCCATGGGCCGCATTCCAAGACGGAGGACGACCTGTTTATCGAGCCGCTGGAGCCTTACTTCGACCAGATGGGACAGCGCGGGACGTTTCACGACGAGCATGAGCACATCGAGGCGGCACTGCTGAAGGTGCAAAAGGCGAAGACGTTCAAGGATGCAAAAAAATCCTGCTCAATGCCATCGCCGCGTCGCGCAAGCATTTCGACAAGGAGGAACGGATCGTGTTCCCGCTCGCCGAACGCGTTCTCAAAGCGAAGACCTTGAGTGAACTCGGCAAACAATGGCTCCATCGCCGCGAGGTTGAAGCGGATTGATCCGGCAGCTTAATTTTCAACCGCCAAAATCGCCGCCCGGCTCATTGCGGCGCGGGAAAACGGATCAAAGCGATTTGGCCACGCGGCGGAAATGATAGCCCAGAATGGCGAGTTCGATGGCGTGCGGAAACTGGCGCGGACGCCGGATCAGCGTGCCCCAAAACAGCCGCCAATAGCCCACGCGGCCCCGGTGCCACACGCCCAGCAGCCAGAAGGTCTTCAGAAACGCGATGAAGTCGGCGCGGGACAAGCGCCGACGCGGACCACCCGGCCGATGACTTTTCAGAAAGGTGCGGATGCGCTGGTTGTAATTCTTCGGCTCGTAAAGTTTTTTCACCAGTTCGCGGTAGCCGGATTCCAGGAAGTCGCGGTTCAGTTTCGGCTTGAAGTTCAGCGCGGCATCGGTGTTGTTGCCGGTGCTTTCGGTTTCCAAGCGGCCTTCGCGTTTCAACCGCTGCCACAAGCGCGTCTGCGGCAGCGCAGTCAGCAAGCCCACCATCGCGGTCGCCACGCCGGAGCGCTGGATAAATTCAAACTGCCGCTTGAAAATGTCGCTCTGGTCGCTGTCGAAGCCCACGATGAATCCGCCCATGACTTCCAGGCCCGCGCGCTGCAACGTCTGCACCGCGGCCACGAGATCGCGGCTGCCGTTCTGGACTTTGTGACATTCCGCCAGCGCCTCGACCGACGGCGTTTCAATGCCGACGAAAACTTTCTTGAAGCCCGCCTGCACCATCAGCGCGCACAATTCCGCATCGTCGGCGAGATTCACGGACGCCTCGGTGAGAAAGCCGATGCCGGTGCGCGTGCGCTGCCGCCATTCGATCAAGGCGTGCAGCAGCGCTTTCGTCCGCACTTTGTTGCCGATGAAATTATCGTCCACGATGAACACCATGTCCTGCCAGCCGCGCCGCCGCAGCGCGTCCAGCTCGGCGATCAACTGCGCCGGGGTTTTCGTGCGCGGCGTGCGGCCGTTCATCACGATGATGTCGCAAAATTCGCAGTCAAACGGACAGCCGCGCGAAAACTGCACCGACATCGTGACGTAGTGGCGAAATTTAATTAGATCCCAGCGCGGCACCGGCGTGCGTGTAATGTCGGGCCGATGCGCGGCGCGATAAATCGTTTGCAACTGTCCGCTCCGCATATCGGCCACCACTTGCGGCATCAATTCCTCGGCTTCACCGAGCACGAAATGTTGAATTTCCGGAAACGCCTCGTGGCCGGTGGTGAACAACGGTCCGCCGGCAATCACCGTTTTCTTAAAGGCCGCGCAACGTGCAGCAATTTCGCGCACCGATTCCTGATGCACGATCATCGCACCCAGCAAAACAAAATCGGCGCAGCGCAGGTCTTCGTCCTTGAGTTTTTCCACGTTCAAGTCCACGAGTTGGAGTTCCCAGTCCGGCGGCAGCATCGCGGCCACCGTCAGTAAACCGAGCGGGGCCATGGAAGCTTTGCGCGCAACAAAGCGGATGGCATGTTTGAAACTCCAGAACGTGTCAGGCGTCCGGGGACTGATGAGCAGAACTTTCATGTGGCGTGTAAAAACGAACCGGCAATTCGAAGCTAGTCCTGAAACGAACCCGCCGCAAGATTTCTTAGAATGCGCCGGCAACTCGCCGAAAGCTTCAGCCACAGATCAGACGAGCTCGATGCCAACCGGACAATGATCGCTGCCCAAAATTTCCGGACGGATGAAGGCTTTTTTCAACTGCGGGCGCAGCGATTTGGAAATGAGAAAGTAATCAATGCGCCAGCCGACGTTCCGCGAACGTGCGCCCGACATCGGACTCCACCAACTGTAATGTCCCCCGCCCTTTTCGAACTCGCGGAAGGTGTCCACAAAACCGGCGTTCACAAACGCGGTGAAACCATTGCGTTCCTCGATGGTGAAGCCGTGGTTCCGGACGTTGGCCTTGGGATTCGCCAGATCAATTTCGGTGTGCGCCACGTTGAGATCGCCGCAGCAAATTACGGGTTTCTTCTTTTCTAACTTTTTCAGGTAGGCGAGAAAATCTTTATCCCAAATTTGACGGTAAGGCAGCCGTTCCAGTTCGCGCTTGGAGTTGGGTGTATAAACGTTTACCAAAACAAAATCTTTGTATTCGGCTGTGAGCACACGGCCTTCCTGGTCGTGTTCGACAATGCCCACATGCGGCGTCACTTTCAGCGGACGCTCTTTCGTGAAAATGGCGGTGCCGGAATAGCCTTTCTTCTCGGCACAATTCCAAAACGTGGCGTAGCTGGCCGGCCAGAGCTGTTCAACTTGATCGGGCGTGCATTTGGTTTCCTGCAGGCAAAGAATGTCAGGCTGCTCGGTGGCGAGAAATTCGAGAAAGTTTTTCTTCAGGACGGCGCGGAGGCCGTTGACGTTCCAGGAAATCAATTTCACGCGGCAGAGAATAAACGACGGATGGGCTCGGATAAACAGGGATTTTGAAGCATTGTGTGAGCGAAGGCCGCGAAGTTGGCGAAGGATTTGACAGACATTTCGCCTTCGCTCCCTTCGCCGCCTTCGCGCGACGTTTTTCAACGCGTTGACGCTGACGGCAAAGGCGGCTACCTTGCTGCGAGTTAAAAATGATTGCCAACCTTGCCAGCAAACCAACCGCCGCGCCCAATTTCCGCACCGGCGACGAGCGGCTCGTCAAACTGACGGCCAGCGCCGCCAACAAAGTTTCCACGCTGCTCACCAAGCAGGGCCGGCCCGCCGGCGTGTTGCGCGTGGCCGTCGTCGGCGGCGGCTGCTCCGGGCTGCAATACAAAATGGATCTGCAGGACGGCCCGGCCAGCCGCGATATCCTCGTCGAAAGCGGCGGCGTGCGCGTGGTGGTGGATCCGAAGAGCGCACTCTACGTCACCGGCAGCGAACTGGATTACATCGAGGCGTTGCAGGACGGCGGCTTCAAGGTCAAGAATCCCAACGCCGCCACGAGCTGTTCCTGCGGCGAAAGTTTCAGCGCGTGACATCGCAGTTTTTAGTTTCGAATTTTTAGTTTTGAGTTCTGGCAATTGCCTCCAACCGTTAAAAGCTAGAATTAAAAATTGATGGATTACTTCGCCCTGCTCAACGAACCGCGCCGGCCGTGGCTGGATCCCGATTTGCTCAAGCAAAAATTTCTCGCGCTGGCAGCCGATGCGCATCCCGACCGGGTTCACAACGCCAGCGAGGCAGAAAAGGCCGAAGTCACCCAGTGTTACGCGCAATTGAACACCGCCTTCAATACTCTGGCCGAACCGAAACTGCGCCTGCTCCATCTGCTCGAACTTGAACTCGGCATCAAGCCCAAGGACATCCAGACGATTCCAGCCGCGCTCGCAGATTTGTTTGCCGAGGTGGCCAACGATTGCCGGAACGCCGATGGATTTCTCGCGGAGAAAAACCAGGCCACGTCGCCGCTGGTGCAAGTCCAATTGTTTGAGCGTGGACAGGAATGGGTCGAGAAACTGAATGGCCTGCAAAGAAAACTGAACGAACTGCGCGGGCAATTGGTGAATGAATTGAAATCGCTCGACGCCCGATGGATTTCAGCGGATGCCGTTTCGCGCCGGGAAATTCTGCCGCAGTTGGAGGAACTTTACCGGCTGTTTGGCTATTTCAACCGCTGGAACAACCAGATTCAGGAGCGCGTGGTTCAGCTTTCGCTCTGAAACACAATCACGCTCAGCGGCGGCAGATTGAATTCCGCCGAATGCTGATGGCCATGGCACGGCTGATTTTGTGCGGCAACGCCGCCCAGATTTCCCTGGTTGCTGCCGCCGTAAATTAGCGCGTCGCTGTTCAAGGTTTCTTTCCACTTGCCGCCACGCGGCAGACCGATGCGATAAAAAGGACGCGGCACGGGCGTGAGATTCAAAATGACGACAGTTTGATTTTTGCCGTCCGCGGTCTGGCGCAAGAAGGACAGCACGCTGTTCTCGCGGTCGGTGCAGTCAATCCAGCTAAAGCCGGCGTGGTCGTAATCCGCCTGCCAGAACGCGGGCGAATTTTTGTAAAACGAGTTCAAGTCCGTGACAAATTTTTGCGCGCCGCGATGGAACGGACCGGCGTCGAGCAGCCACCAATCAAGCTGCGCGTTTTCGTTCCATTCTTTGGTCTGGCCAAATTCGCCGCCCATGAACAAAAGCTTTTTGCCGGGGAACAGCCATTGATAGCCAAGGAGCGTGCGGAGGTTGGCAAATTTCTGCCAGTCGTCGCCGGGCATCCGCGTGATGAGCGAGCCTTTGCCATGGACCACTTCATCGTGGGAGAGCGGCAGCACGAAATTTTCGTTGTGATGATAGAGCATCGCGAACGTGAGATCGTTCTGGTGGTATTTGCGATGCACCGGCTCGCGTTTGAAATAGCCCAGCGTGTCGTGCATCCAGCCCATGTTCCACTTGAACGAGAAACCGAGCCCGCCGATGTAAGGCGGGCGCGTCACCTGCGGCCAGGCGGTGGATTCTTCGGCGATGGTCAGGACGCCGGGAAACTCCGTGTGCGTGATGTGGTTGAATTTTTTCAGGAACTCAATCGCCTCCAGATTTTCGCGGCCGCCAAACTGGTTGGGAATCCATTCGCCTTCCTTGCGGGAATAATCGAGATAAAGCATCGAGGCCACGGCGTCCACGCGCAGGCCGTCAATATGAAAACGCTCGCACCAGAACAAAGCGTTGGCGACGAGAAAATTCACCACTTCATACCGGCCGAAATTGAAAATCAGCGTGCCCCAATCCTGATGCGCGCCCTTGCGCGGATCTTCGTGCTCGAAGAGCGCGGTGCCGTCAAATTTCGCCAGCGCCCAGGTGTCGCGCGGAAAATGCGCGGGCACCCAGTCCACAATCACGCCGATCCCGGCTTCGTGCAGCGCGTTGACGAGAAATTGAAAATCCTCCGGCGTCCCGAAACGGCTGGTCGGCGCGTAAAAGCCGGTGACCTGATAACCCCACGACGGATAATATGCGTGCTCGGCGACGGGCAAAAATTCAACATGCGTGAAGCCAAGGCGGGTGACGTATTCGACGAGCGGATTAGCCAGCTCGCGATAGCTCCAGGATTCCGTCGCGTTTTTTTTCTGCCACGAGCCGACGTGGATTTCATAAACGCTCATCGGCGAACGCAGCGGATCGCGTTCGGCGCGTTTCTTGAGCCACGCGGCGTCCGTCCATTTAAAGCCTTTGGTTTCCCATACGATCGCGGCTTGCTTGGGCGCGACCTCGAAAAAGAATCCAAACGGATCAGTGTTCAACTTGATGTTGCCGTGCGCGTCGCGGATCTCGAATTTGTAATGCGCGCCCTGCCCCACGCCGGGAATGAAAATTTCCCACACGCCCGAGACGCCGAGCAGCCGCATGGAATAAACACGTCCATCCCAATTATTGAAATCGCCGACGACGCTGACGCGCTGCGCATTCGGCGCCCAGACGGCAAAGCTCGTGCCGTGAATGCCGTCAATCGTGCGGAGCTGCGCGCCGAGCTTGTCGAAAATCCTCCGCTCATCGCCTTTGCCAAACAAATATAGATCCTCTTCGCCCAGCGTCGGCAAAAAAGAATACGCATCGCGCGTGCGGTGCGTGTGGCCGGCTTTGTCCGTGATGACGAGGTCGTAGGCGTAAACCGAATTCGCCAGCGCGGTGACGCCTTCAAATACATCCGTTTTCGGAATCCGCTTCAGCTCGAACGCGGGCTTGTCCTTTTCATGCACGGGCTGGACCTCGACTTTTTTGGCGTCTGGCAGGAGCGCGCGGACGACGAGGCCGGACTGGTCGCCCAGCGGGTGCATGCCCAGCAGCGTGTGCGGCGATTGATGGGTCAGGTCAACGAGGCTGCGCAGTTCGGCTGGCGTCAGAATCATAGGCTCACAGTTTATCCAAGTGTTCTAAAAGTCACGACAAAGAAAATATATTTCACGAAAAATGACGGTTGCCGGCTCACCCGGTTTTCGCCTTTTCCGCGTGTGCTTTTTCCACGTCCGGATCGAACCGGTCAATCTGCACCGGAATCACAAACGGATTGGAAAGTGTTTTGACGCGGGCGAAGCCGACATTTTGCGCGCGGATGAGGGAGCTGGAAAAATCGCGGAAGTCGTAATAGCGGGCGAGTTCGTTGATTTCGTGTTCGTTGTTGAGATGCGAGACGAGGATGTTTTCCGTGTTGGCCAGGATGTTGGGATGGATGCTGGAAACTTCCTGCGTGGCATACACGATGGCGAGCCGCGCCTTGGCTCCTTCCTTGGCGATGGTCGGCCAGATGTCCGTCAGCGGCTCGTGCCGGCCGATGAGGTTGTGCGCCTCCTCGACGTAAATGACGATGTGTGGCGCATGTTGTCCGCGGTTGAACGTCGCCATGGAATGCCGCAGAATATGCTGCGCGATGCGCTTGCCCAAACGTTCGCGCTGGACCGGATCGCCGACGGACAGATCGAGAATGACAATTTTTCCGGCCAGCAAGTGCTGATAAATCTCATCGCAGACATCCGTGGTGCGGCTGGGCGCGTGATAATCCTTGAACGGCTGAAGCAGCCGGAAGCCGGGAATATAAGTGCCCTGATCGTTGCGCTGGAGCAGCAGGTTCATCAGGACATTCGTGTCGGGATCAATCCAGTCGGCGCCGGTCGCCGTAACCAGCTCCTCCTGGATTTGGCGCGCCAGTTGGAACCACTCAAACGCCTGCGTCACGGAAAGGCCATTCGCCGGATCCACGGACGGATTCACTTTATTACGGATGCCAGCCCCGGCCTCGAAAGTAATTTTGAAACCGGCCGGCGGCTCGTAGCCCGCGCGGGCCAGCGCTGTTTGATACGCCGCGACTTTGCGCTGGTAGATGCCAAGCTGGCGCTGAAATTCACCTTCGCTGTTGGCTTCCTCCTTGCGCGGCTCGGAAAAATCCATGCTCAGGAACGCCTCCAGATCGGCGGTGCGATGAATCTTATTTCCCTCGATCAACCCTTTCAGCGTGGTGTGGCCTTCGGAAATCTGCGTGAAAAAATTATTCAGGATCAGTTGAAAACCCGCGGTGGGCAGCATCCGATACCGGATGGTGTCGGCGGGAAAAACCTCGGCGATGGAACCCTGGTCCTGCTGGTTGGCGTTGGCGTATTCGCCGTTCAAGTCGTAAATGATCTGGCCGATTTTCAAGCCGCTGCCGAGGCTGGTGCGCATCACCACCGACACCAGTTGTTTGACCGTGTTTGATTTGCCGGTGCGCGTCATGCCAAACACCGCCGTGCGCCGGGCGAGAAAATCCACCGCGTTCAGATGGAACACCGCCCGCTCGGCCGCATCACCGCGATGCAGCCGGTCCGTGGAGGTGTATCGCACCGTGCCGATGGGAAAATGCGGCAGGTCGCCTTTCAAGCCCAGCCGCCGGGCTTCCTCCTTGGCGGCGGCGGCACGCTCGGGGCTGATGTAATTCACCACCGCCTCCAACGCCGCGCCCGACGGGCGATACACTTTGAGCTGAGGCGCGCTGAGATAGGATTCCAAATCGCTGCCCAGGCGCAATTGTCCAGCCGACAAATAAAACGTGCCGAGAATCCGGCAGCCAAGTCCGCCAAATTGAAATTCCGCGGAGCCGGCCACCGCGGATTCCGCGGCCGCCGACTTGGTGTTATGCGCCTTGAGATTCTGGATTTTGGCCGAGAGCGTTTCGTCGTCCAAAGGCAGCGGCGCGGAACCGGTGACGCGGAGCAAAATGATCTCGCGGGGGGATTTTTCCGACGCTTCCGTTTTCTTGAAATTGCCGGCCGCCGCCAGCAGAAAACAGTTCAGCGGCACGCCTCTGGCCCGCGTCTTCCAAACATCGTTGGTGAGCACCACGGCCTTTTCGTAATCAAGCTGGCAGGTCCAGCCGATGAACTGCTCCTCCTGAATCAAGGCCGTCAACAGGTCTTGCGCCGGGAGTTCAATTTTGTCATTCATGATTTCATCCTCGGCTGTGAAAAGTAACACCTCAACCAGGACTTAACACTGCAAAACTTTTTCGACAATACGGCCGGCCTGCGCGCGATGACTGGACAGCGCGCCTTCGGTCCAGATGACAAAGTGGGAACGCGCCATTTTCTGTTCCGTCGGCCACTGCGCGGCAATGCGGCCTTGAACTTGATCTGCGTCCCAGCCGCGCGCCCGCAGCCGTTCGTGCTGGCCCGCCGGGGAACAGGCGACGCAGATGATGTTGTCAAAATGATTTTCGGCGGCGGTTTCAAACAACAGCGGAATCACCACCAGCGCGAGCGGAACCTTCTCCCGCCGCCAGTCCGCCACCTGCGCCTGCCAGCGGAGGCGGATGCGGGGATGTAAAATGGCCTCCAATTTTTGGCGTGCGGCGGGGTCGGCAAAAATCAGCGTTGCCAGCTCGTCTCGTTTCAACTGGCCATCGGCAGCAACCAGGCCGTTGCCGAATTCACTTTGGATTTCCGCCAGCGCGGGCTGGCCCGGCTGAACGAGTTCACGCGCCAATTCGTCGGTGTCCACTACCCACGCGCCAAGCTGCACAAAAAAACCGGCGGCGGTGGATTTGCCCATCCCCACGCCGCCGGTCAAGCCGCAAAGTTTCATGCTCAAGGAGCAACCACGGCCCGGTAGAACCGCATCTGATAATTGGTGCTGTCTAGGTTGGTGAAGGTGAACGGGGCCAGATTGATATAAACCGTAACCCAGTTGACCAGATTGGTGGAGGCCTGAATGATGATGTTGGCTCCGACGTCATTGGTCACAGTAAGCTGGAAGCCACCGCCAGGCCCCGGGGTGAAGTTCGGCACAATCACCGGCGGGGTCGTAACGGCAACATTGGCAATCACGGCCACCGAATTATCATCCGTATTGGGATCGGGAGTGAACGCACTCACGGTAGCGCTGTTGGTGAAGACCCCTGTGGAGTTCACCAGGAAGCCTAAGGATAAAGTGCCACCGGCATTTACCGGCAGATTACTAATGTTCCAATTCAATTTTGAGCCGGAGAAGGTGATCGTTGAACCCGGAATTGACGAGTTGGTATATGTAAGGATGACGGGGAAAACTGGGAAAGTATCTGATACAACCACGTTGCTAGAAATTGATGGACCATAGTTGGTAACCGCCAAAATGGTCGTCCAGCCTAGTCCCGGAGTAGTCGTGACATTCGTCGCATTGATGAAAAGCTGGTTATCG
>Ga0181516_10002212_pt1 | contig 14063 bp, 9 predicted proteins | sample PEATcosm2014_Bin_25_FD_121104 | JGI IMG/M metagenome (GOLD analysis project Ga0181516, IMG submission 121104) | Peatland microbial communities from MTU Mesocosm Facility, Houghton, MI, USA - PEATcosm2014_Bin01_10_metaG | ecosystem: Environmental > Terrestrial > Soil > Wetlands > Peat | place... | reverse complement strand
GTCAGGCAAAGAAGAACGACCAGGGGGGCTCCGGCTACCGTTCGGCTCCGGCACAGGGAACACCTGTGATTTGTTCGGGTTGCGGCCAGCCTACAACAGTGCCTTTTGAACCGCGGGGCGATCGCCCGGTCTTTTGCCGGGATTGCTACCAGGCTCGCAAGGGCAGCGGCGGCGGCGGAAGTTCGCGCGGCCGCGGCAGGTAGCAGACTTCAACGGGTTCGGTGGGCAATCAGAATATCGGACCCGGCTTCATCTAAGCAGGCTAGGCGAAGATTCAGGGTGACCGCTGATTCGGCTGCGGTTGCGTTCTGGGGACTTTGGTCGCTGAAGCTTTGTCTGAAATGCGATTAAGGAGCTTTGCTTCACAACCCTCAACAACCGATCATTTTCCTTCCTGAGACGGTCATCTTTTTCTCTTCCCGGAAGCAAGGCGGTTCAAAGAGGAAATCGCCGTAAATCGATGCAAACACGAACCTGAATCGCTCGCGCCACCCGCTCGCGGGATCGCTGCGTTCTGCAGTGACCGATTCTGGAATAGACAGGGAGATTAATGATCTATAGACTAGCAATCACGTAATCCCTGGTCACTCCATGATCCTGCTTTTTGTCATTCCTGGGTTGGCTGCTGTAATGGTGGCGGCGGGCTTCCTATATCAATGTGTCGGCTCGCGTCGTGACCGGCGGCGCTTCACCGGAGAAGGCCGATGGATCGATATAGGTGGCCGGCGCAAACTCTATCTGCTGGAGCGAGGATCAAGCGGACCGACCGTTCTATTTGAAGCGGGAATAGCGGCCACCAATCTGAATTGGTTTCACATTCAGAGAGAGGTCTCGGAGTTTGCTTCGACGGCTTCATACGATCGGAGCGGACTGGGCTGGAGTAGCAAATGCCGCACGGCGCGGACGCCGGCAAACATTGCTCTGGAGCTGCATCAACTGCTGTATAAGGCCGGTATCAAGCCGCCGTACATTCTGGTCGGACATTCTTTTGGCGGACTGGTGATGCGGCGCTTTGCGCTCGACTATCCGGACGAGGTAGCCAGTGTGGTCTTGGTGGACCCGATGCGCTGCGAGGAATGGCCGCCGATGAACCCCGGCAAGCAAGCTGAGATCGATCGCGGAAAGAAGCTCTCGCGCTTTGCGATTCCAATTGCGCACATCGGGCTCGCCCGGCTGGCTGTGACATCGCTCTTCTGCCGCTCGGGTCGCGTGGCTGAGCAATTGGCCGGCGCTGCGGGAGATGGCGGAAAACATGTTCTTGCGCGCATCAAGAACGAGGTCGGCAAGATGCCGCAAGAGGTGTGGCCTGTTGTTGCCGCCCACTGGTCCAGGCCTGGCTACTACGCGGGCATGCGCAGCCATGTTGCGGCCGTTCCCGACACCGTCAGAGAGATGAAAGACGCCGGACCGATCCGCGACATTCCTGTGCTCGTGCTGACGCCTGGCAAGTCGACGCCGCTCTCCGAGGAACATCTTTGCCGCATCGGCAATAGCGTTAAGCAGGTGATTGCCGCGAAGAGCGCGCATTGGATCCATCTAGACCAGCCTGAGCTGGTGATCGATTCGATCCGCCGGATGGCAGCAGCCGCAATTGCCGAGCCTGCCGTAGCCGCCGGCTGACGCCGCGTGAGAATTCAAGAGACAACTTGTTTGTCCTTGCCGGCGGCAAACTTAGAGGCATTCAGAAGCCTTTTATGCCCTCGACTTTCAGAGCATGATCAATCCTAAATTTTTCCTAGCTCTCCTTCACTAGCTCCGGAGCCTGCGCAATGAGTATCGGTTCTTGGGGCGGCGCCTTCATCTCGGGCTCGATAACTTGCCGATCGGCTGCCAGCCTTGTAGGGGAAGCTTTCCTGGCCGGCCTGGGAGTCGTGGCAATCACAGCTTTTTTCTTCACAGGCGGGGCCTTGCGAACCGCGGTCTTCACTTGCGGCTTTGCCGCCGCCTTGACTGGTTTCTTTGCTGGTGACTTGACAGCAGGCTTCTGAGTTGCCTTGCCCGCCAACTTCGCGGGATGCTTGGCCGCAGGTTTTACTGAGGCCTTGACCGGCTGCTTCGCGGAGGACTTCATTGCGGGTCTACCAGCAGGCTTAATGGGCTGCTTGGACGAAGTCTTTGCCGCGGGCTTGACCAGCTTTTTCGCGGCGTGGGCTTTTGCCTGAGCCTTTTTCGGAGCAGGTTTGCCCTTGTGGGCAGGCTTTTTTGCCGGTGCAGTGACAATATCTGCGGATGCGGCTCGCGACCCGGCGTTGAGCCGGGTTGCACTGGCAATCGGGGTAGACGCAGGCAATGGGATGACTTTCGTCTCATGGTGCGTGGCTTTTGCCTCAGAAACCTGCAGGTGCCACTGGCCATCCTCACCTTTTACGTAGGTCGCGCCACGATAGATTCGCGTCTTCGGCTCCTCCTGCCGGCCGGGAGTTCCCATTGCATGCATGGCCTGATGAGGCGCGCTTGCATCGTGGGGGCGCTGTGAGGATTCCGCTGGTGCGAACGGTGCCCGCTCAGCTGGAGTGAAAAGCGCCGCATCAGGATGCGAGTAGATGGGTCTCTCTGTCGGCCTCACCATGGTGTCTGGCCCGGGCGCGGCCAGCGGAGCGCCCCCGTCGTCCGGATTGGCCGCCAACCCCAGCCGAGTCATCGATGGCACCCTCTCGGGAGTGGCGAGCTTGGACCAAATGCTCCGGCCAAAGCCTTTCAGGCTAAATCCGGTCTTCTTTTCCGGCTTGTCAGATCTTGCCTGTTCTTCGCCATCCGGCTGAGCCTTCTGTTCTCTCAGACCAGACGCAGCAGACGACTCCTCGGCGGTTTCCGAGGAGTGAGGCTCAAACCGGTTGATCACGAAACCGGGCTTGGGGCCCCTGGCGGAAAAAAGTTGTGATACCAGCCTGCTTGAGTTGACTAAGCCAGCGCTGCCAGGCTGCATGACGAGATAGATCGTAGTGCCGTCTTCCAGGACAGCTGAACCCATCAGATCGAGGCCAGGACCGATATCGATGGGCACCTTGGGAGCTCCGCCCACCTTGACTAATGCATTCGACGCTGTCTCGTCTGAGTCTGAAGGTGGAGCCTGGGCCGGGAGTTTCGCCGCCAATTTGACATGAGGTCTTGCCGTCACATTTCTCACAGAATCTTCGGCAACCTTGACACGCGTCTTTGCTGGTTCCTTAGTCTCAGGCTCTTCAGCAATTTTGACATGTGCTCTGGCCGGGGTCTTCACAACAGGCTTTGCTGTAGCCCTGGCTGCCGGCTTGACTGGAACTCTTGGAGCGACCTTGATGGGGGGCTCCGGTTTTGACTGAAAAGCAGCAGCGCCGGCTGGAACAGATGCAGCTTGGGCCGCCGCAGATTCCGACTCGACATTGAATTGAGTCGTAGCAGACCCTTTGCCAAAGGTGATCGGATCGGAAGCCGCCCACGAGAAGACCGGAGTCGACCTGGTGACTGTAATCGGCACGCTGGCCTGCACCGCGGTATAGTCCAATGTATCCTCTGGCATGAACGTCACCTGCAGCGTATGCGTTCCCGCCGGGAGCACCTCGTCCTGACCGGGTGTGTAAATCAGCGTTCCGGAAACCAGCGCCGTGGCATTGAGCTGAGCGGCGTTCAGTGCTGTGCCTTGGGAGATCGCAGCGGGCGCCGGCCAAATGATGATTGGCGTTGCCTTGTTTACGACCAGCGCATTGGCCGCCTTCGCTGTACGGTAGCCGGTGGTGTCGTTCGGCGTGAAAGCGACTGAGAGGGTATGCTCCCCCGCCGGCAGCACCTCGCCTGCTGGGGGTTCATAGACGAAGTTCCCCTGGACCGTTGCAGTAGCGTTAAGCTGAGCAGCGCCCAATGCAGTACCGTAGGCGATAGGAGCAGGAGATGGCCAGCTGATCGCAGGCGTTGCGAAGGCGACAGTGAGTGACACGGAAGCGTGCGCCGGGGTGTAGTTGGCATCATCCTCCGGCAAGAACTCGACGGAGAGCGTCTGAACTCCGGGCTTGAGCACATCGCCGGCCCCAGGCCGATATTTGAATTCTCCCGGGATCGATGCCATGGCATTGAGCTGAGCGGAGCTGAGCGGCGTGCCGTAGGCAATCTGAGCGGGCGTTGACCAGGCGATGATCGGCGTGGCCTGGTTGACGGTGATCTCGACGGTCAACTCTGCCGAGGCGTAAGCTGCAGTGTCCTCAGGGGTGAAGGTTGCCGAGAGCGTATGCGCTCCCGCCGAGAGGGCTTCCCCTGCTGCGGGAGTATAGGAGAACTGCCCCGCAACGTGCGCCACTGCATTGAGCTGCTCGTTGCCGAGCGTGACGCCATAGACGATCGGATCTGGAGTGGACCACTCTATGACCGGTGTTTCCTTCTTGACGGCTTCGGCCGAGGGCGCCTCCTCTTCGGGTTCAGCGGCTTGAGCATCGTGCAGATGCCATCTTCCATCCTCGCCTCTTACATAGATCGCCCCCATGTAAGTGCGCGTCTCCGGTTCGGTTTGCTTTTCAGGGGCGGCGGCGATTTGAGCCGACTCTTCACCGGCATTTTCTGCATCAGCCGAGTTCGCATCGGCACCAGCGGTCAATTGCGGCTGGGTGTCAGGCTTAGGCTCTGGTTCGGGCTCGACCGACGAAGTGTCGGCAGGTTTTGTGAGTGTCATCGCCGGCGGCTCGGGCTGAGCCGACGGAGGCGCAGGGGTGCTGACGCTCTCACGATTGGTGGACAAGTCCAACTGCGTGAATGCAGGAGTCTCCTCGGGGGCGGAAATCTTCGAGGTGATACTGCGGCTGATCTTCTTGAGGCTGAAGCCGGAGGATTTCTCCTGCGCCGGAGGCAGATTGCAGGCAGACCGGGCCATCTGCCGGATGAGGCGAGAGATAGGCGAATCTTCCATCGCCAGTGGAACTGCAGTATGCTGCATGCGCCGCACGGCGGCATAATCGTTGGGGATCTTCCACTGAGCCGGCCGGGTAAGGGCTTTCGTAATTTGATCCTCCGCGACACCCAGGGAGCGTGACTGAAACCGGTTGAGCACGATTTCCAGCTTGGGTACATCGGTGCTGAAATACTGCGAGATCAATCGATTGGAATTGCGCAGTCCGGCGATGCCGGCCTGGATTACCAGATAGACTGTGGATCCCTCTTTAAAGATCCCCGTTGCCATCAGGTCGAGCCGGGAGCCCATGTCGATGACCACGTTTTCGAATTCCTGTCGCGCAACTGTGATCAGCTTGTCGATCGACTCGTTCGGGGCATCGAACTGGGGAAACTTGCCGGGAGCCGCGAGCACCGAGACTCCGGTGGTGTGCTTGACCAGCAGCTTTGAGAGAAATGCGGAGTCCAGGCGACTGGCATTCTGAAGCGCATTGATAGTGGAGTATTCGGCAACTACTCCAAGGTTCAGGGCGGCGTCGCCCAACGGAAGATCGAGATCGATCAACAGGGTGCTTTGACCCGATTCCTGAGCCAGTGAGACGGCAAAATTGCAGGCCAGCGTCGTAACTCCGTCGCCGCCCTTAGCGCCGAGAAAGGCTAGCAGACGCCCACTCGCTTTTTTCTGGGGGCGTATGGCCGGACGGCGAGCCGATGCCCGAAGGGGAGCCTCAGTCACGGTTTTCTCCACGAATGGCAGAGTGAGGAACTCGCGAGCTCCAGCCCTCATGCAGCGAACCAGCAGCTCGGAATCGGCCTTCGCCGAATAAACCATCACCGTCGCTGAACCTTTTGAAGAGCAAATACTCTCTACCAGCTCGAGAGCGAATTCCGGGCGGCTGTCGAGGTCAATGATGATGACGCCGTAATTCTGATCCAGCATCCGTGGCAGGTCGTCCAGGCTAGCTGGATAGGAGAAATACTCACGTACCTCGCCACCCTGACAATCAGCTATTACGCTGGCCAACGCCTGACGGCTTTCGTCGTCCGGACCAACCAGCGCAATCGAGAGATCTGAATTGAGAGAGTCCGCGTTCGGATCATCGAGAAATAGAGAAGAGTCTGAATTCACGGAATTGCTGCCCCCCGGCATTACACAACATTCCTTGCGAGTTAACAGTGATACCAAAAATCAAGTGTGAGTTGGACACAATTCTACTCCAATTCGCACCGGGTGCGAAAACGAAATCAGCGTTGTGATGGCAATGGCCGGAGCGTAAGGCGTGCTGCGCTTTGGGGGTGCGAGAGCCAATTCCAGACCGCGGATCATCCCGCGCTGCTTCGAGCCATTATTGCAACGATGTAACTGAGATTGCAATAACTTTTAGCGCTTTTTCACCGGCTTTGCTGTGGACTTCTTGCCGCTCACTTTCGATGACTTGGCGCCTATGGAACTCATCGCACGATCTGGCTTCTTTTTTGCTGCTGCCAAACGAGGAGCAGAAGCCTTGGGAGGGAGTTTGGCAGGAGACTTGACAAGCGGCTTTGCTGCGCTCTTGGCGGGCGCCTTCGGAGCAGGCTTGCCGGGAGCTCCCGAAGGAGCAGTTCTAAGCGCAGCCTTTCCGTTCTTCGGGGAGGGTTTCTTGGCTTTAGCGGAGTCTGGTTTGATCGATGCAGGCAGAGACTTCGGAGCGGCTGACGCCGGGGCGGTTCTTGCCGGAGGCGTGGCCTTGGTCTCTGGCTTGGGTTCAATCCTGTGTCTCGGAGGCCCTCCAGGCTTCTCCGACGTCTCCGGCGGTTTAGGCACAACCGGGAGAGTCGTTGCTTTCTTTTTATCTACCGGCGCGGCAACAAGATCGGACGCCCGCTTGGGTTGAGCCGGCTGCTTGGAAGACCGCCTCGCCGGCGCGGGTTCGGTGGCGGGTTTCGGAGTCATCTCTTCATCCTCAATCTCGTCGTCGTCATCCACAAGACCAGCTTCGGAATCGTCGACAAGCTCGACATCGAGCTCAACCTTGGGTAGATGTAGGCCGAGGTCAAGCTCATCGTCATCGCCGCCGATGTCATCAAGATCCTCATCGTCATCGAGCGCGTCCTCAGACTCCTCCTCGTCGTCGAAGGACTGCTCCTTTAACTTGGCCTCAGCACCGCGTTTGGCGCGCGGGCGCTTGATGGTGACCTGCGGCGGAGGGGCAGGCGGGGAATGGGGTTCGAGGTAGGCGCGGGCTTCCTCGGGCGTGGCGAGCTTTCCATCGAGCAGTTCGAGGAAGACAGACTCAATAATCTCCCGATAGGCTGGCAGTTCGGCTGTGATGCGCATTTCCTGCATCAAGGCATGGGGGATGCGTTGACGAACCTCCGGCCAAGTCTTGAGGAAGAGGTTGAAGCGTTCCTTGACAGCCGCATCCTTACTCGTAAATCCAAGCCAAAGAATCGCTTCTGGATCATAGTTCATAAAGAGCTTGTAACATGCCGAGGGAACCGTGTTTTCCTTGGCGAGAAGTTTCTTGGCAAATCCTGCGGCCATGGTGTCGAGGCTGTCCCACTCCTCGACGAAGCCGGGACGCAGCATGAGCTTCTTCAGCGCCGTCAACTCCTTTGGAGTCAGCTTGGCCGTCAGCAAGCGCATCTGGGCCGCCGACATATCGGGATGAACTCCCTGCGTCAACAGCTCAACTGCCAAGTCGTGGAGGGCCGTCAACTTCTCTTCGTCGGCCTTGGCGGGAGTCCAAGCGGGATAGAGGATCTTCATCCAGCCTTCGGCATCCAGAGCTCTTAGGACCTTCAGTCCCTCTTCCTCGTGACCGATCTGCTCCAGTTCCCGGCTCCGAGCCTGCGCGGAGAGGTGTTCGATCACGCTCGCTTCCTTGGCGTTCTCGCATCGGGTCCGTGTCTTTAGGTCCATCTCCCATCCCAGGCGGGCGATGTAACGGGTGGCACGAATCAGCAGGGATGGTTCTTCAAGGAAGCCGTAGTTTGAAACCAGCCGCAAGGTCCGGAACTCGATATCCGCCGCTCCATTCATCGGGTCCATAAGCAACCCAAAGGAGCCCTCGTTGAGGGAGATGGCCATTGCGTTAGCAGTAAAGTCGCGGCAGCGAAGATACTCCTGGATGGTGGCGGGGTGATGGACGGGCGCACCGGGTTTCGGATATTCGACGCGGTAGGTACTGACGAGATCGACGCGAACCGTGCCTGGGAAACAGAGGTAGAGGGCGCGGGAAGTCTCATCTTCTCCCCACACAATGCCGCCGACTTTTTCTATTGGTTTCTTAAGCTTGAGAGCATTTCCATGCACTGCAACTTCAAGTTCTCTTACAGCGTGCCCGCTGGTAAGATCGCGTACGGCATCGCCGGTGAGGAAGAGGATCGTGCCTGCATCACGCGCAACATCTCGCAGGTGGCGCAGAGCGTTCTGTTGGTCGGCAGAAAGCCGGTTTTCAAGAAGATAGACGTAATCGGGCATTCCGTTTCCTGCTTCCGCACTCCGATTTCCCAGCCAAATGGCTCATGCGGTTGCTGTTACAGCGTGGCATGGCAATGGTTGCAAACCAGTACCTTAACACATGCCGGCTCAGTTGGAAAGGCCCATATGCACAAGAGATTATGCTTTTTCTCTTTCCGGCTCGCTTAGGTCCCGTGCGACAATTCAGAACAATGGCCTCACAACGCAAACCGGTGATCGTACGCAAGTTTTCACGGGACTGGTGCTCGGGCTATGCTGGGGCCGGATTTGGGCAGATGGGCGCAGAACTGGAGATTCTGGACCTGACCGGCAAAGTGCTACGTATCGGCTGGGAGCAGGTGAAGTGGGTCTGTTATGTGCGCGATTTCCCTGCCGGTGAAACCGCCAACCCGGAGAGGCTGCTGCATAAGCGCTTTGCCATCCGGCCCCGGACGCCCGGCCTTTGGCTGCGACTGACGCTGAGCGACGGTGAAGAACTGGAGGGGCTGGCAGCGAATGACCTCTCGCTGGTCGAGGGTGCCGGACTGCTTCTGACTCCGCCAGACACGCGATCCAATACCCAAAGGATCTATGTGCCGCGGCAGGCGATCCAGACGCTGGAAGTTGTGAGCCTGATTGGGGCTGCGGGACGAAAGCGTGCGGAAACCACGGGCCGAGCGTCGGAGCAGCCGGAACTGTTTCCCCCCGAGGGTTAGAGTAGTGGACTCATCTCTTGGCGCTTATCTTCCTGCTGTTGCACAGCCCGCACTGCTTCGGTTCCGGTACAATTCCATTCGATGAAACTTGGCGAGCTGGCAATGCGGCTGGGAGCGGAGCTTCGCGGAGATGCGGAGCTGGAAGTGACAGGTGTGAAAGGGATTGAGGAGGCCGGACCGACGGAGGTAACCTTCGTGGCCAATCCCAAGTACGGAGGGCTGGCGCGCAGGACCAAGGCCGCCGCCGTGCTGGTCGAGCCGGAGTTTCCGGAGATTGAAGCGGCGACCCTGCGGATCAAGAACCCTTATCTGGCCTTTTCCCGCACGCTTGGCTTCTTCTATCAACCGCCGGTCTACCCACCGGGGATTCATCCGACGGCGGTGATCGACCCGACGGCGGTGGTTGGCGAAGAAGCGCACATCGGAGCTTATGTCGTGCTCGGGCCTAGGGTTAGGCTGGGCGATCACGCGACGCTGCTGCCGCATGTGGTGCTCTATCCGGGTGTCCAGGCCGGGAGCCACTTTTTTGCTCACGCCCATGCGGTGGTGCGGGAAGATTGCGTTCTCGGCGACCACGTGACTCTCGAAAACGGCGTCGTGATCGGAGCGGATGGCTTCGGATTCGCCAAGAACGAGGCCGGCCACTGGGAGAAGATTCCGCAGTCGGGGCCGGTGCGGGTAGGCAACCATGTGGATGTACAAGCCAACGCCTGCATCGACCGGGCGACTGTGGGCGAGACGCGCGTGGGTGACGGCACCAAGATCGACAATCTTGTGCAGGTGGGCCACGCATCGCATATCGGCGAAAACACGCTGCTCTGTGGACAGGTGGGGCTGGCTGGTTCGTCGGAGGTGGGCAACAACGTGATCCTGGCCGGACAGTCGGCTGTGGCCGGGCACTGCGCCGTGGGTGACGGTGTGATTCTGACGGCGCAGAGCGGAGTCTCGCACGATGTTCCTGCCGGTAAGATGATCTCAGGCTCACCAGCCTTCGACAATCGCACGTGGCTGCGAGCTGTGACGATTTTTCAGCGCCTACCGGAGCTGATGAAGCGTTTGGACCGGCTGGAAAAGAATCTGGCGGCTCGGGATAAGACTGAAAGCGTAGTGAAAGAGAACGGGAGTTCGAATTGAGAGCCTTGATGAGCCTATGTCGAGTGATCCTGGCGGCGTTCTTGCCGTTGCTGTTGATTTGGGCAGCCGGATGCCACTCGCACCACGTCGATATGACTGTGGAGAACCGGACGGGTGAGGCGATTCAACTGCTTGAGGTGGATTATCCGAGCGCCAGTTTTGGGGCCAATAGCCTGACGGCTGGCGCCGACTACCACTATCGCATCCAGTTGCGCGGCAATGGACCGCTCAAAGTGCAATACTCTGGCAGCGACGGGCATCAGGTCTTGATTGAGGGACCCCTCCTGGCTGAGCCGCAAGAGGGTAGGATGGCGATCGTTCTGCTGCCGGAAGGCAAGGCAGAGTTTCATCCTGAATTGCCAGACGCAATGCATCGGACCACGCCGGATCAGTAATCGACCCACCGCTTCTGGATAGGCGGGTTTCGAACCGACCCTACGGGACGGGGCTTTTGTGGAACTCCAACCCAGGACTGCGCATCGCTTGTCCTGGGCTATTATCGGTTCTCTCTCCGGGAGAAAATGCTAGGGCTGTTTCATTTCTTCGCGGGTCGGCGAAGCCGGTAGACGACCGATAAAACGCAGGTCGAGATGGCACTGGTCAGACACTACCTAATCAATTCCTCTTGAATACTAAAAGGCAGAGCGATTCCGAGATGGAATCGCTCTGCCCTCAATTCAAAAAATGCGGACTGGAATCAGCTCAGTGCATCACACTCGTGAAGAGCGGCGATTGCAGCAGGCTGCTGAACTCCGAATCGCTGGTGGAAAAGTGGATCGTCATGCGCCCGGAATCGGAGGAGAAGGAGGTGGCAGTTAATGCCTGTTTCTCAGTTTCGGTGCCGCTCATCTTGCGCATCGATACCGCAGCCGACAGCAGCGAGGAGAGCGTTGCCGAGGCGAATTGGTCACCGGTGGCGATGGTCAGGTCGAACTTGACGCCGTGCTGAAAGTTCATCGAGTACCAGGAAGCCTGCAAGCGCTTGCGAACTGAATCGAAGTCGGCCACCGATCCGGCCTCGCTCATGATCTGGCCCATCATGGTCTGGGTGCCCTTCTTGTCGAGAATGCTCCATAACGGCTCGGAGTCGACAGACCTCATTGCATCCATCATGGCGGCGTTATTGAGCAGGCTGGGAGTGACGCCGTCGCGGGCATCGAGGGCCTTTCCGACCGCGTCGGGGTCGCCGAAGACCATAGTCGAGGGGTCGACGAAGCAGATCACCATGCCGGTTTTGGCCATTGGGTAGAGTTTGTTGGTGCGCACCAGCGTGGCCTTCACCTTTTGCTTCTTGAAGTTGGCGAGAATGTCGGAGACGGAAAACTGACCCTGCGCGACGCCGACAGTATCCAGCTTGTCTTCACCCTCCTTGGGACGGAAGAGAGCAAAGGCCAACTGCTCGACATCGTGATTTTCATTCAGGCCGGATTTTTCCAGCGCCTCCTCAAATCTCTTCAGCTCTGGCGGCATGACCCGGTTGCGCAGATCCATAGCAGCGGTCGAGTTCTCCATCGTGTGATAATCGATAGCCACCAATTGCTGCACATCATGCGGGATGGCATTGCGTGCATCGGTTGACAACTGGGCCGCCGGCGCAGAAACCGCCGCGACGAACAACAAAGCCGGAATTGAGAATCTCAGCAAAGCCTTCAACGAATTTACCCTCCACAGTTGCTGCGGTTGCTGGATCGAGGGGCGGAGACCGGTGTTGAAGATTGTTAACTTCTCCAGCATCCAGAAACCATCCAGAAACACCGCGTCTGTTTGACTTCCATTTTACCTGTTGGTCTCGGAACCGGCGCGCATATCAAGCCACCGGCGGCGCACCTGAGTCTCCCGGCCAAGCCAAAGGAGCCTCAAGACGGCGCTCGAGGATCTTGGTTTGCTCATCGAATCCACTCAATTGACGCATCCACTCACTCTCCCGCTCACAGGCTGCCTCGGGTAGCAGGCCGATGATCTCGCCTTCGACAGGCACGGCCTTGTGGCGCAGAGCCAACTCCGAGGCAGCGCGAAAGACCTGAGAGATAGGCGTGACCTGGAAATCGGTGATGTTCATCGTGAGCTGGGCACGCCCCCGTGCGAGCACACCCAAGGCCTTGACGCCCTTGAGCCCGCTTGAGGAGGCGCGAAGCTCGCGGGCGATAGCGCGCACCATGGTGACGTCGCCCGTGTCGAAATAAAGATTATAGGCCACCAGAAACTTGCGCGCGCCGACGGCGCAGGCTCCGGCTGTGGGATGGAGGGCGGGACCGCCGATGTCAGGGCGGCGTGATGCATCCTTGCCCGCAGCCTCACGCAACTCCTCGAATTGGCCGCGTCGGACCTCATCGAGATTGGCGCGATCGGGCCGGGCCGCCGCGGCCTCGTAAAAGAAGACCGGTATGTTGAATCGGCGCCAGATCTCAAGGCCTGTCTGACGGGCAAGCAGGGCACACTGCTCGAGCTTGATGCCAGAGATGGGCACGAAGGGAATGACGTCGGCCGCGCCAATGCGGGGGTGGGCACCCTGCTGGCGGGTCAGGTCGATCAGCTCGGCAGCCTTGCCGGCGCCGCGCACCGCGGATTCGACAACCGCCGCGGGATCGCCCGCGATGGTCACCACCGACCGATTGTGATCAGGGTCCAAGGACAAGTCGAGCAGCGACACTCCCTCAACGCGCATCGCGGCAACGATGGCCTCGATCCGCCGGGCATCTCTGCCCTCGGAGAAGTTCGGTACGCACTCGACCAGGGGTCCGTTCATCGTTCCCTTCGCTTAGTCATTACAGGAGATGAGAATACGCCTCTCTTCGGGATCGAGCTGCCCAGGTCACTTCCAGATGGTATAGCCGGCCTGGATCTGGATGCTTGCGTTGACTCCGGGGTTGCGGTCGCCCAACGAGGCCGAAGAGATGTGGACGCCATTCACTTCAAGATCGATAGACCGCTTGGCACGAATGAAATAGTGAACACCCAAGCCGCCCTGCGGCGCGAAGTTCCACACACTGGTTCCACCGTCGATCCCTGGAACGCCATTGACCGTGGGCGTACTCATGAAGTTCGGCGGAAACTTGTGAGTTGTATAGATGAGACCGCCCGCCCCCTGAAACCATGGCTGAAAACGCTGCGACTGAGTGAGAAAGTTCCAGCGCAGGATGACCGGGGTAAGGCTGACGCCGCGAAAAGTGCCTCCGCCAAAGGGAAGTGTGCAGCTCTCAACTTGCCCGCCTGGCCCCAAGCAAGGAACGGCCTGCAGATGCGGCGCCGGCGTGTAGCTCTGCCAGAGGGGATTGACCTCTCCTCCAAACTCGAATTGACCAGAAAAGATGCCGGCATGAACGACCGGGCTCAGAGGCTTCGAGAGATGAAAGCCGGCCCAGAGGAACTTGTATGCCGATCGGTCGCCAACGCCGACGCCGAAGTTGACAAACGGCCCGTAGTTCCAACTTCTGTTATCGCGAACATGGGCAACGGGATTGTCAGCCGCTGGTTCAGCGGCGGTTGGCGAAACGCCTGGAGTTTCGGCAGCGACGATACCCGATCCCGCCATAAGGGCCCCAGTCACCAAGACAAACGCGAAAAACTCTCCGATTCGTGTCAACGTTCTTTCCTTCCCGCAAATGAGTTTTGAACTTCCATAAAAAGGCCGCCACAATCGGGCGGCCTTTCGAGCGCCTTCTGTAACTTGCTCTAACCGGCGGCCGCTTCCATCTGCTCGGCGTCCATATCGAAGTTCGAATAGACGTTTTGCGTGTCGTCCAAGTCTTCCAGCACCTCGAGCAAGCGCATCATCTGGCTGGCGGTATTGCCCTCGAGCTTGGTGTAAGTGGATGCGACCATGGTCACCTCGCTCATCACCGTGGGGATGCCGGCAGCCTTGATTGCGGCGGCAACTTTCTCGTGCGCGGAGGGCTCGGTCACAATCTCCCAGGTGT
>Ga0181516_10002211_pt1 | contig 14065 bp, 11 predicted proteins | sample PEATcosm2014_Bin_25_FD_121104 | JGI IMG/M metagenome (GOLD analysis project Ga0181516, IMG submission 121104) | Peatland microbial communities from MTU Mesocosm Facility, Houghton, MI, USA - PEATcosm2014_Bin01_10_metaG | ecosystem: Environmental > Terrestrial > Soil > Wetlands > Peat | place... | reverse complement strand
CGAATTCCTCTGCATTGACACCTGGGTGCTGAGAGCTTGAATCTGAAAGCTGAGCGCTCGCACCCGTCTAAAGGCTGAAAGCCCGCACTCGTATGGACAAGTTCGTTATTCGCGGCGGCAATCCGCTCGTAGGCACCATTCGCGTCTCCGGCGCGAAGAACTCGGCGTTGCCCTGCATGGCCGCGGCCATCCTTACCGAGGATGAGGTCACCCTCGAAAACATTCCCCAGGTCCGCGACATTGAAACCGAGCGGCGGTTGCTGGCCTCCATGGGCGCCGAAGTCGAGTTACGCGAAGGTGAGCTGCAGGACCGCACTACAATCTGTTGCCGCATGCTCTCCGATCCCGTTGCCCGCTACGAGATCGTCAAGACCATGCGCGCCAGCTCGCTCGTCCTGGGTCCGCTCATCGCTCGTGCCGGCGTGGCGCGCGTGGCCATGCCCGGCGGCTGCGCCATTGGCGGCCGGCCCATCGATCTGCACATCAAAGGCCTGGAGAAGATGGGCGCGGTCATTACGCAGGAGCACGGCTATCTCGAAGCCCGCGCGGAACACCTGCGCGGCGCGCACCTCGTATTCGACAAGATCACTGTCACCGGCACTGAGGATCTGCTGATGGCCGCTGTGCTCGCGGAGGGCGACACGCTGATGGAGAACTGCGCCCGCGAGCCGGAGGTCGTCGACCTTGCCGCGCTGTTGAACGCAATGGGCGCTCAAATCGAGGGCGCGGGCACGCCCACCATCCGCGTGCGCGGGGTCGCAAGCCTCCACGGTGCGCGCTACCGCATCAATCCCGACCGCATTGAAGCGGGAACCTTTCTCATTGCCGGCGCCATTACCGCGGGCGACCTTATCGTCGCCAACTGCAACGCCTCTCATCTCGGCGCGGTCGTTGCCAAGCTCCGGGAGGCCGGCGCGCGTCTTGACGTGCTCGGCCCCGATTCGATCCGCGTCCGCGCTGCCGCGGAACTTCGCGCTGTCGACATCTCCACCGAGGAGTATCCCGGCTTTCCCACCGATATGCAGGCTCAGTACATGGCCCTGGCCACGCAGGCTGAAGGCGTCAGCCTGGTCCGCGAGAATATCTTCGAGAATCGCTTCATGCATGTGCAGGAACTCGTCCGCATGGGCGCCAACATCAAAGTTGACGCAAGCACTGCCACCGTTCGCGGCCCGGCCCGGCTCACCTCAGCCGCTGTCATGTGTTCCGATCTACGCGCTTCCGCTTCGCTGGTGCTGGCCGCTTTGGTCGCCGAGGGCGAAACGATCGTCGACCGCGTTTATCACATGGACCGGGGCTACGAGCGCATCGAGGAGAAGCTGATCGGCGTCGGCGCCCAGATCCAGCGGCTGGGCAATGTCTTTGCGCCGAAGGAATCTGTTGCAATCGCCGGTTAACCATCCGGCATGAAAACGCATCCTAATCAGAAGTAAGGGTTTCCGCGGGAGATTTTTCAACAGCGCGCAACGAAACCCGTGCCCCTGGGTTGTTATGATTAGAGCGCTTTCGATTCACATGTGGACATAGTCGGCATTGTGCAGCGTGGCAATTACCTCCACCCCACAGGCAAAGACCTGCCAGTGGGGCTCTTGGAGAGGAAATTGCCACTTGACATCCGTCATTCTGTTAAGCGCAGAATCGAAATCGATGTAACCGCCAGGAAAAGGTTCCCCGTTTCCGGCAGATTCGAACCACGGAGGTAAGAATTCCTGTGAAAAAGACTCTTTTGGCAGGGCTGCTCGCCCTGTGTCTCACTCCTGCGATTGCGATGGCGCAGGTCATCGTTCGCATTGCGCCGCCTCCACCGATCCACGAGGTCCATGACCATCCACCGCATGACGGATGGGTATGGCACGAAGGCCACCATCGCTGGGATGGCCAACGCTACGTCTGGGTCAAGGGCTTTTGGGTACGGCCTCCGCACCCCGGCGCTGTCTGGGTTGCTCATCATTGGGAACAGCGCAACGGCGGCTGGGTCCTGATCGAGGGCCACTGGCAGTAGCCGAGAGTCCAAAATGGGAAAGCGGGGCGCAAGCCCCGCTTTTCTGTTTACCGCCCGATAAATCGAGGTCCGAACTCCGCGGGTTGCACTTCAGCTGATCTCGATTACATCCGACGCCGCTGCGGCCGCTTTCTCGGCCTGCTCCATCACCTTTTCCGCAATTGCGTAGAACGCCGCCGCCTGCGGGCTCTTCGGTCCGGCCAGCGCCACAGGCATTCCCCGGTCGCCGCCTTCGCGAATTGCCGGGACCAGCTCGATCGCTCCCAGAAATGGCACGTTGAACTGCTTGGCTGTGCGCTCGGCGCCGCCGCGCGAAAAGATGTCGATCTCGTGGTGGCAATGCGGGCATGTAAAGTGGCTCATGTTCTCCACAATCCCCAGCACCTCTACATTGACCTGCGCAAACATCTCCAGAGCCTTGCGCGCGTCCTCCAGGCTCACGTCGCTGGGGGTAGACACGACGATCGCGCCGGTCAGCGGCACGGTCTGCACCAGCGAAATCGCCACGTCGCCCGTCCCCGGAGGCAGATCGACGATGAGATAATCCAGCTCGCCCCAGTTCACCTGCTGCAAGAATTGCCGGATGATCTGGTGCAGCATCGGACCGCGCATCACCAACGGCTTGTCGCCGGGCGAAATATATCCGATCGAAATCGTCTTCAGGCCGTGCGTCAGGTTGGGCTCGATGATGTTGCCCGCGCCCACCTTCGGCGGCTGCGAGCTGCCCATCATCAGTGGGACATTGGGCCCGTACACGTCGGCGTCCATCAGCCCCACGCGCTGGCCCAGCTTGCTCAGCGCGATGGCCAGATTCACGGCCACTGTGGTTTTGCCCACGCCGCCCTTACCCGAACCGACTGCGACAATCTTCGAAACGCCGGGCAATGCGACCGGCGAAGGCATGGCCTGGGAATGTGCCATTGTTTTTTGTTGCTCCTTATTAGATTGTTTCAGATCGAACGCCGCGTTGTTTCAGATCGCGGGCCGTTCCTTTCAGCGTTTCTCTTCTGCTTCGGCCAGAGCCGCTACAGCCAGCTTGCCCTCCGTGCGCCGCACGCTTTCGCGCTCGCGATGTTCTCGGCGGCGCAGCGCGTCATCATAGCGCCGGATCTCGTCCGGTGTCTCCGGCTTTAACTGCGGAACTCGCTGCACTCGCCCCTGCTCGTCCATGGCCACAAACACCAGGTAAGCGCTGGCCACGTGAGCTACTTCTCCGGTCCGCGTGTTTTCTGCCCATACCTTCACGCCCACTTCCATCGAGCTCGTAAACGCCCGGTTCACGCTCGACTTCAGCGTGACCAGATCGCCCAGGTGCACCGGACGGATGAAGTCGATATGATCCATCGCCGCGGTCACAACGTTCGTGCGTGAGTGCCGATAGGCTGCCATTGCACCCGTCAAATCGATAAAGTGCATCAGCCGGCCGCCCAGTAGATGGCCAAGCATGTTGGTGTCATTGGGCAGCACAATCTCCGTCTTCTCCGACTGCGTGCTCGCCACCGTACGCACTCGGGGGTGGAGATCGACTTCAGGGTGGATATCTGGGCTGTTCATGGCGCCTCCATTTCCACTGCTTCCTGAGTATCTTTTGATCGTCTTCATCGCCCGCAAGCTAAAATAGAACCTGCAGCGGCCTTGGTCCGGAAGATTACCAGCCTTCATGTTCCAGTTTGGGCAATCCGCGCCAAAACCGCAAATCCCTCACCGTCCGATACAGCGAAATCGGCCCGGACTCAGGCAAAATGGATAAAGTCGCAGGATTGAGAGAGATTCTCGCGCTCGACCCTAAGAACAGCTTCGCCCGGTACGGGGTCGCAATGGAGCTTGCGAGCCGGGGCGAAATCAGTCTTTCGATTGCAGAATTTGATCATCTCCTGGCCAACGATCCGGATTACACTGCAGGCTACTTCATGTCCGCGCAAACGTTGGCGGGCGCGGGCAGAAGGCAGCAGGCGATCGAAAGGCTCAAAGCCGGAATCGCTTGTGCCGCAAGAACCGGTAATACCCATGCACTCAATGAGATGCAGACGATGCTCGGCGAAATGGAGGCGCAGGAGTAGTTCCCAGGCTGACCATGCGGGGGATCTTCTCTCCTCCAGTCTTAGAATCCGAGCGCAAACCGCATCCGTCGCGTTTTAGTGGATTGCCCCAGACATCCCTCGCGCATCTAAAGCGTCTAAAGGAGCAATATGACGAAATACTCGATCGTGGTTCCCTTCCACAACGAGGAAGAGAACGTAACCGTCCTGTATGCACGGCTCAAGCAAGTCATGGAACAGACGGACGAGTCTTTTGAGCTGATTTTCGTCGACGACGGGTCAAGCGACCGCACGTACAAGCTCCTGGAGGAGGTTGCCGCCGTTGACAGCCGCGTCCTGGTCGTCAAGCTGCGCCGCAACTTTGGCCAGACCTCCGCCCTGGCTGCCGGTTTTGACCACGCATCGGGCGACTTTATTCTTGCGATGGACGGCGATCTGCAGCACGATCCAAATGACATTCCCGCTTTTCTCGAAAAACTTGATGAGGGTTATGACGTCGTCTCCGGCTGGCGAAAGGTGCGCATTGATAACTTCATCTTTCGCCGGGTTCCCTCCGCCTGCGCAAATTGGATCATGGCGCGCCTTTCCGGTGTTCCCATCCACGACTTCGGCACAACCTTCAAGGCCTATCGCCGCGAAGTCATCCAGAATATTCCGCTCTACGGCGAGATGCATCGCTTTATTCCCGCCCTCGCCAGCTTGCATGGCGCATCTATCTGCGAGATTCCAATTCGCAACTTGAAGCGAGTCCGCGGAAGGAGCCATTACGGTCTGGGCCGCACAGTGCAGGTCTTCTTTGACCTAATGACCATTCGTTTCCTGCTCAAGCATATGAGCCGGCCGCTGAACTTCTTTGGCGGTTGCGGAATTCTGGCCATGCTTTCCGGTAGCATCATGGCGGCGACCCTGCTGGGACTGAAGCTGATCAATCCGCACGCGGACTTGATGGAGCAGCACGGCCCCATGTTCGTCATCGCTTCGGTTCTCATCGTCTGCGGCGTACAGTTGCTGGCTCTCGGCCTGCTGGGTGAGCTGCAGGTGCGCCACTACTACAGCAACCAGCGCTCCACGTCCTACACCGTGGACCGCCTGGTGCGGCTGGAGTCTTCAGAAGAGCGGACCTTGCTCTCGGAGAGCAAGGATGAAAATCTCTAGTCCTCGAATCGAATCTTCAATTCCCTTGCGGTAGCCCGGCCTCAAGGTTCATTCTTGAGCAAGTCATGAAAGCCATCCAGATCCACTCAGCGGGCGGGCCCGAAGCTCTCGAGCTCGTCGATCTGCCGATCCCCCAACCTGAAGCCGGCCAGGTGCTTATCCGCATCGAGGCCACCGGAGTCAATTTCATTGAGATCTACTTTCGGAAAGGCGTCTACAAAGCTTCGTTCCCCATGATTCCGGGCAGCGAGGCCGCGGGCACCGTGGAAGAGCTTGGCCCAGGCGTCACCGGATTCAAAACGGGTGACGCCGTGGTGTCCGTGGCGGTCCTCGGTAGCTACGCCGAGTATGCTCTCGTTCCGGCCGCTCAATTGATCAAGGTCCCCGAGGGTTTGAGCCTGGAGCACGCAGCCGCCGCGTTGTTGCAGGGCATGACCGCGCACTACCTCGCTTTCTCCACCTATCCGCTCAAGAAAGGCGACACAGCGCTGGTCCACGCCGGAGCAGGCGGTATCGGTCTGCTCCTCACGCAGATCGCTGCTCGCATCGGCGCGCGGGTTATCACCACGGTCTCCGCGAAGGCCAAAGCCGAGCTTTCACGCGAGGCAGGAGCCTCCGATGTAATTCTTTACGCCGAGAAGGACTTCGAAACCGAGGTCAAGCGCCTGACCGGCGGCAAGGGCGTCGATGTGGTTTACGACTCGGTTGGCAAGACCACCTTCGATGGCAGCCTCAACTGCCTGCATCCTCGAGGGCTGATGGTGCTCTTTGGCGCGTCCAGCGGCACCGTCCCACCCTTCGATCCCAGTCTGCTCAACAGCAAGGGTTCGCTCTTTCTAACGCGGCCCACGCTGTGGCACTATATTGCCACGCGATCTGAGCTGGAGTGGCGCGCGGGTGAGGTGCTCAGTTGGGCTGCCAAGGGCGAGCTCAAACTCCGCACCGAGCACACCTATCCGCTGGCCGATGCCGCTCAGGCCCAGATCGACATGGAAGAGCGCAAAACCGCCGGCAAGGTTCTGTTGGTTCCGTAACCGAGGACCGCGGGGCCATTAACCAGTGATCGCTCACCACTAGCCACTGTCGTGTCGCAAATCCTCATCAAGCCCACCGACCGCGTCTTCGTCCTCACCGGCGCCGGCATCAGCGCCGAAAGCGGTCTGCCGACGTTCCGCGCCTCCGACGGTCTGTGGGCTGGTTTTCGCGTCGAGGATGTGTGCACACCCGATGCATGGCGTCGCGATCCTGCTGGAGTCTGGGCGTTTTACTCCGCGCGTCGTGCACAAGGCAGCAAAGCGAATCCGAATCCAGCCCATATTGCGCTCGCCGAGCTTGAGGCGCAGCTCCCCGGTCGCTATTTTCTTTGTACGCAAAACGTCGACGACCTCCACGAGCGCGCCGGATCGCTGAATCTCGTTCACATGCACGGTGAGCTCGCCAAATCGCGCTGCGAGCGCGAATGCGGCCGCCCGCCCGTCGAAGACCGAGCAATCTACGCAAGCCTGGACCAGGTCGGCCGTTGCCCCTGTGGCCGCCGGATGCGCCCGCACATCGTTTTCTTCGGCGAGATTCCGCTTGAAATGCCGCGCATCGAACGCGAGATCGCCGAATCCACGCTGATGATCGTCATCGGCACATCGGGCAACGTCTATCCCGCGGCGGGATTCGTCAGTTGGGCAAGACAGAGCGGCGCGCAAACGGTCTACATCGGTCCCGAGCCTCCGCTCAACGCTTCCGCCTTCAGCCACATCGTTGAAGGCAAGGCCGGGGAAGTGCTGCCCGGCCTATTCAAAGTCCAATCCTGATCCGTTAAAAGTGAAACCTGTATCGCGCCTCGACCGCGAACATCCGCGGATCGTTCCAGTGGAATCCCCCGATCGTGATCGAGTTATCCTGCAGAACGCGGTGATTGGTCACATTGATCACCGTTGCTGACAACTTCCAGTTTTCGCCCAGCGAGTGCCCGATCGACGAGTCGAAGGTCGTGTGCACGGGCAGATACGGCCCGTTGTAAGGCCCCTCGTTCGCGCCTACCAGCCCATTCGAGAACCCGGATCCGTAATACACATTTGTTGCAAACCACGTATGCGCCGGCAGGTTTGCCGTAAACCCCGTGTTCAGCGTGTCGCGCTGGTCGTGGTCAAGGGAAATATACTGCGGCCCCAAATCGCACGCCGGGTCAGTTGGAATGCTGCACGTGAATCCGCCGATAATGCTTCCACGCTGCTGTGCGATCTGGTTTGAGTACGTCACATAGAATTGCCCGAAGCGCCATAGCGACGGCGAGTGAAGCGTCATCTCCCAAGCGCGGATCAGCGCGCCATCCACGGCGATGGGGAAGTACATATTCGATTCACCCAGGTTTGAATGATCCAGAAAGTTGTTCACGCGATTCTTGAATGTGTCCACGTCCAGCATCCATCCCCGGTACGGAATCTCAATCCCGAACTGATGCTCCTCGTCGCGTTCTGAAGGGATCGGCGTGAAGGTGTTTTCGCCGCCCCCAAGGCTGCTCGCATAGTTCAGCACTGAGCTCGAAACTGTGAGGATCGGCGCCGGCTGAAAAAAGTGGCCGTAGAATCCGCGCAGAACCCAATTCAGCTTCGGGATTCGAACGGTTGCCCCGATGCGTGGATAGACCGCGCCCTCGTTCTGGTCAGATCTGTAATACGTGAGTCTCTCGCCTCCAAGTAACGTGACGTATTGACCCAGCCGCAAGTGATCGTCGATATAAAACTCCAGGAGCTCCGCAGTGGCGTGAGCGGTTGTATTCGGCTGCGACGGACCGCTGCCATCGTTCACCTGCACGCCGAAGAGATCGTTCTCCCCTTGGATGAACGAGTAGATTCCTCCGGAGAATGTATTCCATCCGACATCAGAGCGCCAGTCCCCCTGCGCCCCGCCGTAGTTTGACTCCTGGTGCCATGTCGTCGCCACCGGCTGGTCCGTTGCGAGCGAATCGTAGTCGGCCTGATTGAAATGGTAAAAAGGCGCGAACGACAGCAGCGTCCTGGGCGAGATCGTGTGCACCCAGTTGGCAATGACAAATGAATCGCGCTCCGTCTGGGCGTCCCTCAACCCCGTGCTACAGTAGTAATCCGAGTTGCATTCATAGTCGTTCGCGTCGGGATCGTAGGGCACATCGAAGTGATCCTGCCGGTACTGCCCATCCAAGCGCAATTGGTCTTTCGGCGTCTGGTTGCGGATCACAGACACGAACCCGCTCTCTGAATTCGTCGCATCGTGATAAATGGCCGCAACCGGTGTGGCCAGCCCATAATTCGACCGAGACCCCGTCGCGCTTGCGTACCACGCCGTCTTCTCCGAGTGATCGCCGAAAGAAGCCTGCGCTTCGCCCGTGTAAAGGTTACCGGCGTAGAGAAATAATTCGCCGTCGCGATTGAACTCGAATCCATTCCTTGGCAGGACGTTGAACATTCCGTAGGTGCGATCGCCAAGATCGGCGTCATAGCTGCCGCGCAGGCCCTCCATGGAATCGATGTCCTTGGGATCGATCTGCGGCCCGACGTTCGACGCGATCTTTGTATTCGGAATCGCCACGCCGTCGATCAGCCAGCTCGTCTGGTGTCCGCCTCGCATGTGCAGCATGTCGTGTGTCATGTACGCGCCGGGCACGTAGTCGGTAATCATCTCAGTACCGATGGTACGGTCCGCGCCGGGCGTTTCTTCGATCGTTTGCCGCGTGATCAGCGTCGTAGGCGTCACCGTGTCAGCCGAGCTTGCCGTTCCGCTCACGACCACCGATTGCGTCGCACCTGCCACATTCAGCGGGATGTGCAGAATCGGATTTGTTCCCGACGCAACCGTCAATGTTTTTGTTGCGATAGCGAATCCGCTCGCCGTCGCCGTCAGCCGGTATATTCCGATGGGCGCCTGCGGTAATTCAAATTCTCCATCGGAATTCGTGGTGGCGTGCAACGCAAAGTCGGAATCCGCAGCCTGCAACGTCACCGTCGCGCCCGCAATCGGCCGGTGCTGCGGGTCGTGAACAACCCCATGCACAGTGGCAAACACAGTCGCAGACGCGGGAAGAGAAGCGGCCAGCAGCAGCCCTGCCGCTAGAGTATGAAGAAGATTTCGCATAAAAAATGACCTCGCTTTCGTTCTCGTGCAAAGCCAACGGTCGTCACGCGCTGCGCCGGCAGCGCGACGATGACTGGCGCGATGCGGGGAAGCGCAGGAAAAAGCCCTTGCGTAGAGGAAGATCAAACCCCTGCGGCGAGACTTGAGGCGCGACAAAACGTTTTGTTCGCGTCGTTCGCGCGAACGCACACCATCGCCCTCTTCATCAAGGCTTTGTCTTTAGCACAATGTTTAGCTTGGATTCGAGGCTGGAGGGCCGCGTCCGGAGTGCGCGCGACTGGGGCGAGAAAACGCCGCCATCCGTTCGAGTGTGGGAGCAGGAGCGCGCTTGAATTCAGCGCGAAAGGCTACCGGAGCTGCCGTTAGCGCGTGAGCCGGCATTAGCATCGAAAATGCCGGTCCGTGATAGAGCGGGCAGGTCAGGGGTACGGAAAAGCTGGGCGTCGGATCGATGCCGCGGCCGGCCCTCATGGCCATGATTTGCGCGTACATCGCGCAGTGGTGCATCCCGTGCCGCCGGCAACAGGGCGGCAGGCCTGCGTCTTCGCTGCCGTCGATAAAAGCCGACAGCGGCCCGAGTCCGAAGAACAGAATCAGAAAGATGGAGAAGCCGCGCCGCATCTGAAGCTCATGCTAGCAGAGACTGATCGCCATTGGGCCGCAAGTGACAAAAAAGTGACAAAGCTCAGCGTCGGCCCCAATGACGGGAGTTGTTTGCTGTTCACTGACTGAGGACAACTGACCACCGACCACTGCCACCGGCGGCTGTTTCTTGCTCCTCTCGGCTATCATCTACGTATCGCTTGGTTTTGCCCGCCGACAAAAAGCAAAGGAAGATCCCAGTGCCACAAGTGCACAACTCAGCTTCGCCGTCCGAAGCATACGCCGCGCCCTCACACAAGTCCCGCTCCGCGCGTCATCTCCGCATTGCCATCTTCGGCTTTGGAACCGTGGGCAGCTCGGTGGCGCGCATTCTCCTGGAATCCAAACCGCAAGGCCTGGAGCTGACCCACATCTTCAACCGCAAGATCGCGCGCAAGCGCGCAGACTGGGCGCCTTCGAGCATCGTCTGGAGCGAAGACGCCGACGCCGTGCTCGCCTCCGATGTGGACGTAATTGTCGAACTTGCCGGCGGCCTCGATCCTGCTGGGACCTGGGTGCGCCGCGCGCTCGAAGCGGGCAAGAGCGTAGTCACCGCCAACAAGAAACTCATTGCCTATCACGGCATCGATCTGGAGCGTCTGGCTGCGGCCAAAGGCGGCCATATCAAATACGGTGCTGCCGTGGCAGGTGGAATCCCCGTCATTCCCGGCCTCGAACAGGGCATGGCAGGCGACCGCATCGAGCGCCTGGAAGGCATTCTCAACGGCACCTGCAACTTTATCCTGAGCAAAATGGAAGAAGGTGCCGAGTACGCCGCAGTGTTGGCCGAAGCGCAGGCCAAAGGCTATGCCGAAGCCGACCCCATCGAGGATGTGGGAGGATTCGATGCGCGGGCCAAGCTTGCCATTCTGATGCGCCTCGCTCTCCGCGTGCAGGTCGACCCCGAGGAGATTGTTCCGCGCTCCATCACCACCATCACGCCCGTCGATTTCAGCTATGCCCGCGATCTTGGCTGCACCATTCGCCAGGTGTCGCGCGCGCAGCAGGTGGAGGGCCGGATTGCGGCCACGGTCGGTCCCATGCTCGTCGCACTGCGTTCTCCTCTTGCATGGTCGCAGGGAACGGAGAACATGGTCATCGCCAGCGGCCATTACGGCGGCGACGTGGTCTTCTCCGGTCACGGAGCGGGCGGCCATCCCACCGCAGTCGCCGTCGTCAGCGATCTGCTCGCCCTCGCGCATGGCTCGCGGCGCGTCGAAATCCCGTCAGCTCCGGCGCGCCTCGGCGACGAGTTCGAGGTCCCTCATTACATTCGCTTCCTGGTGCGTGACCGCCCCGGCATCGTGGCTGCCATCACAACCGCGCTCGCCAAGGAGCAGATCAACATTCGCGCCATCGTGCAAAAGGCCGGTTATCCCGCCGATGCGCTGCCCTTCGTGGTCACCGTAGAACCCTGCAAAACCTCCGCGCTGAAGCGCGCGCTGGCCCATATCCATTCCATGGATTGCATGCTCGTCGAGCCGCTCGATCTGCAGATGCTCGAGTAGAATTGCTTCGAGACTGGCAAAGACCTGACCCGGTCCCTTTTTCCCAAGGTCCCAAAGTAGAGGTCGCACCTGTGATCGATACCATCTATCGATGTGAAATCTGCGGCGAAGAGAGCGATAATCCGCAGCACTGGACCGTCGTCCATTGCAATGACGCTCAACTTACAGTCTACAAATGGACCAAGGAAGCGGCCGACGCGCCTGGCGCGCGCCACTACTGCGGCGAAGCTCATGCGCAGGTCTACATCAGCCGATGGCTTGCCGCTGCCTGCAGCTGAATCGCTGTCTCAACGTGAGTGTTTGACCGGCCCGGTCGACTCGCGGACAATCAACTCCGATTCCATGAAGATGTCGGTCGCAAATGCTTTCTTACGATCCGAAATGCGCTCCAACAATACATTCGCGCCGCGCCTGCCCATCTCCGCCAGCGGCTGGCGCACGGTGGTAAGTGACGGCGTGGAATAAGCCGCGGAAAGAATATCGTCGAATCCCACCACCGAAACGTCTTCCGGAACACTCAGCCCCGCGTCCTTCAGCGCGCGAATGGCCCCGATCGCTGAAATGTCGTTGAAGCAGAAAACCGCGGTGAAATCGCGCGTCCGCTCCAGCAGGGCCTGTGTGGGCTTATAGCCGATCTCCGGCGCCATCGGGTGCTGTCCGGCCTTTGTCGACCATCCCGTCGTGTCGATCCGAATCGCCAGCTCCGGGTCGAGCTTCAAATCCATTTCTCTGGCTACCTGTTGAATGCTTTCCCAGCGGAACTCCGAGTCGGGAATCACGCGCGGGCCGCGCATGATAGCGATCCGCCGGTGGCCCAATTTATACAGGTGCGCCAGCGCCTGCTGCACCGCCTGGTGATGATCGAGAACGATATTTGTAACCTGGTCGGCCGCGCAGTGCGCCGAGATGGCTACGATCGGCACCGGTACCGCAAGCTCCTCCACGGCCGTATTCAGCAGCAAAAGCCCGTCGACCGCCCGCTCCACCAGCATGCGCGGATACTTTTCGATCAGCTCCTGCTTCCAATCGTGGCACGCAGTGAAATAAAAGTAATGGGCCGCCGTCAGCTCTTGCACCACGCCGCTCATCACGCGCGTAAAGTAGCCTTCGCTCAGGTCGGGCGCAAGCACACCAACGCTCATGGATCGGCTTTGCCGCAGCGACCGCGCAAAGTAGTTGGGCCGGTAGTCCAGCCGTTCCGCAGCCTCAATCACCCGCTTACGCGTCTCCTGGGGGATGGATTTGGCGCTCGGCGAGTTATTCAGTACAAGGGAAACTGTCGTCTGGGAGAGCTTCAGATGATCGGCCAGCATGCGCAGGTTCACACGGCCCGGCGCCAGCGGCGTCTTTCCCTTTGTCATGTTGGAGTTTTATCACGCTCGACCGTCGGGACGGTAGATTGGCTCCGGGCCAGCACGCCGATTTTCTTTGACTGACCTAGGGCGCCTCGATCGAATTCACTCCCGGTCTCAGAGGCCAAGTCTTGCCGTTGAACACGAAACTGCCGCTCAGCTTGCCGGGCATAGAGATCTTTGCGTGCAATCCCGCGACTTTGCGGGTGTACTCGACCTTGATGTCGCCCTGAGGATGTGGATAGGTTGCCGTGAGCGAGCGCAGGGCGCCGAGGTGCGGGGCGATACGCACGGTTGCAAATCCGGGACTGGCCGGTTCGATGCCCGCCACCAGCGTGAGCAGGTCGTAGATGGGATGCGCGCTCCAGGCGTGGGAGTCGGAGCGCGTGTCGCCGGGAGTCTCGGGCCAAGTGCTGAAGTGAAACGGGAGCAGCTTGCGCCATGGATCGATCGAGGCCAGGTATTCATCGGCCATACCGGCGTGTTCGAGGGCGCGGGCCAGGTAGAAACGGAAGTAGTAGGACGCGCTGAGAATGCCGTTCGGGGTGGTTCCGGGCTCGATGGCCAGCATCTGGCGCAGAACATTTTTCTGCTGCTGTTTGGGGACGACGTCGTAGAGGACAGCGAGGATATTGCCCTGCTGGCTGAAGTTTTTCTGGTCGGGCGTGTCGGCGAAGAGACCTCGCTGGGCGTTCCAGCACTTGATGGTGAGGCCGCGACGCACGTGCGCTGCGCGCATCTGGTAGCGCGCCGCGCGAAGCGGATCGCCGAGACCTTTTTCCAGCGCGGCGGCGTCTTCGAGTGCGCCGAGGTACTCAAGGGTGGTTACGCAGGACTCGCCGTTGGCGTCGTAGGTTGGAATGGTGCCGGAAGGAACCCAATCGACGAAGCTCCACCAGGGAAGCTGCTTGAGCAGTCCGTCGGGCTGTTCGTAGCGGGCGAACCAGTCCATTACGGCGCGCGTTGCGGGGATCGATGCGCGGGCGGGTTCGGGGTCGGGACGGTAGAGCCAGTAATCGTGGACCATGCCGATATAGAGGAGTGAGAAGGTGGGAATCGATTGCGGAAGAGAGCTGGGATAGCGGCTGCGCGTGATGCCGTCGGGAATGCGGGAAGCGTCAAAGGCCTGGAGCGCCTGTACGGCGAGGCGGTCGTCGCCGGCGACGGCGTAGGAGATGAGGGCCTGAATGCGGGTGTCGCCGATGTACTGGAGCTGCTCGTAGTAGGGAGTGTCCATGTAGGTTTCATGGGCATCGAGACGGG
>Ga0181516_10002210_pt1 | contig 14070 bp, 14 predicted proteins | sample PEATcosm2014_Bin_25_FD_121104 | JGI IMG/M metagenome (GOLD analysis project Ga0181516, IMG submission 121104) | Peatland microbial communities from MTU Mesocosm Facility, Houghton, MI, USA - PEATcosm2014_Bin01_10_metaG | ecosystem: Environmental > Terrestrial > Soil > Wetlands > Peat | place... | reverse complement strand
GCTCGTCGCGCTGCCGGCCGCCGCCGCCGCCGAGTTGGCGGCGTTGGTCGCGCTGGTCGAAGACGCGCTCGCCGAGGCGGCGGCGGTCGTCGCCTGGGCCGTCGCGGTCGCGGCGCTCGCCGCCGCGCTCGCGGCGCTCAGCGCCGCTGCGCTCTGCGACGCCTGCGCGCTGGCGTCGTAATCGCCCCACGCCGAACCCGAGTAGACGCGAAACTTGCCCTCGGTCGTGTTCTCGTACATCAGGCCCGGCGCAAGCGCGATCGATTGCGCGCCGGCGAACGTCGTCGCGGCGCCGTCGGACGCGAAGGCGCCGAGGAACAGGCCACGAAATGCGGCGAGCAGCGCAGCGACGCCGGCCGACGCATTCGCGGCGCCCGTAGCGCTGCCGGCGGCCGCGGTCGCCGCGTCGACGGCGTTCTGAGCCTGCGTCGTCGCCGTCGCGGCGCTCGTCGAGGCGCTCGCGGCGCTGGCCCCGGCGGCCGTCGCAGAATTGGCGGCGGTCTGCGCCAGCGTCGCCGCGGCCGCTTCGGCGGCCTCGGCTTCGGTTGCGCTCGCCGCCGCGCCGTTCGCCGCCGCCGAAATGACGATCGCGCTGGCCGCCGCGCCGGGCGAGCCGACCTCAGCTTCTTGATTGGCGACGCCGGCGACGGCGAGCGGCGACGGCGCGGCGGCGATCGTCAGCATGTGACGCCTTGCGTCACGGTGACCACGATCGGCCCCGCCTGGCAAAGGTTGATCGTTGCGCCGTCGCCCTCTGCGATCAGGTCGGCGACGTAAGCGCCAGGCGCGACCTGTGCGAGTTGAGCGGCGAGGACCAGCCAGCTCAACAGGCCGTTGGGGCCGCCGTTGATCAGCAGGCCGTTGGCGGTCGACAGGTCGAGCGCGATCTGCGTTAGGTCGGAGGCGAGCCGCACCTGCATGTGAAACGCAATGCCGGTGAGATCGAGCGGCGCAGTCGACCCAGCCTGGGTGAATTGCAGCCCCTCACGCAAGTCGGCGTCGGTCGCGATCGTCAGCGAGCCGGAGATCTGCGGCAGGGCGAGGACGTTGGTCACGACGCGCTGGCGGCCCACGCCGCCGCGTCGATTTCAGCCGTCGTCGTGATCGTCGGCGGACTGGCGGCGATCGCCGCCTCGACCGCCGCCAGCGCGGCGTAAGTCGAGGCGATCCATGCGAGCACCGCTTCTCCGAGCGCGACGAGCTGCGCCGCCGTCAGCGTGATCGCGCCGCTCGCCTGATACCAGGTCGTCGAGAACGACGGGTTGATCGCCGCCATCTGCGCCAGGCCAGTCAAGTCGACGCGACCCGCCGCGCTGGTGTCGACGCTGACGTTGAGCGGCGCGGCGGCTGTCCCGAGGTTGATCGTCACGCCGGCGGCGGCGATCTTCGCCTGTTTCGCCTGGGCGTAGGCGACGAGCTGCGCCGGCGTTGCGATCGGCGCGGCATAGGCGCCGATCGCACCATATTTTCCGGCGACGCAATCGGCGAAGATCTCGGCGCCGTAGGATTCGGAGTCGCTGGGGCTGGCGACGAACGGAACAGGCGTCGCTCCGAGCGCCGTGAACACGACCTGACAGAGAATGCCGCCGTTCTTGGGGTCGTTGTAGACCGGGTTCGCAACCGAGCTGTAAGCCGTGCTCGCCATGGTGGTTTTCTCGCGATGTCAAGGGAAAGGATCAGGCGATTCTCTCGAGCAGGTAGACCCCGCTGTAGCTGGAGCCGCCGCCCGTGAGCGACACCTGCGCCACAATCTTCCAAGTGCCCGCCGGGCCGCCCGTCCAGCGATTGTCGGCGCCAGACAGCGTCCAGCCCGACCCGCCGACCGGCGTCGAGACGAAGCCCGAGCCGAAGGTGCAGGTGGTTCCGATGATGCCGCTCGGGTACGTCGAGCCCGTCCCGCCGCCCTGGGCGAACAGGAGCGCCCCGACGCCGGTCTCGGTGAAGGGAGTGTTCGCCGCGACGGCGCCGTCGACGTATTCTTTGTTAGCCGCCTCCATCGCGCTTTGGGGATCGCGCGCGGTAATCAGCGGCCCCGTCATCGCCCCTCCCGCCACCGGCAGGAAGCCGGAGACGTTGGGGATCGCGATTCCGGCGATCTTGCTGTCGACGTAGTTCTTGGTCGCCGCCTGCGGCGCTTGCGTCGGGTCGGCGGCGAGCACGAGCGCCCCGGACATCGTGCCGCCGGAGAGCTTGAGATAGCCGGCGAGCGACGCGCCGAGGGTCGCAATCGAATTGACCACCGCCGCGAAGGCGGCCGTCACCTGCTGCAGCGTCGGCCACGGCCACGCGAAGCCGCCCGCGGTGGCTTGGCCGTTCGTCCATTCCGCCGCCGAAGCCGGACGCCCCGAGCCCATCGCCGCAGCGCTCGACGCCGCCGTCACCGCATCGGCCGGCTGCGAAGCTGGCGAAATGCCAAAAATCCGCTTCAGCCAACCATTCGACTGCAATGTGTCGTTCGCGATGATTGGCGCCGCCGCGCCGGGCAGTTCGGAATTGTAGGCGGCAATCACCTGCCCCATGGTCGCGTAGCCGGCCGACGGCGGCGTCACGGTGACGGCGCTCGAATTCGCCACGACGATCGCCGCGGTGAAGGCGAGGTCCGACGTCTGGCCCTGCGAAGACACCGTCTTTTGCAGATCGGTGGTGCCGACGACACAGCAGGCGCCGGTCGCGTCGAGGATCGCAAATTCGGTGACGGTGAACGGGCCGATTTCCGCCCCGCCGATCGCCGCCGCGCTGGTCGCCGCCAATTACGTCGCCGACCAGGCGTCGACGCCCCGCCGCGCTCCCGCGCTCGACGACGGGCCGCTGTTCAAGGAGGCTGTTTGATGGGCGACGAAGACGAGTTCGAAACTGTGAACGAGCAGGCCGCGAGGGTCTGGCGCACACGCCTCGCCGCTCGCATCGTCGAACTCGAGCGCCAGACCGCCGACCTGCAGCATTCGAACAACGGTCTGCTCACCCGCGCACGTGACGCCGAGCGCGAGCGCGACGAGGCGCTGACCGACGGCCACGATCGCCTCGCCGAGATGCACGCCGAGATTGACGCGTTGTGCGCCCAGCGCGGTCGCGAGCAAGAGCAGGCGCGCCAGGCGGTGTTGGACGCCCGCCGCCTCGGGCGGATCGTCGGGCTGGAAGAGGCCGCCGACAAACTCGAATCGATGCGGCCGGAACTCAGCGGCCCGGACTATGGCATGATGACGGACGACGAGCGGCAAGTGACGCGGGAGACCGACAACCGCCTCGTCCATCTCGCCGACGCCATCCGTCGCCTTATCACGGCGCCTGCCGGGCAAGACGCGATCCGCTACGGCGACCCGATCCGCAAGTTCGGCGGCGGCCACGAGGTCGACGGCTATCTCGCCGGCGTCGTCACCTGGGCCGGCGTCGAGCATCCGGTGATGGCGATCCCGGTCGCCCGCGGCTTCCTGCTCCACATCTACGCGTGGGCCCAGCTCGCGCGCCGGGCGTTCGTCCGATGATCCGCGTCACCTTCGAACTCCTCCCCGGCGGCGACGAGAGCCGCGCCCGGCGCATCGGCCTGATGGAGATCGCCAACGTCAAGACCTACCTCGACGGAACCGCTGACTACGCCGTCGTGATGACCAAGACGCCGCCTGGCGCAAGGGCCGCCTGACGTCCGCCGACGGCGTCATCAACGCCGCCGTCGCCGGCGAGGATGAGGAAGCGATCGTCGCCCTGGCGACCGGCCACCACCGCACCCGCCGCGGCGTCTACGACCTTCTCTATCGCGCCTTCCTCGCCTGCGGGCTCGGCGCGCGCAACCCGGAGAGATAGATGGCTGACCACACCGGCATCGAATGGACCGACGCGACGTGGAATCCGATCGTCGGCTGCACGTATGAAAGCCCCGGCTGCGCCAACTGCTACGCTGCGCCGGCCGCCGCGCGGATGGAGCGCATGGGCGTCGCCGCCTATGCCGCCCTCACCCAATCGTCGAAGGCCGGCCCGGTCTGGGCCGGCAAGGTCGCGCTGCAAGAAAGCGTGCTGGAGAAGCCGCTTGCCTGGCGCAAGCCGCGTCGCATCTTCGTCGACAGCATGGGCGACCTGTTCCATACGCGCGTCCCGCTCGAATGGATCGCGCGCGTCTTCGGCGTGATGGTCGCCGCGCATCATCTCAATAGCCATGAGTTCCAGGTGCTGACCAAGCGCAGCGCCAACATGCGCGCCGCGCTCACCGATCCGGCGATGTGGCGCCAAGCGATGGCGATCGCCGACGCCGAGATCATGGCCCGCGTCGACCCGCTCGACCGGCGCAGCGACGACGCGCGGGCGACCTGCGACGACTACGACGCCGACAATCCGCCGCCCGGGATCTGGCTCGGCGTCTCCGCCGAGGATCAGCGCCGAGCCGACGAGCGACGCGATGATCTCTTTGACCTCGCCGTGCGCGGCTGGACGACATTCGTCAGCTACGAGCCGGCGCTCGGCCCGGTCGATTGGACGCGCTGGGGCTTTCTCGATTGGCTCGTCAGCGGCGGCGAGAGCGGCTCGAACGCCCGGCCCTCTCACCCGGATTGGCATCGCGCGGCCCGCGATTTCTGCGCTGCGCGCGCCATCGCTTACTACTTCAAACGCTGGGGCGAGTGGCATCCGGCCGACCAGGTCAAGTCTGTTGAACAGATCAAAGCGGGCGGCAGCATGGGTCACGCTATCCGGGAAGGGCGCGCCTACTCTTTCGACGATCAATGGACGTGGCGCGTCGGCAAAGCCAAAGCCGGCCGCCTGCTCGACGGCGTCGAGCACAACGCCTTCCCGGAAGCGCGGTCGTGATCGAGCTGCTCGCCCTGTCGATCCGCCAGCCCTGGCCATGGGCGATCTTCCACGCCGGCAAGGACGTCGAGAACCGCTCCTGGCCGACCCGCTACCGCGGCCGCGTGCTGATCCACGCCGGCCTGGCGTTCGACGGGCCGCGCGAGGGCGCGCTGCGGGATTGCGCCGGATGGGCGGCCGACGCCGGCGCCGCCGCGCCGACGAGCCTCGACGACCTGCTGCGCGGCGGCATCGTCGGCGAGGCCGAGATCGTCGATTGCGTCACGTCGTCGGCTTCGCCGTGGTTCGAAGGCCCCTACGGCTTCGTGCTGCGCAACGCCAAGCCGCTCCCCTTCCGCCCCTGCCGCGGCAAGCTCGGCTTCTTCAAGCCGGAATTCGAGGCGGTCGCATGATCGAGCCCCTCTATCTCACCGACGAGGCTCTCCATGGTTTCGTCGCGCCGCACCTGACCCGCGCCGCCTTCGTGCGGCTGATCGCTTCGCTCGAGCTCTATGGTTTCCCCAAAAAAGACGCGGCGTTCAAGGGCCGTTACCTGCCCGCCGTGCGCGCATGGCTGGACGCCGCCGCCGGCTTGAGCAAGATGGCGAACCCCGCTATGGCCCCCGACGGCCCTGAGACTTGGGAGGCGAACAATGGCCCTGCGCGGAGAAACGCCAGGTCTGGTCCGGCGGCGGCGAAAGAGCGGCGGCCGGCTCTATTGGAGCGCGGACAGCCTGTCGACCAAGGCGGCCGACTATCCCGAACGCTTGATCCCTTTACCGCGCGACGCCACTCCGGAGGAAATCCGCGACCTCTGCGAGACTTACACGGCGCGGCTGACCCAATGGCTTGACCGCGGCGCGATTCCCCGCTGGCTCTACGACGGCACGGTCGGCTCGCTCTGCGACGCCTTCGAGCGCCACCCGCAAAGCCCCATTCACGACGTCCGCCGCAACACCGCCGAGAGCTACCTCGACAGCTTCAAGGTGATTCGCCTGACCGTCGCCAAGCGCGCCGTCCGCGCGCTCGCGCCGATCGACGTCAAGGCGTGGTATGACGCCTGGCGGGCGCCGCGCGACAAAGACGGCCCAGAGCGCGTCAAGCGCGCCCACGACGCCGTCGCCGCCCTGCGCATGATCCTGCGCTTCGGCTCGGCGCTCGGCTACGATGAATGCGGCAGGCTCGACGCCGGCCTGGCGAAGCTGCGCTTCGAACGCTCGCGGCCGCGCGAGGGCGAGATGACCGTCGACCAGGTCAAGGCCTTCGTCGTCGAGGCGCTGAAGGGCGGCGAGCGCGGCCTCTATATGGCGATCGGCGTCGCCGCGCAGTTCGAGACCATGCTGCGGCAGAAAGACGTCATCGGCGAATGGACGCTCGACGCCGACGGCGCCGAGAGCTGGTCAGGCCCATTCACATGGGAAAACATTCCCGGCGGGATCTTGCGGTTGCGCACGTCGAAGACCGGCACGACGATCGTTCACGATCTCACCCGGCTCGAGCTGCTATGGCCGCTGATGCAGAGGGTCCCGCAGGGCGAGCGGAGCGGCGCGGTGGTCAAGGGCGAGCATGGGCTGCCGATCCGCACGCGCAGCTATCGCAAGTGGTTTCGCCCGATCGCCCGCGCCGGCGGCATCCCCGACGCGGTCTGGAACATGGACGCCCGCGCCGGCGCGGTCACCGAGGCGCTTGAAGCCGGCGCCCAAATGGACGCCGTCCGCCGCACCGCGACGCATTCGAGCGAGACGATGACGCGCCGCTACGATCGCGGCGCCGAAGCAGCCGTCGCCAGCGTCGCCGAAGCGCGGAAGAAAGCGCGAACGAAGACGTGAACGCCATCCGAACGGATCATCCGAATGACATCCGAACGGCGATGAATGAAATCAAGTCCGTAGCTGGTCGGGGTAGCAGGATTCGAACCTGCGGCCTGAAGTACCCAAAACTTCCGCGCTACCGGGCTGCGCTATACCCCGACGTTCGCGCCGTGGCTAACATGCGTCGCGCGGACGAACAAGAGCGCCAGGAGCGCGCTCGCAGCCTCCCCGCGCGCGCCGGAGCGGCGGCGGCCCGCCGGTCGTCGGGTCGTGCGCGCGTTCTTGCGTCTCCGCGGACTCGAGGGCTTGACGAAGCCGACGCCGCGCTTCATTGAGCCATCGCCGACGTTTCCCGACCGGACTTCCGTTCGAATGCATTTCTTCAAGAAATTACGTTATTTTATTGAATATATGGGTTTCTTGGTCATCGCAACGCTCCTTCGCGCCCTATCCTTGGAGACCGCCGCGCGATGGTCGGGAGCGGTCTGGCGACTGATTGCGCCCCGCCTTCATCGCCACAGACGCGCTTTGACCAATCTGTCCCTCGCCTTTCCGGATAAACCGCCCGCCGAAATCGAGGCGATCGCGCTCGCCATGTGGGAGAATCTCGGGCGCACCTTTGCGGAATTCTTCCACCTCGACGAGATCGTCGCGCGCCGCATCGTGTTCGAGCCGCCTGAACTTTACGAGGCGCTGCGCCGGCGCAGCGGCGCTATCGTCGCCTGCGGCCTGCATATGGCGAACTGGGAAATCGTCTCTCAAGCCTGCAGCGCCTCGGGCCTGCGCGCGGCGGGCGTCTATCGGAAGATCGCCAATCCGTTTGTCGATCGATTCGTCAAGGCGACCCGCGCTCCCCTTTATCCGGGCGGGCTGTGGGAAAAATCGCCGCATGTCGCGCGACACTTGCTGCGCTACGCGCGTGAGGGCGGCTGCGCCGCCTTTCTCGCCGATCAGCGCGATCCCCGCGGAATCGAGGCGCTCTTTTTCGGGCGGCCGGCGCGCTCGGCGGGCCTGCCGGCTTCGCTGGCGCGCTCGCTCGACGTTCCGATTTACGCGGCCAGAGTCAAGCGCTTGAGCAACGAGCGTTTCTCGATCCGCGCGGTGCAAGTGGAGACGCCGCGCACCGACGACCGCGACGCCGACGTCGCGGCGACGACGCGCAACCTGCAAGCGACCTTCGAGGCGATGATCCGCGAGGCGCCGGAGCAATGGATGTGGGCGCAGAACCGCTGGGACTAAGACGCGAGCGGCGCACAAAGATGTGTATGCGTGACCAGGCGCGCCACGCGCCGAGCCCGTCCCGTACCCCGGTCAAACGCCTGGGATAACCTGAGGATTTAAGCGAGTCGCAGGACAGGGAAGCGTCGCGAGAGGCGGCGCGGGGGCCGACGCAGACGGCCGAGCTCCCGAAGAACCGATTGACAGCGTTCGGCCCGACGGTCGAGAAAGAAGATGACGGGTCGTTGAACATCGGACGACGCTTGGCATCTCGCCGCGACCGCCGCAGTGCTTATCGCCGAATGGTCAGAGGGGCGTTCGACGAATGGCGGGGCCGCGAAGCGTTCGGCGTCGGGGCGAGCGCTCTCGCTGTCGTAGGATCCGTCGACGGACATTTGGAAGGTCCGCGGTTTTCGGTTCCGCGCACCAGCCGGCGGCATATTTCGCCGGCTTTCCAGGAGCCGCCGGTCCGGGCCGGCGGACGCGCACGAGGGACAGGTCCCTCGACAAAGGGGGCGAAACTTGTGCGGCGTTGCTGGAGTGGTGAGGTGGAATGGGGGCGAGGCCGACGCGAAGACTTTGGATCGGCTCGCCAAGGCTCTCGCCCACCGCGGCCCCGACGAAAACGGCCGCTACTGCGACGGTCCAGTCGGCCTGTTCAATGCGCGCCTGGCGATCATCGACCTGCAGACCGGGCGCCAACCGCTTGAGGCGCCGGACGGCAGTGTGCTGGTCGCCAACGGCGAAATCTACAACGACCCGGAAATTCGCCGCGAACTCGCCCACGCGCCCTACAAGACCGGATCGGATTGCGAGTCGGCGCTCCACCTTTACAGCGAAAAAGGCGTGGCTTTCGCCGACGGTCTGCGCGGCATGTACGCGATCGCCATCTACGACAAATCGCAAACAAGGCTCGTTCTCAGCCGCGACCCATTCGGCATCAAGCCCCTTTATTACGTTTCGACGTCGGAGTATTTTGCCTTCGCCTCCGAACCGCAAGCGCTGATCGCCGCTGGCCTAGCGACGAACCGGATCACGTCGGAGAAGCGTTCGGAACTGCTTCAGCTCAAGTTCACCACCGGGCAGGAAACGATATTTTCCGACATTCGCCGCGTTTTGCCCGGCGAGACGCTCGTCGTCCAAGCCGGCCGGATCATCGAGCGCCGGCTGCGAAGCGCCCTCGAAGGGAAACCGTCGACCGCCCGCCGCGCGAGCCTTCCACAATCGCTCGACGGGATCCTGGAGGACAGCGTCCGCGCTCACATGCGTTCGGACGTCCCTTACGGGTTGTTCCTGTCCGGCGGAATCGATTCGTCCGTCCTTCTCGCTCTGATGACGCGGATCGCCTCCAAGCCGGTCGTCGCGTTGACGGCGACGTTCCCCGACACCAGCGCCGCCGACGAAAGCGCGACGGCGCGACGCGTCGCCAAAGCGGCGGGGGCTGAGCACCACATCGTCGAAGTGACGAAGAACGACTTCTGGAGCGCGGCGCCGCGCGTCGCGGCTGCAGTCGACGACCCGACGACTGACGCCGCCGCCCTGCCGACTTTCAAGCTTGGCGCGCTCGCGAACGAGCTGAGGCTCAAGGTCGTCCTCGGCGGCGAAGGCGCGGACGAAATTTTCGGCGGCTACAGCCGTTACCGGCGCGCGACTTGGCTGTGGGGCCTCTTCGGACGTCGATCGCGGACGCATGGCGTTTTCCTCAAGGCGCCGGGCGGAGGCCGGGCGTTCGAGAATTGGCGCGACGGGCTCGCGACGGCCGAGCGAGCCGCAGCCGGCGCGGAACGGACGGCGATGCAGCAGCTTCAGGCCGTCGATTGCGCCGAATGGCTGCCGAACGATCTGATGATCAAACTCGATCGCTGTCTGATGGCCCATGGCGTGGAGGGCCGTACGCCCTATCTCGACCCCGTTGTCGGACCCTACGGCTTCTCCTTGCCGGATGAGATGAAAGTCCGAGGCAGGTTGGGCAAGTGGCTGTTGCGGGATTGGTTGGCGAGGAACTTTCCCGAAGCCGACGCGTTCGGCAGGAAGACCGGATTCAATCCGCCGGTCGGCGAATGGATCGACGCCTACAAGACGGAGCTGCAACGGCTCGTTCCCGCCGCGCCCGGCATCGCCGAAATGTCGATCGGCGATGTCGCGCGCGCCACGCTCGCCCGTCCCGCCCACAACCCGCAGGCGTCATGGAGCCTCGTCTTCTACGCTTTGTGGCACGCTCACCACGTCCTCGGGGTCGCGAGCGACGGCGGCGTGGCCGACGTTCTGTCGGAAGCGGCCAAGCGGGGCTAGGCGATGCGCGTCCTTCAAGTCATGTCGGGGGCGAAGGTCGGCGGCGCGGAAACCTTCTTCGTCGATCTGACGTCGTTCCTGCACCGCGCCGGGCTTTCTCAGCAGGTCGTCATTCGCCGCCATGAAGCGCGCGCGCAAAGCTTGCGTCAGGCCGGGCTCGAGCCGATCGAGCTTCCCTTCCGGCGCGTGCTCGATTTCACCACGCGCCGGAAGATCAAGCAGTGCATCGACGCCTTCGGTCCCGACATTGTGCAGACGTGGATGAGTCGCGCCAGCGCCCTATGTCCATCCGGCCCGTTCATTCGCGTCGGCTGGCTCGGCGGCTATTATCATCCGCGCCATTTTCGCGATTGCGACGAACTCGTCGGCGTCACCCAGCACCTGGTTGATTACGCGGTCGGAAAAGGCTGGCCGCGCGAGCGGGCCCATTATCTTCCGACCTTCGCTTCCGACGCGCCGCTGCCGCCCCTGCGCCGACAGGATTTCGACACGCCTGACGACGTTCCTCTCATCCTCGCGCTCGGTCGGCTGCATGAGGAAAAGGGCTTCGACGTTCTCTTGCGCGCCCTGGTCGACACGCCGGGCCCCTACCTGTGGCTCGCCGGTTCGGGGCCGGCGGCCGCCCAACTCAAGGCGTTGGCGGCGTCTCTCGGACTGCAGTCGCGCGTCCGTTTCCTGGGGTGGCGCGACGACCGGGCGGCCCTCTATTCCAGCTGCGACGTCTGCGTCATGCCCTCGCGCGCCGAGCCCTTCGGCACGGTGATGGTCGAGGCCTGGGCCTACCGCCGCCCAATCATCGCCGCGGCGGCGATCGGTCCTAGCGCGCTGATCAGGCACCAGGAAAACGGCCTGCTCGTCGCCATCGACGACGTTGCGGGCCTCGCCGCGGCGATCCGACGGGTTCTCGACGACCCCGGTTTCGCGAGGAGTCTCGCCGAGGAGGGAAGGCGGGCGTACGAGGCCGATTACACCGAGACGAAAGTCGTCAACCGGTATCTCGACTTCTACGACTCGCTGATCAAGCGGCGCTGAGGGCCAACGCTCCCGCCCGGCGCGGCGAGATTGTGCTGGCGGCGGATTGTCGTATACAGCCCCCCGAGTTCGGCCGGAGGCGAGAGTCCATGGCGAGGATTATCCACGCCGCAAATTTCAGTCGCAAGCCTAAGGGCGCGTTTCAGCATTCGGTCGAGCACAAGATCTCCAACGGACTGATCCGTAACGGCCACTCTGTTTCGTATTTCGCCGATCGCGAGGTGGCGCGGGCGGCGACGCTGCTCGGCCATCGCGTCTTCGGCGTCGGCGCCGTCAATCGCGCCTTTCGCCAATTCTGCCTCAGCGTCGAGCCCGACCTCATCCTGTTCGGCCACGCCGACACGCTGAGCCCGGAAACGCTCGCCGAGATCCGACGCGAAATGCCGAGCGCGCGGATGCTGCAATACAACGTCGATCCGCTTTTCGAGCCCGCCAACGTCGCCGCGATCCTGTCGAAGATCGACATCGTCGATGCGACGCTCATCTCCAGCGCGGGTGAGGCGCTGCGGCCGTTCTGCAAGCCCGGGCGAGTCGTCGGCTTCATGCCCAACCCGGTCGACTTCTCGATCGAGCGCGGCCTCAACCACGAGCGGCGCGACTTGCCCTACGATCTCTTCTACGCCTGTGGCAACGAGAACGACCGCCGCTTCGTCGCCGGCCGCTTCTCGACGTCGACCGAACTCGTCGCGCGCATCGCGCGCTCCCTGCCGCGCCTCAAGATCCTGTCGCCCGGCGCGCTCGGCCAGCCGCTGCTCGTCGGCGGCAAGTACCAGCGGGCTCTCGAGTCGGCGGCGATCGGGCTCAACGTCAGCAAGCGCAATGACGTCTTCCTCTATTCGTCCGATCGCCTCGCCCAACTCGCCGGCAACGGCCTCGCAGTCGTCGTCGATCGGGCGACCGGCTACGAGCGCCTCATCGCGGAGGACGAGTTCGCCTATTTTTCGACCCTCGAGGAACTGACGGACAAACTCGACCGGCTGACGGGCGATCCCGCCTACCGCCAGCGGGTCGCGGCTGCCGGCCGCGCGCGCTACCACGCGCTGTTCAACGAACGCGCCGTTGCGAGCTACATCGTCGACGTGGCCTTCAATCGCTTCGATCCAAGCTCCGTCCCGTGGCCGAGCCTGCACGCCTTCTGACTTGCGCCGCCGCGTTATCTGGCCGCGCTCGGCCTCTGAGGCGCGCTGGCGGCGTTTCGATTGCGTCGCGCCGTCGTCGTCGGAGCGGGGTCGAAGAACCGCAGCGCGCCGCTACGGAGCGGCGCGAACCGCAGCGTCAGAAAATCGCGCCAGTAGCTCTGCCGGCTCGCCCACGGCCCTTCCGTCCCCTGCTTCGGCAGTTTCGCGGCCGCGCGACGATAGGCGCCTGACGAGAAATCGACCAGCGGCCGCTTCGCCATCGACGGATCGCTGGCTCGCGGGGCGCATTGGCGAAAGCCGCTCCGCTTCAGCCGATTGATCAGCCGACAGGCGTAGAGGCTGACGAGGTCGGCCTTCAATGTCCAAGCGGCGGCGGTGTAGCCGAAAACGAAAACGAGATTGGGCACGCCGCTCAGCATCGCGCCGCGGAAGACGGTCGTGTCGCCGGGCTCAATCTCCGTTCCGTCGACGCTGAGGCGGATTCCGCCGAGCGGCTGCAGCTCGAGGCCGGTGGCGGCGACGGCAATGTCGGCCTCGATCGTCTCGCCGCCGGCGAGCTTTACGCCGGCCTCGGTGAAGCTCGCGATCGTTTCGGTGACGATCGACGCGCGGCCGCTGCGCAAAGCGCGGAACAGGTCGCCGTCGGGCGCCTGGCACAGCCGCTGGTCCCACGGTTCATACCGCGGGGCGAAATGCTTCGTCGCGTCGATGCTCGACCCGAGCGCGTCGCGCGCCCGCGCCAGCAGCAGCCATCGTGCGGCGCGCGGGAAGCGCCGGCAGAACCGGTAGAATGCGGCGCCGACGAGGATGTTGCTCCAACGCGCGAGCCGGAACGCGAGCCGCTCCGGCAGCGCTGCGCGCAACGCGTCAGCGAGCGCGTCGCGCGAAGCGCGCTCGATCACGTAGGTCGGCGACCGTTGCAGCATGACGACATGAGCGGCGCGGCGAGCGAGCGCGGGGACGATCGTCACCGCCGTCGCGCCGCTGCCGATCACCAGCACCCGCTTGCCGACGTAGTCGACGTCGTCGCTCCAGCGCTGCGGATCGACGAGGCGGCCGCGGAAGCGCTCGACGCCGGGAAAGTCCGGCCGGTGACAGCCCTCGTAGCTGTAATAGCCGGCGCAGACGATGAGAAAGCCGCAGGTCAAATCGGCCTGCCGCCGCTCCGGCCCGCTTTCGACCGCCAACGTCCAGCGCGCCTCGGCCGACGACCATGTCGCCGAGCGCACTTTGCAGCCGTAGCGGATTCGGCGATCGACGCCGAACTCTCTGGCCGTGTCGCGAATATAGGTGAGGATCGTCCGACCGCCGGCGATCGCCGCCGCATGCGTCCACGGCCGGAACGAATAGCTCAGGGTGAACATTTCCGAATCGGAACGCACGCCGGGATAGCGAAACAGGTCCCACGTGCCGCCGAGATCATCGCGCGCCTCGAGAATGGCGAAACTCGAGCCAGGACAGCAAGTCCGCAGCCGGCAGGCCGCGCCAATTCCCGATAATCCCGCCCCGACGATCAGGACGTCAAAATGCTCGCCCGTCAAAGCTGGTCCCGTCTCCCCGCAACGCCGGCGCGGGCGACACTACGACAAATCGAGCCTGGCGCCAGCCAAAAATGCGCCGCTCGCGCAAATGGTTCGAGCGCTAGCGCTGCGCCAAGTCGACGACGGGGGGCAATTGAATGCTACAAGACGACGTCCGGACCGCAAACGACGGAGCGACGATGAAAGTCACGATCGAGATCGACTGCACGCCGGTCGAAGCGCGCCAATTCATGGGCCTGCCGGACGTCCAGCCGATGCAGGCGG
>Ga0181516_10002209_pt1 | contig 14074 bp, 14 predicted proteins | sample PEATcosm2014_Bin_25_FD_121104 | JGI IMG/M metagenome (GOLD analysis project Ga0181516, IMG submission 121104) | Peatland microbial communities from MTU Mesocosm Facility, Houghton, MI, USA - PEATcosm2014_Bin01_10_metaG | ecosystem: Environmental > Terrestrial > Soil > Wetlands > Peat | place... | reverse complement strand
CTACGGCAACCCGTCGCCCAACCCCGACGCAGTTGAGGAGTTTCGCGTGGAGACCAGCGCCTTCGGCGCGCAATACGGCCAATTCTCCGCCGCGGTGGTCTCGGTGATCACCAAGTCGGGAACCAACCAGTGGCATGGCGGATTGTTCGAGTTCAACCGCAACACCGACTTCAACGCCAATAGCTGGCAACCGGCGCATAACGCCGCGGGCCAGATCATTGTTACGCCTTATCACCGCAACCAGTTTGGCGGTGACGTGGGCGGTCCGATAAAGAAGGACAAGGCCTTCTTCTTCTTCAGCTATGGCGGATTGCGCCAGATAACCGATTCAGTTTTTACCGGCGCCATCACTCCCACGGCCGCAGAGCGCTTGGGCGACTTTACCGCGGACACCTTCGTGGTCTATACGCCGGGCACAGCGCACACCGCGGCGAATGAGGTGAATGGAGTAAACGCTGGTGCCGGTTGCCAGCCTGCTGAGATTGGTCCTGCTACTCTGGGGCACTGCATACCCACCGCCCTCCTGGACACGACCATTGCAAACATGGACAACGTAAGCAACACCATCGGCTCTTCCATCCCGCTGCCCAATGTCCCCGGCAGCCTCACCAACCCGGCGAAGGGAGGCGGGTCCTACGCGGGCCTGTTCCCCATCCCGGTCCAGGAAAACGAATTTCTGGGCAAGTATGACCAGAACCTCGGCGTCAAAGACCACGTGGCGGCGACCTACTTCTTCTCGAGGAACGTGCTGAACAACTCTCCAGGCGGCAACATCCCGTGGACCTGGAATGTGGTCGGGTCGAATAGCGACAATCTCAACCTCAGCGACGTTCACACCTTCACCCCCACGACGGCCAATCAAGCCTGGCTTACGTTTACGCGGGCAGCGGGCGGACGCGTCAACCTGCCGCTTACCGGCCCGGCGTCGCAGACCCTTGCATCGTACGGCTCGAACTTTCTCATCCAGGGACCGCCCTCGTTGCCCACCATCTCAGAAACCAATTTCTCGGCGACCGCGACCAATGCGGGTCCGTTCACCGGTTCAGATAACTATGAGCTGCGTGACATGGTCAGCATGATCAAGGGCAAACACAGCCTCTTTATTGGTGGCGAGTTCGCTCTCGATAAGACCATGTTCGATGCCAACCTGCTGAACTTTGGCAGCATCAGTTTTGCCACCTCCGCTCCCACTTCTACGGGCAATGTGACTTCAGACTGGGTTACCGGCCAGGCCTCTGCGACCGAGCAGGACTCGCCGTACACCACGCACCTGAGCACGTGGCACTACGCGTTGTTTGTGCAGGACAACTACCGCATCACGCCCCGGTTTACGGCCAACCTTGGGGTCCGGTGGGACATCGATCAGCCTCCCGTCGATCCTCATAACCGGACGGAGTCGTTCATTCCCAACCAGCAATCCACTGTGGCTCCAAACGCGCCCAAGGGCATCGTGTTCCCGGGTGACGCGGGCATCGGCCGTGGCATCATCCCCACGGCGTACTACCACGTTTCGCCACGCCTGGGCTTCGCATGGGATCCGTTTGGAGACAGCAAGACCTCGGTTCGCGGCGGCGCTGGCATCTTCTTCGGTAATGTCGCCGGCAACGAGTGGAACCAGCCCGGCAACGCCATTCCATTCGCCTTGCGGCCACAGACCGGTGAGGGTCCGCTCAGCTCCATCACCAATTACTACTCGACGCCTGGAGATTTCCCCTCAACTGCGCAGGGCGGCGGCCTGATTCCGTACATCTACTCGCCGAGCAAGCCCATCTTCATTGAGGGCCCCGGCGGTGCAACCGAAGCCATCTCGCCGCATTTCAAATACCCGTACGTCTACCAGTTCAACCTTTCCGTGCAGCGGCAGTTTCCTGGCCGGGTAACCCTGACGACGGCGTATGTAACCGCCCTCTCGCACCAACTGCCCAACTTTATTGACGCCAACTACGCGCCTTATACGACCTCGGTGAATGGCACGGCGATTACGCCCTCCACCAGCGCGAACAACATTGCCGCGCGGCGTCAATTCGATCCCTGCCCCATCGCGGGTTGTCCCACGGGCGCGGCCGCGATCAACAACGGCAACGGTCTGCTGGGAGCAGGCATCGTCGATCTGTTGTCAAACCTGACAGGCAGTTATCACTCCCTGCAAATCTCGGCTACCAAGCAGCTCTCCCGCAACTTCAACGCTGGCGGAATGTATGTCTGGAGCCACGCCATCGATAGCTTCGAGCCGGATGCCGACGGACTTTCGAGCCCACAGGATTCCGGCTACTTTGGCGCTGCTTTCACTGCGACCAATAACTCTCTGGGCGCCACCGGCGGCGGACTCATGGAGGAAAAAGGCAGCATGAACGCCGACGTTCGCCACAATGCCGCGATCTCCGGCACATGGAACATCGACTATTTCCGCGGCGACAACCAAATCGTCAAGGAACTAGTCAACGGCTGGCAGATCTCGCCGATTCTCCTGCTGCATAGCGGCGGGGTAATCACGATGGCCACAGGGTCTAACAAGAGCTTCGACAGCACCGGCAACCAGCGTCCGGATGCTGTTGCCGGCCAAAACCCCGTGCTCAGCCACAACCGCTGCCGCGTTTGCTCCACCACCACCCCCAACGAGGTGTCTGCGTGGTTCAATACGGCAGCTTTCACAGCGAACGGGCCCGGCGTGGCCGGCGGCATCGGCCCCGGTGGCGCGGACGGCAACGTAGGCCGCAACAGCCTCTTTGGGCCCGGATTCAAGGATCTGGACCTGGGGCTCTTCCGCAACATCAAGTTCGAGCGGGGATGGGTCTTCCAGCTTCGCGGCGAAGCCACCAACGCATTGAACTGGGTGAGTCTCTCCAACCCCACCTCAAGCCTGGCTTCAGGCAACGATGGCAAGATCACTTCGGCGGCGGGCACCCAGCGCATCATCCAGGTGGGTGGCCGGTTGACCTTCTAACCTTTGGGCGCGTTTTATTGGTCAGGCGCGCCCAATACTTGCAGTGATGCGCGCGAGAATGGCAAGGCCCAAAGCTTGCCATTCTCGCGCATTTTTTTGCCGCGCACTTTCTCCGTCGCACTCTTACGATTCCGGCGCGCAGTCTCCCGCGACTGGCTCCAGAGTTGGTTGCATAAACCAGGCTTTGAAAGAGCACGGCTCGATAGGCTGCGGAAGAACTCGCGTCGGAGGTAGGCGGGGGTTTTAACCCCCGCGAAGAGCCCGCAGAATCAACGGCGGCTTTAGCCGCGGAGGGATGTATTTCGGGTCTCTTCCTAGCTGAGAAGAAGCGCTTCTCGCCGGAGCCTCTCGAACCACTGCGAATTCAACAAGCCAAATGCGCCCCGCCGCTAATCCAGATTCTGAACCGTAGCTCCATCGGGAATGGCAACCACAAACTGGTCGTCTTTCAGCACTTGATTCTCGATTACCCTGTCCACCGTGAGGTTGATCTCAATCTCCTCCTGCGGACACTTGATCGTGATGTGCGAAGGATAGTTGGCTGAATCGAAGTCCTGATATGCGGCGTAGAAGACCTGCGTTTCCAGCTTGCCTTCGTTGTCGTAAACGTCCTGCTGATAAGGGCGGAGATCGTCGCGATGAAAGTGGACAACGCGGACCGGAAGGTCTTCAGAACTGCCGCCCTTGGGCCGCGTGATGCGCAAAACGTACTCAGGAACGGAATAGAGATGCTTGCGGGCCGCATCCTCCACGGTGAAAGTATCCTGCGTCACGCTGTACCGGTCGCCCTTCTCCACGCCCCTGACCATCATCGCGTCCATGAAGAACTTTGGCCGCAGATTCTCAAAGGCATTGTCCGATTTCTTTCTCAGATTATTGGAACCTTTGATGGCCTTCTTGTACTGCGGGATCGAAAGGACAAAATCCTTGCCGTCGCTGGCCATGTCAAACGCGAGCAGGCCCAGATATCTTCCCAGCACGCGCAGTGCGCCGGGCTTGCGGATCAGGATGTTCCCGTGAACCGAAGGGTAGTCCGTCGCTTTGCCTTCCTTGCTCTTGGTGACGGTGGCCTGGATTTCGACGGTGGCTGTGAGCGTGTTCAGCGACTCCCAGCGCTGGTTCAGTTCATCGACCAAGGCATCGGGCGAGAGCGTCTGCTCAACAGTCGGTGGCTTCGGGATGGGCAGCTTCCGCGTAGTGGGAAACAGCGAACAGCCGGTCAGAAGAGGGGGCAACACAAAAGCCAGAAGCGGCAGGACGAGTGCCGCGCCAACTGCAAGACGGCCAGACGCGGGACGGCGGAATGCATTCATCGCGCGCCCGCTTTCTTCAAAGCGTGCCTGTAGCCGGCCACGTTCTTGTTGTGCTCGTCGAGAGTCCGGGAGAAGATCGATTGTCCCTGAGCGTTTACCCCAGCGGCCACAAAGTAGAGGTAATCCGACTTGGCCGGATCCATTGCTGCGCGCAGCGAACGCGCGCCGGGATTGGCGATTGGTCCCGGAGGCAGGCCGGCGTGCAGATAAGTATTCCACGGCGTGTCGTGGGCCAGGTCGCTCTGATAGATGGCGCCGCGCCAGCGGCCCTCGATCTCCAGGCCGTAAATCACTGAGGGGTCGGTCATCAACGGCATCTTTTTGGCCAGACGGTTCTCAAAGACGCTCGCTACCATCGGGCGCTCCGCGTCCACCGCCGTCTCCCGCTCCACCAGACTTGCCATCGTCACCACGTCGTGCACATTCTCCTTCAAACCAATCTGACCCGCAACCGTTCTAAAGCGTTTCACCATCACTGCGGCAATCTGCGCCGAGGTTGCCTTGCGCGGAAAGCGGTAGGTGTCCGGGAACAGGTAGCCCTCCAGGCTCGTTGCTCCGGGGTCGAGATCGGCCACCAGCCCCACCTGATTCACCACCGCGTCAAGAAAACCCTGACGCGTGCCCAAACCCGCTTGCTCCAGGCGCAGGGCAATATCGAAGACATTCGCGCCCTCAGGCACGGTCACTTGCCTGGTGTAAACATCGCCGCGCGCAATGCGCTCGTAAACTTCCACCGCCGTGGCCGGATGGTCAAACCGGTACTCGCCCGCCCGCAGCGTTCCCCGCTTCCACAATCGCAGCACGTCGAATACATACTGGCTGTGGACTATTCCCGCAGACTCAAGCCGGCTGCCCATCAGCGCTGTGGATGACCCCGTCGGCAGGTCGACGAAAGTCTCTGTATCCGGCCCATAAGGCTCCCGTGCCAGCCAATACACCGCTCCCGCCGCCAAAATCGCGGCAAAAAGCACCACCAGGAAGAGTCTCAGCAGAAACCCCAGCGCGCCAGAACCCTTTTTCTTTCTGCTCTTTCGCTTGCGGGTTGCCATTCAGTCGGTTTTCAGACCTTCCTCGTGTTATGGACGCCAAAAGAACCCGTGAGGACTCTCTATCTTTTGATTGTATCGGGATCGGCTGGCGAGGTTCCGGAAACAGCCCGAGGCGGGGGCTTTAGGCTGGTAGCTGGGGGCTGAAAGCTGGAAGCTAAAACTCATCCGCGGTATCTGGGCCTTGACGTCGGCAACCGGCGCATCGGGGTTGCTGTGTCGGACGAGCTGGGGTTGACGGCGCAGCCGGTGCTCACGCTGGAGCGAAGGCGAGGCGGGCGCGGCAGCTCGCGGGAAGATCTGCGCTCGCTGGCTCGGCTGGCGCGGCGGTTTGGGGTGGCCGGGATCGTGGTGGGAAATCCGGTACACCTTTCCGGCGAGCTGAGCCCCCAGGCCGACAAGACGCAGGCGCTGGCGAAAGAATTGGGCGAGCTGACCGGTCTGCCGATTCACCTTTGGGACGAGCGGCTGACCTCGCACCAGGCGCACCAGATTCTGTATGAAGCCGGCCGCAAACGCCAGGATCACCGCCAGGTAGTGGATCAAGTTGCCGCAGTATTGATATTGCAGGAGTTCTTGGAGAAGCAGGCTTCTAGCTAGTAGCTAGAAGCTAGAAGCTAGGAGCTAGGAGCTAGAAGCTAGAAGCTGTCCTTTCCGCCGCGTATAATAAAAAGTTGAGTTCTTTATCTTTTGCGGAAAGAGTCATCCCCGGCTCGCCGCCACGGAACACGGATGCCCGAGCACATTAAAAAGCAGCTTCTTGCCGAGATCAAGGCTATGGAGCACGAGCTTGCCCACGAACTGCCTGCCGAGATCAAGAAGGCAGTAGCCCTGGGCGATCTCTCCGAGAATGCCGAGTACCACATGGCCAAGCAGCGGCAGGACTTCGTCAACGCGCGGCTGGGGCAACTGAAGAAGCGCATGGCTGAGCTCTCGCTGGTAAATCTGACAAATATTCCCAGGGATAAAGTTGGCTTTGGTTCGACGGTGGTGGTCTACGACTCCACCAAGGACGAAGAGATTGAGTACAAGCTGGTGACCAGCGAGGAGTCGGACGTCTCGAAAGGGTTGATATCCACGACCTCGCCGATTGGCCGCGGCCTGGTGGGCAGAAAGGTCGGCGATGTGGCCGCCATCGTCACGCCCAACGGCAAACGCGAACTTGAGATTCTTAAACTGACCACGATTCACGATGAGGCCGGTGACGAAGAGGCAGACGGAACCGCCGCGACCGGCACGTAGACGCAACCTCGTAGACGCGGCGAAGATCGGCAAGGAAGATTAGAAATGACCTGGACAAGTGCTTTTGGCCGCGCCTGCGGCTGGCTGCTGGACCGCATCGTGCATGGTTTGGCGCTTACCAAAATCAGCCCCAACGTTCTTACTTTCATCGGCCTCATCATCAACATTGTTGCCGCCGTTCTGTTTGGCCATGCCAACGCGCAGAACTCCGGTCGCATGTTTTTCTATGCCGGCTGCGTGATCTTCGGCGCAGGCATCTTCGACATGGTGGATGGGCGCGTGGCGCGCCGCAACAATCAGGTCACGGTCTTCGGCTCGTTCTTCGATTCTGTGATCGACCGCTACTCCGACGTGGTGCTGTTCTTCGGCTTGCTGGTTTACTACGGCCGCATCAACCGCTTCCGGTACGTCGTGCTGACGGCGTTTGTCATGGTCACGTCGCTGATGGTCAGCTACACGCGCGCTCGCGCTGAGGCTCTGATCGGACAGTGCAAGGTGGGCTTCATGGAGCGGCCCGAGCGGATTGTGCTCATCCTGCTCGGCTCGCTGTTCAACTGGGCCGGGGTCATGGCGCCGGTGCTTTGGGTGCTGGCCGCGCTCTCCACCATTACGGTGGCGCACCGGATCGTCTACACCTACTCCAAGACCAAGCACCTGGCGCCGATTGGGTAGCGCAGCATGGGCCGCCTATTCCCGGTCCTTTTTCCAGTCGGCATATGAAATGCGCGGGATCGTCATGAAGGCGTCGCGTGTGCGCACGTAGTTGCCAAGGCCGTTCATGCGGCCGATGGAGTGCAACTCGTCGGCCTTGATGTATGGGCCGTCGGCATCGACGAAGCGATCGTCCACATATACAGCCACAACGCGCCCAAGGATGATGCGCGAGCGGCCAATCTCCATGGTGGTGTACTCGCGGCATTCCAGAGCCGCGTGCGCCTCGGCGATGCGCGGGACCTTCACCTTCTCTGACGGCGTGGTGGTCAATCCCGCCAACTCAATTTCACTCATCTCCCTGGGGAAATCCGTAGCGCAAATATTCATCTGCTGCGCAATGTCTTCAGTGACCACGTTGACCACAAACTCCCCGGTGCGGCGAATATTGCGCGCCGTGTCTTTGGGAACAAAGGGCTCATTGGGCCGGTTGGTCACCCCAACGCCGATGATGGGCGGGTCGGTGCAGAGGTAGTTGTAAGCGCTGAAGGGAGCGGCGTTGAGCCGGCCGTCTTCATCCATGCTGGTGATGAGCGCGATGGGCCGCGGGGCAACCAGGCCCACCAGAAGTTTGTAGGCGCTGCCGGGGCTTGCTTCGAGATCGAAGTTCATTTGGGTTCCATCAGCAGCTCACCGATGTTGAAGAACAGTTAGGCTTCCATTGCTGAAGGAAGCTGGTCACCGACGAGATATCCATCCGGCGCATGGCCTCGAATTCACCGCCACGCTGGCTATATAAAAGTGTCCCGTCGCTGCTCAGCACCGCCAGCGCCGGCACGCCTTTGCTGAGCGGCACGCCGTACTGCTCCGCGAGGTCGAGATTCGCATCCTTGTGCCCAATGTTTACATCGACGAGCACGTAATTGGAGTCGAGGAGGGGGCGGTTGGCAGGGTCGTTGAAGTAGATATTCAGCACCTGGCAGTCGCCGCACCAGTTGCCGCCGAAATCGAGCAGGACGCGCTTGTGCGTTTGCGCGGCGGTCTTGAGGGCTGCGGCCACATCGGCCTTGGCCTGCGAAGGATCGGGATAGATGTCCCGGCTTACAGGCGCGGGGGGCTCGGACTTGCAGGCGGCAAGCATGAGCAAAGCGGCCAGGGCGACGTATTTGACCAATTTCATTAACGGGTCCTCTGGAACTGAATTCAGTCTGCCACAACCGCGTGGCAGCCTGCCATGTTGATTCGTTTGCCGGAGCCCTGGTTCCAAAAACCATTCGCTCTGGTTCCGCTGTAGTCTTATAGAGGGATGAAGAACGCCGCGATATGAAAAACACTGAGGATTTGCGCAAACGGCTGGAGTCGGCGTCGTACCCTGACCTTGGGGCGATGATGGAGGGCTATGCGCAGGCGGCGGCTGAGCGGGGCTGGCGGGAGTTCAAACAGAAGCTCGACTTTACCTCCGATTCGGTGGACGCTATCGACGAGATCCTGGTGCTGGTGGGCGAGAGCCCGGAGCTCGATCTGGACTTCGAGGTGCGGCTGTGGGGCAGCTACCTGGGCGAGGTTCTCAGGCGGCGCTACGCTGGAAGCTGGGAGATGACGCAATATCCCGGAGGAGCCGTCGCGGTTCCGGCGGTTGAGGTGCGCGCTTCGCGGCTGTTTCCGCTGATGAAGGTCTATCGACGGCTGACGGCGGGCGAAGAGGAAGACCTGCGGACGTTTTACACCATGGTGACCGAGCGGCTGGGCAAGCCGGCGCAGGTGAACTAGCCGAGGATGGCGGGTCAGCACGTCGGCGAGGGTGACGGTCTTATTTCCCCCCATTAATACTCCTTCTCTGACCTCCTTGAAGCGTGCTAACCTTTGTCCCATATGCGGGACCCCCTGTAAACTAGGGAATGAGAGAGGTGCTGCGCTTGGGAACCCTAAGAATTCCGGAGAGATTTCGGCCCGGGATTGTGCTACTTGGCAAGATTCCAGACGCCTCTTATGAGGAGATTCTGAGTGCATGCAACGGAGCCCCACCAGTCTTTGCCACCAATCGAGAGCTTGCTGCCTGGATAGTAAAAGGGACTCCTAGCGTTGCTGAGTCAGACGTTGGGTCGATCGTAGATTCGCTCACTTCTCTTTATCGACTTCGAACGAGGAGCGAAAGGACCGCTGCCGTTCTCGCAAGAGACGTCGCCGCCGCAGCCCGAGAATTCGACACGACCGTTGGGGAGAAGCTTGAAGAAAGGCTCGCGGCGCTTCTGGCGTTGGACGTTTTCAATGTCACATATGCCAAAGCGAAAGACCTCCAGATCGACGAAGAGAGAACGTTCTGTGACGCAAGGATTATCACGGATATTCGTCCGGTGTTTGGAGACATGATCGGATCTTTGCCAAATGCCTCCATCATTGTGCACACTCTAAAAATTGGTTTCCACGAATCAGGAGTTCCTTCGCATCGGGAGATTTTTATCGCGCTTGACTCCAACGATATTGCGGATTTGAAGAAAGTTTTGGAGCGCGCCGAAGAGAAGGAAAAAAGGCTGAAATCAGTGCTCGACGCAGCGAAAATCCGGCTGATTGACCTCCAATAGAAGGAAGAGAGAATGCTCCCAGCGTACTGCACCGATATCAATGAGTACCGCGAATGGGTCAAGGGCCCGCCCGGGATTTACGATGACCAACCCCGTTACGAGAAGTCGCAGGTCGTTCAATTTGTTGATCAGGACGAGATCAAGGAATGGATTCGCGAATTTGATGAAAAGGAGTTCCCTAACGAGACAGCTACCTCCATCGCGTCTGAGCGAACACTGAAGGAGAGATTCTTTGAGCAGTCGGACAAATGGGACAGCGAGACTGCGCACCTTTCTTCGCCAGCACAGCGATTTTTGCATCCGAGTTACGTAGCGATTATGGGCATGGCCCAAGAAAATCGTGACGAGATCGTAAGACTGCTGTTGCAAGACATGCAAGCAAATCGCAGGGAGTGGTTTTGGGCTCTAAGCTATCTCACACATGAGAATCCAATTGACCTGCAAGATTCTGGAAATCTGAATAAGATGATCCGAGCATGGGGACAGTGGGGAAGAAAGAAAGGCCTCTTGTAGCGTGCAACCAGAATTTCGCCCAGCGAATGTCGTTCGCAATTCGATACAATCCGCATTCCCTAGGCTTCGTCTTGCTCATTGGAAAGTAAGGAGCCCTTTTGATCGTTCGTATAAGTGCATCGCTTGGGCTGCCTGTCGAGCAGATAACATTTGGTGGCCCCACGGAATGGACCCAGTACCTAAGGGATTGTATTGGCCACCCGGAGTTCCACACGACACGAAGGTTGATACATTTGTCATGGCATTTGAGCGCCTAGGCTACCAGCGGTGCGACAACCAGGAATTTGAATTTGGATTCCAGAAAGTCGCGATTTACGCGTGGGATCTAGATACAACTACGCATATGGCGAGACAGCACTTTCTTGGCAAAGGCTGGCTCAGCAAGCCGGGTATTTTGGAAGATATTGTGCATTTTACCCTGGAGTCAATCGAGAGCGATCCGCCTTACCGAGGAGATGGCTACGGAGAAGTATTTCAGATTTTGAAAAGAAGCTGGTTAACCGCGTTGTTCCGCACTTGTCTCTTCCGTTGCGCTTGGTACACATTTCGACACTGGCTTTATCGCCTTGTACATCCGTCCTGGAAGTCAGGAGGAATTACCTAGGCAAATGGATCACTGAGTTTTAATCGCTTAACTTCCGCGCCTCGATCAACCAAACGAGATAAGCATGACCTTCCCGAATGCCGTTCGTTCTGCCAGTCAATTCGGCAATGAGCAGTTGCTTGCCTGGATTGCCTCTCGTCAAAAACCGGATGGAGCTATTGTGTCAAGAATACTATTGCCCAAGTTTGGACACTACCCGGCGGGGCGGGTTCTGCGCCGGAATTGGGTTCTGTGCGACAATAGTACTTTGGGAGTGTGTGCCGGGCAAGCACGGTGCGCGGAGGACTAAAGATGGGCGATCTATTACAGCCGACACATTTAATTATCCTGGCAGTGGTTGCGTTTTTGCTTTTCGGAGCGCGGCGGCTGCCGGAACTGGGCAAGGGCCTCGGCGAGGGACTGAGGGGATTCAAGGATGGGCTCAAGGGCGTGACCGATCCCCCGGCTGCCCCGCCGGCGGCTCAGCAGAGCGCGCCCCCCGCAGCGCCACCCGCGTCGGCACCGGTCAACGACCAGAGGCAGGTTGGGATCGAAGAAAGACGGTAGCTGGGTCTATGAACCGGGTCCAGCGGTCCTGACAAGGAAGCTTGAATGCGAGGCCTGTGCCGTAGCACAGGCCTTTCGTGCTTCTGGGGCTTGCGAGAAACAATTCAAATCTGATTCACCGTTCCCGCAGTCAGAATTCTTAGTGGTTGCCGCCTTGGCTGTGCCGCCACGTCCAGTATTCCTTCTTGTCGGCATCGCTGCGCCGATTGAAATCCACGTGGTCGCGGTGCGTGTCGTGCTCCCAGTTGTTGTAGTAAACGGTCTCGCCGGCCCACACATGGTAGTCGTTGTAATACGGGTCGTAGACGCGCGCGTGTACCGCGCAGCCGGTCATGTACACAGGAGAAGCCAATACCACTGCAAGCGAAAGCCGAGCCAAATTCTTGATCAAAAAGCGCATAATCGTTCTCCTTCCCCGTGGATGGATGCCGATTCCGGCTGGGAAGTTTTCCGTATCCTGTCACTCGCTCGTCTTTTGTCTGGCTGCTCAAGGCCCTTCACCGGCTCCCGCATCTTGATTTTGTTTGCATTGCATTACGCAGGAAACTGAGAGAATGTGCTCAGGAGAGATTCCGGCCTGGCCGCAAACTGGGTGAATCTGTCAGGCGAATCAGACCCCACCCCCTCCTCACGCACGACCTACCCCCCCCACCCCTCCCCCCGAAATGCACGCCATTTTCGATGCTGGTCTCCTTCTAAACATCTAAGAATGTGCAGTATAGAGAATCAGCAAGTTGACATAAAGGTAAACAGACCCATCGATTTTTAGCTGTTTTCGGCCCGAATTTGCGCTGATTTGGGCAAAAACTGCCTCTAAATGCTCAGCATTGCGACGGCGGCCAGCGCCAGCGCCATGCCTGCCATCTGGCGGCGCGTCGGCCACTCGCGAAGCACCAGCGTGGCCAGCAGGATGGTGCCTGCGGGATACATGGAGCAGATAACTGCTGCCACGTCCATACGGCCCAACTGCGTGGCGCGGATATAGAAAAGATTCCCGATGGTGTCGAGCGCTCCGGCGGCGATACCGGTGAGCCAGAATCCCTTCCATGCTCCCTGGGGAGGAAAGAACAGTATCACCAGCACCACCGCGGCTGCTCCTGCGGCGCGTGCGGCGGTCATCGGCCACAGAACGCCAGCGCCGATCCCGGCGAATCGGAAGAGTATCAACTGCGAGCCGAATCCAAGCCCGGCCAGCGCGCCGAGAAGAAGCGCGGCCGGCGGCGTGGAGACAGTCGCGTCTTTGGCGGCAGGAGCGTGGGTGATGAGCCAGATGGCAACGCAGCCCGTGGCCAGTCCGAGAGCGGTCAAGCGGCTGGGCAGGCCGTCGTGGAACAAGGAGAATAAGACCGGAAGCAATGCGGTGATCAGGCCGGTGAGCGCGGCGGTGAGGCCCATTGCGCCCATGGCCAGAGCACGATAAAAGACGGCCAGCGCGAGAGAGCCTTCAAAGCCTCCCAATGCTGCAAGGGCGAGAGAGCGAGTGCCGGGGAGAGAGGAGCGCAGCGCCAGGCAAAGGGCGACGAGAATCAGGAAAGAAACGATGTGGCCGGCGGCTACCACGAGCAAAGCGGGAGAGCGGCGCGCGCCCACGCCTCCAACAAAGTCTGAACCGCCCCAGGTGGCGGCCGCGAAGAGGCCGAGGCCTGCGGAGGATCCTGACGGGGTCATTGGATGACAGTTGTGTTGTTGAAGTCTTCAGAGCGAGACGCAACAACGCAGAGCACTACTTGGTGTCCTGTGCCGATGGTCGATAGCCCTTCTTGGCGATGATATCCAAACCGGGACGATCGACGCGTACATCGATGCTGCGGAATCTGTCGTCGTAAACGGGTATCTTGCTGAGATAGCCCAGCGAGTACTGGGTACGCGCCTCGGCCGCGATTTTGGCGTAACTCTTCTCGATGCCGTTCACGCCGCGCTCGGTGTCGAGATCGCCGCCGGTGGCCGAAGTGTATCGGTAGAGAATGTTCTCGTACATTTCGAAGGGCAGGTGAATCTTGCTCACGTATCCCTCGCCCCACCGTGAGGCTTCGCCAACGCCGGTGGCAAAGACAGCGATCTTGTTGGTCTGAAGGTATTCGATGACGTCTTTCAGCTTGGCTTTGCTTCCGTACTCCTTGCCGTCGGAGACGACGTAGATAATGCGGCGGCGCTCTTTGGGCCGCGTGGAGAGCTCTTTGGCTGCGGCAAGAATGGCGTCGTTGAGGGTGTGAATCTCTTTCGGAAGCATCGGCATGTTGTCTATCGAGCCGGTCGAACCGCCATCCCTTACGTTGGGGTCTACACACCCTCCGTTTTGGATGACGGAACAATTGCTGCCCAGCGGTCCGCCGCCTCCGGGGACCTGCATATCGGTACCTATGCTCTTATTGAGGGCCAGAACCGCGGGAACACGGTTGCTCTGCGCACCGGTGAATCCGGTCCACTCCTTTACACCATTGCCATAGGCAAAGATGGCGACTTCATCGAAAGAGGCGAGCGCTCCCTGGATTGCGCCCATCGAGTCGTTGACCTTGGCCATGACGTCGGAGGTGAGGCTCTGGTCGATGACGAAGGCGATGGAGAGCGGGGCTGGATCGACGCTGAAGAAGCTTAACCGCTGCCGATTGTTGTTCTCGTATACCTTGAAATCG
>Ga0181516_10002208_pt1 | contig 14082 bp, 9 predicted proteins | sample PEATcosm2014_Bin_25_FD_121104 | JGI IMG/M metagenome (GOLD analysis project Ga0181516, IMG submission 121104) | Peatland microbial communities from MTU Mesocosm Facility, Houghton, MI, USA - PEATcosm2014_Bin01_10_metaG | ecosystem: Environmental > Terrestrial > Soil > Wetlands > Peat | place... | reverse complement strand
GCAGGACATCACCCTCTACGAGAACTCCGACCAGGTCGATGTGGTGAACGACATCGACTGGCACGAGACCTACGTACTGCTCAAAGCGGCCTTCCCGCTGGCGGCTGCGGGACCGTTTGCCACCTACGAAATCCCGTACGGCTCCATCGACCGCCCCACCACACGCAACAACTCGTGGGAGAAGGCGCAGTTTGAGGTCCCAGCCATGCGCTGGGCCGACCTCGGCGATGGCAAGCACGGGCTGAGCGTCATCAACGATTCCAAGTATGGCTACGACGCCGTGGGCAACCTGCTGCGGCTCACGCTGCTGCGCTCGCCCACCTGGCCTGACCCCGAGGCCGACCAGGGACACCACCACATCCGCTACGCGCTCTATCCGCACGCGGGAACGTGGAAGGACGCCATGACCGTGCGCCATGGCTACGAGTTCAACTATCCGCTCACGGCTGTAGTGACGACGGCCCATCCTGGATCGCTGCCGGCAAGCCACTCGTTTGCTTCGGTAGGGCCGGAGAACGTGGCGCTGACTGCGGTCAAGAAAGCCGAAGACGCGAAGGGGCTGATCTTCCGCGCGTATGAGTGGGCAGGCAAGGACTCGACGGCCGAGTTCCATGTTCCGCCCGGCGCCACCGGCGCCACCGTCACCAACATGATGGAAACGCCCGAAGGCGCGCTGCTGCCCGTCACCGGCGACGTGGTCAAGGCGCCCATCCATCCTTACGAGATCCTGACCATCCGGGTCGATTACCCGAACGGCGGACCGAAAGAGTAGCGTCAAGCGAAGCCAACAAAGGAGGCTCCGGCAGCGGGGCCTCTTTTTTTGGTACTCTAGCCACGAGGAACTCGCACAATGGACATCACTTCCCCCTTCTTTGTCGTTCCGCTCATCGTTGTGGTCTTCGCGGCCTGCATCTTTTTCAGCACCAGCAGCAAGGAAGACGGGCACTCGACGCATTAGAAACCCGCCCAGCCAGCGGACAAAGCACCCGAAATCGAGACGTTTTTCCAGACACAAACGGCCAAGGGCCGCAACGCGATGACGTTGCGGCCCTTGGCCGTTCTCATGACAGACGGGAGCAAGGCTAATTCGGCTTTTTGTCCTTGTCTTTCGTGTCCTTGTCCTTATTGTCCTTGGCCGGCTTGGCTGGCGGTGGCGGCGCTGGCTTGGCTGCCGCTGGCGGAGCCGGCGCAGGTGCGGGCCGTGCCGCCGGCGCCGGAGTGGCAGGCCGAGGCGCGGGCGGCGGTGTCGTTGGTTTGGCGGCCGGAACCGGAGTGACCGGTTTCGCCGCAAGAGGCGCGGCCGGAGATGGCGGCACTGGTTTTGCCGCCGGCTGAGGCACTGGCTTGGCCGCTGGCGCAACCGGCTGCACAGGCGCGGGCTTGGCGGCAGGAGTAGCAGGAACAGGCTTAGGCGCAGGCGCCGCAGGTACCGGCTTGGCTGCCGGCGCTGCTGCCGGGGTTGCGGCGGGCATGTGTCCTGCAGCCGGGTTGGGCTTGGCGGTGGGAGGCGGCGCAACGACTACGCGCCCCGGCAACGGCTTGGCCACCGGCGGGGCAGCCTTGACCGGAACGGCTACCGGAACCGCGCCCGGCTTGGCCACAACGGCCTGACCCTTCTGATTGATCAGCGTGGGGCGCTCGGCCTTCACCGCAGCGGGCTTGGCGACCGGCTTGGTAATCACGGCAACCGCTGGCGGCTTGGGCTCGGGACGCGTGACAATCTGCGCCTGCTGCATCTGTTGCGCGTTCACGACCACCGCGGCCTGGTGGGCGGGCTTGCCGGAGCTCATGTCGTCGTTGCGCATGGCGGTCACGCCCGAGGTCCGGTTCACATAGGTAATGTTGGTGACATTGGTCACGTTGGTCACATTCGTCACGTTGACGATGTTCACGTAGGTCTTTTCCACGTGGACACGGCGGCTCTCACCCATGTTGGAGAGATTGACCTGGTCGATGTAACGCGGGCTGGCGGGGTACCAGGGGCGGTATGGCTCGCCGGGGCCGAGCGGGAACCAGGCAGAAATTCCAAATCCGCCGATGTGGATGCCGCCGGCAAAGACCACCAGCGCGGGAGACCAGACGGGATGCGCGGCGGGCGGCCCGGGAACCCAGCCCCAGCGGCCGGAGAACTGCACCCAGCGGCCATAGTGGAAGGGCGCGTAGCCCCACGGCTCGTCCTCGACCCATACCCAGCCCCAGGGGGCATGGTTGACCCAGTGCCCGTAGTGGTAGGGGGCCCAGCCTGCAGGCACGTTGTTGGGGAACCAGATGGCGCCGTAGTCGGTGCCCGGGAGCCACTCGCCGGCGGCATCCAACTCGGCCGCGCCGGGAATCTCCGGGCTTACGTAGCGATAGGAATTGGCGTGGGCCAGTTGCTGATCGCGCTGCTGGCTCCAGTAGTCCAGATCGTCGGGACCGTTGGCCTGGAGCCACTGCGGATACACGGGATTGGAGCCGGCAAGTTCAAGCGCTTGCCCATTGGCCAGATCCTGCCCATAGCCGTTGGCGCCGGAGACGTAGACGTCGTAGGCCAGGTCCGTAAAGATGCTGGCGTCGTCGTCGGGCATCACGTCCACGCGCAATTCTCCGCCCTGGTTGAAGCTGGCGCTGCCGTTCGGCGTGTTGACGCCGAACGACTGGCCCTGCCACAAGCCGGTGGAGTGGACGTGGATAGCGCCCTGGGCCACGCCGAAGGAGATATAGTCCACAGCGGCGTTTACCAGGCTGACGTCGGAGTTAGGTCCGATGCGCACGTAGGTTTGGCCAATCTGGATCTCGGCGCGGCCGTCGCGGTCGGTGAAGATACGATCTCCGGGGCCGATGGGGAGGTTGGCGAACGCCTGCCCCCAACCGTCGGCGCCGGCGGCCTGGATGGAAACTGTGCCCGACACGGAGGAGAGCCGGCCGGCTTGTGGTGGCGGGTCGTCCTGGGCGGACGCGGAGACAGAGGCCAGGGCCAAAAACGAACCTACAATGGCGGCTGGCAGCAGGCTTTTGACAGTGGCGAGAGCATTCAATTTCATCAATCGTTTCCCTTCGTTGGATCGCGTGGCCGTTTCATTCGGTGGGCCCGTTTGCCTTCGTTCAGCGGCCAGGCGGATGGTTTGTCTTCGATGCAGTTTGCCGGGATTCCAAACTGCCGCGGCCTCGGAGCCTTGAGGCGTGTCAATGAGGATAGTAACCCGGGAGAGCGGGAAAAGTGGCAAAAGTTGTTGAATCTACCCGGGATCGATTCCCCGGAACCTTTTTCCGGACGGAGGCGTATAACAGGCAAGAGGGCGATTGCCATGATGCTGAAAGCGGCAAGTTTGGCGGCGGGACTGGCTTTGACCGCCGGAATGTGCGGGTGCAGGGTCCATGTGGACAAGGGCGTCAACGGAGAAGACCAGAAGGTCCAGGTGGAAACGCCGTTTGGCGGCGTGCACGTCAACACCGACCAACTGACGGCCTCCGACCTCGGCTTGCCGGTCTATCCTGGCGCCCAGGTGGTAAACAACGACGACAAGCACAAATCCGCCGACGTCCATTTGGGATTCGGCGAGTGGCAGTTGCGCGTGCGGGTGGTTTCCTACGCCACCGGCGACTCCGTGGACCAGGTGACCGCTTTCTACAAGAAAGCCCTGGGCCGCTACGGCGACGTGATTACGTGCAAGGGGAATACGCCGGTTGGCTCGCCGGCCACAACTTCGGAGGGCTTGACCTGCAGCGACGACAACAAGAACCCCAAAGTGCAAATCGACCGCAGAGATTACGGCACGGATAAAGACAGCCTTGAGCTGAAAGCCGGCTCCAAGCGCCATCAGCATATTGTCGGTTTCAAAGAGGCCCAGGAAGGCAAGACGCACTTTGCCCTGGTTGCGTTGGACTTGCCCGCCGGCGCGGATGGCGGTTCCGACAAGAGCGACTAGGTTCTGTAGGAGTCAGACTTTCACGGTGTAGCGAGCCCATTGGCCCTCCCCCATCCTCTATCTGTCCAAGGGGCTCGCTCAACGATCCGGCCACGGCGATGTTCTACAATTCCTAAAACTGGGAATCCCCTCTTCGACCGGAGCCGAACCTGATGACAGCAAAAGCATTTTGCCTTTGCCCCGCGGTCCTGTTTGCCGCGGCGCTTACCCTGCACGCCGCCGACAAACAAAAGATACAAGCCCCGCCGCCGCCCGCCGATCCTTATACGGAAGTGCAGCCGGCCACCGAGACCCTGGACCTGGCGATGTACCAGCGAATCCGCGACGAGGGCTTGAACCGCTCGCACGTGATGGAGTTTGCCACGGCGCTGATGGATGGCATCGGCCCGCGCCTGACCGGTTCGCCCAACGGCAAAAAGGCCAGCGAATGGACCCGCGATACGCTGACCAGGATCGGCTTGGAGAACGCGCACCTGGAGGACTGGGGCGAGTTCGGCCTGGGCTGGCAGCAGTTGAACACGTGGGCGCGGATGGTGACTCCGGATACAGCGGTGCTGATTGTGCAGGCCACGCCCTGGTCGCCCTCGACCGCCGGACCGGTAACCGGCGACGTGGCTTTCGTCAACATCCAGGCTGAGAAGGACTTCGACCAGTACAAGGGCAAGCTCGCCGGCAAGATCGTCCTCTTTGGCGCCATGCGCGAGGTGCCGCCGGTAGACAAGGCTCTCTTCAATCGCTACACCGACAAGGAACTGGACGACATCGCGGAGTTCCCGGTGAACGCCAGTTCGGCCGGGCTGTCGCCAGAGATGCAGGCGCGGGTGCGCGAGCGGATGGAGCGGCAAAAGCTGACCGAGAAGGTGGCGCAGTTCTTCTTTGACGAGAAAGTGGCCGCGGTGATCGAACCCAGCCGCGACGCGCGTAACGGCGGTGGCTCAGGCGGCACGTTGTTTGACGACAATGGCGCAACCCTGGGACGCACACCTTATGTTGCCGACAAGCGCGTCAAGATTCCGGTGGTGGTGGCGGCGATCGAGAGCTATGGCCGGCTCTACCGGCTCACGCAGGCCCACGTGCCGGTAACCGCGGAAGTGGACGTTGAGACCAAAATCACCGGCGAGCACGAGCACGCATTCAACACCATCGCCGAGATTCCTGGCGTCGATCCCAAACTCAAGGAGCAGGTGGTGATGGTGGGCGGGCACCTGGATAGCTGGACTGCCGGCACCGGCGCGACAGACAACGGCGCAGGAACGGTGACCGCCATGGAGGCAGTGCGCATTCTGAAGGCGCTCGGCGTCAAGCCTCGGCGCACCATTCGCATCGCCCTATGGACCGGTGAGGAACAAGGCATCTTCGGTTCGAAGGGCTACGTGACCCAGCACTTCGGCTCGGCCAAACTCTCCACGGCGCCGGACCAGTTGGAGTTGCCGGAGTTCATGCGGAAGGCGGTGGGTCCGCTCGACGTAAAGCCGGAACACAAGCTCATCTCCGGCTACTTCAACATCGACAACGGAACCGGCAAGGTCCACGGCGTTTACTTGCAGGGCAACGAGGCCGTGGGGCCGATCTTTGCGCAGTGGATTGCGCCGCTCAAAGACCTGGGCGTGACCACTCTGACCATGCGCAATACCGGCGGCACGGACCACTTGAGCTTTGACGCGGTGGGCATCCCGGGCTTCCAGTTCATCCAGGACATGCTGGACTACGAAACGCGCACGCATCACTCGAACCAGGATGTGGTGGAGCGGCTGCAGCCGGCGGATCTGAAGCAGATTGCCACCGTGGAGGCCATCTTCCTTTACAACGCCGCCCAACGTGACCAGATGCTGCCGCGCAAGCCGCTGCCGGAGCCCGATCTCGAAGAGAAGAATCGCGCGCCGCTGGAGGGAATCTTCCCGGGCGCGGTTGTCGTGACGAAGAAGAAGTAGCGCTCGCATGCACCGCAAACAAAAAGGTCCGCCCCGGGCAATCGCATGCCGGAGCGGACCTTTTTCGTTGAGCGTCAGCGGCTGATGGCGACGTAGCGACGGCCGGCATACAGGCGGAAACCGCCGCCGGGATTCGCCGCAAACTGCAAGGGCATGGGCCGCTTGAGAGCAGCGTCGTCAGAGGTGGTAACCGAAAGCACTTCGTGGGCGCCCACATCGGTCACAACGAACTTGTTGTCGGCCACAAAACCGACGCCGTATACGCCGGCTGCCAGGCTATGGCCGCCGATCTTGACCGGAACTTCAGTAACAAAGTAGGCCTGGTACTTGGCCTGCACGTCGCTGGCATAGCCGCTGTTGTCCACCAGCGTGGCCAGCAGGAAAAATCCATCGGCAAACTTGACGCCGCCGGAGTTGCGCAGTTGCGTGGGGGCCGACTGTCCGCGATAGTAGACGCTGCTGGGCAGCATCTTCTGCGTATCGGCCGCTTTCAGTACCGTGTCTGTGCCCTGCGCCTGCGCAAGGCCGGGCGCCGCCATGATGGTCACGGCCAGCGTGCCTGCCGCGGCCAAAGTCCAAATCGATTGCAAACGCATGTGTTGAAAACCCCCTTGGATTGGTATTGAGTCTGGAGTATAACGCACGGCCTGCACCATCGGCATAGGCACAAAGGCTGAGTCTAGTTGTCAATCGACAGGACATCGTAGAGATAGTCGATGGAGGCTTTCTTCACCGCGCTTGAAAGCTTGGGAACGGGTACGGTTCGCTCTATGGTCGTGGACCCGGTGAGCGGGACCATGCCCAACCGGATGGTTCGCCCTTCCGCCAGTTCGAGATAGATCGGCGCCAGCATTTTGAACTTGTCCGAGACTCCCGATTGGGTCAGCTTGAAGTGAACGCTGGACCCGTCTCCGGTCGGCGTCACCTGCGCTTCAAAGTGATAGGCCGGCAATTCGGTGCCGTACACATACTGGTTGAAGAACCAATCCATCTTGCCATTGCCGTCGAGATCCATGCCCGGGCTCATGTGCTTTTCGACCACGGCCTTGAAGTCTTCCGTTGTCGCGGCCTTCAGGCGATAGCTCGCGAGCAGGTCATGCATGGTTGCGATAAAGCGGGCGTCTCCGTCTTTGGGCGACCACATCATCATGCGAATCATATGCAGGATGTAGGCGCCCTTGGGATAAACAAGGTTCTGGTAAATGTTCCAGCCGGTCTTTTGCGAACTAAGGCGAAAGCCCATGGTCACCGGGCCAACATCGATGGGACGAAAGCCCATCGAATTTTTCTCGGTAATCAGCTTGCGCTGCTCCTTCCAGAATTCGCGAAAATCGTCGGGCTTGGGCCGCGTGAGTTGCAGAAAGATGGAGGCCGATGTGTTGGCAAATCCTTCGCTCATCCATTGGTCGCGATAGCTGCCGAAGCCGACGGTCTGGCCCCACCACTGGTGTGCCACTTCGTGCGGTGTTACCACCTTCCAGTACATATCTTCCGGATGCAGACCCATCACGTGCTGCTGCGTTTGATCGAGAAAGCCGCAGATCGGCAGGTAAACAAGCATGGGCCAGCTTTGCCCGTAGTTGCAGGCAAACTGCTGCGTCAGGGCCACCTTGGCAAAGGGAAGCGGGCCGAAGTAATCGGTGTAGATGCGCGCGGCCACTTCACCCTGGCTTAGCTGCACCGGCAGCATGGAGGCAGTATTGATGGAGCCGATGGCCGCTTCCTGAACATGCGACCCTCCCTCAATCGGCAAATCGTCTTCGGCGTTCAAGTGCGCATAACTATCGGGCGGATTCGAGTTGGCATAGGCGTCGATGATCAGGTCGTCTCCCAGTTTGCCCGCCACCTTTGCCTCTTTCATGGTGAACCGGCCCAGGTTGAAGCCGATAACAGCCATGGGCACATCCGTCTTCCACTCGGAGATGGTGAATTTGCCCTCCGTCTTTTCACTCAACCGTGTCCCTGTTGCAATCAGTTGCAGCCCCTTGGGAACTCGGAACAGCATTTGATACGTGGCGTAGTTACCCAGGCCCCGGGTTGCGTTGGGATACCAGCTTTGACGGGCAAGGGGATAGTAATTATCGTTGCCTTCGTTCCTGACCACATCCTTGCCGCCATATGTCACGCGCAAAGTAGTGGACTCACCCTTCATCAGCGGCTTGGCCAGGATGACGCCGAAATCGGCATCTTCGTCCTTCTTCTCCTGAACAAAGTCCAGCGCCTCGCCTTTGTCGGTTTCTACGCGGCTCACGCGCAACGTCGCATAGAGGTTCAGCGGCACAACCGCGACGCCGTCCTGTTCGGCAAGAAGGCGCAACGTAGCAAGGCCGCTGAGCAACCCGCCCTTTTCGATCGTGACATCGAGATTCTCCCTTTCGATGCGGAACGGCTCATTCGGCGCCCGTACGCCGCTGGGTTCCGGGCCAGCTAAGCGTGAAGGAAAGGAAGAAATAAAGGCCGGGCCCCAATCGTTCCAGTTGACGAGCGTAACCTCTTCCGGTGCGAGGTCTCCGGCTCCATACGGGTCAACGGTAAAGATCAGGTGGGAATTCTTCTTGCCGTGGATTGTGGCGCAAAAGAAGCCGCCCTGCGATGGGCTCAACACATCCTGCAGCAGCCGCAAGTCCTGGTTGTCTTGCAGCTTCACCCGCTGGTAGTGCTGCATGTCGCGCGCGGCCGCGGCATAAGCGCTGCCATCGGCTCCCTTGCCGGCGGACCCCTTGTGCAACTCGGCCGCGGTTCCGTCGGTAAAGCGCAACACCACCTGGTCGAAGTCCTCGTCGTACTCGTCGGCGTGGTTGTAGACGGAGATGCTGTGCCGTTCCTGGGCGTTCGGTGGAGTCAGATGAAAGTGCCCTTCGCCTTTGAAAACCGCGCCTGTGACTTTCCCGTTCACTTCGCCGAAGAACGCGATATCGCCAGCCGCGAACGTGAAGGTCGCCGCATCTCGATGTAACTCCAGGTGCTTTACCGAGATGACTTCGCCGCCCGGCAACAGGCCGCGTAATTGCTGGTAGAAAGGGTTTTGATTTGGCGCGCGCTGGGCGCCGAGGGATGCGGCCGGGGTGAGAAGAACAACGGCAGAGAGCAAAGAAGACGCGCGGAGACCCAAGGACACAAGTACGCTCCAGAGTGCATCGAGGTAGTTCCACCAGTATGGTGCATCCTTGCGATTTATGCCGGGATAATTTTTTGGTTGATTAGTTAGGCAATAGTTGCCAGTTAGCCTGGCCTGCTAGGGCACATACAAATCCACGTATTCATTCACCGGCATTGGGTCCAGCCGCGCGGGGTCGAGAGAGATGTCAAGGATCTGTTGCTGGCGAGTCTGAGCGTAGCGGCGGCGAAGATTGGTTTTGAACTTCTCGACGAGCAGGGGCAAGCCCTCTTCGCGGCGGCGGCGGTGGCCGATAGGATACTCGACCGTCTCCTCAATCGCAGTTCCATCGCTCAATTCCATGCGCACCGAATTGGCAATGGAGCGCTTCTCCGGATCGTGATAATCGGCTGTGAACGCAGGCTCTTCCACGCAGACAATGTGTTCGCGAACAGCGTCGATGCGCGGTCCCCAGAGCGGATCGGCGGCCACCTGGTCCTCGTAATCCGCCGCGGTCAGGCGGCCGAAGATGAGCGGCACGGCAATCATGTATTGCACGCAGTGGTCGCGGTCCGCAGGGTTGGCCAGCGGGCCCTTCTTGTCGATGATCCGCAAGCAAGCCTCGTGGGTGCGCACGGTGATGGCGCGAATCGCGGACGCATTGAGCCCGCGCGCGGCCAGGTGAGCGTGCAGCTTCATGGCCGCTTCAACAGCGGTTTGCGCGTGAAACTCCGCCGGATAACTAATCTTGAACAGAACGTTTTCCATGACATAGGAGCCATAACTTCGCTGGAAGCGAAACTCCTGGCCTTTGAACGAGACGTCGTAGAAACCCCATGTCTTGGCCGTGAGCGCGGAAGGGTACCCCATTTCGCCGGCCTGCGCCATCAGAGCAAGGCGCACGGCGCGGCTTGTGGCGTCGCCCGCGGCCCAGCTTTTGCGCGAGCCGGTGTTGGGCGCATGCCGATAAGTCCGCAAGCTCTGCCCATCGACCCATGCCAGCGAAAGCGCCGCAAGAGTCTGGTCGCGGCTAAGTCCGAGTAACTCACTGACCACCGCGGTGGACGCCACTTTCACCAGCACCACGTGATCGAGGCCAACTTTGTTGAAGGAGTTTTCGAGCGCGATGCAGCCTTGTATCTCGTGCGCTTTGATCATGGCCGTAAGCACGCGGCGCATGGTGAGGGGAGGCTTGCCGCTGGCCGCGGCTGTGCGGGAGAGCCAGTCGGCGACGGCGAGAATGCCGCCGAGGTTGTCGGAAGGGTGGCCCCACTCGGCCGCCAGCCAGGTGTCGTTGTAGTCGAGCCAGCGAATCATGGCGCCGATGTTGAAGGCCGCCTGCACCGGGTCGAGTTGATAACTGGTGCCGGGAACGCGTGCGCCGTGGGGCACAATTGTCCCGGGAACGATCGGCCCGAGCAACTTGGTGCAGGCAGGGTACTCGAGCGCCTCAAGACCGCAGCCAAGCGTGTCAACTAGACAGTAGCGAGCGGTGCTGTAGGCCAACTCGCTGGTGATCTCATAACTCAGCGCATAGTCTGCGATATCTGTGAGCACCTTGTCGGGCGCGGGGCGTTCATTGCTGATGTGGGAAGACACGCGATGGCCTTCTTTCTTTTGCAGGGCGCGGGGTAGGCTCAGCCGTCGCACGGGAGCGAGTCGCCATGCGGGTTACCAAAGCTATGGTAATGGATGGCCTGCAAAGTGTGAAGAAGCCCCTACGTTTCAGTCCGCACGACCGGAGGATTTTTAGACAGCAACGCGATATTCGACAGCGCCGAGTGCTTCCGCAGTCGTTTGCGATGCGCCTTTGCGGACGGCCCAACCTGCGATCAACAAACTGGGCGCTTCGGCCGGTGCGGTGTCGCCAAGCAAGGCCAGCGTGGTGTGGTGGATCTGCTGGCCGGCCTGCGCGGCGCGGGAGATGATGGCGCAGGGAAAATCCGGCGGCAGGCCTTCGTCGAGCCACTGTTGCGCCAGCAGGTTCAAGTCGCGGCCAGGCATGTAGACGACGCGGGTTGCATCTTCGATCTGCGGCAGCGGTGCATGATTGTGCGACTGCGCGTGGTGGCCGGTGGAGAAGATCACATTCGATGCACTGTCGCGATCGGTAAGCGAGCAGCCGATGGCCGCGGCAGCGGCGAACGCCGAGGTGATGCCGGGAACTATTTCGAATGGCACATCCGCTTCGGTAAGTGCGGCAATCTCTTCGGCGGCACGGCCAAAAATAAGCGGGTCGCCGCTCTTGAGGCGGATCACTTTCCGATGCGCTTGTGCATGTTCAGTCATCAGCGCATCGATCTCTGGCTGCGTGATGTTTTTTACGCCGCACCGCTTGCCGACGTTGCAAACATCCGCATTGAGCGGCGCGAGATCGAGAATTGCCTGCGGCACTAGGTCGTCATGGAGGATCACATCCGCCGATTGAATCAAGCGCAGCGCTTTCACCGTCAGCAGATCGGGATCGCCGGGGCCGGCGCCAACCAGATACACCTTGCCCGTCGAATTGCGTCGGTCGTCAAGAGGCGCGAGAGCCATCTGTCGCGAAGGGCAGGCGGCCGAATCGCACACAGACCGTTGCGCCAGCCGATGCAGCAGGCTTTTGCGTGCCTCGCCGCGCGGATGCAGGTCGAGCACCTCGCGACGAAGGCGGCCGAGACTGGCAAGCCACGCGCCCAGATCTTCGGGGAGTTGCTCGTCGATTTCCCGGCGCAACTGTTGCGCCAGGGCCGGACTTTCGCCCGAGGTAGAAATAGCGATCTGCAAGTCGCCGCGACTTACAACCGAACCGAAGAAGAAATCGCAATTCGGAACATCGTCCACGCTATTGCAAATAATGTTGCGCTCGACGGCACCCCGATAGACAGCCTCGTTCACTGCGGGCACATCTGTCGCGGCGATGACGATGAAGTGACCGTCGAGATCCGCAGATTCGAAGGCGCGCTGGATCCATTTGAGCTTGCCTTCCGCAGCGAGCCTGCGAATTTCATCGCACGCTTCCGGTGCAACGGCCGTGAGTCGCAGACCGGTCTTGAGCAGGCTGCCGAGTTTGTCGCGCGCAATGTTTCCCGCGCCCACAAGCAGGCAGCGGCGGCCCTCGAGTTTCAGAAAGATCGGCAGCAGGTTACTCATCGATTCAGCGACTCCCTTATTCGGCAACACCATGGGGAACGCGGCCCGTGGGCGTGTCGCGCTCCACAGGTTCGAGAACTTCGCCGGCGAGATGCGCGCGTAACTCATCGTTCGTATGGTGGCCAAACCATGCGCGCAGATTCTCTTCCGGTTGGCGGCCGGCGAGATACTTGCGCAGCAGCCGTTCGATCGCCTCAGGCACCAGCGGCGCGGGGCAGCGGAAGCCAACAGGACGCGAGATGGCGGAGTGCTCGCCGACTGCACCACCGAGGCAGAAATAATAAGCGTCGGTGAGCTTGCCGTCCTGCTTGATCTTCTTTCCTTCGATACCGATGTCGGCAATCCAGTGCTGGCCGCAACTATTCGGGCAGCCGGTTACATTCAGGCGGAGCTGCTGATCGAATTGCGGCAAGCGCTCTTCAAGTTCGTCCACAAGCCAGCGCGCAAAGCCCTTGGTCTCCGTAATGGCCAGCTTGCAAAACTCCGTACCCGTGCACGCAACTGTGCCGCGCCAGAAGGAAGAGCCGTCCACCTGCAGCCCGAGCTTGTTCAACTCAAGCACCAGGGCGGCCGTCTTGCTATTCGGGATATCGATGAAGATCAGGTTCTGCGCCACGGTGGCGCGCAATTCACCGCTGCCGAAGCGCTCTGCCAACTCCGCCGCTGCTTGTAACTGGTCGCCGGTCAGGCGGCCGCGCAGCACCGACGCGCCAACATAACTCAGTCCCGGCTGGCGCTGCGGATGAACGCCCGCATGGTCGCGAAAGACGTCGTTGGGCAACCGCTCCGGCACGCCGGGCAACAGCGTAAAGTCCAGGCGCGATTGCAACTCGGCGAGGAAGCGCTCCGCCGTCCAGCCTTCCTTCAGGAACAGGTGCTTCATGCGCGCGCGATCGCGGCTTTCGCGCAATCCCTGCTGATCGCGGAAGATCTCTGTGACGGCACGCGCCACACTCACCACTTGATCGGGCAGGATGAATGCGTCCAGGCGCACGGCAAGATGCGGATCGGCCGAAAGGCCGCCGCCGACGCGCAGCGAGTAACCAACTTGGCCGTTGTGTTTTACCGCCGTGAGGCCAATGTCGTTAATCTCCGGATAGCTGCACCAGGATGGACAACCTGTGACGCAGATTTTAAATTTGCGCGGCAGGTTATAAAAATCGGGATTGCCTTTCAGCATGTTGGAAATTTCAATCGCAAGCGGCGATGCATCGATAACTTCGTCGGCGTCGACGCCGGCAAGCGGGCAGCCGGTCACGTTGCGCACCACATCGCCGCATGCACCCTTGGGCGAAAGCCCCGCGGCATCGAGCGCATCCACGATCTCCGGCAGGTCCTCGATGGTGAGCCAGTGAAGCTGGATATTCTGGCGCACGGTGATGTCGGCCAGGTTGCCCGCATACTTCTTGGTGAGACCGGCGATCACACGCATCTGGCTGGCACTCACAATGCCGTTGGGGATGCCGATGCGCATCATAAAGTAGTCGGAGACCAGGCCCTCGCCGCCCTTGCCGCCGGTGGCGCCCACGCCGTCGCCCTGCGTGTAAATACCCCACCATTTAAAGTAAGTGGCGGCCCAGTCGGGGACCACGCTCGACCGGCCTTCGCGGGCAAATGCGCGCACTTCGTCAAACGCGTTCCACGGATTCTTTTCACGCTTCAGGCGCTCGGCCTTCTGGGCCTTGGACTCTTTCACTGGAATTGCTTCAGGCATTGATCCCCTTCGTCACTTGCGGTAGAGACAGAAAGCCCGCGGCAGCGGAGGCTGTATCGCGGGCTTCGGAAACCTTGATCTTGAACGGCGTTTTAGACCGCGGTCACCTGTGCGCGCGAGACAGCGTACAGCATAGACAACAGGTCAGACCGGTCATACCCGGATAATATCCGCAACCTGGTTGAAATGCAACATACAGTTGAGCACAGTTTGCGCTGGAGCAATTAGACTTGCGATAAGGACAATGACATGAAGAGCGGATTGGGTTTAAGGGCTGCGATGTTGGCGCTGGCGTTGGTT
>Ga0181516_10002206_pt1 | contig 14091 bp, 14 predicted proteins | sample PEATcosm2014_Bin_25_FD_121104 | JGI IMG/M metagenome (GOLD analysis project Ga0181516, IMG submission 121104) | Peatland microbial communities from MTU Mesocosm Facility, Houghton, MI, USA - PEATcosm2014_Bin01_10_metaG | ecosystem: Environmental > Terrestrial > Soil > Wetlands > Peat | place... | reverse complement strand
TTTACGGTGCCGGTCTGCTGTGCCTGCTGGTGACCAACACCGGACAACTGCTCATCCCCCAGTGGCTCAAGGCCGCTGTGAACCACTTGGCCGCCGGGCACCCCGACCGCGGCTTCATGCTGGCCCTCGTAGGCTGGATGGTGCTGACCTCGCTGGTGGTGGCTCTGGGGCGGGTGGGTTGGCGGTTCTTCCTCGCCGGCGCGTCGCGCCGCATCGAGGCCGAGCTTCGCCAGGCCCTCGTCGACCACCTGATGACCCTGCCGCCCTCGTTCTACGCGCGCCAAAAGACCGGCGACCTGATGGCCAGGGCCACCAACGATCTCGAGGCCGTGCGGAACTCGATCGGGATGGCGCTGGTCGCCCTCACCGACGCGCTGTTTCTGTCGGGGTCCATCCTTATCATCCTGTTCGTCCAGAACCCCATCCTGGGCCTGCTCATCGTCTCGCCGCTGCCTGTGATCACCGTGCTCATCGTGGGTTTCGGCGGCCTCGTGGGAAAGCGGTTCCAGAAGGTACAGGAGGAGTACTCGTCGCTGTCCAACTTCGTCCAGGAACACCTTTCGGGAAACCGGGTGATCAAGGCCTTCACCCAGGAATCCCACGCGGACTCGCGGTTCCTCCAGGCCAACCTCGCGTTTCGCGAAGCCAACATGAAGCTGGTTAAGCTGTGGGGCTTCTTCTTCCCCATCATCACCGCATTGGCGGGCATCTCGGGCCTCATGCTTCTGTACTTTGGCGGCCGGGCCGTCATGGACAGCAAGCTCAGCCCCGGCGACTTCACAGCCTACCTGTCGTACATCGGCATGCTCATCTGGCCGCTGATGGGCGCGGGCATGGTCGTGAACATGTTCCAGCGCGGCGCGGCCAGCCTGAAGCGGATCAACGAAATCCTAGACACCAAGCCCGAGATCCAGTCCCCGGCCGAGGGCGCCCTCCCCCCGCCCTCGTCCCACGGCCTGAGGCTCAGGAACCTGGGGTTCAAGTTCTCGCCTGAGGGTCCCGACGTGCTGTCGGGCATGGACCTCGACATCCCCGAAGGCACCTTCCTGGGCGTCCTGGGGCGACTGGGCAGCGGAAAGTCGACCCTCGCTGCCCTGCTGCCCCGGTTGTACGACCCGCCGCCGGGCACTGTGTTCCTCGACGGCCGCGACATCCGCGACTACGAGCTGACGGGGTTGCGCCGGTGCTTCAGCATGGTCCCCCAGACGACCTTTTTGTTCTCCGACAGCATGAAGAACAACATCGCGTTCGCGAACCCCGGGGCCGACGAAGGCCGGCTTAGGGCCATGGCCGACCTTTCGACCATCAGCCGCGACATGGACACCTTCACCCAGGGGTGGCTCACCGAGGTCGGCGAGCGGGGCGTCACGCTGTCGGGCGGGCAGAAGCAGCGGCTGTCGCTGTCCCGGGCCCTGGCGGCCGACGCCCCCATTCTCATCCTTGACGACGCGCTGTCGGCCGTCGACGTCGAAACCGAGGAGAAGATTATCCGCCACCTGCAAGAGTCCCGGAAGGGAAAGACCAACATCTTGATTTCACACCGGGTCAACACACTGAAACACTGCTCCCACCTGATCGTCCTCGACGAGGGACGGATCATCCAGCAGGGCACCCACGAGGAGCTCATGCGGCAAGACGGCCTGTACTCTGAAATTGCGCTTCTGCAGCACGTGGAGGCGCCATGAGCGACCCCGAACTGGTCCAGGGGTTCAACCCCAAGATTGTGCGCAAGCTATTCGCGGCGCTCAAGCCGTACACGGGAGCCGTTCTGGTGTCGCTGGCGGCCCTGGCCGTGTCGGCGGGCGCAGAACTTGCCGTGCCCGTGCTGTTGCAAAGCGGCATCGACCACGGCGTCATGAAGAACAACCTGGGCCACCTCACCTTGGTCTCGGTCGGCATCCTCGGCGCCCTCCTGGCGGGCATGGTCGCCTCGTTCTTCCAGGTCTACCTGCTGTCTCGGGTGACCCAGGACGTGATGAAGGACCTGCGCACAGGCCTGTTCGCCCACTTTCAGCGCCAGAGTTCGCGGTACCTGTACAACCATCCCGTGGGCAAGCTCGTTTCGGCGGTCACCAGCGACGTGGCCACGCTCAGCGACTTCTTCAACACGCTGTTCACCTCCCTGCTGAAGGACTTTCTGGTCATGATGGGCGTGGTCGTGACGCTGTTCGTCCTCAACGCCCCGCTGGCCTTCTTCACAGTGCTCAGCCTGCCGCCCGTCCTCGTCCTCGTCGTCCTTTTCCGTTACTGGAGCCGGGGCGCCTTCCGACGGGTCAGAGCCCAGGTGAGCCGGGTCAACGCCTTTCTTTCCGAGCACATCCAGGGCATTTCCATCGTGCAGCTGTTCGGCCGCGAGGACAAGACGCGCGAGGCCTTCGCCGTGGAGAACCGCGGCCTGCTGCACGCCAACCTCACCGAACTCATGGTGAACGCCGTGTTCAGGCCCCTGATCGACGTGCTGTGGGCTATCACCCTAGGCTTCCTCATCTGGTTCGGTACCGGGCTTTCGATGGACCACGCCGTGACCCTGGGCGTGCTCATCGCCTTCATCAACCTCGTGGGCCGGTTCTACCAGCCCGTGGGTAGCATCGCCGAGAACTTCACCCTGCTCCAGTCGGCCGTCGCCGGCGGTGAAAGGGTGTTCGGCTTCTTGGGAGACAGCCAACCCATCCCGGACCCCGGTACCAGGCCGCTGTCGGACGCCCGGGAGAGCAGCATCGAGTTCAAGGACGTGAGGTTCCGCTACCTCCCCGACGAGCCCGTGCTCAACGGGCTCACTTTCCGCGTCGAGCAGGGCCACACCGTCGCCCTTGTTGGCTACACGGGGGCGGGCAAGACCACCATCACCAGCCTGCTCACCCGCATGTGGGACATCGACGGCGGGAGCATCCGCTACGGCGGCATCGACCTGCGGGAGTTCCGCCTCGAGAGCCTGCGCGGCGGCATCCAGAGTGTGCTGCAGGACGTCTTTCTGTTCAACGGGACGATCTACGACAACATCGACCTAGGACGGGGCCTGCCCCTGCACCGCATCGAGGAAGTCTGCCGCCACGTCCAGGCGCACGAGTTCATCCAGGCGCTGCCCAAGGGCTACAACACTGAGCTCAACGAGGGCGCCACCAACCTGTCGGCCGGGCAGCGCCAGCTGCTCTCGTTTGCCCGGGTGCTGGCCCAGGACCCGCGGGTGCTCATCCTCGACGAGGCCACCGCCAACATCGACACCGAGACCGAGACGCTCATCCAAAAGGCGCTGGGCGAACTGCTGCGCAACCGAACCAGTCTGGTAATCGCGCACAGGCTGTCGACCATCCGCCAGGCGCACAAGATCCTTGTCCTCGACGAGGGCCGCATCGCCGAGGAAGGCACTCACGACGAGCTGATGGCGAAGCAGGGGTTCTACTACAACTTGTACAAGCTGCAGTACGAGAAGAAGGCGGTCGCCGGGTAGAAGGGGGAAAAAGCGTGTCTCACGCGGAGGCGCGGGGGTGCGAGAAGAGAGGAAAAGCGGGGCTCGCGCAGAGGCGCAGAGGACGCAGAGAGGATCAAGAAAGGCTAGGAACGGAGTTGCTGCGGCTGGCGTTCATCCGCGTTCATCCTGACTCTACCAAAAGAGGATCGCACACAGAGGCACGGAGAACACAGAGAAAACAAGAAGAAAGAGGGTTCACGCGGAGGCGCGGGGACGCCGGGAGGAGGAGAAGAGGCTCTCGCGCAGAGGCGCCGAGGACGCAGAAAGGAGAGGAAGGAAGGGCCAGGGCGACTCTCCCGGCGCTTGCGTTCATCCGCGTTCATCCGCGTTGATCCTGTCTCTTCCAAGCCGGGGGGACCGCCGAGAGGATCGGGGGACGAGACAGGATTTCTTGGGTGATGGAAACCAAGGACCCGCCGAACCAGCGACTTCTCCCGTCAATCCTTCAGACCGTTCGCCCCGTCGAGTCCTACCTTCTCGGCGACTCCGCGATCTCCGCGTGGAACCTTCGGGTGTTGCATTCGAAAACGTGGTGGTACTGTTTCACCAGGGAGAAGTCCTCTTGATCGCTGAGAGGCTAGCCCGCGAACGCGTCGTCGAGCTGACGGAGCCCGCCGTGTTTGCGCTGGCACACATCAAGGAACTGCTTGAGGCGCACGTTCGGCGGCCCGTTGACCTCATCTTGTCTTCTCCGGTCAATCCACCCAATCCGGTGACCCAGCCGACTTCCTCTCGGTCTTCCTCTGCGCCCCTGCGCCTCTGCGCGAGATCTTCCTCTTCGAACCCCTCCGCTCGCCCGCGCCTCCGCGTGCGACCGGCCTCTTCGCCTTCCTCTGTGATCCTCCGTGAACTCTGTGTGAGGTCTTCCTCTCGGTCTTCCTCCGCGCCCCTGCGCCTCTGCGCGAGATCTTCCTCTTCTGAACTCTTCGTGGCTCTCAATCAGTGTTTCAGGTCCACCAACAGTCCGTGCAGCTCGTCGACCTTGCGCAGGATCTCGAGCTTGTCCTTCTGGTTCGACAGCACGTAGGCCCCCAGCTTCTCGAGCTTCTCATCGATCACGTGGAGCAGCGCGTACTTGGGCTTCTTCATGTCTTTGCGCAGGCGGCCCTCGGTTTCGGCGATCTCGAGGGACCCGTCGACCACCTGCCGGATGAAGCGGCCTACGGCCTTCTTGTAGGCAACGATGTTTTCGGGGCTGGGGTTTCTGGCCAAGTCCTGTCCCGACGCGTAGACCTCGTCGAGCAGCCCTTCGAGGGCGTTCTCGGCTCCGGCGGCGTCGGTACCGGCGGTTGCCTCGGTGGGTTCGGGGGTGGCGGCGCGGCCTAGGAAACCCAAGAAGCCCGTTTTGGTTGTTTCGGGGGACTTGCGGCCCTTCTTCGTGGAAGGGTCCTCTTTGCGCGGAAGGAAGGGTTGGGGAGATCCCAGCCCTCCTATCCTATCCATTCGGGGGCAGGCTCAGGGGAGTGGAAATAACGACCCGCCGGTCGATCTTCAGGGTGAAGCTCTTCTGACTTGGAAGCGGGGGTCCGCCCTCTTCACGGATCCGCGGGGTGGAGCAGCAGTAGCCCTCGATCAGGACACCCCTGTCCATCTGCACCCTGGGTGCGTAGACATTGCCGACCACGAGCGCCGTGCCCAGCAGGGTGATCCTTTCGGAGGCGTACAGATCGCCCTTGACCACCCCGCCTACCACGATGTCGCGGCCGGTGAGGGTTCCTTTGACCCGGCCCGAGGGCGAGACGAGAATGCGGCCTTCGGTGACGACGGACCCTTGAAGGTCACCATCGACGCGGAAGAACCCGTGGACGACGAGTTCCCCTTTGACGGAAGTCCCCTGACCGACCAGGGTGTTGATGAAGTTGGAACCGTCGGCGGGGTTGCCGGTCACTGGGTTCCCTTGTCAAAGAGGGTCGAAGAGAAGCTCAAGTACTTGGTAGGGTCGACGACCTGGGTGCCGATGCGGACCTCGTAATGGAGGTGGGGCCCCGTGGCGAGGCCCGAGGCGCCCATGGCGGCGATCACCTGGCCGCGGACGACGTCCTGCCCCTTGACGACGTACGAGCGCGACAGGTGGCCGTAGCGGGTCGAGAAACCGTAGTTGTGTTTGAGGTCGATGTAGTGACCGTAGCCCAGGGCCTCGTAGTCAACTTTGGCGACCTTGCCGTTGGCGGTGGCAACGATGGGAGTGCCCATGGACTGCGCGATGTCGATGCCCTTGTGAAGGTACCACTGACCGGTGAACGGGTGGATGGCGGGGCCGAAGGGGGTGGTGATCCAGCCCCTGACGTCCTTCAGGGGCCAAAGGGTCGGGATATCCACCAGCAGGGACTTCTGGGACGAGAGCACGTTGCTGATTTGGGCCAAGGGTTCCGAGGTGGTCGCCAGGTACGTGCGCAGGTTCTTGAGCTCGCCCACTTCGCGGACCGCACCCTGTTCCACCTGCTGCAAACCCACGAGGGACGCCAGATCTCCCTTGACCTGCGTGTTGGGCGCGGCCGGGGGCGGGGCGACGCCGACGACGCCCATGGTCGAGTTGAGGGTGTCCTCGAACTGCCGGGCAACATTTCTCAGCTGGGCGACTTCTTCGCGGACCATGTCGAGGTTGGTTTGGGCCGACTCGAGGTGGTCGCTCTTTTGGGCCAGCAGGCGGTTGATGCCCGTGTAGCTCGACGAATACCAAAGGAAGGCCCCGACGACGCCCAGGGCAAGGATGGCGACAAAGGTGAGCGCAAAGACCGAGATCTTGAAGTTGATGATCTTACGCTCGGAGTGCGGGATGAGCATGATGGTAAAATTCTGCCGACCCAGGGCCCAAAGGCGACCCAACCCTTCCCGGAGCCGACCCAGGAAACCCCGGAAGCCCTTCTTGACTTCACGGGCCACCTGATCTTCCCAATGCTTGTATTGACTGACCGGTGACAAGCTCTGTTCCCTCCGAGTGGAGACCGCTATCCTCTCAGGCTACCCAGAAGTGGGTGGTTTGTCAATTCAAGGTTGACCAACCCCGTCTTCTGATGTAAATTTAACGTTGAAGGATGTCATCCTTCCCTTCCCGGACATGTATTTTTTTCCTCGCTGCGGAGAGCCCATGAAACTGTTTGACACCCACTCGCACCTAAGCTTGATCCACGACGACCATATTGAGCAGCTGTTGCTCGCCCAGGAAGCCAAGCGCGAAAATGTTGTCGGTATCCTGAGCATCACCAACAACATCGCGGATTTCTTTACCGTGCATGAGAATCTCAAGACAGCGTCGAACGTGTTCTTCGCCATTGGCGTCTCCCCCTCCGAAGTCCTTCATCCCGGTCGGGACTGGGAGCAGAAGGTCCTTCAGGGTGCCCTGCTGGAGCGGGTGGTGGCGGTGGGCGAGACGGGTCTCGACTACGAGAAGAAGTATGGGGACAAGAAGAGCCAGATCGACCTCTTCCTCAAGCAACTGGAGCTCGCGAGCCGGCTGAACCTGCCCGTGGTCATCCACAACCGGGGCGCCGGCGAAGACGTGCTGTCCATCCTCCGCGACAAGATTCCCAGCAGCGGAGCCATCCTGCACTGCTACTCCGAGAACGTGGCCTTCGCCAGGAAGGCGCTGGACCTCAACATCTACATCAGCTTTGCCGGCAACGTGACCTACAGAAACGCCAGGGAGATCCAAGAGACGGCCATCGAGATGCCCCTCGACAGGATGCCGATCGAGACCGAGAGCCCGTTCCTGATCCCCAGCGAGCACCGGGGCAAGCGCAACAAGCCCAGCTACCTTCCCTCAACCCTCTACCACATCGCCGAACTGCGCGACGAAGACCCGGAGAAGGTGGCCGATCAGGTGTTCCAAAACAGCCTCGACGTCTTCAAGCTCAACGGGAAACTCTGACAGTTAACTCTTACAGGGAGAGATTATGGCTTTGATCAAGTCTGCATTGGAACTAGCCCTCGAAAAGACCGAGGGACTTTCGGTCGACAAGGAAGAGCTGCGCCGCAAGGACCTGTTCAACCAGGGACGAGTGGCTGCGGCCAAGGGTCTCGAGGAAGGCGCCGACACCTTTGAAGCGACCCTGAGCGGCCAGGAGAAGGCCCTGGACAAGCGCGAGTACGCCATCTTCGCCGGGGGCGCCGCCGAGAACCTGCTCAGCCGCGTCGTGCTGGCCGCCGACCCTGCGGCCACGGCCGTGCTCAACAAGGCCGGCGACCTCCTCGAAAAGCTGACGAAAAAGAAAGCCGGCGCGAGGCTTCAGAAGATCGCGGGCCTGCTCCAGCAGTACGGCACCGAACTGGGCCAGCTCCGCCAGGCCATAGGCCAGCAACTGGGGCCCCAGCTTCGCCAGCGGGCCCAGCAGGCCGGGCACAACCCCGCCACCTACGTCATGGAAAAGGACCCGGCGTACCTCAAGGTGCTGGCCGAAAACCTCGAACCCCTGCGCGCCGAGTACCAGGCCAGCCTGGATCAGCTGAAGGCCGAGGTCCGCGCTCTCGTTTAGGACCCCGACAGGCCCCTGAGCCGCGCCACGGTGGCTTCGAGGGGCTCCCGTCCCGAAGGCAGCCGAAGGTCGGCCCACTGCGAGTACAGGGGCCGGCGCTCCTCGAACAGCTCCCTCAGCGTTTGCCCCTCGTCGAGGACGACTCCCCGGGCCGCCAGGTCACCCAGGCGCCGGCGCAGCTCGCGGAAGGGCACGTCGATCCACACCACGGGGCCGAGGGCCTTCATCTGCGCCATGCCTCGGGCGTGATAGATGGCGCTTCCGCCGGTGGCCACCACGGTCTTCTCGACCTCGAGCGAGGCAAGAAGCTGGTCCTCCATCGCGAGGAATCCGTCGGTGCCATGGCGGGCGAGGATCTCGGCGAGCCGCATCCCCGCCTGCCTCTGGAGCATCAGGTCCGTGTCCACGAAATCCAGCCCCAGCGCCTTGGCCACGAGCACGCCGAGAGTGCTCTTGCCGCTGCCGGGCATTCCGATGAGGACGAGGTTGTCGCGGGGGCTCACAGCGAGCTTTCCCCCCGGATCAGGGCAAGAAACTCGTCCCTTGTCTTGGGGTCGGTGCGGAACGAGCCCAGCACCGCGCTGGTCACCATGGACGAGTGCTGCTTCTCCACCCCGCGCATCATCATGCACAAGTGCTTGGCCTCGAAGACGACGCCCACGCCCAGGGCGCCCGTGGCCTCCATGACGGCCTGGGCGATCTCCTCCGTGAGCCTCTCTTGAATTTGGAGCCTTCTGGCGAACACGTCTGCAAGACGCGCTATCTTGCTGACGCCGACCACCCGGCCCTGGGGGATGTACCCGACCTGGCAGCGCCCGAAGAACGGCAGCAGGTGGTGTTCGCACAGCGAGAACACCTCGATGTTCCTAACGATGACCATGTTCCGGCCGGCCGCCGGAAACAGGGCTTGGTTCAGCACGGCCGCCGGGTCTTGCCGGTAGCCCCGGGTAAGAAACTCCCAGCTCTTGGCCACCCGCTGGGGAGTCCGCTTCAAGCCTTCCCGGTCGGGGTCTTCGCCCAGTTCAACCAGAAGCTCGCGGACAAGATGTTCGACGCGTTCCACGTTCATGGCATTGAAACTATCACGGCGAGGCTCGTGTTGACACGGGGGCGCGCCTCTTCCATTGTGAAAGTCTGAGACGAAAGGAGAAGCGTATGGTGAGGTTTGGAGTTCTTTCGACGGCGAAGATCGGTAAGTCCTGGGTGGTTCCCGCCATCCAGGACGCGGAGAACTGCGTGGTGACGGCGGTGGCCAGCCGAGACCTGGCCAAGGCCAGGGCCATGGCCGACAGGTTCTCGGCGCCCCACGCCTTCGGTTCCTACGAGGAACTGCTGGCTTCCGACGCTATCGACGCGGTCTACATTCCGCTGCCGACCTCTCAGCACACCGAGTGGGCCATCAAGGCCGCCGAGGCGGGCAAGCATGTGCTGTGCGAAAAGCCGATAGCCCTCAAGGCGTCTGAAATCGATCGGCTGATTGCGGCCCGGGACCGGCACAAGGTCGTCATCAGCGAGGCGTTCATGGTGACCTACGCCCCGGTGTGGCTCAAGGTGAAGGAACTGCTGGCCCAGGGGGCCATTGGAGACCTGCGCTTCGTCCAGGGGGCCTTCTCCTATTACCTCAAGGACCCGGCCAACATGCGCAACATTCCCGAGCTGGGCGGCGGCGGGCTGCCCGACATCGGCGTGTACCCCACCATCACCACGCGGTTCGCCACGGGCAGGGAACCGCTGCGGGTCCAGGCCACCACCGACCGCGACCCGCAGTTCGGCACCGATATCTTTTCGTCGGTTCGCGCCGACTTCGGCACCTTCGAGCTGAGCTTCTACATCGCCACCCAGCTGGCGGCCCGGCAAGTCATGGTCTTCCACGGAACAGACGGCTACCTCGAGGTCAAGTCGCCCTTCAACGCCGGCGGCTACGGTGCCGAGGAGCTCGAACTCAACAACCGGCAGCATTCCGAGTGCCAGGTCTTCCGGTTCCCCGACAGCCGCCAGTACCGCCGGGAGGCCGAGGCCTTTGCAAGGGCCGTCGGGGGTGCCCGCGGCGAGGTGGTTAGCCTCGAAAGCTCCTACCTCAACCAGAAGTTCATCGACGCGATCTACCGGGCCAGCGAGAAAGACGGCTGGGAAACAGTCTAAGGGTTTCGGCCTAACAGGAGTCAAACCATGGAATACAGAATCTTTGGAAGTTCGGGGCTTGAGGTTTCGGCGCTCAGCTTCGGAACAGGGACCTTCGGGGGAGACCATCCCTTCTTTGGAAAGTGGGGCCATACCGACGTGGCCGAGGCGCGCAGGCTCGTCGATCTTTGCCTCGAGGCGGGGGTCAACCTCTTCGACACGGCCGACGTCTACTCCCACGGCCAGTCCGAAGAGATCCTCGGTCAAGTGCTTAGGGGCCGCCGCGACAAGGTGCTCGTGTCGACCAAGGCCACCTTCCGGATGAGCGACGAGCGCAACGACGTGGGCCACTCGCGGCTCCACCTCCTGAACGCCTGCGAAGGGGCACTCAAGCGCCTGGGCACCGACTACCTCGACCTGTTCATCCTCCACGGGTTCGACGCCAAGACCGGCGTCGACGAGACGCTGAGGGCGCTGGACACGCTGGTGCAGAGCGGCAAGGTGAGGGCCATCGGGTGCTCGAACTACTCGGGCTGGCATCTGATGAAGTCGCTGGCGGTCTCTGACCGTTACGGTTTGTCACGGTTCACCGGCCAGCAGGTGCACTACTCGCTGTTGCGCCGGGAGCTGGAATGGGAGCTGGTGCCCCTGGCCTTGGACCAAAACGTAGGGACCATGGTTTGGGGCCCGCTGTCCCAAGGACGATTGAGCGGCAAGTTCCGCCGGGGACAGCCGGTTCCCCAGGGTTCCCGCGTCGATCAGGGCGCCGAAGAGGGACCGGCGGTGCCCAACGAGTTCCTGTGGGGCATTGTGGACGTTCTCGAGGCTCTGGCGTCCGAGACGGGCAAGTCAGTGTCGCAGGTGGCGCTCAACTGGCTGCTCCAGCGGCCCTCGGTATCGACGGTCCTTATCGGAGCGCGCAACGAAAAGCAACTGGCAGATAACTTGGGGGCCGTGGGCTGGAACCTTTCGGCCGACCAGGTGGCGCGTCTGGACAAGGCGAGCGAGACTGACACCATCTACCCGTACTGGCACCAGCGGGGGTTCGGCGAACGCAACCCCACGCCGGTGAAGTACTACAAGTAGGCTCCTTAAGCGGCCTTAATGGCCACTTGCCTGGGCTTGGCCTCTTCCTTCTTGGGAAGGGTCAGGACCAGCAGACCGTCGCGGAAGGCGGCCTCGATGGCGTCGCTGTCCACGTCCCGGGGCAGCCGGAACGAGCGGCGGAGCACCGCTTGGCGGCGCTCCCGGAGCAGCCAGCGGGCCTCGGGGGCGGGCTGGGAGTCGGCCGGCGTCTCCTGGGAGGCGACAAGCTCGAGCACGCCGTCCTTCACCTGCACCGTGACGTCTTCCTTGCGGAAGCCCGGGAGTTCGGCCGTCAGTTCGTACTGGTTCTGACCCTCGGTCACGTCCACGCGGGGAGTCGCAACGGGGCTAAGCAGGCCTTCGGACAACGTGTCCAATTCTTTCCAAAAGTTGTAAGCGTTCATGATGAACCTCCTGAACCCTATTAAGCAGGAAGCGTGCCAACTTTGAGAACAAGACGTTGCGAGCGTGGGAAACACCGTAAGGTATTCACATAAATGTATTCTAGAAAATAACTTATCAGTCTTCGTTTTCTTACGGATTATGGCGCGCCATTAGGTGATGGAAGCAATTCAAGTGAGTCAAATAGATCATCATGAGTATAAATGACCCACTGAGTTCAAACACGACTAGAACTGTATATTATTGACACAGTGTGTCATCTTGACAGTGAGGTAGTGTAGCTGACCAAGGCGGGAGCCAGGGCGGCGGGCTTTTCGACGGTCACCTCGACGCGTTCCACGGCGGGGTATTCCAGCACGCGGGCGCACAGGTCGCGGGCGAAGGCCTCGAGCAGAGCCCAGCGCCGCCCGTCGAGCCACGCTTCGACGTCGGCCTTGAGTTTGGCGTAGTCGAGGGCGTCTTCAAGGTTGTCGGATTCCGAGGCGGCCCAGAAGTCCCCCTCGACGGCCAGGTCGAGAGACAGGGGCTGGGTGCCCGTCTTTTCGTGGTCGTAGACCCCGATGGCCACCTGTACTGCCCAATTGCGGACGCGGATACGGTCAAATTGAGCCAAAGAGGTCTCCCTTGAGGTGGCGTCCGCCATCGACGGCCAGGATCTGCCCCGTGATGAACTGGTTGTCCACGAGCAGCCGCAGGGCCTTCACCAGCTCGGTGACCCTCCCCGGGCGCCCCAGCGGGGTGGCGTCCCTCCCTGCCTTGGCCCAGGCCGCGGACGGTGTCGAGTCGGCCTTCAGGATCAAGCCCGGCGCCAGGCCGTTTACCCTCACGCCGGGGGCCAGCTCCAGGGCGAGAAGCCGGGTGACGGCCGCCAGCTCGCCCTTGGCCAGGACGTACGTGAAATGCCGGGGGTCGTGGTCGCGCTGCCGCCCGTCGAGGAGGGTCACCAGGTGGCCAGGCGTCCCCGTGCCCTGGGTCCAGCGGGCCAGGGCCTGGCCCAGGACGACGGCGGTCCATACGTGGAGGCGGTGGCTGGCTTCCCAGTCCTCAAGCACGGCAGAGGCCCACGTATCCTCAAGCCACGCCGAGGCCGAGTGCACGACCAGCGAGGGCGGCGCCTGGTCCAAGTGTTCAATCAGAGACTGGGCGCCCGTAGCCGAGGCAAGGTCAGCGCGGACCAGGCCTGCCCTTCGTCCCAGGGCACCGATTCGCTGGGCCAGGGTGCGCGCCTCGGCTTCGGAGGTACCGTAATGGAGCCACAGGTCCCAGCCCCGCCTGGCGAGATCGAGAGCGAAGGCAGCCCCCAGGCGCCGTGCGGCACCAGTGACGAGGGCCCGGGGCCGGTGATCAGGTGAAGTCATGGAAGTCCGCGATGGTCTGGAGGTTCTCCTCCCACGCCCAGGCGAGGATGCCGTCGTGAACCTCCTGGGCCAACCGGGGGTTGGCGAAGGTGCCGCTGCCGACCTGAATTGCCGACGCGCCGGCCAGGAGGTGCTGGACGGCGTCCTCCCACTTGGTGATGCCGCCCAGGCCAATGACCGGGATCTTCACCCGGCGGCTTGCCTTATAGACGGCGGCCACGGCCACCGGGAGGATGGCCGGGCCCGAAAGGCCGCCGGTCCCAAAGGGGAGCGAGGGGCGCTTGGTCTTGAGGTCGATGACCATGCCGACCAGGGTGTTGATGCAGCTGACCGCGTCGGCGCCCTCGGCCTCGGCGGCTTCGGCCATTTGGCCAATGTCGGTGACGTTGGGCGAGAGCTTGAGGATGAGGGGTTTGCCGGTTCGGGCCCTGAGGCTGCGGGTGATGGCGGCCACAAGCTTGGGGTCGGTGCCCAGGGCCAGTCCGCCGTGCTTGACGTTGGGACAGCTCACGTTGATTTCAAAGCCGTCGACGCCCTCGACCTCGTTCAGGGCCTCGACCACGTGTTCGTAATCGGCATCGACGGCCCCGGCCACGTTCACGATGACGGCCGAAGGGATCTTGCGCAGAAAGGGCATCTTGCGGGCAATGAACTCGGCAACGCCGACGTTGGCCAGCCCGATGGAGTTGAGCAGGCCTGCGGGGGTCTCGACAAGCCGGGGCGCGGGGTTGCCCACCCGGGGTTCGGGGGTGACGGCCTTGGTGTAGACGGCGCCTATACGCCTGTAGTCGACGAGGCCCTCGTACTCCTTGGCGTATCCGAAGGTGCCCGACGCCACGCCCACGGGCGAGGCCAGCGTTAGGCCGCGGAGGGTGAGGGTCAGGTCCATTTGATGGTCTCCGAGGCGAACACGGGGCCTTCGGTGCACACGCGGACCATCTTGCGCTCGTCGGTGGTCTCGACGGTGCACCCCATGCACGCCCCCACCCCGCATGCCATGACCTCTTCGAGGCTCACCTTGCACGGAATTCCCCGGGGGTGCGCCCACTCGTGGAGGGCCTTGAGCATGCGGTTGGGGCCGCATGCCCAAACGAAAGCGTCGTCCAGGGCCCGGGGGTCCCACTGGTCCAGGTACTGCACGGTGGTCCCGGCAAACCCCTTCGACCCGTCGTCGGTACACACC
>Ga0181516_10002204_pt1 | contig 14098 bp, 14 predicted proteins | sample PEATcosm2014_Bin_25_FD_121104 | JGI IMG/M metagenome (GOLD analysis project Ga0181516, IMG submission 121104) | Peatland microbial communities from MTU Mesocosm Facility, Houghton, MI, USA - PEATcosm2014_Bin01_10_metaG | ecosystem: Environmental > Terrestrial > Soil > Wetlands > Peat | place... | reverse complement strand
CTGCTCCAGCCAAAAAAGCTCCGGCCAAGAAGGCGGCAGCGAAGAAGGCTGTGGCAAAAAAGGTCGTAGCCAAAAAGGCTGTAGCGAAGAAGGCTGTAGCCAAGAAAGCTCCGGCAAAGAAGGCAGCAGCGAAAAAGATTGTGGCCAAAAAGGCTGCAAAGAAATCCGCCGGCAAGCAAGGAATCTCTGGCGCACAGGGCGGAAAGACCACGGTCAAGAAGGCTGTGGTGAAAAAGAGCGCCAGCAAACCCACAAAACGAGGTATCAAGTTGGCAGTTAAGAAGGCAGCAAAGAAGGCGCCCGCCAAGAAGGCAGTTGCGAAGAAAGCTCCTGCAAAGAAGGCTCCGGCGAAGAAGGCAGTAGCCAAGAAGGTTGTAGCCAAGAAGGCTGTAGCCAAGAAGGCTCCGGCAAAGAAAGCAGCGGCGAAGAAGGCTCCTGCGAAGAAGGCAACCAAGTAACTAAGTAACAGGCAACGCAAGGCAAGCAAAAAAGCCCGGCTACTGGCCGGGCTTTTTTGCGTCCGGACGCTGGGTCGGCCGGACTTCTACCGGGGTGGGTCTGTGGTGAGTTGGTCGACGTGCCCGCGCTGGTGGTGGAGATAGTCCTGGATGAGCCAGCGCAAAGTAACCGGGGCGTTGCCTTCAACCACGCAGGCAGCCTCCAGCCGTCCCTCGGGGATCTGGTCGACGATGGCGGCGAGGATCTCGTGCTCCACCTGCCACCAGCGCAGGAGGGTCTGCCAGCTTTGCAGGGCGTAGCCGTGGGCCGCCACCCACTCCTGCTGCCCGTAGCTCGGGCCCTGGTAGGCGCCATCGATGGCGGCGCGGACAAAGCGCTGGCGGTTGTTGGCGGCCGAGTCAAGCATGTGGCCCATTACCTGTTTGCGGGTCCACCCGCCGTCGCGCCAGGGAACATCTGCGAGTTGGGGAGAAACGCGCCGCAGGGTGGAATCGAATTCTCTGAGCTGCGCGCGGAATTGTTGTGCGAGTTCGGTCGGCATGGGATTCTCCGGGATGATTGATCCGCCTCATCCTGGCTTCTACACATTCTAACTTGGCAGCAAAGCAAAAGGCCCCGCTGTGGGGGCCTTTGAGCTGCTGGGTTTGGTGACTGCTTTCAAGCCGCCGGCGTGCCGGACGTGGTTGGCGGCTTGACGGAGTTGGGGCTGACGGGGGGCTTCACCGAATCCGGGGAAGGCTTGGTGGAGGTGTTGCTTTTGGTGGGGGGCTTGACCGATTGCGGGATGGCGGCCAGGACTTGCGCTGAATGCGTCGATGGGTCCACTTTTGTCCACTCCTGTGCAATGTTGCCTTGCGGGTTGATGAGAAAAGTGTTGCGGTTGGCGATCTTGAATCCGGCGTAGTTGCCCAGCGAGCCGTAGGCCTCTACGACGGAGTGGTTGGGGTCGGCAAGCAGGCGGAAGGTGAGTCCCTCTTTGGTACAGAACTGTTTGTGGCTGTCCGGGGTGTCGACGCTGACGCCGACGATGACCGCGTTCTTGGCCTCATACAAGGCCAGGTCGCGCTGGAAGTTGTGCGCCTCCAGGGTGCAGCCGGAGGTCATGTCCTTGGGATAGAAATAGAGCACGACCCACTTGCCGCGAAAGCTGTTCAGCGAAATCTGGGAGCCGTCCTGCGAAGGAAGCGTGAAGCCCGGCGCAGCCTGCCCAACCGCGGGCATGGTTTGATTGGCGGCGCTGGCGGAGACATAAGCGACCACGGCCAACAGAACGACGGCCAGGCCGAGAAATACCAGTTTTCTCACAAAAACCTCCAAAGGCAGTGGACAGTGAACAGTGGTCAGCGGAGGGATACGCTGGCCGAAACGCTTGGGAACTGCGCTAAAAGCGAAAACTGCAAGAAGCGCAGGCAAAGTGAAGCATAGGGGAAACACGGCCCGGGGAAGCGTTCGCTGGAACACAGTCGAGGCTCGAACTCAGCCGCCACAACTGTTCACTGTCCACTGCTCGTTCTCAGTATCGTCGCGAAGTGGCAATCATTGCAATGCCTGCTTTTGCGGCGCGGGCGATCAGGGCGTCGCGGTCGAAGAGCAAGGTGCGGCCGGCCTCGACGGACAGGCAGCCCGCGCCGGCGCGGATCATGGTCTCGATGGTGGCGATGCCGATTACTGGAACATCGAAGCGCATGTCCTGATCCGGCTTGGCTATCTTGACGACGGTAAGCCGGCGCTGCAGGGTCGGGGTCCCCAACGACGGGTCCATGTCGTTGGGGTGAAAAGTCGAGGCCTCGTCGTCGAGCGAGCGCATGAGCTGGCCGGCGCGCTCAATGGCGGCGTCGGTGCCTTCCATGGCCTCGACGGCCACGCAGGCCTGCGCTGCCACAACGACCGTCTGGCCGACGTCGAAGCCGGCCACGGCGCGGGCCACGCCCAGACCGTAGTCGATGTTTTTCAGCTCTTCTTCGTCGGGCGCACGCGGGGTCAGGACGCCCTCCTGGGCCAGCAGCGGCTCAAGGAACGCAGTGGAGCTGATGAGTTCGATTCCCTCGTCGCCAAGCACTTTGGCAACCGCGCCGAGGAGCATGTCGGTGTTGCGGGTGCGCAGGTTCAGCAGCAGCTTGGCCAGACGCCAGTCGGGGCGGATGGAGGAGAAGATCTGCTTGTGCTTTACCTGGCCGGCCATGACCGCCATCGAGACGCCTTCCTTTTGGAAGTACTCGATGAGGCGCGAGAGCTCGCCCAGCGAAAGCCAGTTGACGGTGATCTGCCCGTCGCAGGCTGCGCGGTGGTCGATCTCGGGGTCGGTTTCTTCGCGGATGGCGGCCACGCAGACAGGAAGCCCCTGCGCCCGCGCCGCATCGAGGAGGAGAAAGGGGAAGCGGCCGTTGCCGGCGATGAGGCCGAGTTTCATTTCAATCCTTCTGCCTCGGCGAGTCTCTTTTCTGCTTCCTCGTCGCGATGGAGAGCACGCAGCACCTGAGCGTGGAATTTGAGGTCGCGGGCCAATGGCGCGTATGTCGGACGAAGGTCGGGGCTAGAGCGCATGGCGGACGCGAGGACCTTGTGGCTGAATTCCTCAGACTTGGTCAGATCAAGGTCGGAAGCAGTCAAATCCCTGAGAAGGCCTTCCAGCGTACCTTTCGTGGAGTAGGCCGCACTGCATCCAGCGTCGCTGTCGTGACCCAGATTTACCAAGTCGACCGCTCTGGAGGCCCAAACCAACCCTTCTTCGAAGCTCCCGATGTTTCCAAACGCGGTTGCCGCATAGACAAAAGCCGAGCGTTTTGTAATGTAATTGCCCTCCATCGGTAACTTGTCGGCAATCTCTGCTGCGTTTCTGCAGGAAGCGGCCACTCGGTCGGTAAAATCTTTGCCCATGACGCCGTTCTTACACTGGTCGTCCGCATCCTGGAACTGCTTTTCGATCTCAGGGGATACCCCGCTCACGGTGGTTTCAGCTTTGACGTTCACAACTGCGACCTTCGCAGGCAAGCCCATTTCGGGCTCATGCGAGGCAGTTGAGACCGCTTTTGGAGGGCTTCCGCTTCCGCCGAGCAGAAAGATAAGCGAATACTGCCCGTGAGCTGCGGATGGCTCTCCGTTCTTCTCGAACGGGTGGAAAGTCCACTGCTTTAGACAATTGGTAGCCGCTTGTTGGAGTTCGGGTGGCCCGCTGAGCACTTTCATGGACGCGATTCTTCCATTCGCGCCGATGTTGAGATCGAATACGACAGTGCCCTGAATTCCGGCGGCTTTCGCCATGGGCGGATACGTGAGAAAGGCTTTGTGGTCGATATGCTGCTGGATGTCCTTGGCGCCGACCTCAAGAAGGTCCTGTGCAGGCAGGAAGCCCACAGCACGCGATGAGATGAAGATCAAAAGGAATACTGTCGGAAGACGCATGGCTGTCGAACCTTCGTTACTTGGCTTGCGTACACTGTGTTTCTGCTGAGATGACTATAGCAGTGGGGATGAAGTGCCCCGGAGGGGCGGCCGAGTTTAGCCCAGGGCGGGAGCCCTGGGATCGGGTGGGAAATCGATCTGCGCCCCGGAGGGGCGCTCAACCCTAACCCCAAACGTATCGCGGATCGCATGCGATTCCGTGCTTTTTGAGGATGGCGAGAAACTCCTGTTGGAAGTCGCGCTTTCTGTGGTGCTCCTCTTGCCCTTGGATATAGGCGATCGTGGCGCCGAGTTGAGATGTGCCGATGGAGAACGCGCCGTATCCCTGCTGCCAGGAAAACAGGCGGATTCCTTTTACCTCGTGCATCCACTGCGTTGAGACAGATTTGATTGTCCGCATGACCTCGGCAACGGAGACAGAGGAATTCAGGGCGAGGAGAAGATGCACATGGTTTGCCGTGCCGCCGATGGCGAGAGGCTGGATGCCATGTCGATTTGCGATACCGCCCATATAGGCCCACATATCGGATTGCATGGCTGGTGGAATCAGCTCCCGTCGCTCGCTGGTCGAGAAGACACAGTGGAAGAGAGCTTTCGTATATGTGTGAGACATGGAAGCATGATAATCCGATGTTGTGGGTCGGGCGCCCCTCCGGGGCGCAAGGTGTTATGTGGGACGGAACCCAGGGCTGCCGCCCTGGGCTACATTCGCGATGCCCCTCCGGGGCAAAGGCGCGCCCGGAATTGAGGGACATGGGGGAATGGGCACCGTGGATTGCGTAGCAGCGGACCCACTCAGGCGCCTTACTTGATCACCCCGCGGTGGCTGCGTTCGACGAAGGCGGCGACCAGGGCCGCGTCTTCGCCTTCAATCTCCTTGATCTTCTCAAGAGCCTGTGTCGTGTTCAGCTTCGCGTTCAGCAGCAGGCGGAAGGCTTTCTGCAGCAACTTGAGCCGCTCGGGAGAGAAGCCCCGCCGCGCGAGGCCGATGCGATTGATGCCGAAGGATTTGTTTTCGCGGCGTGCGGAAGTCAGCGAAAAGGGCAGCACGTCCTGGGTGACAATGGTGCCGCCGCCGATGAACGCATACTTGCCCACAGTGCACTGCTGGTGGACAGGGCAGAAAGCGCCGACGGTGGCGTAGTCCTCAATGATGACGTGGCCGGCGAGAGTGGCGGAGTTGGCCATGATGCAGTGGCTGCCCACGTGGCTGTCGTGGCCGATGTGGGCGCAGGTCATGAGGAGGCAGTTGGAGCCGAGCGTGGTGCGGCCGCCGCCGCCCACCGTGCCGCGGCTGATGGTGACACATTCGCGAATGGTGTTATCGTCGCCGATCTCGGTTTCTGTCGGCTCGCCGTGGTACTTCAGGTCCTGCGGCGGAACACCGATGGAACAGAACGGGTGAAACGCGTTGCGGGCGCCAATGCGGGTGCGGCCATCGATCACAACGTGGGAGATGAGGTTGTTGTCTTCACCGAGAACAACTTCAGGGCCGATGGTGCAAAAGGGTCCGATGGTGCAGGAGGCGGGAACCACCGCGCCGGGCGCGATGACGGCACTTGCATGAATGCTCACTCGGGCGCCACCACTTCCTGGGCCTGTACGGGCTCTGGGGCGGCCACATGTGCCTCGGCTGCGGCCGGATGGGTCTCACGCACGCGCGGCACCACCTGGCAGGTGAGCGTGGCCTGGCAGGCCAGCTTGCCGTCGACAAACGCTTTGCCCTCAATGCGGCCGGCGCGGGTCTTGAACGAGAGCACCTCGACCTCGATGCGCAACTGGTCGCCGGGCGTGACCGGGCGGCGGAACTTGGCCCGCTCAATGCCGGTAAAGACCACCAGCTTCTTGTTGCGATCGGGCAGTTCGGCCATCATGATGACGCCGCCGGCCTGGGCCATGGCCTCCACCACCAGCACGCCGGGCATGATGGGGTAGCCGGGAAAGTGGCCCTGGAAAAACGGCTCGTTGATGGTGACATTTTTGATGGCCACCAGCCGCTTGGTCGGCTCGAACTCAACGATCCGGTCAATCAACAGAAACGGGTAGCGATGGGGGAGAATCTCCAGGATTTCCTGGATGTCAAACGTCATTCTGAAGCTCCAGAGAGCGTGCGGAACAGCCGCAAACGCTCCTCTGGATTATAAACAAGGGCGTAGACAGGGATCAGGGGCCAGAGATCGGGGGGCAGGGGATGCCGCCGTTACTTCTTGATGCGGTGCTCGGCGGCGTCGACGCTCCAGAAGTCGGGCGCCAGGGTCTGGTTGTAGGCCACGTGGACCAGGAAGCGCTGGCTGATCATGTCGTCGTTCTTGAAACGGGTGACGGTGAAGGCCGTGGGCAGACCCTCCATCAGGTGGTAGTCGTCGTACTCTTCCACATCGAGTTGCTTGTCCTTGTAGACCGGATCGCGCCACTCGAAGGTGCGGCGCAGGGGCAGATGGGTTTGCGTGTCCATCTGGATGGTGACGGCCTCGTTCTGCGCCGAGATGAGGGTGACCTGGTCCGCGAGGTGGCGCTCGGCAAGGTGCTGGCCCTCGAATATCAGGATGGTCTGGGGATTGTTGAGCCAGGTCTTGACCACGGTCTCAATGGAGTGGTCGCGACGGCGCAGGAAGTCGTCCACCTGCTCCTGCGGCAACGGGGCCTTGCCGCGGTAGGTGACCTCGGAGCCGGTGCGGCCCAGGTAAAACTGCACCACGTCGCGGTGCTTGGTGTACTCGATGCGATCGTGGTCGGGCCACTCGTGGAACTCCCAATACTCCGTGGTGACGCCGCTGGGCTTGCCCTGGTAGAAGGCTGCCACGCGGCCCTGGCGCATCTGGTTTTTCATGTTGAGCCAGGCCGGGCCACCGAGCGCCTGCACCATCAGGTCGAGTGCTGCGCGCGCCTGCTTGGCGTTGGCGGCTCCCGCGTCGTCTGTCGTCTGCGTCTGCATGGCCGAAGGAACGGCCAGAAATACCATCGCCAGCAGTGCCGGCATCACGTTCCGCATGATCTCGTTCTCCCCTTAGCCCACCAGCACAGCGCCGCCATTCACGTTCAGCACCTCGCCGGAGATGAAGCCGGCCAGCGGCGTACACAAAAAGAGCACCGGCCCAGCGATTTCCCGCGGCGTTGCTACCCTGCCTACTGGGATGCCTGCTGCGATCTTCGGGCCCAATGCAGGATCGGAAACGGCGGCTGCCGACATCTCCGTCGCCACCCACCCCGGCGCTACACAATTGACGCGAATCCCCTTTGGAGCCAGTTCGCTCGACAGGCTCTTGGTGAGACTGATGAGAGCGCCCTTGGTCACAGCATAGTCGGCGTGGAAGGCCTCGCCGCGCTGCCCGGCGGTGGAACCGATGAGCACGATGTGGCCGGCCGGATCGTTGGGGTGACGGGACTGGGCCTCCATCTGGGCGACCGCCGCCTGGACGAGGCCGAAGACCGAATCAAGGTTGACCGCCAGCGTCTGACGCCACTGCGAATCGGACATTTGGGCAATGGGGGCATCGTTCGGCGGCCAAATGCCGTGGTTGGCCACAAGAATGTCGAGACGGCCAAAGGCCTGCACGGCGGAAGCTACGAGCGCTCGCCCATCGGCCGGACTGGCAAGCTCTTGCTGGATCGCCACGCATCGCTCTGGGCCGCCGCAAGAGGCGGCAAGTTCCTCGGCCTGCTGCTGCGCCTGCCGGTAGCTGAAGGCGACGCGCGCGCCGGCCTGGGTAAAGATGCGAACGGTCTCCGCGCCGATGCCGCGCGAACCTCCGCTGATGAGGGCAACCTTGCCCTCAAGTACCAATGAAACTCCTGCCATGGGGTCAAGCTACTGCATTCTCCGGGAGCATGTCGAGAGCACTGGCAGCAGGGGCCCGGATAATCGCATGTGGATTTCGAATTGCCGACAGGGATAGATTTGAAACGGCACGGCTTTACAGCCTGCGGAAAAGGGCGTCGTGGACTGGGTAAAGTGGCCGATGGGCATCCCGCAGGGGCTAACAAGAAGCAAAAATGCAAGTTCAACCAAGCCTGAGGCCTCCCACCCATCGGACAAGAACAAAGACGTCCGATGGATCGGGCACAGTTTCATCCCCAGAGGGTCCGCAACGCCGGTGGGAGACTAAAGCCGGTGTGTCTTTCGAGCCAAGTTTCGGCGCGACCGAGGTTGTGCCCTTGTTACAGAGCGCTATAACCAGAGTTTTTCCGCAGCCTGTTTAGCCGGGCCAATCATGCCTTGATTCACCGGGGCTTATGCAGGGTCCGCGTCCAGCGTGTTCCCGTAAAGAAATGGAGGACAACCTGGCTCATCGCGGCCACCGAGTTGCCGATACCGGACTGCTTGTAGCTGCTTTCCGGGGTCTCGAACGACCAGTAGTTGAACAGCGGGCGGCCCATGATGTTCTGCCGCGGCACAAAGCCCCAGTAACGCGAGTCCAGGCTGGCATGGCGGTGATCGCCCATCATGAAGTACATGCCGGCAGGCACCACCAACTCGCCATTCTGGATGTGGCTGGGGAGTTCCACGGTCCAGGTTTCGGTGGCTCCGTGATCGTCGCCCGGGGTGGGCAGCACAGAGGGGAAACGATCCAAAAACTCCCGGTCCGCGGTGGGAGATCCCTTGCCTTCGCGGGGCGGGGCCTGTTCCACCCCATTGATGCTGACAATCCCGTTGTTCAACCGGATGTGGTCGCCTGGAACCCCGATCAAGCGCTTGATCAGAGTTGGATAATCCGGATGGCCGTTGGGATAGTCGGCTACCGGCTTGATGAAGACGACGATATCGCCGCGCTGCGGCTCGCGATAGTGGACCAGGGGCATCCACCGGGAAGGCTGCGCAAAGGTCAGCCGGTCCACCAGAAGGTGATCGCCGACGAGCAGCGTGTTTTCCATGGAGCCGGAAGGGATGACAAAATTCTGCCCGAGGAAGGTGACGGCAAAGAGATATGCCACCAGCAGCCGACACCAGTGCGCCAGCGACTCGAAGGCGGTTTCCCGGGCGGCTTCCTGAACTGGAATGACTTGTTTTGGAATTCTGTCGCTCCTCAACTGGAGAGCCCCGTGCCTATTCGGCTGTTGAGCCGCACAGTGCGGCCGGCTTTAAATCCCACGCAACACCCGGCTGGGCAGGTAGAAGAGCGCGCCGATGAGTTCCAGCACGCCGCCAACGGCAATACCGACCACGCGGAAAGGCAACAATACCAGCCACACCAGTGGATAGAGCAGCAGGGCCGCCAGCGCCAGCGGCCAGCACAGTACCAGAAGAATGCAGAACAGGAGGAACTTTACCATGGCTTAACCGCCTCAAGAGCGTCGGGGATTGCCCGCGCCGGTCCACCGATGATACGAAGGGCCGGCGAGGGCGGTTCCCTTTCATTAAAGATTCAATGCGTGGCGGCGGGCGTTTGCAGACCCAGGGCACCCAGGTAGCCAGGGTTGACGCGGCACTTGCCGAGCTTGATGTTCTGCAGCAGGTCGTCGAGCGCCGCCCGCGAATCCTGCAGCGACGGCCGGGCGGCAATCTGCTTTTCCGCGGCGCCCACCGAACCGCGCGTCTTGGCGTAGGCCACGATTTCGTCCCAGTTTGCCGGCTTGCGCCAGGCGACGAAAGACGTAGTGGCCTCCATTTTTTTGTACGGCCAGAACGCCCAGCCGATCTGATTGCGGTCGAGGACTGCGCGGAAGGCGCCGATCCACTCGTCGGTGTTCTCGCCGGATTCGCTGAGCCATAGCGGCACGTTGTAGCGCGCGCGGAAATCGGTGTAGGGCTTGATCTGCGCGTCGGTGGCCGGCGACCAGTAGGTGTGGAAGGTATACATCGCGTTGCGGTCGAATGGCGCGCCGAAGACGCTGAAATTGGTGTCCCAGCGGGCTCCGCCGAGGATGATGACGTGGTGCGCATCCACTTGGCGGATGGCGGCGGTGATGCGCTTGTAAAGCGGTTCCAGGGCGGCGTTGTACTTCTGCACCTGGGGGAAGTGCGGAATGGGCTCGTTGAGCAAGTCGTAGCCGAGAATCGTGGGGTTGTCGCGATAGTGCTCGGCGATCCGCTTCCAGACGGCGATGGTGCGCTCCTGCTCCTCCGGCGACTCAAAGAGCCACGGGTAGCCCCAGCTATCGTCGATGTTGGTGCCGGTTTGGCCGCCTGGCGCGCAGTGCATGTCGAGGACGAGGTAGATGCCGTACTTGTGCGCCCAGCCTGCCAGTTTGTCGATCCGCGCAAAGCCCTCGTCGTTACCGGGTTCGAAGAAGCGGTAATGGAAGGGAACGCGCAACGAGTTGACGCCAGCCTGGTGCAGGAAGCGGATGTCGTCTTCGGTGACATAGTTGTCGCGGTAAGCCTGCCAGAAATTTGCGGCCTCGGCGGGGCCGATGAGTTCGTTGAAGAAGGCTTCGATTTCGCGGGCCGACTGCGGGCCGTCCTTGAGCCCGAACATGTAGCCCTCCTGCACCAGCCAGTTGCCCAGGTTGGTGCCGCGCAGGAGCAGCGGCTTGCCGTCGGGGGCGACGAGATTCTGGCCTTCGGTGTGGACGAAGCGGGATTGGGCGGAAACGGCGGTGCAGGCGAGCAGGATACAACTTGCGATCCACTTGTTCATACCGTGGATTGTCTCAAAACTGACCTGGCTGCGGCGGAGTAAACCATCAGATATTTGTCAGGCCGCCGTCGCACATATACGAGCCGCCGGTGCAGTCGGACGACTCGTCTAGACGGCGATGCCCGCCATGGAGCCGCGAGGGCCTCGTCGCTGTCCGGAGCGGAAGCTTAGAGCCAAACCAGAGTCAGTCACGCGCCTCGAAGATAAGGGGAACTCGATTACGCACCTTGTGGGAAGGAAGGCGACCTCCTTTTGCTACTGCCGCAGCTCCACCAGCGTAGCCCCCTGCCCGCCCTCGTTCTGCGGAGCCTCGGCCAGGGTGGCCACGTGCGGGTGCCCTTTGAGGAACTCGCGGACGCCGCGGCGCAGGATGCCGGCGCCGTGGCCGTGGATCACGCGGATGCGCGGCAGGCCGGCGAGGAAGGCGCGATCGAGATACTTCTCCAACTCGTCGGTGGCTTCGTCGACCGTGCGGCCGATGAGGTTGATCTCCATGCGCATGTCGTCGGTGTTGGCGCTGGTAATGCTCACGTGTACGTTCTTCTGCTTGCGCGCGGCGGCCAGCGGATCGGCCTTCTCGATGATGCGAATCTCGGCGGGGCTCAACACCTCGGCAATGTCGTCGCGCTTGACGCGCATCTTGATGGGGCCGAGCGCGACTTCGAAGACGTCTTTCTCCACTTCGCGCTGCACCACGGCCACCTTGCCCATCGACTTGAGCCGCACCTGGTCGCCCGCCGCCACATGCTTGACCACGTGCGGCTGCGCGTTCGCATCGCCCTGGTCCGCGCCGGTGCGGTGCGCCACCACGGTCTGGTTAAAGCTCTCCTGGAACTCGCGGCGCAGGCGCAGGATGCGGCGTTCCGCTTCCTTCGACAGCTTTTGCTGCGAGGCGCGATCCTCGATGGCCCGTACCGTTTCGCGCATTTGGAACTCAAAATCTTTCAGCAGCGAGGCCAGCTTTACTTCAAGATCGCGCGTCCGGTTGCGCAGTTCCACATCGCCCTCGCGCGCCAGCCGCGCCCGCTCCACATTCAACGCATACTGCTGTTCGCGGGCTGCCTTGCGCTCGGCCTCAAGCTGGGTCACCTCGTTGTGCAGCTTGTCGAGGAAGCGCGAAATATCCACCTGCTGCGATCCAAGACGCTGGCGCGCTGCCGCCACAATTTCGGGATTCAGGCCGAGCCGCGCCGCGGTCTGGATGCCGGCCGACGCGCCGGGAACGCCGAGCCGCAAGTGATAGTTCGGCGCCAGCGTGACCTCGTCTACGCCGGCAGCCGCGTTCAGCACGCCGGGCGTGTTGGCCGCATACACCTTGAGCGACGTGTGATGCGTGGAGATCAGCGACCAGGCACCCGCCGTAAGAAAGTGGCTGGCAATGGCAACGGCAAGGGCCGAACCTTCTTCGGGATCGGTCGATGAGCCAAGCTCGTCCAGCAGCACCAAGGTGCGATCGCCGGCGAGGCGCGAGAGCCGGTCGAGATTTGTGATGTGCGCCGAGAAGGTAGACAGCGCGGCCTCGATGGATTGCGCATCGCCAATGTCGGCCAGGAATGCTGTGAACACAGGGAAACTCGCCGCCGTGGCTGCTACGGGCAGGCCCGCCTGCGCCATCATGGCCAACAGCGCCGTTGTCTTCAGCGTGACCGTTTTGCCGCCTGTGTTGGGACCGCTGATAATCATCTGCCGCGCCTGCGCGGTGAGTTCGAGAGTAAGTGGAACGACGCGGCCGCCCGTCGCCCGCAGGCGCTTCTCCAGCAGGGGATGACGGCCCGCATCAATGCGCAGCAAGTCCGGCGCAATCGCCGGCGCCACGCAATCGTACTCGCGGGCAAAGCGTGCGCGTGCCTGCAGGCTATCCACCAGCGCCAGCACACGCGCCCCTTCCACCAGCGCCGCGGCGTAGCCGCCCACCTGGCGCGTGAGTGCGACAAAGATGCGGTGAATCTCGGCCTGCTCCTCTTCAATCAGCCGTACCAACTCGTTGTTTTGCTCGATGGTTTCAAGCGGTTCCACATACACCGTTTGCCCTGAAGAACTGGCGCCATGCACCACGCCGGAGACGCGCCGCTTCAACTCCACCCGCACCGGGATCACGAAGCGATCGCCGCGAATGGTGATGAGGTCTTCCTGCGTGGCTCCATCGCTTGAGAGCTTGCGCAGCGCGGCACGCAGGCTCTCTTCGATTTGCCGCTGCTGGCGCTCCTGGTCGCGGCGGATGCGATGCAGTTCAGGCGAAGCATTGTCCGCCAGCGAGCCATCCGGTTGCACGGTGCGCTCGATGGTTTCGGCCAGTGGGCGCAGACTTCCAGTCAGCGCGGAGGAGCGCGCGGAGAGCCCTGGCAGTTTGCCGGCCAGGCGCGCAGGCGGCATTTGCAAAAGCGCCTGCCATGAAGCCACATCGTTGGCCAGCCGCGCCACAGCTTGCAGTTCCTTGGCTTCGAGTGCGGCCCCGGGAATTTGTGCCTTGGCGGCAAGCTGCGTTGGATCGATGAGACCGCCGACAGGAATGGAAATTTGCTCGTTCAGAATGAGACGGAGTTCGCCGGTGAGTTGGTGCTGCTCAACGATCCACGTCTCGTCTGTGGATGGCTGCAGGTCGAGAATGGCCTGGCGGCCCACGGGAGAAGCGGCAAAGCCAGCCACCAGGGCCAGCAGAGGTTCCCACTCGAGAGCGGCAAAGTCAGCGAATGCAACGGGCGACGGGATGGGATCGAGGAGCGGCATATACACGAACCATCTTACCGGCTGCGGCCGTGTCTGCGCGCCGCGGGCTAGCGCTGGTCCAGCATCCTGGTCAAATCGCTCTCGAGCGCCTTCAAATCCGTCTCGCCGTGATACTCGGCACGCACCGTTCCGGTGCGGTCAATGAGGTAAGTTACCGGCAGCCCAAGAATCCCGCCGTACAACGCGCCCAGCTTTTCGTCGCCCATGGCTACCGGGTAATTGAGCTTCAGTTTTTTCCGAAGGCTCACCACCAGCGCTGGATCGTCGTCCATGGAGATACCGACAATCTGCAGCCCGCGGCCGGCGTATCTCTGCTGCCATTCGACAAACTGCGGCATTTCAATCTGGCATGGCGCGCACCACGTAGCCCAGAAATTCAGCAGCACCACCTTGCCTCGATAAGAGCGCAGATTCAGTGCGTTGCCACCCAGATCGCGCAGCGCGATCTGCGGCGCAGTCTTGTTCACCAGAGTTCCGGCCATGCCGGGCAAGCTGCCGCACAGACCAAGCCCCAGCAGCAAGCCCGCCAGCAGGCAATAGCGGAGCAAAGCGCGCATTGGTTCGAACTTAGCGGCCCTTTTCAACGGGATATCCCTTACTTACCCAATCGGCGCCGAAGTTATCGGCCAGGTAGAGCACCTTCACGTTGGTAAAGCCCATCTCGCGCACCTTGGCAAAGGCAGGCTCGACATTGGGGCACCGTCCCCACGGGCAGCATCCACAATAGAGAACGATCGGCGTCTTGCGGGGAACAGATGCGAGGCGCGCCGCCAGTGCCTGCACTCCTTGCGGCTGCGAACCGGGGCCAGCGTATTCCGAGCCGGGAATGTGCGCCTCGGCGAACATCACGTGCGAACCGACTTGCAGCACCAGCGGCCTCCTTGGCCCGGTTGCCTGCAGTAGGCTGTTCAGTTCTTCGACCTGTATCAATT
>Ga0181516_10002203_pt1 | contig 14099 bp, 13 predicted proteins | sample PEATcosm2014_Bin_25_FD_121104 | JGI IMG/M metagenome (GOLD analysis project Ga0181516, IMG submission 121104) | Peatland microbial communities from MTU Mesocosm Facility, Houghton, MI, USA - PEATcosm2014_Bin01_10_metaG | ecosystem: Environmental > Terrestrial > Soil > Wetlands > Peat | place... | reverse complement strand
CGCTGCTGGAGGGGCTGGTGTTTGGGGCGCTGGCGGCGGAGGCAATGGCCGAAGAAAAGTGGTCCGCGGTCAGTTCTGTGTCGCCAGAGAAGGCTGCGGACTCCGCCGCTGCGATCGGGCCACGGACGAGCGCCCAGGATCACGACACCGAGGGGTGGATTTCGGCGGTGCAACGGCTGATGTGGCGGGAGGCCGGGGTCCTGCGAGATGGTGCGGGGCTGAGGCGGGCGCGGATAGAGCTGGCGGCCATGGGCACCGCGGTGGAGGCAGCGGGGCCAAGAAGTCTAACCCGGCGAGCCGTGGAAGCGAAGAACCTGCACGCGCTGGCAGAGGTGACCGTGCAGGCAGCGCTGGCCCGGGAAGAGAGCCGTGGGGCGCACTTCCGAACGGACTTTCCGGCCAAGGCCGGCGAGGTGCGGCACTCCGTAGTCCAGCATGGGCGGCTGCGGTTTGTGAACTAGAAAGCTTCCCGAGGGGCGGGCGTCCGGGGCTATAGGTTCGTCGGGGAGTTGGCGAGTTCGCTGCGCAGCGTGATGGCGAAGATGGCGACGAAAGATACCACAGGCGGAATGAAGAGAAAGTACATCAGGGGCCCCCATTGCTGCGGATGTGAGTGGCAGCAGCGATTGTGCGATAGATAAAGCACGGCGAGTGCCAAAGTGCGACGCGCTCTATCATCTACGAAATACCCCAGATTTGTGGCATTTGCGGACCTGCATTCGAGGAGGGCCGTTGACGGGGAGCGATCCGCGAGCCGCATCAGCATCGTAGAGGGAAAATGTTTTCCCCTCGATGCGGCACTGCGCTTCTATTGGCGATTCGGTCAACGGCCGTGGCTGCCGGGCGCCGCCAGCGAGGCTCCGACGGTAACCGCGAGCACCGCGACGATGACGCCCAGAGAGGCGACGGGGCCGACCTCCAGCCAGTGCGAGGCAAGCATCTTGAAGGCGGCAAACCCCAGCAGCGCCGCGATGCCGTAGTGCAGGAAACGCAGGCGCGTGAGCATGCCGATCAGCAGGAAGTAGAGCGAGCGCAGGCCCATCACGGCCATGATGTTGGAGGTATAGGCGAGGAACGGATTGCGGGTGATGGAGAGCACGGCGGGGATGGAGTCGAGCGCGAAGACGACGTCAGTCAGCTCGATGGCGACCAGGGCGAGTAGAAGTATCGTGGCCATGGTCCTACCGTTTTCGCGCACGATGAAGTGGTCCTGGCGCAGGCTGATGGGATGGAGTCGCTGCAGCCACGCGATCCAGCGGGGCGTGGCCGCCTGCTCCTCAGACGACGGCACCAGCAGCCGGATGGCAGCGGCCAGCAGGATGGCGGCGAAGACATACGTAACCGCGGCGAAGTGCCCCAGCAGCGTCAGGCCGCCCGCGATGAAGACGCCCCGCATCAGCATGGCGCCAGCAACTCCCCAGAAGAGGACCTTAGGCTGGCGGTCGGGCTCAATCTGGAAGAGGCGGAATAGCAGTAGAAAGACGAACAGGTTGTCGATGGAGAGCGACTCTTCCAGCGCGTAGCCGGCAAGGTACTGCACGGAGCTGGTTGCTCCCATGGCATGGTGCAACCAGGCGGCCAGGGAGAGAGCGGCGGCGGTCCACAGACCTGTGGCGGCAATGGCGGTGCGGCGGTGGTCGCGGCCCAGCCGGTTCTGGCGGCGTGCGTACACCAGCTCGACAGCCAGCAGCAGCAGAAGCGTGAGATGGAAGCCGATCCAGTGCGATAGAGGCGTGGGGGGCACGCTTCGATGCTATCGCGTTCTACATCAGCGCTGGCTCAGCAGGCGCAGCATTTCCACAAACAGGTCGGCAGAGATTTGGAGAGATTTGGGGCTGATCTTGTCGATGGTGTCCTGCGCTGTGTGGTGGTAGCCGTCCGGTGTGGTTGCAGTGCGGGGGCCGTAGTCCACGTCGATCACGTCGAGCGATGGGATGCCCCGCGTCAGGAAAGGCAGGTGGTCGTCGTCCTCCGCGGCCTCCGTTTGGAAGACGTACCGGGTGTGGTGAGTATTGGCGGCGGCCTGGCGGAACAGGTCGCGGAGCCAGCGCGTGGACTGCTCTTCTTCCAGAATGTTCAGATCCGCGTCGCCGATCATATCCGCAACGAGCAGGGCCTTGATGTGGTTGGCGGTGCCGTCAGCGAACCACTTGGCGGCAAGGTGGCGCGTGCCGTACAGCGAGTCGGAGTCCGACCACTGGTTGACCGCCTCTTCGCCGTCGTCGAAGACCAGCCAGACGGAGTTGCCGGTGGGCGGGTGGGTGCGCAGGTAGGCGCCGATTTCGATCAGCAGCGCGGTGGTGCAGGCGCCGTCATTGGCGCCGACGAAGGCAATGTTGCGCAGCGGCCAGTTGGTCTCGTAGTGGCTGGCCAGGACGATGATGCCGGGCGTTTCTCCGGGCCGCGGCGCTTTGCCCGGGAATTTGACGATGTAGTTGCGCATTGTCTGCGGGCCGGCGGGCGTGTTGGCGGTGAACTCGTCGGTGACGAGGTTGCCCTTGGCGGCCTCCGGCTTGAAGTGCTGCTTGATAAAGTTCTCCGCCGCAAGGTGGCCGGGCGAGCCGTTGTAGCGCTTGGGCGCGACCGTCAGCAGTTGCTGAGTCAGGGCGTAGATGGCCTGCCCACTGACGGCGGGAGCGGTCTGGGCACGCGCAGAAGAGCTTGCCGAAAGCAGAAGCAGGAGCATCGGCAACAGCGAAATGCGCGGGTTCTTCGCTGCGCTCAAAAGCGACTTGGGAGCGATCATACGGAGGCCTTCTTGGAGTTGCGATGGTCAGGATGCACAAAGTAGGCGATGCCGACGCCGAGAAAGTACAGCGCAAGCATGGGGCTGGCGAACAGGCACATGGTTACCGGGCTTGGGTCTGGGCAGATGATGGCGGCCACCAGGAAGATGGCGAGAATGGCGTAGCGGAAGTGGCGCAGCAGGAACCTGGCGTCCACAATGCCGAACAGCGCAAGGAAGAAGATGAGGATGGGCAACTCAAAGCAGACGCCGAGGCCCAGAATGATGGCGAAGAAAAAGCCGGTGTACTCATCGATGGTGATGATGGGGTGGAAGTGGCTGCCGAAGTTGCCGATCAGCACCTTCAGCGCGCCGGGCAAGATCCAGCGATAGCCGAAGTAGGCACCAGCCAGGAAGAGCGCGACCGTCGCAGTCATGAAGGGGAACACATACTTTTTCTCGTTGGCGTACATGCCGGGAGAGATAAACAGCCAGATCTGGTACAGGATGAACGGGCTGGCCAGCAGCGCGCCGCCGAAGAGGGCGGTCTTCAGGTACAGATTGATGGGATCGGTGGGGTGGGTGTAGTTCAGCGTCTGGTTCAGCGAGACCAGCGGCTGCTGAATGAAGTCGTACAGCCTGACGTGGAAGATCCAGCCGACGATAAAGCCGAGAAAGAGGAACTTGAGCGAGTTGAGGATGCGCTTGCGCAGCTCCTCCAGGTGTTCCATCAGGCTCATGCCGGGCAGTTCGGCGCGGTCGGCCACGGCCTTACGGGCCCGGTCGACGGGATCAAAATCAGCCATGCAGGGTCTCGGTTTCTAACTCGGATTCGTGGGCCGGAGCCGGGGCCGGTGCGGGTTCAGCGGCGGAGTGCGGCGTCTCGTCCACAACGGCAGGAGTGTTGGCAACGGGCAACCCGGTGGCGGGCGGCAGGATGCTGAGTTCTCCGGACGTGGCGATGGGGACGCCCGCAGCGCCGGGGCCGACGGGCTCCGTGGACTCGGTGGGCGGATAGATTTGGTCGCTGGACATGTAGTCCGCGGCGGATTCCGAACCGATGCTGTGCTCTTCCGGCGCCAGGTTGGTGTCGGTGGCGTCCGGGGTGGTGTCGATGGCGGGGCTGGCGGGCGCAGCGGCTTCGATGGCGGCGACCTGCTTCTGCCGGTCGGCCTGCTCGGAGATGCGCAGTTCCTCTTCCATTTGCGTGCGGAACTCGTTGCTGGCACGGCGGAAGTCGGCCATCAGCTTGCCGAGCTGGCGGGCGAGCTGGGGCAGCTTCTTCGGACCGAAGAGCAGGAGCGCGAGCACGACAATGAACGCGAAGTCCGGAGTGCTGGGCATGGCAGCCCCCATGATACGGCTTGCGTAGGGGTTGGAACAAATCTCGCGGCCCGGCGCGGGAAGCCCGCCGCAAAAGCCGGAAGCATGCGCTACGGAATGACAAATCTAAGTAGCGCGGGATGGCAAAACCCGGCTTCGAAATGGACCGCGCTACGGGATCAGCAGCACTTTGCCGGTGGTTTTGCGGCCCTCCAGATCGCGGTGGGCCTGGGCTGCCTGGGCCAGGGGGTAGTCGTGCTCCAGGCGCAGCTTCAGGCTGCCGTCCGCGACCCAGCTCAGCACGTCGCCAGCGCGGTGCTCCAGTTCGGAGCGGGTTGCCGTGTAGTCCTTCATCGTCGGCCGGGTCACGTAGAGCGATCCCATCGCGGACAGCCGGATCAGGTCGAACGGCGGTACGGCGCCGCTGGAGCCTCCGTAGAGAGCCAGCAACCCACGGGCTTGCAGGCAGGCGAGACTACCGTCGAAGGTGGTCTTGCCGACCGAGTCATAAACCACAGGCACGCCCTTACCGCCAGTCAGTTCGCGGACCGCCAGGGCAAAGTTCTCGCGGGTGTACAGAATGACCTCATCGGCACCCGCCTGGCGGGCAATTGCGGCCTTCTCGCCGGTGGAGACGGTGGTCAGGACCCGCGCGCCCAGGCGCTTGGCCATCTGGATCAGCAGCAGCCCCACGCCGCCGGCGCCCGCGTGGATCAGCACCGTGTCGCCACGCTGGATTCGGTAGGTAGAGTGGGCGAGGTAGTGCGCGGTCATTCCCTGCAGCATGACTCCCGCCGCCTGGCGGGCCGTAATGGCGTCGGGGATGGGGATCAGCAGCGAGACCGGCGCGACGGCGAACTCGGCGTACGTGCCCATGCGGCCGCACCAGGCCACGCGGTCACCGGGCTTGACGGCGGTGACGTCCGGGCCCACCGAGATCACAGTGCCTGCCGCCTCCTGGCCCGGAACGAACGGTAGCGCCGCCGGATAGCGTCCCTCGCGCAGATATACGTCGATAAAATTGACGCCGCTGGCCTCGATCCGCACCAGCGCTTCGCCGGAATCTGGGACAGGATTGGCAAGTTCATGGAGTTCGAGGACTTCGGGGCCGCCGGTGTGGGTAATCTGAATGGCTCGCATAGTACCTTCGATGCTAACCCCGGCGAGAGGGCGCAGAACAGTGGCTGGCAACATGGGCTGTGCGCTCCACCATGCTTTCTGCGACAATACGGACTGCAATGCAACCCGATAATCTCATCTCGCTCAAAGACGATATGGTGGCATTTATTGCCGGCCACGGCATGCGCCGCTTCAACGGATACGTGACTGAAGAGGTCCCGACGGTAATCTTCGAGGATGAAGATCCGGACTCATGGAAGGACTTTGTCGAGCACGCCAAGGCGGCTGGCTCCATGTTCGTGACCATGAGCGAGGTGACGCTGGAGAAGTCGGACATCGCGATCCTGCTGGAGCAGCTTCGCGACCAGACCTTTCCGGATGCGGACGCGCCGGAGATCGACGACGCCGAGTATCTGGTGAACCACGTCGGCAAATTGGGCTATCTGCAGCTTGGATTCGCGCACCAGGGCGTGATGTTCCTGTTTGAGACGTCGACCGAATGGTACGAGCGCTTTCAGGAACTGATCGAGAGCGTGACCGACCTGGGCGGCATTGTCGTCGACGACAGCGACGAGGAATAGCCTGGGCGCAGTGCTATCGAACCCGTCAGAATCAGGATCAGTCAAGCCGGTGCCGGAGACACGACTACAGCCGCCGCAACGATGGATTCCCAAGGCGGAGGTTGACTCGACAATTGCCGCCGACCTGGCGCAGCAGCTAGGCTGCCCCCAGGCGATTGCGCGGATTCTGGTAGCGCGGGGAATTGAGACGGTGGCCGCTGCGGAGGATTTCTTCCATCCCGGCATCGCCGCGCTGCTGGATTCGCCGCAATCGGACCCGATGCAGATGTTGGGGATGGCGCCAGCGGTCGCGCGCATACTGGCGGCGATCCGTGCCGGCGAGCCAATGCTCATCTACGGGGACTACGACGTGGACGGCACCACCGCGACCGTGCTGCTGAAGACGACGATCGAGCGGGTGGGGCTCGCGATGGAGCCGCCCCGGCCGGCGCAGGTGAGCTACCACGTGCCGCACCGCATCCGCGAGGGCTACGGGATGCAGTCGAGCGTGCTGGGGCTGGCGGCGAGCGACGGGGTCCGGCTGGTGGTCAGCGTGGACACCGGGATTCGTGCCGTGGCGGAGGCTGCCGAGGCGCGGCGCCTTGGGCTGGACCTCATCGTGACCGACCACCATCTGCCTGGCGATGCCAGCGAGATGCCCGACGCGCTGGCGGTCATCAACCCGAACCAGCCGGGCTGCCCATACCCCAACAAGCATCTGTGCGGCGCGGCGGTGGCGTTCAAGCTGGCACAGGCCCTGCTGACGGCTGCGGCACCGGAGACGGCCGATGCAGCGGCCTGGATGGCTCGCGTGCGCGGCAGCCTGCTGCCTTCGTTCCTGAAGCTGGTGGCCATTGCGACGATTGCGGACTCTGTACCTCTACTCGGCGAGAACCGCACCATTGCCGCGCTCGGGCTGGCTGCGCTGGCCAGGCCGGTACAGCCAGGTCTGCGGGCGCTGATGCAACTCGCGAAGATTCCCCTGGACCGCGCGCCGACCGCCACCGAGGTAGGCTTTCGAATTGCCCCACGCATCAACGCTGCGGGCCGTATGGATATCGCGTCGGACGTGGTGGAGCTGTTCCTCACCCGCGACGCAGCGCTGGCGCAGGTCCTCGCGGAGAAGCTGGACGCGCTCAATACCGCCCGGCGCGACTCGGAGGCGCGCGCACTGGAGGTCATCGACGGCGAGTTGCTGGCGCTGCAGGGTGCTGGCGGCAACTATCCGGCGGAGTGCATTCTGCTGGACCATGCGGATTGGCATCGCGGCGTGCTGGGCATCCTGGCCTCGCGCGTCGTCGACCGCACCAGCAGGCCGGCGCTGGTGATGACGCACGCGGACGGGGACGCGCATGGGTCCGGCCGCTCCGTGCCGGGGTTTCATCTGCTGGATGCAATTACGGCCGCCCACACCCAGGATGCCACGCCGCTCTTCCATCGCTTCGGCGGCCACGCGCACGCGGTGGGATTCTCGCTGCCATCGGAGCGGCTGCCGTTGCTGCGCGAACGCATCAAGCTGTATGCGGCTGCACGGCTCCATCCTGAGCTACTGGTCCCGCAGATCGCTTACGATGCGGAGCTTAGCTTTGACGACCTGACGGTCGGCTTTGCGGACTGGCTGGCCCGGTGTGCGCCGTTTGGAATGGACAATCCCGAGCCGGTATTCCTCACCCGGAACGCAACGCTCTGCGGCGCCGTCCGGCGGATACAGGAGAAGCATGTGGCGCTGCAACTGGGCCCGCCAGTCGCGCTGGGGGCAATGCCTGCCATTCCCGCCCTGGGCTGGAGCCGTGGCGCGGTGGATTGGGCTGCCTGCACCGCGGGGATGGGGCAGGGCTCCGCGGTGGATATTCTGTATCGGATCAGGCGCAACACAGGACCGTATGCCAGCCCGCATCGGGGTGGGCTGGAACTGGAGCTGAGGGCGTTGCAGCCAGCCGTTGGATAGGCCGCGTCGGCATATCGCGAAACAGTCGAACGAATATTTGTGGGTCGTTCGACGGCAAAGAGCGTCTTATATACTGGCACTTACCCATGGCAGCGAACTCCTCGTCAAGTCGTACGGCCCAGATCGTAATCTGGGGAACCGTTTTTATCCTGCTGGTTGCAACGGTCTTTGCGGTCCGGTCCATGACCCGCGAACGTGTCAGCATCCGCACCACGCAGGTCGTGTACGGAGATATCAGCCGAACCTCTCCCACCAACGGCAAAGTCGAACCCCTGGATGACTACCAGGCGCACGCCGCGGTTGCAGGACAGGTGCAGGAAATCTACGTCGACCTGGGCGACAAGGTGAAGGCCGGTGCATTGCTGCTGAAGATGGACGACAAGTATGCGCTGGCCAACCTGGCCCATGCCAACTCCACGCTGCAGGCTGCGGAACTTGCGGCCAGCGACGTAAACAACGGAGGCACGCGGGACGAGCGCAACACCTCCGCCGGGGACATGAACCGCGCACGCTTGCAGCGGCAACAGGACGAAGCTTCGCTAGAAGCGCTCGAAAAGCTTCAGCAACAGGGCGCTGCGTCGGCCGGCGAGGTCGCTGCGGCCCAGCATCGCGTCGCGGTGGACGACAGCAATATCCGAAGCATCCAGCAGCACACCACCCAGCGCTACGGGGATGCGGACAAGGCACGCGCCGAGGCGAATCTGGCCGACGCCAGGGCGGCGGTTGCGGCCGCGCAGAGCAGCTATTCCAACGCCGACATCCGCACACCGATCGCAGGCACGGTGTATTACCTGCCGGTCTCCCAGTACGACTATGTGGACGCCGGGGTAGATCTGATCTACGTCGCCGACCTGACCCGCCTGCGGATTACCGCCTACTTCGACGAGCCGGAGATCGGCAACCTGGCAGCCGGCCAGCCAGTCAAGATCAAGTGGGAGGCCCATCCGGAGAAGGAATGGCACGGACACATCACGCAGGCGCCCACCACCATCATCACCTATGGCACGCGCAACGTGGGCGAGTGCTTCATCACGGTGGACGACGCCGACGGCGTCCTGCAGCCGAATGCGAATGTAACCATCACGGTGACAACTGCGGAGCATAAGCATGTGCTCAGCATCCCGCGGGAGGCTCTCCACTTCGATGGCGCGCAGGCTTATGTATTTCGGGTGATACAGGACAAGCTGGTCCGCACGCCGGTGCGCACCGGCATCATCAACGACAATTGGGCCGAGGTTATGGGTGGCCTCTCCGAGGGCGATGTAATAGCCCGGAACGCAATTCCAAACCGCGACCTGAGCGACGGTCTGGATGTCACACCCGTCCCCTAGGTGAGTATGTTGCCCAAATCCTCCCCGCAGCTTTCGCGCACGCGCAGCCGTTCCCGCATTGTGCGGGCGCTGGCGTCGGCTGCGCTTCCGGTGCTGCTCAGCGTGGGTGCGACTAGGCCGGGTTTCGCGCAGAAGCCCGATGCCGCGGTAGCGAACCGTGAGCTGGCCTACCAGGCACTGCAGGAGGGACGGGTCGAAGACGCGGCAAGTTTGCTGCGCCCGCTGCTCGCCGCCAAACCGTCGGACTCCTACGCGCACCAGCTTCTTTGCCGCATCTACTACGCGCAGGAGCAGGCCGACGAGGCCATCCACCAGTGCGAGATGGCGGCTGCGTCGCCGGCGGCCAATCGCGAACAGGACAGCGACAACCACCTCTGGCTCGGCCGGGCTTACGGGATGAAGGCTCGTCACGCCGGACCGATTGCAGGGTTCTCCCTGGCGCGCAAGGTGCAGGCCAGCTTTGCGCGGGCAGTGGAGCTGAATCCCAACAGTGTCGCCGCGTTGAACGACCTCGGCGAGTACGACGTCTCTGCCCCATTTCTTGTGGGCGGCGGCAGTGACAAGGCCACGGCGTTGGCCGCGCGCATCCTGCCCCAGTTTCCGGGCGCGGCCCATCTGCTGCGTGCCCGCATCGCCGACGCCGGGGATGACCTGAAGACGGCCGAGTCGGAGTTCAAGCAGGAGGTCGCGGTGCAGAGGACTCCGGAGGCGTGGATTGACCTGGCACAGTTCTACCAGGCGCACAACCGCCCGGACGACGCCCTGGCTGCGGTCAGGTCGAGTCTAGCCACCGACCATACGCACGGCCCGGCGCTGGTGGATGCTGCTAGCATCCTGACCGGAGCGCACCGCGCTCCCGACCTGGCGGAGCGCTGCCTGCGCGACTATCTTGCCTCCCGCGCCAAGTCGGACGCAGCTCCCGCCTTCAAGGTGCACCTCCAGCTCGGCCGGCTGCTCACTGCACGCGGCGATGCGCGCGACGCGAGCCGGGAGTTTGCCGCCGCCACCGCGCTGGCCCCGGCGTTTGTCCGTAACGTTCGTCCGGCGCAGGGGCTATGATGCGCAACCGCGATACCATGGACCATCATGACCCCAGGGCCACTGTCTTGGAATCGAAGCAACCAGAATCTATGCAACCAGTCGATCTTCAATGTCGGATGTTCCATGCCATGGCTCGTGGCCGCATGCTTCGCTCGATGGCACTTGCGGCGGCGCTCTCCGTTGTGCCTGCTGCCGGAGGCCAGATATCGCTGTCCAGTGCGGTGGACCTAGCGCTGCACGGCAATCCCCGCGTGCTCAGCGCGCAGGACGATGTCAAGAAGGCGCACGCGCAGGTCTCCGAGTCGCATGATGTCTACGTGCCGTCCATCGCGGCCGGCGCTAATCTCGGCCAGTCCTACGGGTACAGCCCGTATCCGCCTACGCTGTTTACGGTCAACAGCGGCTTTCTCGTCTACAACCCTGGGCAATTCTCCTACATGCGCTCGGCAGAGGCCGGCTTGAATGCCGCCCAGCTTGCGCTTGCGGACGTTCGTGAGCAGGTCGCTGAGGATACAGCACTGGCGTTCATCGCGCTCCAGCACGACCAACTGCGCGCGCAGGCGGTCGGTCAGCAGAGTGGATATGCGGACAAACTCGTTACCATCCTGCAGCAACGTGTGGATGCGGGCCAGGATACGCCGATCGACCTGACCCAGGCCAAGCTCACCCAGGCCCAGCTTCGACTCGGCGCCATGCGCGAGGCGGACAACGTGGCCAGCGACAAGGATCGTCTGGCTCTGCTGATTGGGGTGCCCTTCCCCTCGCTCAGCATCGACAACAGCTTTCCCGCGCAGCCGGATTCGCCCGCCGACGGGCCGTCCGCGTCCATCCACGGCTATGCCAACCCCGCGGTGGCGGCAGCGTTTGCCAGTGCGGAAGCCAAGCGGATGCAGGCGATGGGAGATGCCCGCTTCCACTTCTGGCCGCAGATCAATTTCTTCGGGCAGTACAACCGCTACGCTACCTTCAGCGAATCATTTGCGCAGACCCAGAAGCTCTACCAGTTCGGCTCGGGCAGCAATACCAGCTTGTCGGCGGATGCAGGCGCCTTCGGCATTCAGATCACCATTCCGCTGTTGGACAAGACTCGATCGGCGAAGGCGCGCGAGTCTGCGGCAGACGCTGCGCATGCGTTCCATGACGCGCAGAACGCTCAGATTGAGGCGCTGGATGGCCAGTTCCGCGCTCGACACAACATCTCCGAACTGGAGTTGCAGGGCGAGGTCGCGTCGCTGGAGCAGCAGCTCGCGCAGCAAAAGCTGGACGTGCTGCAGGTACAGTTGCAGGCCGGCAGCGGTGACCCTGGCACGCAGCCCATGACTCCAAAGGATGAGCAGAAGGCGCGCATCGACGAGCGGGAGAAGTATCTTGCTGTGGTGGATGCAGAATTTCAACTGCGCCAGGCCACGATCCAGTTGCTACGCCAGACGGGCGAGTTGGAGGCATGGCTGAAGGCGGCTGCGACCGCCCAGCCGACGGCCGGTGCAGCGATTCAGAACGGCCTGCCGGCGGCTCCGAAGCCACAGCCCTGACGAGCTCTACTTGGACAGCAGAAATACTCCCGCACACACGAATACGGCCGCCAGCCAGCGACGTTGGTCCACATTCTCGTGCAGGAAGAGCTTGGCCGCGACAGCATTGCCGATGTAGGTCAGGGACGCCGTGGCGGGCGCGGCCAGCGACAGCTCCACAATCGACAGGGTAAACAGCATGGCGAAGAAGTTGAGCGCCATGCACAGCGCTCCGATGAGGAACAGCGGGCTGGCCAGCACGGCGCGGATGGGGCCGGCATAGCCCAGCAGGCCGCTGCCGGTGCGCAGCCGGTCCAGGTCGCCGAGTGAGCGCATGGCGGCGGCGATCAGGCATTCGCCCGCAATGGCAAGCGCGGCGACAAAAAGGATACAGCTCCAGGAGCGCAGGGCGGTTGCGGGCATCGTGGCAAAGTGCATCAGCGTCCATTCCCCGAGTCCATCAGGTCCAGCTCGTGGTGTGTGGACGGGTGTTCCGTGCGGGAGGGCCCATTGGCAACAAAGCCGACGGCGCAGACGATCAGCAGGATTCCAGCCCAGCGGTAGGGGCTTACCGGCTCGTGCAGCCAGAAGCGGCCAAGCAGCGCGATCACAACGTAGCCGAGCGCCGTCGCGGGCATCACAAAGGTCAGGTCCGCCCAGCTCAGCGCCGTCATGTAGCTGGCGAAGAAGCCGATCAGCAGCACGATCCCCGCCATCACCCATGGGTTGAAGAGCGCATGCCACAGCAGGCCAAGGTGTCCCAGCGAGACAGGTCCGATCTGCTTCATGCCGCGCTTCAGCAGGGAATCGCCAACAGACGCTGACAACGATACCGCGAGCAGAATGAGATAGCGCTGCGGGGAGAGTGTGTGCTTCATCTCTCACAATTCTAGAAGAGATAGGCCGCTCGCACCCGGTCAAAACGTGAAGCCTCCGCTCCGCGATCCGGAATTTGCGCCACGACAAAGAAAATCGGCCAGCCGAAGCTGACCGATCTCGTTGCCAACAGGATCGCGAACTATGCGTTCTGGCCGACGGAGTCTTGCGCCTTCAGGGCCGTCGCCGCGCGCGCCGCCTTGTTGCGCTGCGAACGGAGCTTCATAAAGGATCTGGACTCGTTGTACAGGCGCCCCACGTCGCGGTTCTTAATCGCCTGCCAAACTACGCGCCAGGCCTGCTTGGGCCGGAAGAAGTACTCGTCGTAGAACTTGTGCACCATCTCCATCACGTACTCCACCGGCAGGCCAGGGTACTCGATGTGCGCCATCTGGTGACCGCCGTCGTCCATCATGGCCTCGTTGGTGATGAAGCCCTTCTCTTTGGCGTAGTCGAAGAACTCCGTGCCCGGGAAGGCGTGCGCCACAGAAACCTGGATCGTCTCGCAGTCGAGCTGCTTGGCGAACTCAATGGTGTTGCGGATGGACTCCGCCGTCTCGCCGGGCAGGCCGAGGATAAAGTCACCGTGGACTACCAGCCCCAGCTTGTGGCAGTCGCGCTGGAAGTCGAGCGCGCGCTGTACAGTGGCGCCCTTCTTGATATTCTTCAGGATCTGCGGGTCGCCGGACTCGTAGCCCACGATCAGCAACCGGCAACCGGCTTCCTTCATGGCCTTCAGCGTGTCATAGTCGGTGGTCACGCGCGAGGTGCAAGACCAGGTCAGGCCCAGCGGCTTCAGCTTCTCGCACAGCTCGATGGTGCGTGCCTTCTGGATGTTGAAGGTGTCGTCGTCGAAGAAAAATTCCTTGACGTGCGGAAACAGCTTCTTGGCGTTGGCCATCTCGGCAGCGACGTCGTCGGTGCTACGTTTGCGCCAGGCATGTCCGGAGAGCGTCTGCGGCCACAGGCAGAAGGTACACTGCGCCGGGCAGCCGCGCGTGCTGTACAACGCCACAAACGGGTGCAGCAGGAAGGGCACCGTGTATTTGGTCACGTCCAGATCGCGGGCGTAGATCTCGGTCGCCCAGGGCATCTCATCCAGCTGCTCCGGCGTTACCTGCGGCCGGTCGGGATTGTGCTGGATCACGCCGTTCTCGTCCTTGTAGCTGATGCCGAGAATCTCGTTCAGCGGCTTGCCCTGGGCAAACTCCACCACGGAGAAGTCGAACTCGCGGCGGCAGACAAAGTCGATTGCGGCGCACTCGTTCAACGCCTTGTCCGTGGAGGTGGTCACCGGCGGGCCAACAAAGGCAATCTTGATGCTGGGATACTTCTGCTTGATGACCTCGGCCATCCGCTGGTCGCCGTCCCATCCCATGGTGCTGGTGAACAGCACCAGGAACTCATAGTCCTTCAGGATCTCCACCACGTCGGCCCACTTCAGGTGGTGGGGCGGAGCATCGATCAGGCGCGAACCCTCCAGCATGCCGGCGGGATAGGTCAGCCACACCGGATACCAGTAGGACTCGATCTCGCGGGTTGCGGGCCAGCGGCTGCTGGCGCCGCCATCAAACTTTTCAAAGGAGGGGGGGTTGAGAAACAGCGTCTTCAATGGCGTTGTCATTACTTCCAATTTTACCATCTATGCATCTGAATCAGCGCGTG
>Ga0181516_10002202_pt1 | contig 14100 bp, 15 predicted proteins | sample PEATcosm2014_Bin_25_FD_121104 | JGI IMG/M metagenome (GOLD analysis project Ga0181516, IMG submission 121104) | Peatland microbial communities from MTU Mesocosm Facility, Houghton, MI, USA - PEATcosm2014_Bin01_10_metaG | ecosystem: Environmental > Terrestrial > Soil > Wetlands > Peat | place... | reverse complement strand
TCGATAAGGTGATCGCCGCGATCAAAGCGAACGGCGGCACGATCGAGCCGTGGGAAGGAAAAGAGAAGTGGGAGATGAAGGGTTTGGGCTGGTTCTCCCGCGCGGTCGACACCGAAGGCAATTATTTCGGCCTGCTCCAAGCCACCGAGTGGCAACCGAAATAACGCAATGGGGAAAACGCTCATCGTGCTCGGGATCATCGCTGTCATCGTGCTTATCGTGCTCGGAGTTCATTATTGGCTTTATCTTCGTACGGCCCACAGTACCTTCGAGCACTATTATGCGTTCCGGGGGTGTGTCCAGCTTCTTCAAAAGACCGATACGTACGGAACATGCCGGACCGGTTCGGGCCGGGTCGTTACGATCGTCGAATATCAGGGGAAGTGGTATCTCCAAGGCGATCTGCCGTGGGCGTGCCTTGGCAAGGTCTGCTTTGGAATATAATCGGGCCGCCGTGGTATAATTTTTTTAAACAATCGCCCGAGGTCGAAGGGGCTTGTAGGGTGGTGGAATGAGATAAAAATTGGCATACAAAAACAAAATCATGTCTAAAACAACGAAAATAGTCATTTGGATCATTCTGTTTGTTGTTGTGGTCGGTCTTGTGTGGTGGTGGATAGCAGGGATGAATCACGGTGGTTCGGCGGCACCGGTGAACCAGCCGGGCAATGCACCTACAGGCACTGCCGCCGCAGGAAGCTCGGCCGTCGGCACCTCGTCGGCGCCTGCCGCCGTCGTTTCCACGGGAACGTCGGATAGCGACCTCGATCAGGATATGGCGAACCTCAATGCACAAATGGACGGGCTGTCGTCCGATACCGCGAACGTCGACGCGAGCGTGGCGAGCAGTAGCTCGTCAGGACAATAATCTTGCATCATTACCATGAACATGAAGAATAAAAAAACCAGTTTTGTCATTGTCTCCGGCGTCGCCGGTATCCTGCTTTTTACCGCATTCATCGCGCCGGTGTTCGCCCAGACGACCGCGGTAGTATCCTCTTCGGCGGGTCTCGGCGGCTTGCGTATGCATTTTGGGGCTAGTGCGCGGGGAAGTGCGAGCACGACCGCCGCACGCGAGGCGCAAATAGTGACCCGCGCCGACACGGAGATCACGAATCGGATAAGTGCGCTCACCGCGCTCGAGACGCGCGTGAACGCGATGCTGAAGCTCTCGTCCAGCGAGAAGAGTTCTCTGTCTTCGCAGATCACGGCGCAGATCACGGCGATGAACGATCTTCAGGCGCAGATCAGTGCGGACGAAAGCGCCAACAACACGAGCAGCCTCAAAACGGACATCCAGTCGATCACCAAGGCCTACCGGATTTACGCACTCATCCTTCCGCAAGGAGAGATCGCGGCGGCCGCCGATCGGGTAATGACCATTGCGAGCGCGATGACGACGCTCTCGGGCGATCTGCAGACCAGGATCACGGCGGCACAGTCGGCGGGCGCGGACATGAGCACTTCGGTTTCGGCGCTTGCGGATCTTAACGCGAAAGTTGCCGACGCGAACACGCAGGCAGGGAACGCAGTGAGCGCCACCGCGTCGCTTGCGCCGGACAACGGCAATGCCACGGTGATGGCCTCGAATACCGCTGCGCTCAAGGGCGCTCGCGCCGATATCCAGACGGCGCAGAAAGATCTCGTTGCCGCGCGTCAGGACGCGATGACTATTATTGCGGCGATTAAGGCGGCAGAAAAAATGAAAGCTTCCGCTTCCGCCTCGACATCAGCATCGGCGAGCACAGTTACTCCGTAGCTCTCTTGGTGGACCAGATGGAGCGTATCAAAGTAAGGATAAAAAAACGGCCGCAGGAGGGGGATGATGGATCCCTCCTGCGGTTTCGTGCTGGCCTGACAAGTGCCGGCGGGTTTACGGTGATGGGTTTTTAAAGAGCGGCAGGCATGCGGCGTTCGTGGTCCGCGTCGCTATTGACATTATGAGCTCCCACCGCCCATCTTGCGAATTCCAATCGCCGTCGAGCGGACGTACGGTTGGGACGGCGTTTTCGCCGGGGACAACCGTCAAATTGGCGAAGAGCAGAGATACGTCCGTTGTCTTGCCGTCTTGGAGGTAGTAGAACTCTACCCGGTCGTGCCCGGAGATCGTGCTCCGGAAAAAAAATTCACAGCGCGTGTCCACGCCCCTCATCAACGGGGCGGTTGATTTAGGGAACGGCTTCAGGTCACGTGGCGCGGGGACTACGGTTTGGGGCGAAGACACGATGCTCGCAAAAAGCGCAGCGGTGAGCACCAGGACGATGCAAGGAACGTTCTTGCGAGCGTTCATGGGTTGTTTCCTCCTTTCCTCAGTCTTTCTTATAGGCTCAAAAAACAGGATTGTCCAGTGGGTGGTGGGGTGTAATAAAACCCCACTCTTCTGGTATAATAGAGGGCATGAAAATAACAAAACTTGGGCATTGCTGTTTAGTGTTGGAGTTCGACGGCGGGAAGATTCTTACCGACCCGGGGACGTTCACGACGGAAGAGATAAAATCCGTGCAGGGGATTGACATCATTTTGATCACCCACGAGCATGCGGATCATTTTCACGTCGAGTCCATCGAGACGGTGCTCAGGAATAACCCGAAGGCGGTGGTGGTGAGCAACAGCGCGGTCGCGAAACTGCTCGCGGAAAAGAGCATCGCCTGCACGGTGGTGGGCGATACGCAATCGGCGACGGTGAGCGGCTTGTTGATAGAGGGATACGGCAAGGACCATGCGGTGATCTACGGGACGATGGGGCTTGTGGAAAACACCGGCTATTTCGTTGCGGGTAAATTCTATTTCCCCGGTGATGCATTTTACGATCCGCAGCGGCCGATCGACGTGCTCGCGCTCCCGACGGCCGGCCCGTGGATGAAGATCGCTGAGGCGATCGATTTCGCGAAACAAGTGAAGCCGCGCATCGCGTTCCCGGTGCACGACGGATCGATCATCCCGCAGTTCGGCGGCTTTGCGGCGCGGATGCTCCAGAACTTTTTGAAAGCCGACAATATCGAGTTTGCGGCGCTCGGCGCGGGGGACAGCAGGGAGTTTTGAATGGAGGTCCCGATGAACCAAAACAAAGGGAAGTAGTGTATAATAAGGATACTATGTCCAAACACTTTTTATATCGGTTTGGTAGCGGGGGGATCATGGTCGTGGCGGGGTTGTTCGCGGTGGCTTCGGTCGCCCTCGCCGCAACGCCGTCGGTGGTGAGCGTGAAATTGACGGGGCCGAACACCATCACGGTCGTCTATTCTGAGCCAGTGACCACGAATAGTTGGGATTATACGAACTTCACAGGCGACCTGAGCGGGTTGGGCGTCGCTTCGATCAGCGGCTCCGGTAGCAGCGTCATCACGTTGACGCTTTCCGGCACGCCGAACACCGCGAACGGCACGTCCGGATATCTTAGTATCGGGACGGGCGTCACGAGCATAAGCACGCAATCTTCTTTTCCGGGCGGCGCGTATAACGTGACGAGCGCAGAGGCGCCGATCCTGAGCTCGGTCTCCGTCACCGTGGAAAATGTCGGTACCACGTTCTCGGCCACCGGCAGCCAGATCCAGCTGACTTTTTCCACCAACGAGGCCGTGGTCAATCCGACGGTGACGCTCCTTGGCCACACGATCGGCGTGACCGGCTCGGGAACGGGACCGTATACCGTGAATTACACCCTGACGAGCGGCGACGCTCAGGGGACCATCAACGCGACGATCATGTTCACCGATACCAACGGCAATTCCGGCAGTGCGACGGTCAACGTACTGAGCAACGGCACGGCGAACACCGGCAACGCGAGCGGTTACATCACCTCCAATGCAGACTCTTCCGGCGTCCTCTATGCCGGCGATACGATAACTTTCACGCTTGTCCCCTCGATCGCCGAGCCGAACGCGCGCTCGGTGACGGGATCCTATAACGGCGTTCCGCTTTCATGGAATACGTCGGACAACGGGCAGACGTTCACCGCGGTCTATACCGTGGCGGTCGGCCAGAGCAACGCCACCTATCCGCTCCAGATCAGCGGCGTTTCGCTCGTCGACCAATACGGCAATACGATCGGGCCGTTCTCCGGATCCGACGTGCAGAAGACCATCACGGCAACGCCGGCCACCGGGCCCATCACGCTCTATCAGGTGAACGCGGTCCCTGCCACCGGTGCAAGTCCGACGCCGAGCTACGGTTTCGTTTCCACCGAGGCCGGCACCATCCAGTACGGCGGTGACTGTTCGAGCCCGACCACGAGCGCGGTCGCAGGCCTGAACACCGTCGTGTTCAATACGCTCGCCGCCGGCACCCACAGCGATTGCACCATCATGGTCACCAATACGGCGGGAGGCACGAGCAACCAGCTCGTCGTTTCGCCGTTCACCGTCGGCGAAGCGTCCGCGGCGCCGGCGACCTCGTCTTCGGCGACCAGCTCGGTGGCATCGGAGATCCAATCGCTTGAAGGCCAGCTCGCACAATTGCAGACACAGGCGGCGGTGGGCGCCAACACCGCTCCGACGACCGTCTTCACGGAGTTCCTGGGCGTGGGATCGCAAAATGCCCAGGTGACCGCCTTGCAGCAGCAACTTACGCGGGACGGGTTCTTCTCCGGTCCGGTCAGCGGATACTATGGCGTACTTACCGAGGCCGCCGTCGAAAAATTCCAGACCGCGCATGGGATCTCGCCCAAGGGCTATATTGGTCCCTCTACGCGCGCGGCGCTGAACGCCGGGGACTGATCGGACCATGAGCAACGGAGAAGGATTTGATTTTTTTGAAAGCAGGGAATCGGCATTGAACGATCCCGAAACGGCGGCGGTCAGAAAACTCAGCGACGAGATCGTTCCCCGGGTGAGGCAGGGGGCTGAAACCGAAGAAATCCGTTACAAGGTGATCGTGGACGAGATCCGCGATCTGATGGAGGAATGCCATTTTTCCGGCAGTCTGTCCGTCGGAGCCATGCTGGAAAAGCTCAGCGATGACTACGAGGTCCATGTGCTGACGACGCGATGGGGAGCGGCCAGCCTATTCCATGAAAGGCCCGAGCGCGTGAGGCGTTTCGTCCAAGAGATGGGCGCGTTCGTCGGCGAGCGAAGGATCGATCTCGATATGCCGCTCACGGAGGCGCTCGATGCTCTTGAGCGGGAACATGAGGGGAATAAAAAGATAATCGAGTACGCCGGAGAGCTGGACCGGGGGCGTGGGGAGCGGGAAAAGTTCGACCAGCTTATCGATATGTGCACGCGTATCGAGAGAGCCTCGGCCGATACGGAGAAAACGGTCAGGGTGGAACGTGCCCCGGATTATCAAGGCCACGACCGGCTGATATTGAGGTTGACCATGAAAGAAATATGGAAAGCCATGGATTTTACGGAAGTATTAGGCAAGATCCCCAGGTCAAGCGTGGAAAGGAACGGGAGGCAGATCCTTTTTTCCGCGCCATTTAAAAAGAGCTTTCTCGATGCCGCGCGTGAGTCGTTTCCGTGGATCCCCGGGAGTCGCTAGCGTTGCGCGGTTTTCGTCTCTGTGTTACGATGGTTCTACAACTGAATAATTATCAAGAGAGCGGGGAGAGTTCTGGCTTCATGATCCGCTCGGCAACCTTCTTTTCGGATGGTGCCCCCTCCAGCCCGCAAGGGGAAGATAAAGGTCGAACGCTTTTCTTTCGGGATAGGCGTTTTTATTTTCAGTTGCGGAACAACGATCACAGAGGAAAAAAAGAAAAATTAACCATCAAGAAAAATGAATTCAATTCGAACGGCGGAATTCGTTTCGCCAAAACATCCGGATAAAATGTGCGACCTCATTGCGGATTCGTTGCTCGACGCGTATCTCGCGGGGGATCCGAAGAGCCGCGTTGCGGCGGAGATCATGGGCGGCCATGGCCACATCACGCTTTCGGGCGAAGTAACGAGCGCGACGGACGTGGACATCGCGAAGGTCGTCCACGGTATTGTGGGCGACCGCTACGAAGTGCACGCGTATCTCGTAAAGCAGAGTCCGGAGATCGGCCGCGGCGTAGACACGGGCGGTGCGGGTGACCAGGGCATCATGATCGGCTATGCTACGCGCGAGACGCCGGAATTTATGCCGCGCGAGTATGCGTTGGCGCGCGAGTTGTGCAAAAAGATCTACGCAGTCTATCCGTACGACGGCAAGACGCAAGTGACGGTGGACGGCGATCGCATAACGTGTGTTGTCGCCAGCTTCCAGAATTCTAAATCGGCGGATCTTTTGAAGCTCGTGCAGGGCGCGATCGCGGCGGATGAATATCTCATCAATCCGGCCGGTGAATGGAATATGGGCGGCTTCGATGCCGACTCGGGCATTTCCGGTCGCAAGATCGTGATCGACAACTACGGTCCGGAGATCGGCGTGGGCGGCGGTTCGTTCTCGGGCAAGGACCTTACGAAGGTGGACCGCTCGGGCGCATACATCGCGCGCCGCATCGCCGTGGACTACTTGAAGAAGATGCCGGCCGCGAACGTGTGCCGCGTTAAGGTGGCCTATGCCATCGGCAAGGCACAGCCCGTCATGGCCGTCGCCGAGGTGGACGGCGTGACGATGCCCATCGAGGGCTACGACCTCACGCCTGCCGGCATCGCCTCGTTCCTCGGGTTCAGCAAGGTGAAGTGGGCCGACACCGCCTCCTGGGGCCACTTTGGCCGCGGCGAGTTCAGCTGGGGATAACGTAGTCTTGGGGCAGGACTTGCGTCGTAGCGGGGGTCCTGCTATAGTTAGATCCTCTCGTAACGCGAGAGAACCAAGGCAACTTGGCCCCCTTCTCGGAGGGGGCCGTTTTTTATCAAAAAATTCTCCTCGGTTTACCTGTCGATCAGGCGCCTTGCCCTTGCCGCCGTAAGCGCTATGCTTAAGGAAAGGCCGATGGTGCAAATGTCATCGTCAATAATTATTAATTAATCATTAAAATCATGCCTATTGATATTTCGTCGGTCATTGCGGAAGCGTTGGGCATTTTCTTTGTCGTTATGGGAGTTGCGATGGTGGTGAACGGAAAAGAGACCGCTGCCGTCATTGAAGAGGCGGCCCAGAACAGGGGATTTTTATGGACGTGGGGATTTCTCGCGCTCGCGACAGGTGCGGTCATCGTTGCGCTCAACAACCTGTGGACGTCGGGATTGCCGCTCGCCGTTACCATCTTGGGATGGTTGGCGCTCGTCAAGGGAGCCTTCATCCTTGTGTTCCCGGGCGCCGTCAGCGCGCTCTATCGGAAATTCGGGCACAGCGGTCTGATAGTCTTCGCGGGAGTCGTTGCGCTTGTTGTCGGCTTTGCCCTGCTCTACGCCTAGCTGTTCTGCGGGTTTTTACTGCCGTTGCACACACTTTTCAAAGAGGGTTTTTAACTTTCCTTGCGGATCGTATTTTTGTTTGAGCGCATCGTACGTTTTCTTGTCGTAGATATTCCAGAATGCTTCTTCAGTATAATAGGAATCGGAATAGAGCCCTTTTTTTCCGTGGAGTTCGGAAACTTTCGCCTCAACCAGCCGGTTGTAGTGTCCGGCTTCTTTATCCGTCGGCACGGAATCCCAAAATCCGAAATTCACGTAGAGCTTTTCGGGGTTGAATGAGTAGAAATCGAACCGCGCTGTTTTTTCATACGCGCGGAACGGACAGATCCACACCGGCCGGATGTTGATTGTATCAAAAAAGAATTTTTGGAACGCGGGAGCATTTTCGAGGGGGATATCCACGTCCTGGATCACCGGCTCTTTTCGCGGTGCGGGCCCGCGTGCCAGTTTTAAGACGATTGGATGCCGTTCTGCGAATTTTCTCATTCTTCCATAGGTCGTGGAATTCAGCCGCCGCCGTCCGAACAGTCGCCGTACAAGGGGATGTTGCACGCCGAACGCCTTGGAACACCAGAACCAGTCCGTATCCCATCGCCAGATATAGTCGTGGGCGGTAAGGTAATCTTCTTTTTTCTTTGGGATGGACCGATAGTAGATATCCATATAGGTGTAGTCACTCGGGGCCCGTGGCGCGGTGTCCACGAACGTGCCGGTCGTGATATACATTTCCGTCGGGCTGAACATGACGCCGTCCACAAAGTCGAAACGGCTCGTCGCGCAGGTCGTCTCGAGCGCCCGGAAGTACAACGCCGCGTCGCCGTATCCGGCGTGCTCGACATGTACGAATTGTTTTACGGGAATCAATTTTACTTTAAGCCGGAGCGCGTAGCCGAAGGTGCCGTACGAATTGGGAAAGCCGTAGAATAAATCCGAATTTTCGCGCTTGTTGCACACCACCGTCTCGCCGCTCGCGAGCATTATTTCCATCTCGAGCACGGTCTCATGGACGAGGCCATAGCGGAACGACGTCGCCTCGATGCCCACGCCCGCGACCGCGCCGCCGATCGTGATCGTCTTGAGCTGGGGAACGACCGCCGGCATCAGGCCGTATTTCAGCGTCTCAGCCACGAAATCATCGTAGGTCGTCATCCCTTCGACATCGGCCCAGCCTTCGTCGGTGTTGACCGTAAGGACGTGATTGAAGTCGCGCACGCTGAGCCGTTCCTGCCGCGCCGTTTCCCGGGTGCGAAAAAGATTGGAGGTTTCTTTTTCCAGGCGAACGCCGCGCGCCCGGCGCATCTCCTCGGACAGCCGGTTTTTCCTGTTTTCGTAATCTGACACGGGCGGTTTAATGATAATTTAACGAACGGAATGATAGCCGCCAAGCACGCCCTTCTTGGAAAGCACCACCTGCCAGAGCTGGGGCTTCCGCGCGCGGAACGCGCCGGCACAGGAAAGCAGGTAATAGCTCCACATGCGGTAGAAGCGTTCGTCGTAGCCGTGTTTTATCTTGTCCCAGTTGGTCGCGAAGTTCGCATGCCATGCCATCAACGTCTTGTCGTAATCGGCGCCGAAGTTATGCCAGTCTTCCATCACGAACAGCCGCTCCATCGCGCCGCCGAGCTGTTTTATGGACGGCAGATGGCCGTTCGGGAAAATGTATCTGTTGGTCCACGGGTCCGTGGCGACCGTGGAGACGTTGGAGCCGATGGTGTGGAGCAGGAAGAGCCCGTCGTCGACCATCCGGTCGCGGGCGATCGTGAGGAACGTCCGGTAGTTTTTATGGCCGATGTGTTCCGTGAGGCCGATCGAGACGACGCGGTCGAACGTCCCCGCCGCCTCGCGGTAGTCCTTCAGCTGGAATTCGATCGGCAGGCCTGCGCACGACTCCTCGGCATATTTGATCTGTTCCTTAGAGATGTTGATGCCGACGCCGCTTATGCCGTGATGCTCTGCGGCGTATTTCAAAAAACTGCCGAAGCCGCAGCCAAGGTCCAAAACTTTCATACCGGGCTTGATGCCGATCTTTTTGCAGACCAGTTCGAACTTCGCCTCCTGCGCCTCGTCGAGGGTCTTTGCGTCCTTCCAGTAGGCGCAGGTGTACGCCATGCTTGTGCCGAGCATGAATTTATAGAGGTCGTTCCCGATATCGTAGTGCTTCTGGGCGACTTTGAGCGAGCGGGATTTTGTTTGGTAATTCAGGATCGCTGATTTGACGTAATGCATCACGATCGTCCAGTTGAGAAGCTCGTTTTCCAGGTTCGCGCGAAGCACTTTGAAGATGAACTCATCGAGCCGCGGCACGTCCCACCATCCGTCCATGTATGATTCGCCGAGCCCGAGGTGCGGCTCGTGCATGATCCGTGCATAAAGATCGTCGTTATGGACGTGGACATCCCAGGGATTGCTGCCATTGATCGTCACGCCTGCGCGCGCGAGCAAAGTGGTGATAATCTCCCGTTCTTTTTTCATAGAAGTATTATAAGCCAGCTTGTGGATATCGAAAAGTGAGGTTGTGCTACAATAATGAACATATGGAGATTTTAGGCCTTGTCCTGCTCTGGCCGTTGCTCGTCCTTGTGGTCGGCCTCGCTTTTATCTCTGCGTCGAGCGTTTCGAACGCGATCATCGTGCTGCCGGTTTTTGTGGTGTTCCTGATCTTTGTGTTTGGTTTGCAGGGTAAGCTTGGCACTGGCGAAGTTCCTCATGGCGCCGTCACGACCCAAACGGAAGATCTTGATAAGGCCCGCCGCGGCGTGGTCGCGTTTTCCATCGCCCTTTTTCTTCCGATCTTCGTCAAATATCTGCTTTCTGTTTCCGGCGGCGATCTCACCGCTATGATCCTCGCCCTCGTCTTTGGTTTCGCGATTCTTATCTGGGGCATGTTCGTAAAAGATAATCGCGTGCTCACGTATGCGAATATCATCGGAGGAGCGTTCGTCATTATTTATCTTTACTTCCAGCTGTGGAGCCTTGGGCAGCTGGCGCAGGTCATCGCGACGGCGTTCGGCTTGGTGGTCGCGGTCGCGATATCCATCATCAAATTCCGCGAAAAACTGATATAAAGAACCGCCATGAAAAACCAAACGCTCAAAATATTTTTCGGTCTGATCATTTTCCTTTTCAGCGTTGCCTTGGCGTACTTCACTGCGAATTACGTTTCGACGAGCGGCTATTTTGATTATTGGGCGACGCTTGCCATCTTCGGTGCTGTGTACGTGTTGATCGGCGTCGCCGTCTCCATGATCTTTTCCATCAGTCTTGGATTCCTCTTTGCGGCGGATGTGGTGATCCTTCATCTGCTGTTCCAGTATTACGGCCAATGGGCGGATACGCTCAAGCTCATTCTTATTGGCGGCATCCTTGTGATCCTCTACGCGTGTGCCGCTGTTTTCCTTGCCGACAAAAAATCTGCGCGTGCCGATCCGACCCCACATCAAAATCCAACCCCCGACTCTTTCCCTGTTTCCCCGGCGCAATAAATGCCAGACGAACTTTCGCTCAATGCGCTCGCGGGCAAGAAGATAGACGATGTTTTTGCGGCGCTCAAGACCTCGGCGAAGGGCCTAACGCAGGCCCAGGCGGCGGAGCGGCTGAAGCGCTATGGCGCGAATGAATTTTCCGGGAAGAAGAAACTCCGGCCGTTTTTGATATTCTTTTCTAAGTTTCGTAGTCCGTTGTTATTACTGCTGATCGCCGCCGCGATCGTGTCCGGCATTCTCGGCTCGCATATCGAGGCAACCATCATTTTGGCGATTGTGTTCGGTAGCGCGTTCATCGATTTTTTCAACACGTACAAATCGGCGCAGGCGGCGGAGGCGTTGCAGGAAAAGGTGACGATCACCGCGGCGGTGATGCGCGACGGTGAGCTTAAAGAGCGGCCCGTGCGCACGGTGGTGCCCGGCGATATTTTTTCACTGGAGGCGGGAGATCTGGTTCCGGCGGATGCGATTATCATCGAGGCGCACGACCTCTTTTTGAACGAAGGCGTGCTTACCGGGGAATCGTTGCCGGTGGAAAAGGAGCCGGGTGACGGCATGGGTGCCGGTAGTGCCGGCAATAACAAGGGCTCGGCCAAGGCCGTCACGAATACCGTGTTTTTGGGCACGAGCGTGGTTTCCGGCAAAGGTCTGGCGGTCGCGGTGACGACGGGTGACCAGACGAGCGTCGGCGCCATCGCGGACAAGTTGAAAAAACCGGACACCCCGACGGAATTCGATAAGGACCTCAAGGAGTTCAGCTTGTTCATTTTCCGTACCACGCTGTTCCTCGTGCTCGCCGTCATCCTCCTCAATATTTTCGTCATCGGGCGCGACCCGTTGCAGATTTTCCTTTTCGCCGTCGCCATCGCGGTCGGTCTCACGCCGGAACTTTTGCCGCTCATCGTTACGAGCAACCTGGCCAAGGGCGCGATTGCGATGTCCAAGAACGGAGTGATTGTAAAAAAACTCGCCGCCATCCACAACTTTGGCAGCGTCGACGTGCTGTGCACGGACAAGACCGGCACACTCACGGAAGATAGAATTACGCTTATCAAATGCCTCGACGGATTCGGCAAGGAAAGCGATAGCACGCTCTTTTGGGGGAGCGTGAGCAGTCGCAACCTCACCGGGGTTCGCGGCGTACTTGATAAGGCGATCGAAGACTTTAAGAAGATCGACGTGAGTGATTGGAAGAAAGTGGACGAGATCCCGTTCGACGCCGAGCGGCGGTTAGAGTCGGTGGTGGTGAAAAAGGGGATGGAGACGGTGCTCATCGCCAAAGGCGCGCCCGAGGAGGTTTTGAAGGATGCGACACATTATGGTGGCGTGTTGAAGGGCGCCAAGGCGCTCACCACCGCCACGCGCACGAAGATCAATAAAGAATACGAGGCGCTTTCCGCCGACGGCTTCCGCGTGCTTGCGCTCGGCATAAAAGAGGTACCGCACCACGCAGCGAGGGCGTACGGCAAGAACGACGAGAAGGAACTTTCCTTCGTAGGTTTTCTCGCATTCTTAGACCCGCCGAAAAAAGATGTTAAGGATACGCTTGCAAAAATGGCGGCGCATAACGTGGCGATCAAGATCATCACTGGAGATAATTTTTTGGTCACCAAAAAGATCGCGGAGGAGATCGGTCTGCCAGTGCAAAACCCACTCACGGGCGACGATCTGGCGAAGCTGCAGGGGCACGAGCTGAAGCATCACGTTGAGGTGACGAACATCTTTACACGCGTGAATCCGGAACAGAAAGAGATGATTATCCACGCCCTACGTGAAAACGGCCATGTGGTGGCGTACATGGGCGACGGCGTGAACGATGTACTCTCTATAAAAATGGCGGACGTCGGTATCTCCGTGAACAACGCAGTGGACATCGCTAAGGAAACCGCGGATATTATTTTACTCAAAAAAGGCCTTGGCGAGATCATCGATGGCATTATTGAAGGACGCAAAACCTTTGCGAATACATTCAAATATTTGATGATGGCGCTTTCGTCGAACTTCGGCAATATGTTCAGTATGCCGATTGCGTCCGTGTTCCTGCCTTTTCTGCCTATGACCGCGCCGCAGATCCTTTTTAATAATCTTCTTTACGATTCGTCCCAGCTTGCGATCCCGTTCGATAACGTCGACCCCGATTTTCTTCTGCACCCCAAGCGGTTCGATATCGGCTTTATGAAAAAATTCATGTTCATCTTCGGGCCGCTCTCATCGGTGTTCGATTTCGTCACGTTTGGTGTTTTGCTTTTTATCTTCCGTGCGAGCGGAGCCGCGTTTCAGACAGGATGGTTCTTGGAATCTATCGCCACACAGACACTCGTAGTGAACATCATCCGTAGCAAGTTCAGTTTTTGGAAGAACGGGGGACCGAGTAGGGCGCTCATTTTCTCCACGTTCGGTGCCGTCGCCGTCGCATGGGGTGTCGCGTATTCGCCGCTCGGCACGCTCTTCAACTTCGTGCGTCTCGGTGGTAGCGCGCTCGGGTTCATCATCTTGATCGTTTTGGTTTATCTTTGCGTCGTCGAGATCGCAAAGAAGTATTTCTATCGCGCGTACGGGCATTTGATAGAGAAATAGAATTTGGCAGGTAGTTGTTCGAATCCCTCCCTCTCCGCGGTCAAGGAAATAGTTTGCAATTGCAAATATTGCATCATTACGTCCGATTCGGTATCCTTCAGGCAGGGGTGACGGCCTTGAAAAAGATTGAAATATTGCTTGCCGTAGGGGCGCGGATTCCTCGTTGGCTCAGGATGCAAGATGCGCATGTGGCGGTGAAGCCGGTTGCACTCAACGGCTTTCGGCGTCGGAAAGTAACAATCACAGGGGGTGAGGCGACTTTCGTTCCTGGAGGAGCAGTTGTGGTTCGGACGCCAAGCACGCGGGAGTTCTCGGTTGCCTTTGGGGAGCGCAGGGTGTTGTCGATTTTTAATTGCGATACCCGCACGGCGAATGAGAACTACTTTTTCTGCATCAAATGCAAGGCGAATACCGGCGAGATCCTGAGCGCCAAACCCGCTTCCGCGGCCGGGCAACAGAATGCGGAGATCAAGTGCGTGCAGTGCGGCCTTGAGTGGTGCCGTAATGTATAGCGTAAAACCGTTTTGCGCCTGGCGTGGTTCATCCCGAACTTTCGCCAGGCGCATTTCAATTTTAGCTGAGGGTTACTTGTCTCATATTATTCCACAATTTTGTTCGAACATCGTCCCACACTGCCCGCGAATAAAAATGAGGTCCTTTTTGGGGCCTCATTTTTACGTCGACTCGCTTTTGAGGTTATTCTTTTTCTGGCGCGAGGGAGTGGATCTCGTCCAATATTTCTTGCATCCGCTTTA
>Ga0181516_10002199_pt1 | contig 14106 bp, 9 predicted proteins | sample PEATcosm2014_Bin_25_FD_121104 | JGI IMG/M metagenome (GOLD analysis project Ga0181516, IMG submission 121104) | Peatland microbial communities from MTU Mesocosm Facility, Houghton, MI, USA - PEATcosm2014_Bin01_10_metaG | ecosystem: Environmental > Terrestrial > Soil > Wetlands > Peat | place... | reverse complement strand
GTCGACTGGCTGGTGAAGGTGCCGTGGAAGAAGCGCACGCGGCTGCACAAGAACATCGTCAATGCGCAGAAAGTGCTGGACGAGGACCACTATGGTCTCGACAAGGTCAAGGAGCGCATCGTCGAGTACCTGGCGGTGCTGCAGCGAGTGGAGAAGATCAAGGGCCCGATCCTGTGCCTGGTCGGACCGCCGGGCGTCGGCAAGACCTCGCTCGGTCAGAGCATGGCTCGCGCCACCAACCGCAAGTTCGTGCGCATGTCGTTGGGCGGCGTGCGCGATGAGGCGGAAATTCGCGGTCATCGACGCACCTACATCGGTTCGATGCCCGGCAAGATCATCCAGAATCTCGCCAAGACCGGGGTGCACAATCCGCTGTTCCTGCTGGATGAAGTCGACAAGATGGCAATGGACTTCCGCGGCGATCCGTCATCGGCGCTGCTCGAGGTGCTCGATCCGGAGCAGAATGCGAGCTTCAACGATCACTATCTCGAGGTTGATTTCGACCTGTCCGAGGTGATGTTCGTCTGTACCGCCAATTCACTGAACATTCCGCCGCCGCTGCTCGATCGCATGGAGGTGATCCGGCTGCCCGGCTACACCGAGGACGAGAAGCTCAACATTGCCCGGCGCTACCTGGTGCCGAAGCAGATCAAGCAGAACGGCCTGAGGGATGGCGAACTCAAGGTATCCGATGCCGCCATACTCGACATGGTGCGTCACTACACGCGCGAAGCGGGCGTGCGCAATCTCGAGCGTGAAGTCGCCAAGATCAGCCGCAAGGCCGTGAAGCAGTTGCTGCTGGACAAGGCCGGCAAGGATGCGGCCAGTGTCGCGGTCACGCCGCGCAATCTCGACAAGTACCTGGGCGTGCGTCGCTTCCGCTACGGTAAGGCCGAGGAACTCGATCGTATCGGTCAGGTCACCGGCCTGGCGTGGACCGAGGTCGGCGGCGAATTGCTGACGATCGAGGCCGCGGTGGTGCCGGGCAAAGGCAAGCTGCTGCACACCGGACAGCTCGGCGAAGTCATGCAGGAATCGATTCATGCCGCGATGTCGGTGGTGCGCAGCCGCGCCGCCTCGCTCGGCCTGGAGGCGGATTTCTACCAGAAGAACGATGTGCACCTGCACATGCCGGAAGGCGCCACGCCGAAGGACGGTCCCAGCGCCGGCATCGGCATGTGCACCGCGCTGGTCTCGGCACTGACGCGCATTCCGGTGCGCTCGGATGTGGCGATGACCGGTGAGATCACGCTGCGCGGCGAGGTGTTGCCGATCGGCGGGCTCAAGGAGAAGCTGCTGGCAGCGCAGCGCGGCGGCGTCTCACTGGTGATGATTCCAGAGGAGAACAAGAAGGACCTGGTCGAGATCCCCGATAACATCAAGGGCAAGCTCGAGATCAGGCCGGTGCGCTGGATCGATGAGGTGCTGCAGATCGCGCTGACGCGTCAGCCGATCCCGCGTCCCGAGACGCCAGCGGCGGCGGATGCACCGCCAGCGAAGCCGGCGCGGCGCAGCCGCAGCAACAAGCTGGTGCAGGCTCACTGATCGACGAGGGGTGCTTAGCTCAGCTGGTAGAGCGTCGCCTTTACACGGCGAATGTCGGGGGTTCGAGCCCCTCAGCACCCACCAGCTACCGCGCGAACATGGCTGGCGAGCCTACGGGCCAGTCCGTATAATGTTCGTTTGCTCGTTGGAGCGGTAGTTCAGCTGGTTAGAATACCGGCCTGTCACGCCGGGGGTCGCGGGTTCGAGTCCCGTCCGCTCCGCCATTTACCCACATGCTGCAAAGTATCGGCGATAAATTAAAGAGCCATCGATGGCTGGCTGCCTCGCTTTTGGGCCTGCTGGCACTCATTTTTGCGGCGTGGGGTGCCTATGGCATCGTCAATATCAGCTTCGCGCCGCAGGACTACGGGCTCAAGGTCAATGGCGAGCGCGTCAGCAGCGAGACGCTGAACCGCTCGTGGCAGGAGCGTCAGGCGCAGTACGCGCAGGCGCTGAACGGCGCCACTCTGCCGCCCGCCCAGATCAAAATGATGCAGGAAGGGCTCATCAACGACTACGTGCGCGAGACCGTGCTGCGCCAGCGCGCGCAGTCGGATGGGTACCGCGCCAGCGATGCCCAGGTGCTCAGCGCCTATCAGAGCGAGCAGGCATTCCAGGTCGACGGCAAGTTCAACGCCGATGCCGCCAGGACCATGCTGGCGCAGGTCGGGTTGACGCCGGCCGCCTATGAGGCCGAACGTCGACAGGCGCTGCAGATCTCACAGCTCACCGAAGGTATCCAGCTGTCGGATTTCCTGACGGCTGCCGAACTCAATCGTATCTATGCGCTCGAGAACGAGCAGCGCGAAGTGCGATTCGCCCTGCTGCCGCCGGAGAAGTTCGCGACGGCGGCCAAGGTCGATGAGGCGCAGATCAAGGCGTGGTATGACGCGCATGCGGGCGACTACATGAGTCCCGAGTCGGTGAAACTGCAGTACGCGGTGCTGGCGCTCGATTCCATCGCGTCCCAGATATCGATCAAGGAGCCGGATCTGCAGGCGTACTACGACAAGAACAAGGAGCGCTATTCCGAGAATGAAAAGCGCCATGCGCACCACATCCTGATCTCGAATTCCGATGCCGCGGGGCTGGCGAAGGCGCAGCAGGTGCTCGGGGAGCTCAAGTCCGGCAAGGATTTCGGCGAGCTCGCGCGCAAGTACTCGGCCGATCCGGCCTCCGCCCAGCAGGGTGGGGATCTCGGGTGGGCTGAGCGCAATGCTTATGTGGCGGCCTTCAGCGATGCGCTGTTCAGCATGCAACCCGGGCAGATCAGCGATCCGGTCAAGACGCAGTTCGGCTACCACATCATCAAGCTCGATGAGATTCGCCCTGCGCACGTACTGTCGCTGGCCGATGGCCGGCCCAAGATCGAGGCGGACTATCGCCGCGCACAGGCGACGGAGATCTTTGGCGATCGCGAGGAGCAGCTGCAGCAGAAGCTCGAACAGGGCAGCGGCACCGATCTTGCGGCGCTCGCCGGCCAGTTCGGGATGCAGCTCGGCGAGATTGCGAATTTCACGCGCGCCGGTGGCGCACCGCTCGGCAGCAAGCCGGACGTGGTGCAGGCGGTATTCAACGATGAGACGCTGTCCGGCGAGCATATCGGTGGACCGGTGGCGCTGGCCGAAGATCGCGTCGCACTGTTCAAGGTACTCGAGCACCACGCCCCCGCCCCGCAGCCGCTCGCGAGCGTGCACGACGAGGTTGCCGCCGCGGTTCGCAAGAGCCTCAGTACCAACGCCTCCAAATCGGCCGCGGACCAGGCCATCAAGCAGCTCGACGCCGGGGCGGATTTCGACAGCGTCATCAAGGGACTGGGTGTAACCGCGGCGCCGGCCGCCTTCGTGGGTCGCAGCGATCCGCAGTTGCCGGTGCAGGTGCGTGAGGCGGCCTTCACTGCGCCGCGTCCGGGCGAGAAGCCGCTGTATCGCGCGGTCGCGCTCGACAATGGTGGTGCGGCGCTGCTCAAGGTCAGTGCCGTTCGCGCCGGCAGCGCGGGCGCCAACCTGCAGAACGATGAGCAGCTGGCGGTGCAATTCAAGAATCGGGATCGGGACGGCGACATCTCGGCCTACATGCTCGAGCTCGAGCAGCGCGCCACCGTCAAGCGCAATCCCAATATTTTTCAGTAGTCGCTTTTGATCTTTATTCGGCGGCGCTGTCGCCGAAGCTCATGCCGACGGTGTGAAAGCCGTTATCGACATACAGGATCTCGCCGGTGATGCCCGCTGCCATGTCGGAGCACAGGAAGGCGGCTGCATTGCCAACGTCCTGCGTGCTCACATTCCGTCGCAGCGGTGACACCTGGGCAACGTGCGCCAGGATCCTGCGGAAACCGCCGATACCGGCGGCGGCCAGCGTCTTGATCGGGCCGGCGGAGATCGCGTTGACGCGGATATTCCGGGGACCCAGATCTGCCGCCAGGAAGCGCACGTTGGCTTCCAGGCTGGCCTTGGCGAGACCCATGACGTTGTAGCTTGGCAGTGACCGTTCGGCACCCAGATACGACATGGTCAGCATGGCGCCGGCACGCCCCGCCATCAACGGCGCCGCGGCGCGCGCCAGTGCCGTGAGGCTGTAGCTCGACACGTCGTGGGCGATGCGGAACGCTTCGCGCGAGGTGTTGGCGGTGAAACTGCCGGCCAGGGCTTCCCGCGGCGCGAATGCGACCGCGTGCACCAGGATATCGAGCGCGCCCCACTCGCTGCTGATCAGAGCGAACGCCGCATCGATCTGCTCGTCGAGTTGTACATCGAGCGGCATCAGCAGCTTCGAGCCAATGGAATGGGCCAGCGGCTCGACGCGCTCGCGCAGCTTGTCATTGGCATAGGAGAAAGCCAGCTCGGCTCCCTGGCCGTGCATCGCTTCGGCGATGCCCCAGGCGATCGAACGCTCGGTGGCGACGCCGACGATCAGCGCGCGCTTGCCTGCCAGGATTCCCACAGCGTCAAGCTTACGCGAGTCCTGGCACTAGCTGCGAGAGCGGACGAAAGCGATCAACGTCTGCCCGGGCCGGATGCTGTGATCGCCCGACATGCCGTTCCAGCCCGCGAGTTCCACCACCGTCACCTGCAGTAGCCGGGCGATGCTGTAGAGCGTATCGCCGCGCCGCACGGTGTAGACCACGCGGCGGCTGCCGTCGCTCGAAGCGGTCGTGGTGCCCGAGGCACGTGTGGCGTGCGCAGAGCGTGAGGGCACGAGCGCGGCATCGGTTGCCAGCGTGGTCGAACCGACGCGCAGTTTCTGGCCGGCGTGCAACCGATCACCGGGTTGCATGCCGTTGGCTTCGGCGAGCGTATGCACGTCAGTGCCGAGGCGCTGGGCTATGCCGTAGAGGGTATCGCCGCGCCGCACGACGCGGATGTCCGGACGCACTCCGCGGTGGTGCCTGCGCAGCTGCACCGGCGAATCGACCAGCATCGCTGCGCGCGCAGCCTTTTCCGGCAGCGCGACCGTGCTCGATGGCACCCGCAGTTCGGCATCGATCACCGGACGGTCGTTCAGCCCCAGATCATTGAGTTCCCGGATCACTTCCGGCTTGGTTGCGAAACGTGTCGCGATGCTGGCGACCGTGTCTCCGCGCTGTACCGTGTAGTGCTCGATGCGCATGCGCTGTTCCGGGGTCAACTGAGCCAGCGTCTGTTCGAGTCCCTCGGCGGCGTCGACCGGCACCAGCAGGCGGTGCGGGCCGGTCGGATCGGTGGCCCAGCGATGAAAGGCGGGATTGAGGGTATAGAGATCCTCGGTGCTGATCCCGGCAACTTCGGCGACGACCTGCAGGTCGATCTGGCCGCCGGTCGCGACCGGGACGAAGTAGGGCTCGTTGACGATGCGGCTGAACTCCAGCCCGTAGCGCCCGGGGTTAGCGACCAGGCGGCGCATCGCCAGCAGTTCCGGGACGTAGCCGCGTGTCTCGGCGGGCAATTTCAGGTGCCAGAAGTCGGTCGGCTTGCCAGCGCGCCGATTCTTGTCGATGGCGCGCTCGACTGCGAGTTCGCCGCAGTTGTAGGCCGCGATTGCCAGCAGCCAGTCGCCGTTGAATTCGTCGTGCAGCGCCTGCAGGTAGTCGAGCGCGGCGCGGGTGGCCTCGATCGGATCGCGCCGCCCGTCATACCACCAGTCCTGCTTGAGCCCGAAGCGGCGACCGGTGTCGGAGATGAACTGCCACAGTCCCGAGGCTCGCGCGGAGGAGTAGGCGTACGGCTCGAATGCGCTCTCGATCACCGGCAGCAGTGCCAGTTCCCGAGGCAGGTTGCGCTGTTCGAGCTGCCCGACGATGTAGTACATCCACAGCTCGGCCCGGCCAAAGGTGCGTTCCAGAAAGTCCGGGTGGTTGGCAAACCAGTTCAGCTGCGCCGCCACCGCTGGCTCGTTGACGTCTTCGAGCTGGAAACCGCCGCGCAGACGATCCCACAGGTCGGCCTGCCGGACGGTGATGATGCTGTCAGCCGGCGGTCCCGGCAGGTCGGCGGCGTCGATAGCGGGGCTGCTCGGTGTCGAAGGCGCCGCGGCTCCAGCGGCGTGCGGGGCCGCGTCCGGTCGGGCATCATTCGCCGGTGCCGCGTCCGTCGGGGCGAGGTCGGGTGCCGGGGTCGTGTCGGGTACCAGCGGTGTTATGGGAATCGGCGCGGCCTGGGAGGCTGCGCGTGGGGTAGGCTGATGCGCGCAGCCGGCCAGCAACCCCAGGGGCAGCAGCACCAGGGGCAACAGCAGGAATGGCAACGGCAGTCGGGTCGGCATCGCTCGGCGCAAAAGTGGGCTCCCCGTAGTGGGTTCTGGATCGTGTTAGGGTATGCGGAGCGGGCTCACCGGGCCAGTGGAATTTAACCCGTAAGTTCACACATCCGCTAGTTATTTTGGCGATTCGAGAGCGACACTTCACAATGCCACAGACGACCGGCGCAATGCAGCCTTGGCAGCACGGCCCGCTGGGTCGGGCGCTGATCGCCGCCGAGGCGCAGCTTCTTGCGACGACCTTTGACGACGTGTTCGGGCAGGAGCTGCTGCAGCTCGGCACCTGGGGCGCGGGTCGGGAGCTGCTGGCGCCGAGCCGCATCCGCCGCCAGAGCGTGGTCGCCGAGCCCGGAACGGGAGCGATCGCGGGGGACATGGTCGCGAATCTCGCACACCTGCCGATCAGCAGTGGCACCGTGGACGCTGTGCTGCTGCCGCACACGCTGGAGTACGCCCCCGATCCCTACGCCGTGCTGCGCGAGGCCGATCGGGTGCTGGTGGCGGAGGGGCAGTTGATCGTGCTCGGTTTCCGCCCCGCAAGCTTCTGGGGTCTGCGCTCGGCGGCCGCGCGCGATGGCTATCCACCCGGTCTGCGCCGCCGTCTGGGCAGCACCCGGGTACACGACTGGCTGGGTCTGCTCAGCTACGAGATCGTCAGCGTTCGGCGGTATCTGTATCACCTGCCGCGCACGCCCCGCGGGACGCTCGAGGTCACGGTGCCGCGGATGTTGCATCGGGGCTGGTTCTATCCGTGGCCCGCCGCCGCTTATGTGATCAAGGCGCGCAAGCGCGTCTATACGATGACCCCGATACGCCCCCGGCTGCGCGAACGGCGGACGGTGCTCGGCGGTCTGGTGGAACCGAGCGTGTGACCGAGTGGGTTGAGATCTATACCGACGGCGCATGCCGCGGTAACCCGGGTCCTGGCGGCTGGGGAGCGCTGCTGTCGGTCGCTGGGCGGCACAAGGAGCTGTCGGGGTCGGAAAATCCAACCACCAACAACCGGATGGAGCTGCAGGCGGTGATCGCGGCGCTGCAAGCCCTGAAACGGCCGGTTGCTGCGCGGCTCTATACCGACTCCCAGTATGTCCGCCGCGGCGTGCTCGAATGGCTGCCGCAATGGAAGGCACGTGGCTGGAAAACGGCGGACCGGAAGCCGGTCAAGAATCAGGATCTGTGGGAACTGCTCGATCGTGAGGCCGAGAAGCACCAGCTCGAGTGGCACTGGGTGCCGGGACACGCTGGCGTTCCGGGCAACGAGCGTGTCGATGCCCTGGCCAATGCCGCGATCGATGCGATGCTTGCGGTAAACTCCCGCTGATGCGACAGATCGTTCTCGATACCGAAACCACGGGGCTCAATGTCGACGAAGGCCACCGTATCATCGAGCTCGGCTGCGTCGAATTGCTCAACCGCCGGGCTACCGGCCGCCACTTTCACCGCTACCTGAATCCGGAGCGCGAGATCGAGGACGGCGCACTGGCGGTGCACGGTCTGACACGCGAGCGGCTGGCACGGGAGCCGAAGTTCAGCGATATCTGCGCCGAGCTGCTCGAGTTCATCCGCGACAGCGAGCTGATCATTCACAACGCCGCCTTCGATGTCGCCTTTCTCGAGCGCGAATTCGCATTGCTGGCCAACGCACCGCCGGTGTCGCTGCGAAGTCTGTGCCCGATCGTCGACACGCTGATGCTGGCGCGCGAGCGCCATCCTGGGCAGCGCAACAGCCTCGATGCACTGTGCAAGCGCTACGGCATCGACAACTCACATCGCCAGTTGCACGGCGCGCTGCTCGATGCACGCATTCTGGCGGACGTCTATCTGGCCATGACCGGCGGTCAGAGCCTGCTCGCGCTCGACGACTCCACGCGTGAGCACGCGGCCGCGAGCCGCGAGCCTGCGCCCGTGATGCAGCGTCCGGCCGAGCCGCTGATCGTGGTTCGTGCCAGCGAGGCCGAGGCCGATGCGCATGCCGGGCTGCTCGCGCTGCTGGCCCGCTCGAGCGGCGGTCGCTGCGTGTGGAGCCAGCTTGAAGCGCGTGTGGAGCATGGCCGATGACAGCGGCGACCCGCGCGGCCAGCGACTGCCCGGCCTGGCTGGAGCTGCAGGCGCTGGCTCAGCGCCTGCGCGCCACCAGCACACGGGATCTGTTTGCGCGCAATCCGCAGCGCTTCGCGCAGTTCTCGCAGCAGGCCGCTGGACTGGTGCTCGACTATTCGCGCCAGCGCATCGATGAGGCCGTGCTCGCTGCATTCGCGGCATTGGCCGATCAGCTGCAGCTGCGGGAGCGCATCGAGGCGATGTTCCGCGGCGATCACATCAACAGCACCGAGAACCGCGCGGTCCTGCATACCGCCTTGCGCAGCTCCGGCGCCAGCCCATTGATCGTCGATGGCAAGGACATCAACCAGGAGGTGCTGCAGGAGCGCGAGCGCATGCTCAGCTTCGCCGAGGCCGTGCGCCGCGGCCGCATCCGTTCCAGCAGCAGTGCCAGTTTTTCACTGGTGGTGAACATCGGTATCGGCGGATCCGATCTCGGTCCAGCGATGGCGGTCGAGGCCTTGCGGCAGTCGACCGAGGGGGCTCCGCGGGTCGGATTCGCATCCAATGTCGACGGCTGCCAGCTGGCGGATCTGATCGCGGGCGCCGACCCGGAGCGGACGCTGTTCATCATCTGCTCCAAGACTTTCACCACCCTCGAGACCCAGAGTCTCGCCCACGGGGCGCGCAGCTGGATTCAGCAGCGGCTCGGAGACAAGGCGGTGCCGCAGCATTTCGCCGCGGTCTCGGTCAATGGGCGCGCCATGGACGAGTTCGGCGTGCATCCGGATTATCGCTTCCCGATGTGGGACTGGGTCGGCGGCCGCTACTCGATCTGGTCCGCGATCGGCGTGTCGCTCGCCATCGCCATCGGACGCCAGGGCTTTGAATCGCTATTGTCCGGTGGACGGGAAGTCGACGAGCATTTTCGTGCGGCGCCCTGGAAGCAGAACCTCCCGGTGCTGGCGGGGTTGCTGGCGGCGTGGAACATCGATCTGCTCGAGCTGCCGACCCTGGCAGTGCTGCCGTACGATTCGCGGCTGGCGCGCCTTCCGGCCTACCTGCAGCAGCTCGAGATGGAAAGCAATGGCAAGCACGTCAGGCTTGACGGAAGCCCGACGACGACGGGCACCTGCGCCGTGATCTGGGGCGAGCCGGGCAACAATGCGCAGCATTCGTTCTTTCAGCTGCTGCATCAGGGCACGCAGCGCGCCGCACTCGACTTTCTGCTGCCGATCCGCTCCTCGTGCGGCAGCCAGCCGCAACAGAACCTGGCGATTGCGAGCTGCCTGGCGCAGGCCGAAGCGCTGGCCCTGGGCCAGGACGCTGCGACGGTCAGGGCGGACCTGGCGCAGTCGAAGCTCTCGGCGGGGGAGATCGAGGCGCTGGTACCGCACAGGATCCATGAGGGCAGCCGGCCTTCGAGTCTGCTGCTGTTCGAGCAGCTCGACCCGCTCACCCTCGGGCGCATCATTGCGCTCTATGAGCACCAGGTGTTCGTCCAGAGCGTCGTCTGGGGTGACAATGCCTTTGATCAGTGGGGTGTCGAGCTCGGCAAGAAGCTCACGCAAACCATCATTCCACTGGTGGAGAACCCCGAGCGCGCGCACGGGGTTTCCAGCTCGCTGGCGGGTGCCCTGGGCTACGTGAAGCAATGGCGGAACTGACGCCCCCGAGCATCGGTCTGAATCCGGTGCCGCGGCGGAGGCCCTCGTGCCGTCCGGAAATCAGTAGAATGCGCGGTTTGCAGGCGCGCGGGGAACGTTGAGTGATCGGAATGCAGATTCTAAGACGAGCAGCTTCCTGTCTGAGTGCGGCGATCATCACGCTCGCAATACTGATTGCTTCTCCCTTCAGTCAGGCGCAGCAGACGGATCTGAGTCAGCAGATGCAGATCTACAACAACATGTCACCCGACCAGCAGCAGGCCATCATGCAGCGGCTGACCGGCCAGGGGGGCGGGATCGGCGGCGGCATCGGTGGCGTCGGCGGCCTGGGATCGCTGGGCAGTTCGCTGCTCGGTGGCGGCAACACGAACAGCTCGCAGGCCATCCTGCTGCAGCAGATGCAGTTGCAGCAGCAGCGCCGTCAGCAGCAGCTGATGCAGGAACAACTCTATCCGCCGGTGTTCAAGCCCGGCGACACCGCATTGATCGAGATCATGCTGCTGCCGGAAGTGCCGGCCGGCCAGCAGAACCAGCAGAACCAGCAGAACCAGTACAACCCGCTCGCCCAGAATCAGAACCTGCAGGGTATTGCCGGGCTGCCGCCCGGACTGCTCAACGGCCAGAACGCGCCTGTCGACAGTGCCGCGCTGCTGAACAACGGTCAGCTGTCACAGCTCGGAGCCAACAACGGCCTCAATACGGAACGCCTGCAGGAGCAGCCGCAGCGAACCATTGAAGAGCTCAAGGCCGAGGAGAAACAGAAGCTCCAGGACATGATCGATCAGATCAGGGCACGCAACCCCTACCTGCTCGACAGTAGCGGTCAGCTGCAACTCCCTGGGATTCCCGGTATTGCGCTGGCCGGCCTGACCGAGGAGTTGGCGACCAAACGTGTCGCTGCAGAGCCCGCGTTCGAAAAGGTGCAGATCAAGCTCACCCGCCTGCCGCTCGACAAATCAGGCAAGGAAGCCCTCAAGTCCTTCGGCTATGACCTGTTCGACAATTCGATGCTGAGCCTCCTGCCGACACTCAATATGCCGGTGCCATCCGACTACATCGTCGGCGCCGGGGATGTGCTGCAGGTACAGCTGTTCGGCAACCAGAATCAGACCGTCAATCTGGTCGTGACTCGCGATGGTTTCGTGAATTTCCCGGAAATCGGGCCGATCGAGGTTGCGGGGCAGCGCTACAGCGCCGTGAAGAATGAGATCGAATCGCGTGTTTCGCACCAGATCATGGGCGTACATGCCAATGTTTCGGTCGGGGAAACCCGTACCATCAATGTTTTCGTGCTCGGCGGCGCCCGCTACCCGGGCTCCTACACGGTGAGCGGACTGGCGACCGTCACCACGGCCTTGTTTGCGGCCGGTGGCGTGCAACCGATCGGTTCGTTGCGCAACGTTCAGGTGAAGCGCCAGGGTGAGACGGTCCGGACCTTCGATCTGTACGACCTGCTGCTGCGGGGGGACAGTTCGAACGACATCCGCCTGCTGTCCGGCGATGTGGTGTTCATCCCGCCGGTCGGACCGACGGTCTCGATCGATGGCGAGGTGCAGCGTCCGGCGATCTACGAGATCCGGAGCAATGACACGGTCGCCAGTCTGATACAGATGGGGGGTGGTCTGACCCCGAGTGCGGATGAGGCCGATGCCGCGCTGGAGCGTGTCGATCCCGATCAGCGCCGCGTCATCATCGATGTCAATCCTTCCGTCTCGCTGTCCAGCGCGCTGCCGCTGCGCAATGCGGATGAGCTGCACATCGCGCGACTGCGGCCGCAGATCGACTCCGGCGTCATGGTGCAGGGATACGTCTACCGCGCCAAGTTCGTGGCCTGGCATCCCGGACTTCGCATCAGCGAAGCCATACCGTCCCTGGATGAGCTCAAGCGCGATGCCGATCAGCACTATCTGTTGATCCGTCGCGAACTGCCGCCGAACCGCACGATCACGGTGCTGTCGGCCGACCTGACTGCCGCGCTGCGCGCGCCGGGCACGGCTGCCGACGTCGCGCTGATGCCGCGCGACACGATCACGGCGTTCGATCTGCAGACCAGCCGCGAGCATCTGATCCAGTCACTGATGGACGATCTGCGGACGCAGTCGAATCTGTCGCTGCCGACCGGGATCGTGCACGTCGACGGCCGCGTCAAGGTTCCGGGTGATTATCCGCTCGAAGCGCAGATGAAGGTCAGCGACCTGATTCGCGCCGGTGGCGGCCTCGATTCGGCCGCCTATGGCAGTCATGCCGAGTTGTCGCGCTACACCGTCGTGAACGGCGATCAGCGCACCACGAAAGTGATCTCGATCGATCTGGCGGCGCTGCGCAATGGCGACGCGAGTGCCGACATCCCGCTGCAGGCCTTTGACCGGCTCTCGATCAAGCAGGTGTCGGGCTGGACCGAGCAGGATCAGATCACCCTCAAGGGCGAGGTGCGATTCCCGGGAACCTATACGATACAGCCGGGCGAGACGCTGCATTCAGTGATTGATCGCGCCGGCGGATTCACCGCTTACGCGTTCGTAGAGGGCAGTGTGTTCACACGCACGGAACTCAAGGTGCGAGAGCAGGAGCAACTGGATCGATTGGCTGATCGGTTGCGCACCGACATCGCCGAGGTGGCGCTGATGGGTGTGCGCGCGCAGCAGGGCAGCGCGCCATCGGCCATCAGCATTGGCGAGACGCTGTTGCATCAGTTGAGCGTAGCGAAGGCCGTGGGCCGCCTGGTCATCGACCTGAAGTCCGTGATGGCCACCAAGATCGGCTCCAGCGGCGATGTGATCCTGCGCAATGGCGATGAGTTGATCATTCCCAAGCAGCGGCAGGAAGTCATGGTGCTCGGCGAGGTGCAGGATCCGACCTCGCATCTGTTCCATCGCCGCATGACGCGCGATGACTACATCGACCAGAGCGGCGGCGCGACGCGGCAGGCCGACCGTGGACGGATCTACGTGGTGCGAGCTGACGGCAGCGTCGACTCGGGCGCGCACGGCTGGTTCCGGAGCGGCGACAGCGTGGAAATACGCCCGGGCGATGCGATCGTGGTGCCGCTGGATACCGAGCGTCTGCCCGGCCTTACCGTCTGGGGTGCCGTCTCGACGATTCTGTATAACATCGCAATTGCCGCGGCCGAAGCGCATGCCACGCTCTGACGAGCGACGGGAGTGGCCGGGTCACCCACTGCGCGCTGCGCGATGAAGGGCATCGTTCTCGCCGGCGGTACCGGCTCGCGGCTGCTCCCGATCACCTTTGGAGTGTCGAAGCAGCTGCTGCCCATTTACGACAAGCCGATGATCTACTATCCGCTTTCAGTGCTGATGCTGTCTGGCATCGATGACATCCTGATCATCACGACGCCCCGGGATCAGGAGAGCTATCGCCGCCTGCTCGGTGACGGCGGCAACTTCGGCGTCCACCTCAACTATGCCTGCCAGGGCCAACCGGCGGGATTGGCCGAGGCGTTTACAATCGGCGCCGACTTCATCGGCGGCGACGCCGTCTGTCTGGTGCTCGGCGATAATATATTCTTCGGGCAGGGATTTTCGCCGGCGCTGCGCGAAGCAGCCGGCCGATCCAGCGGCGCGACCGTGTTTGCCTACAAGGTCAAGGATCCGGAGCGCTTCGGGGTAGTCGAGTTCGACTCCGACTTGCGGGCGGTGTCGATTGAGGAAAAACCGAGTGAGCCTCGCTCGCACTACGCCGTCACCGGACTCTACTACTACGACAATGATGTGGTCGGGATCGCGCGGCAGGTGAAGCCCTCGAGTCGAGGCGAGCTCGAGATCAGCAGTGTCAATCGGGCGTACCTGGAGCGCGGCACGCTGCGGGTCGAGCTGCTGGGGCGCGGATTTGCCTGGCTCGATACCGGCACGCACGAGAGCCTGCTCGAGGCGAGCATGTTCGTGCAAACGGTCGAGCGCCGCCAGGGACTCAAGATCGCTTGCCTGGAGGAGATCGCGCTGGCGCAGGGGTGGCTGGATGTCGATGCGGTGCGCGCGCGGGCGGCGGTGCTCAACAACAGCGAATACGGCAACTATCTGAAGACGGTCGTTGCAGAGGTGGACCGATGATAGCGGGCGCGGAATCCATCAGCGAAGAAAAAGTCGATTTCAGCGCCCTGTGG
>Ga0181516_10002198_pt1 | contig 14112 bp, 9 predicted proteins | sample PEATcosm2014_Bin_25_FD_121104 | JGI IMG/M metagenome (GOLD analysis project Ga0181516, IMG submission 121104) | Peatland microbial communities from MTU Mesocosm Facility, Houghton, MI, USA - PEATcosm2014_Bin01_10_metaG | ecosystem: Environmental > Terrestrial > Soil > Wetlands > Peat | place... | reverse complement strand
TCTTGCTGATCGCATTCTTCTCAGCGATTGACGCGGCGACTTGGGATTTCGACAGTGCTTTGGCCATAGTTAGTTTTGGTTGTTGTTTTATTATGTTAAAAAGTCGTTCGACTTGGGCGTATTAAAGCCTTTCAGACCCCCCGCGCAAGTGAAAAATTGCATATTTATTGGATTTTTTCGCAATTATTTTCCCGCCGAATCTCACCGCAGGCTTGACTTAAAACCCCGTTTTCACAACATCCCTCCCTATGGCACTGTTCACCATCGAGAGCGACTTCCGCTACGAAATCGTCCGCAAGATCTTCGAGGGCGGCATGGGCATCGTTTACGAGGCCGAACAGCACGGCACGCGCGACTTCGTCAAGCGCATCGCCATCAAGGTCGTCCGCCAGAATTACGCCAGCCAGCAGCAGTTCATCGATAATTTCATCGGCGAAGCCAAGCTCGTCGCCGACCTCATCCACACCAACATCGTCCAGACCTACCATCTGGGCGAGGCCCGCGGCATGTTCTTCATCGCCATGGAACTCATCCGCGGCGTCAACCTCGAGCAGTTCGCCCAGCAGCTCAACGACAAGCGCACCCCGCTCCCGCGCGAACTCGCCGTCTTCATCACCAGCCGCGTTGCCCGCGGCCTCGCCTACGCCCACGCCAAGACCGACAAGGACGGCAAGCCCCTCGGCATCGTCCACCGCGACGTCAGCTTCAAGAACGTCATGATCGCCTTCGAAGGCGACGTCAAGCTGACCGACTTCGGCATCGCCAAGGCCCGCGGCTTCCTGCAGGACAACGAAGGCGAGGTCGTCGCCGGCAAGGCCGATTACATGAGCCCCGAGCAGGCCGATTTCAAGATCACCGACAAGCGTTCGGACATTTTTTCCAGCGGCGTCGTCCTGGCCCACCTCCTGCTCGGCCACAACATCTTCAAGGCGCCCACCCCCGAGGAGTCCCGCCAGCGCATCATGAGCATGCCCATCCCCGATTTCCGCGAGCTCGACAAGCGCATCGACGACCGCCTCAACGAAATCCTCCGGCGCGCCCTCGTGCGCGACCTTGACAAACGCTACCCCAGCGCCGATGAATTGCTCTATGATTTGGAGCATTACATCTACCACTCCGGCTACGGTCCGACCAACGAGACGCTCGGCAAGTTCATCCGCGAACTGTTCGGCAAGTTCGTGCCCCCGGCCGGCAAGTCCGGCGCCAAGGGCAGCACGCAGATCCTCGAACACACCGCCCGCGCCCGCCGCAGCCACACCACCAAGCGTTGACCCGCGCGCCGTCCCCGCCGTGAATACCGCTGCGCCTCTGAAGCTGATTTCGGCGCGCATTCTCCCATGTCGCCCGCGGGTGAAGGCGGGTGTTCGCTCTTCGAGTCGACGTTGCGGCAGATACGCGGTCGACAAATTGGTCGGAACCTCTGGAATCCTTCTCCCTCTCCTGGGGGAGAAGGGAGGGGTGAGGGCGGGCCATTCCGCATTTCTCAACTCATTTGCCGGCGTATGAAACGCTCCTCCTCGGTCGTCAAACTCGGCCTCCTGCAAACCTCCTGCTCGCCCGATCCCGCGGCGAACCTGGAAAAGACCCTCGCCTTTGCCGCCCGCGCCGCCCGGCAGGGCGCCCGCATCATCTGCACCCAGGAACTCTTCCGCTCCCAGTATTTTTGCCAGAGCGAGGACCACAAATATTTCAAACTCGCCGAACCCGTTCCCGGCCCCTCCACCGCCGCCTTTCAGAAGCTCGCCAAAAAGCATTCCGTCGTCATCATCGCCTCCCTTTTTGAAAAACGCGCCTCCGGCCTCTACCACAACACCGCCGCCGTCATTGACGCCAACGGCTCCCTGCTCGGCATCTATCGCAAGATCCACATCCCCGACGACCCACTCTTCTACGAAAAATTTTATTTCACCCCCGGCGACCTCGGCTTCCGCGCGTGGAAGACCCGTTACGGAAAAATCGGCGTCCTCATCTGCTGGGACCAGTGGTATCCCGAGGCCGCCCGCCTCACCGCCATGCAGGGCGCGGAAATTCTTTTCTACCCCACCGCCATTGGCTGGCACCCGAAGGAGAAGGCCGAATACGGCGTCAACCAGCACGCCGCCTGGGAACTCATCCAGCGGAGCCACGCCGTCGCCAACGGCTGCTATGTCGCCGTGCCCAACCGCGTCGGGCTGGAAAAACCCGTCGGCGGCGACGGCCTCGAATTCTGGGGCCAAAGCTTTGTTGCCGGCACCTCCGGCCAGATTCTTGGCAAGGCCGGCGTCAAAAAGGAGGAAATCCTCATCGTTCCCGTCGACCTCGCCAAGGTGGACGTTACCCGCACCCACTGGCCCTTCCTGCGCGATCGCCGCATCGACGCCTACGGCGGCCTCACCAAGCGGTTGATTGACTAACCCTCATCGCAATATGTGCTACGATGTTTATAGCTGCCATTAGCCAATCCTTCTCGGTTTCCGTGCTTCCTGAATTCTTTATAGAATCCGATCCTCAAATCCCCAGCGCCCGCGCCGCTTCCTCCATCGTCGCGCACGTCACCACCTGCACGGGATTCTTGTAATGGAACAACCCCAGAATGTTCAAGCCGAGGTCCTTGGTGGGATCGGGCATCACCCGCACCACCAGCGTCACGGCCCGCTGGCTGCTCATGTCCATCATCCGGCCCAGTTCCGTCATCGTCGCCACGTCCAGCGATTCCAGCCGCCCGAAATCCGCCAGCACCCGGAAACCGTCCGGCCAGTCGTTCACCAGCGCCGCCACGTCCGCGCGGCCCCGCACCACTTCCTCCGCCTGCACCCGGCCGATGTAACTCAGGTGCAGCAACCGTTTCTCTTTGTTTGCCGTCGCCAAAACCATGAACGAACTTTAATGTTGCCCCGCCGAAAATCTAATCAATTCTGCGTCCGCGCTGGAATTCTTTTCAACCTGGCTTAGATTGGGGATGCATGACGCAGCGCACAGTTTTGGTCACCGGCGCGGGTGGTCTCATCGGCAGCCACCTTCTCAAATCCGCGCCCGCCTGTGCGCCCGGCCTCAACGTCGTCGGCCTCACCCGCCCTCATCTCGATCTCACCAACGATGCGGCCCTCGCGCGCGCCTTCGAGTGGTACAAACCGCAGCTCGTCATCCATTGCGCCGCCATCAGCAAATCCACCGCCTGCCAGCAGAACCCCGCGCTTGCCAAAAAAATAAACGTCGAGGTCACCGCGCGCATCGCCGAGCTCGCCGCGGACATCCCGCTTGTCTTCCTTTCCTCCGACCTCGTCTTTGACGGCCGCCAGGGCAATTACCTGGAGTGCGCCCACGTCAATCCGCTGAGCGTTTACGGCGAAACCAAGGCCGCCGCCGAGCAAATCGTTCTCGCCCATCCGCGGCACATCGTCATCCGCACCTCGCTCAACGGCGGCGTTTCGCCCACCGGCGACCGCGGTTTCAACGAGGAAATGCGCCTCGCCTGGAAGCAGAACCGCTCGCTGACCCTCTTCACCGACGAATTTCGCTGTCCCATCCCCGTCGTCGCCACCGCCCGGGCGATTTGGGAACTCGCCGTCCGCAACGAGCCCGGCCTCTATCATGTCGCCGGGAGCGAACGTTTGTCCCGCTTCCAGATGGGCGAGCTGCTCGCCGCCCGCTGGCCGCAGCTCAACCCCAAATTTCAGCCCGGCTTCCTCAAGGACTACCGCGGCGCGCCCCGCTCCCCCGACACCTCCCTCAATTCCGCCAAGGCCCAGAAACTCCTCGGCTTTCCCTTGCCCGGCCTCGGCGCCTGGCTCAAGTCCCACCCCGCCGAACCGTTTTGATTGCGTCGCGGTGCGAAATGCGGTTGGATCTGAAACGATTCAACGTTTTGGCAATTTAACGTTTTAACGATTCAACTCCATTGAATCCGCGCTCCGCACTCCGCACTCCGCCATATCGGGGCCGCCTCGCTCCTTCACCCACCGGCCTCCTCCACCTCGGCCATGCGCGCACCTTCTGGACCGCCCGGCAACGCGCCCGCGCCCACGACGGCATCCTCGTCCTCCGCAACGAAGACCTCGACCCCGCCCGCTCCAAACCCGAATTCACCGACGCCATGCTCCAAGACCTGCGCTGGTTCGGGTTTCAATGGCAGGAAGGCCCCGACTGCGGCGGCTCATTCGGCCCATACGCGCAAAGCGAACGCCGCGCCCTTTACCTCGCCGCCCTCGAAAAACTCCGCGCCGCCGGACACCTCTATCCCTGCACTTGTTCCCGCAAGGACATCCAATCCGCCGCCCGCGCCCCGCACGAAAGCGACGATGCCGAACCGCTCTACCCTGGGACTTGTCGTCCATCGAAAAATTCCGCATTCCGCACTCCGGACTCCGCATTTAGCTGGCGTTTCCTCGTTCCCGACGGTGAAACCATCTCCTTCACCGACGCCAATCTCGGTCCGCAACAATTTGTCGCCGGAAAAGATTTCGGCGATTTCGTCGTCTGGCGGCATGACGACGTTCCCGCCTACCAGCTTGCCGTGGTCGTGGACGACGGGGCGATGCACATCACCGAAGTCGTGCGTGGCGCGGACCTGCTCGTTTCCACCGCCCGCCAGTTGTTGCTCTACCGCGCCCTCGGCCTGACGCCGCCCGCGTTTTATCATTGCCCGCTCATGACCGATGAAACCGGCCGCCGTCTGGCCAAGCGCCACTACGCCCTCAGCCTCCGCACCCTGCGCGAAAGCGGCGCGACGCCCGAAACTTTGCGCCGCGACTGGGGTTGATTGACTCGTCGCGGCGATTCGCGAAGGCTTCGTAACCGCTGCCGTTGGGCGGCGCATGCTGAATACGCATTGGGGCGATCGTTCTCATTAGCACCCGGTTTTAACCGGGTGGGAGTGGCGCGAGCAGGCCCTGAGCCGCTTCAGCGGCTTCCCTTGCAAATTCGCTTTGCTATCTCACCGCGTAGGTGCATCAATGTCCCTGCCCATGGATTCGCCGCCGCCAACGCCCGCAGCGCCTAAAGTGGCTGTTTCGTCAACGCGCCGACGTGCCCTCCGGGGTTTCCTCGCCTTGTCCGTTTCCTTCCTCCTCATCCTCGTTGTCTTGATTCTCGTCCTGACTTCTTCGCAACCGCAGTTCGCCTGGCTGACCCCCGACCAGATGACCCAGGCCGCCAAGCCCGGCCCGCTCACGTTGCTGAAATATAAAATCATCAGATTGGCCGGCCCGCTTATGCGCTATTACCATCCCAATCGGCTCAACATCATCATCTCCAGCAGCATCCTTCAATTTTCCACGGCCTCCGGACCACCCGCCCTCGGCGCGCCTTTTATCACCAACTCGGACGGCATGAGCGCCTGGATTCTTTCATCGTCGGAACTGGCCGTCCTGCGTCGATCGCTCAAAACGAATTCGGGCGTCTTCGAAACGGTGGCGCCGCGCATTCAGACCAGCAGCCGCATGAGGAGCGTCGCCAGCGTGCAGAAACAGGTGAACCTCGCGCCGGGCGTTATTGCCGATGTTGGGAGCGTCATTGACGCCACGGCGACGGTCCACTCCGGTTCGGTTACATTGCTGCTATTTGCCCGTTCAACAGAAGCCGTCTCGCCACCCTCCGACAGCCCGGCCGTTAAAACCAACTTTTGTGCCGCGTGCCGTGTGACCCTCCCTGACGCCGGCGGTCTCATTATCAATTGTGGCAATGCCGGCCCCGCCAATCCCACCAACTATTGGCTCATCATCTCACCGGTTCTCGTTGATGCCGCCGGCAAACCCATCAAACCCTGACGGGAACCCGGCCGGTCATCCGCTCTCTCCGCCCGAAATTTCCTCCACGCCCGCTGCCGACGCCGCGCATCGGATGAAGTACGGAGGCGGTCTTTTCCCACAAGAATTTTGTGCAACCTGCGCGAATTTGCTGGCGTTCGTTTCGGCCAGGTGATATGCACAGGCCACGTTTCGAAAGTGCCGGGTGGGTTGGTGGGAAATCCTAAGAAGTTCCCGGCGCATGCTTGTACTAATTATCAATCAGAACCGTGTGCAATCGTTTTGCAGTTCCTGTTTTCCGCCTGCTCCGGGATGTCTTTTGCCGCAATTGAATCAATCGGAACCCTGACCTCATGAAAACCTCGCTTCTCTCTCTTATGCAGCGCCATTGTCGCGCCGCGATCCTGGCACTTGCGCTCGTGTTCACCGCCGCGCCCGCCGCCCGGGCCGGGTTGACGCTCACCATCGATTTTTACCGCACCAGCGCGGGACTGACCTACGTCTTTTACACCCCGATGGCCACGAATGCCGTTGCCCCCGCTGCCGCCCTCGGAACCTACGTGATCAGGTCTCCGAGCTGGCCCACCAACGGTTCCCAGCGCGGATACGATTTGACCGCCGGCGGCCTGAGCGATCGCTACGAATTCGATTCTGAATTTGGCTATCCCGATTTTAATTCCGCCATGCAGCAAATTACGAACGGCAACTGGACCATCCTCTTCACCAACGCCACCACCACCAACACCTACACCTTCAAGGTGAGCGCTCCCACCGCAACCAGCAACATGCTGCCGTTGACGGTCATCACCTACCCGGCGACCGGTTCGATCAACATCCCGAATCAACCGACCTTCACCTGGCAGGGCCCGACCAACTGGCCTGTCAGCGCGGGCCCCTATGTGGTCAATGACGACGGTTATTTCTACCAGCCCGGCAGCGTTCCCGCGGACCAGTACTATTGGACCATTCCCACGCCCATTCCGGACGGCATGGACTGCTCGTTCAATTTAAATTACGTCACCAATTATACGTCATCCCTTTTCACCTCGACCACGCCGACGAACACCAGCCCGCCCCATGGAGCCATTTCCGGATGGGCCATGGCCACCACTCTGGAAACTGGTGATTACTCGTACTTTGCGGTCACGAATCCTTCCATCGTCGGCACCCTCCTGGTCGCGCACTACACTTTTGACAACAGCGGGAATCTCGGGCAGGACAGCAGCGGCAACGGGTTTGACCTGAATTTCAGCGGTGGCGACGGCGTCAGCACCGGCTCGGCGAAAGTGGGCAGCGGCGCGGCCTATTTCGACGGCAACGGGTTCTTAAGTTACACATCGACGCCCGCCCCGGTCTTGAACACGTTTGCCGGTGATTTCTCGCTCTCGTTCTGGATCAAAACTACGCAATCCAACGGAAATGGAGGCGGCGACGCCTACGCCGGCGATGGTATCGTGGCTGCGGACGTGCCGGGCTTGGCGAGTGATCTTGTCCCCGCCGCGCTGGACGGCGGCCAGATCGGCTTCAACACCGGCTCGCAGAACGGGGATGACACCGTCAATTCGACCGTGAACATCAATGACGGCAATTATCACCACGTGGTCATCACGCGGACCGAGTCCACCGGGGTGAAGCAGATCTACATCGATGGCGCGCTGAACAACTCCGACACCGCCACCATGAACCCGTTGAGCGACCCGCGTCTTATTGCGATTGGTTGCGCCATTGACGCTTCGCAGACGGATCCGTCAAGCGCCAACACCGACGAATACTTTCAAGGCACGTTGGACGACATCCAGATTTATGCCGGCGTGCTTTCTCAAGCCCAGGTGACGCAGCTCTACTATAACCCCGGATCCACCGCCATATCATCGGACTTCAATTTCGCGCTCAACACCACCGGTCTGCCGTGGGCCACCAGCGGCGACACCGGTTGGTTTGCCGAAAATGGCAATGACAATGACGGTGTCGCCGCCGCCGAAAGCGGGATCGTAACCAATTTCCAGGCCTCGACCATTTCCGTCACCGTCACCGGCCCGGGCGCGCTGACTTTTTACTGGTCCCGCATCGACAACGACCCCAACCAGGGTTTCGATTACGTATTTAATATTGACGGCAGCTACGCGGATGACATTTACGACGATAATCCCTGGTATCAAGACGGGCCGTTCCAGATTGCCGCGGGTCAGCACACGCTGAGTTGGACAGTTTTTGCAGACGGTGATACCTACACAACGGACGCCGGGTATTTGGACCAGGTGAGCTTTGTCCCGGCGACGGCCCCGACCATCACGGTGAATCCGTTCGACCAGACCAACTATCCGGGCTACAACGTTGCCCTGTTCGCCGCCGCCACCAACGGCTCCAGCGCCCCCACCTCGTGGCAGTGGTACAAAGTCGGCAATCCTTCCCCGATTCCCAACGCCACCAGCGCGCTGTATATCCCAACGAACTCCGGCACGGCGGGTGTCGTCGGCAGCTATTATGCCGTGGCCACCACTTCCGGCGGCTCGGCCAACACGACGACGGCCCTGGTCAGCTTTGCGAGCGCCCCGCTGCCGCCGGGTTGGGCGGTCGCGATGAAATCCCCGTTCCAGACGGTGGATGCGTCCATTTCCAACCGGGACTACTACGGCGGTTGCGCGGTGGACGCGGCGGGAGATGTTTATGCCGCCGCCCAGTATTACGGCAGCATGGATGTCATCGTCGATTACAGCCCTGAGAATGTTCTCACGGCTCCGGGAAGCTCGGCCGCCGCGCTGATCAAACATGCCCCCGATGGCACCCCGATCTGGGGCGTGGGTCTCACCAACAATCTGGCCTCCGGCTCCAGCTATGGCGAGGGCGTCGCGCTGGCTCCCGGGAACGGCGCATACCTGGAGGCGGGTGTTAGCGGCACCAACTGGCTCGGCACCAACAAACTCGCGGATTCCGGCGGCGGCTCGATTCTACTCGCGCGTTTCGATGCCAATGGCAGCAACCTGTGGTACCATCTCATCGGCGGGACCAACGGCATTTTCCTCTTTTACAACTGCATCGCGTCGGACGCCTCCGGCAACGTCACCGTGGCCGGCACCGCCTCAGGCAAAATCAACTTCGGCGGCACCAACGTGACCGTTCCCGCGACCGGGCAGCAGGGTTTCCTGGCTCAATATGATTCCAACGGCGTGGTGCGCTGGGTGCAGACTTTTCCGGAATGGCTCACGGATGTGACGTCCAGCGGCGGACGGCTCTATGCCAGCGTGTGGTCGGGCTATCTCGCCGCCGGCCCCACGGTCACCAACAGCATCGGCGGCCTTTCGGTCATGACTGACCGCCAATGGACCATCGCCGCTCTCAATGCCACCAACGGCCAGGCCATTTGGTTGCGCGGTCTCTCCGAGGCCTACGGTTCGCACCTGGGCGTGCTGGATGATTCTCCGCTGCTCTCCCTTGCCGGCACGAATGTGTTCGTCGTCGGCACGGGCTATGGTTCCGGCGGACAGTTTGGCGGTCTCTCGGTTTCCTGGCCGGGCGGTCGCGGACAGTACTTCGCCCGCTACGACACCAACGGCAACCCGCAGGTCGCCACAGCCTTCGGCAGCCCGACCACTTCGACCTGGGCCTCGGCCGCCAACGCTTCGGGCGTGTATGTCAGCGGTGAATTCGACTACTATTCGATATTCGGGAACGACATCATTGCGGCTCCGGTATACGCGCAAAACGACCTCGGCCCCGCCTACTTCACGCAACCCTTCATGGCCAAGCTTGACGCCAACGGCAACGCATTGTGGGCGCGCAACGGGGTGTCCTCCGACCTGGCCAATTTCCGCGGCATCGCGACCACCACGAACGGAGTCTGGGCCACCGGGTTCCTCAAAATCACCAATTCCGTCCTGGCGACGTTCGACACCCACTCCGTCTACAGCGATTATTACATCGTCAGCGCGGGCATCTTTGGCACGATCTACTACACACAGGGGGGCTTGCTCACCGAGATCGTCGAACCCATCGCCTCGCCGTCGCCGGTGACGCTCATCAACCCGCTGGACAGCGGCGCCAACTTCCAGTTCCAGTTCATGTCCCAGTCCGGCTTCAGCCACAACGTTCTTTACCGGACGAACCTGGTTCTGGGGAGCTGGCAGACCTACTCGAATGTTCCGGGCGACGGCAGCTTGAAGACCATCGACATTCCGTTCTCCGTGTTCAGCCCGGCCAAACAGGGCTATATCCGCGTCACCACGCAATGACCGGGCGAGGCCCCGGTTTCTGTATTGGAGTTGCAGCCGTGTGAGGGCGGGGATGTTCCCACTGCCCTAGAGCGTTTTAAGAAATAATGTGGCCGTTTTGGGCGAGGATTTTTGGGTTTGGGCGAGGCTTTGGCGAAGGAGCGTGCCCGCAGCGGCCTGAAACTGAGCCGAAACGAAGCCAAAACCCAAAAAGACCGCTCCTTAATCTCTTCATCCAGAACGGCTATAGTATTTGTTAAACCGCTCTAACCGCCGCTCACATGTGGGCCACAATGTTGTCGCCGAACTCGGAGCACTTGATTTCCTTCGCGCCTTCCATCATCCGCGCAAAATCATACGTGACGCGTTTCGAACCAATCGCCCCGTTCAAGCCCTTCAAAATCATGTCCGCGACTTCCGTCCAGCCCAGGTAGCGGAACATCATCTCGCCGCTCAAGACCACGCTCCCGGGATTCACGCGGTCCAGGTTCGCGTATTTCGGCGCGGTGCCGTGCGTGGCCTCGAAAATCGCGTGCCCGCTGATGTAATTGATGTTGCCGCCGGGCGCGATGCCGATGCCTCCCACCTGCGCCGCCAGCGCGTCGCTCAGGTAATCGCCGTTCAAATTCAGCGTCGCAATCACGTCGAAATCCTCCGGCCGCGTCAGCACCTGCTGGAGCGTGATGTCCGCAATCGCGTCCTTGATGACGATGCCCGCGCCGGGCCTGCCTTCGGGAATCTTGCACCATGGGCCCTTGTCGATTTCCACCGCGCCGAATTCCGTCTCGGCCAGTTCATAGCTCCAGTCGCGGAACGCGCCCTCGGTGTATTTCATGATGTTGCCCTTGTGGACAATCGTCACGCTCTTGCGCTTGTTCGTGATCGCATATTGAATGGCCGAGCGCACGAGCCGTTGCGTGCCGGGCTTGGAAACCGGCTTGATGCCGATGCCGACGGCTTCCGGCGTGTCGCCGAAACGGATTTTCTTGAAATCCTTCGGAAAGTTCGCCTTGAGAAATTCAATGGTCTTGAGCGCCGCTTCCTTGCCGGCCTCGAAATCAATGCCCGCGTAGATGTCCTCCGTGTTCTCGCGGAAAATCACCATCTCCACCTTCTCGGGACGTTTCACCGGCGACGGCACGCCCTGGAAATATTGCACCGGGCGCAGGCACACATACAGGTCCAGCATCTGCCGCAACGCGACGTTCAGCGACCGGATGCCGCCGCCCACGGGCGTCGTCAATGGCCCCTTGATGCCCACCAGGTACTCCTTGAAGGCCTCGACGGTGTCGTCCGGCAGCCAGTTGTCGAACTTGTTCTTGGCCGTCTCGCCCGCGAACACCTCGAACCACGACACTTTGCGCTTGCCGCCGTAGGCCTTCTTGACGGCGGCATCGAACACCACCTGGCTGGCGTGCCAGATGTCCGGGCCGGTGCCGTCCCCGCGGATGAACGGCAGGACGGGATTCTCGGGCACGGTCAGTTTTCCGTTGAGGACCGTGATTTTGCCGCCGGCGGGCGGAGTGACGTCTTTGTAGGCCATGATGTTCGTTTAGTGTTTAAAACTAGCTCGTGGAAGCAAAGGCCCGAACGCCCCGGAAATCAAGCATAGAAAATGACTCACCCGGCCGCCATAGGATGATTTGTCGGTCGCTTTGAGCCACCGCGCGAAGCGCGGCATTCTGACGACCCCAACGGGGTCGAGGAGATTAGCCCAGGGTAAGGCTGCCATAGCAGCCGCCACCCTGGGTAAACGGTCCAAGATTCTTCTCCCCCTCCCGCTTGCGGGAGGGGGCAGGGGAGGGTTTTTTCGCCGGACCGGCGATGTCAGAATATGCCTAATCAACTTCCAACGCTTTTGCCGCGGGAACGTTGCCGGAGTTTCTCCCGGAGCCGGTTAAATACCTCACGGCCATCCACGACTTCGCCACGCTTGATCTGTTCAAGTCCAGCGTCAATTTCAGCGCGCAATCTGGCGAGGCGCCGCTCAACATCTTCTTTTGCCTGGGTTGGTTCCGAGCATCAAATGGGATTAGCTGGCTGGCGGCGGACTGATGACACTGAATACGATGTCGCCTTCCATTCCATGCCCAGGTTTGCCGCCGTCGTCCTTGAGATTTCGGCCGATGCTGTAAAGCACATAGCCCTCGCCCGTTTTACGATACCGAAGAGGCTTGCCGTCAAACGGATCTGCTGGAACGGATGGCAGGTAATTTGGTGTCAATTCAGTCAAGGCGTCGGGGTAACGATTGGCGTGATCAGAACGGAATTTTTCAAGCGCAATGGCGGTCTGCGCCAGGCGCAAGTTTGCCAGGTCGCCGGCTTCCTTGGGTGCAATGGCATCCAGCGCAGCAAAAAAAAGACAGCTTAGCCGCAAATTCTTGTTCGTGGCCGCGATTTCGGCTTCGGCAAATACATCCTGGGACAATCGCCCTGGGAATGGTCGACTCCGCAGAGCCAGGGCCCGGTCGAAAGTCGTTTGACAGTAGTTGCGATCCATCTTCATGGTTTCCATGATCTCGATTTCGAACTTTTTGCGTTCTTCCGGCGTGGCGTTGTCAGGAACTGTCAGATACTGGTCCGGTGCCATCTCAAACGCGCTTAGGTCGCTGACTTGTTCTCCGACGAATGCGCGGGTAAATCCGAGACCCATTGCTTCCCGTGCTTCGTACTGCCGCAACGAATCTTGCAATTGATCGAGGGTATGGGTAGACAGGGTGATGCGATTCAGGATTTGCTCCAACGCATCCACCGCGATGCTGTCGCAGGCAACCCGCACAAGTTGTGAGATTAGCACGGGTTCGGACTCCAGCGACCGGGCCAGTGCAAAACTCGTCAACAAATCGTCGCCAGCTTCCCCGCTCTGACCGGCGACTGCGTGCGAAACCGAAGAAAGCTCCAGAATCTTCGCCGCTTGCTTTAGTTTAAGCAAGTGTGGCAATAACACCGATTTTCCCTGATTCAAATCAATTGGGTAGCGGCTTTGCTGAAACTGCGCTGCTTGACCGAAGAGGCCAAGGGCCGGCTCGTTGCGCTGGATAAACTCGGTGATCGCCGCCTTCATATCCGCCGGAATGGGTTTATCCGGCTGCGGAAGCTGGACGTTCCCAATTCTTGGGAGGCTAAGAGAGTTTGAATCAGCGTCCGTAATCCTCAGAGCGGCAGTCGCTTCGAGGATTATTGTTGCCGCGTTTTGGCCCGTGGGCGGCTCGACGTACCAACGATTCAATTCAGCGAGCGTGCGCGGCAAATCTTCGTTGCCTGCCAAAACAATTCCCGCCGAAATAAGCAGAGCCGTTCCGAGGAAGAGAAAGGCTTTCACATGGTCGGTCTTGCCTGATCAAGCCACCCCAATCAGTTTCGTGACCGCGGGCGCTTCCGCAAAATACGCCTTCACCTGCGCCACGGTCTTGGCCGCCGTCAACCCGTGTTTCTCGCGCAAATAATCCACGCTGCTCGCGTGCTCGATGAATTTGTCCGGCCAGCCCACCCGGACGACGGGTGTCTGCACCTGCCGTTCGCTCAGCAGTTCGAGCACACTGCTCCCGTAACCGCCCGCCAGCATGTGGTCTTCCAGTGTGACGACCATGTCCGCCGCGCGTCCGAAAAATTCCGTTGTCCCCGCGTCCAGCGGCTTCGTGAACCGCGGATTGATGACCGCGGTATCGAAGCCCGCCGCCGCCAGTTCCTGCGCCGCCTTGCGGGCCACGCTGAGCATGTTGCCCAGCCCGAACAGCGCCACCTTGCGCCCGCCGTTCTGCGAAAAATTCTGCACCACCTCGGCCTTGCCGATTTCCAGCAGCTCCGGCTGCTCTTTCACCGGCACACCCTCCGCCGGGCCGCGCGGATAACGGATGAACACCGGGTGCTTCTGGTGCGTCGCCGTGAACATCATGTCCGCCAGTTCGTCCTCGTCCTTCGGCGCCATCGCGATGACGTTCGGCACGCAACGCAGATACGAGATGTCAAACAATCCATGATGCGTCGGGCCGTCCTGCGGCGAGAGCCCGGAGCGGTCCATGCAAAAAATCACCGGCAGATCCTGCAACGCCACGTCATGCACGATGCAATCGTAAGCCCGTTGCAGGAAGGTGGAATAAATGGCCACCACCGGGTGGAAACCCATCGTCGCCATGCCCGCCGCAAATATCACCGCGTGCTCCTCCGCGATGCCCACGTCG
>Ga0181516_10002197_pt1 | contig 14114 bp, 7 predicted proteins | sample PEATcosm2014_Bin_25_FD_121104 | JGI IMG/M metagenome (GOLD analysis project Ga0181516, IMG submission 121104) | Peatland microbial communities from MTU Mesocosm Facility, Houghton, MI, USA - PEATcosm2014_Bin01_10_metaG | ecosystem: Environmental > Terrestrial > Soil > Wetlands > Peat | place... | reverse complement strand
AGCTTCTTCGCCACGCCCACGGTCACGCCGCCGGCGGTCTCGGCAAAAATGCCTTCCGTCTCGGCGAGCAGTTTGATCGCGTCGCGGATTTCGTCGTCGGTCACGTCGTCGGCTGCGGCGTTGGTTTCGCGCATCACTTTGAGCGCGTAAAAACCGTCGGCGGGCGTGCCGATGGCGAGCGATTTCGCAATCGTGTCGGGCTTCACCGGCTTGAAGAAATCGAGTCCGGCCTTTTGCGCGACGGAAATCGGCGAACAGCCCGTGGCCTGCGCGCCGTGGATGTGCGTCTCGGAATTCGCGACGAGGCCGAGCTTCACAAATTCCTGGTAGCCCTTGTGGATTTTCGTCAGCAACGAGCCGGACGCCATCGGCACAATCGTGTGCTGCGGCAGCCGCCAGCCGAGTTGCTCGGCGATCTCATAAGCCATGCTCTTCGAACCTTCGGCGTAATACGGCCTCATGTTCACGTTCACAAACGCCCAGCCGAACTTGCCGGCGATTTCGGCGCAGAGGCGGTTGACCTCGTCGTAATGGCCTTTGATGCAGATGACATTCGCGCCGTAGATGAGCGAGTTCAAAATTTTGCCCTGCTCCAAATCCGACGGAATGAAAACGTAGGATTTCAATCCCGCGCTCGCGGCGTTGGCGGCGACGGAGTTCGCCAAATTACCCGTGGAGGCGCACGCGACAGTTTCAAAACCAAGTTCCTTCGCGCGACTCAACGCAACGCTGACGACGCGGTCTTTGAAAGAGAGCGTCGGATAATTCACCGCGTCGTTCTTGACCCAGAGTTCGCGGATGCCGAGTTTTTTCGCGAGACGATCTGCTTTGACGAGCGGCGTGAAACCGACGAGCGGGCCGACGGTCGGCTCGCCCGCGATTGGCAAAAGCTCGCGATACCGCCACATCGTTTTCGGCCGCGATTCAATCACCGCTTTCGTCAGCGATTTTTTGATGCGGTCGTAATCATAAGCGACTTCGAGCGGGCCGAAGTCGAACTCGCAGACGTGCGTGGCTTCGAGCGGATATTCGCGTGCACATTCGCGGCACTTAAGCGCCTTCATGTAATTATGTTTGTCGGTCATAAATTTTTCTAATTGCCACAGAGACACAGAGCGCGCAGAGATCGGAAAAAATATTTTCTCTGTGTTCTCTGTGACTCTGTGGCTTTTAATTTTGTCTTTAAAAAACAAAAAAGCCCCGACTCAAGACGAGAAGGGGCGACAAAACGGTTGTGCACTTCTCATTTTTCCCAAGCTAATGATGCTTGAGCTGGAATTGGCACCTGACATTGAAACCAAAGTTCAATCGGTTGCCGTGGGGTCGTCGGGCCAGTCCCTCGTCCACTCGTCATGAGTCCGTCAAATCAACGGATACGGATAGATTGATACAAATACTGAAATGTGTCAAAACTTTTTTGAGTACATAAATCCAGTACATGATCCCAAATGAAAAGCAGAAAAATAATTTAGTCAATCGGACGGCATAATTATTGCATCATGGGAGGCGTGAAAAATGACACCCTAGTTAAACACGAAATTGCTCCGATTGAGGAACTAAACGTCCCAATTTTGGACAGTAATCGCGACATTGCCGACCGCCAAACGCCGAAGCAGGCTGACCCTGCCGCGGATCGTGATTTGTTGCGGACGGTGATTGATAACCTGCCGGACTCCATCTATGTGAAGGACATGGCTGCGCGCAAGACTCTGGCCAACAAGGCTAATGTCAAAAATTCAGGATACAAGAGCGAGGCCGAGTTGCTGGGCAAGACCGATTTTGATTTCTTTCCCGAGGCGATTGCTAAAAAAACTTTTGAGGACGATCAGTTGGTGCTTCAAAAGGGCCAGCCAGTCATCAACCGTGAAGAAAAAATTGTCAATTCCACCGGCGAAGTTTTTTGGCTGCTCACGACCAAGGTTCCCTGGCGCGACGCTGCGGGCAAAATCATCGGGCTTGTCGGCATCGGTCGCAACATCACGGCCATGAAGGAAGCCGAAGGCAAACTTGAACAAGTGCGCAAGCAGCTTATGGAAGCATCACGTCAGGCTGGAATGGCCGAGATTGCCACGAGCGTGCTTCACAATGTCGGTAATGTTCTCAACAGCGTCAACGTCGCGTCCTCTTGCGTGGCCGAAAACCTGAAAAAATCCAAGGGGGCGAGCCTGTCCAAAGTCGCCGCCATGTTGCGCGAACACGAGGCGGATCTGGGAAGCTTCTTCACCAACGATCCGAAGGGCAAGCAGTTGCCGGGCTATTTGTCGCAACTGGCCGAGCATTTGGCCAGCGAACAAGCTGCCGCTTTGGATGAGCTCGCTTTCTTGCAAAAAAACATTGAGCACATCAAGGAGATTGTCGCGATGCAGCAAAACTACGCCACTTCTTCCGGCGTTGCCGAACTGGTTGAAGTCGTGGATCTGGTCGAAGACGCGTTCCGCATGAACATCGGAGCGATGGAACGTCATCGCATCAGCGTCGTGCGTGAATACTCCGAGGTGCCGCAGATTTCCATCCAAAAACACAAGGTGCTGCAAATCCTGGTGAACTTGATCCGCAACGCGAAATACGCCTGCGACGATTCTGGAAAACAGGAAAAACAGATAACTTTGCGCATATCGAATGGAAACGGAAGCATCAAAATTGCAGTCGTTGACAACGGCATCGGCATTCCTACGGAGAATATGACGCGGATTTTCAATCATGGTTTTACGACCAGAAAAGAAGGCCATGGTTTCGGTCTTCACAGCGGCGCACTGGCCGCCAAGGAGATTGGCGGAAATCTCATCGCCTTCAGCGAAGGGCCGGGACATGGAGCCTCGTTCACGCTTGAATTGCCGATCCAGCAAAAGAAAAAATAATGAATCTCGATCCGCAAAAAAACCGACGGATCCTCCTGATTGACGACAACGAGGCCATCCACGAAGACTTTCGCAAAGTCTTGAGAAAGCCGGAAGCGTCCGCGACCGGCCTCGCGGCAGCCGAGGCCGCGTTGTTTGACGAAACGACGCCGCAGGTTGGCCTGCCCGAATTCCAGATTGATTCCGCTTATCAGGGAAAAGAGGGGCTTGATATGATCGAAAAAAGCCTTTCGGAAGGTCATCCTTACGCGATGGCTTTTGTGGATGTGCGGATGCCGCCGGGCTGGGACGGCGTGGAAACCACGGCGAAAATCTGGGAGAAATATCCCGACCTGCAAGTCGTCATCTGCACGGCCTATTCGGATTATTCGTGGGAAGAGATGTTGAAAAAACTCGGCTATTCCGACCGGCTGATCATCCTCAAAAAACCGTTCGACAACATCGAAGTCCTGCAGTTGGCGATTTCGATGACCGAAAAATGGCGGCTTTATCAACAGGCAAAACTGCGTTTGGAGGATTTGGAAAAAATGGTCCGCGAAAGAACGATTGAACTCGAAAACACAAACGGGGAACTGGTCGCGGCCAATGTCTTGTTGAAGGTGGCGACGGACAAAACCCAGAAAATGGCCGAAGCCGCGCTCGTGGCGAGCAAGGCCAAGAGCGAGTTTCTCGCGAACATGAGCCACGAAATCCGCACGCCCATGAACGGCGTCATCGGCATGATTGATTTGCTGCTCGAGACGGATCTGACGGCCGAACAAAGCGAATTCGCCAGCACAATCAAAATCAGCGCCGATTCCCTGCTGTCCATCATCAACGACATCCTCGACTTTTCAAAGATCGAAGCCGGCAAAATGACCTTTGAAAAGGTGGATTTTGATCTGCGTGAAACCGTGAAAAATTCCGTAAGACTGCTCGCACCCCGCGCGGAGGACAAGGGGCTCAAGCTGAACTACAAGATTCATGACGACGTCAAAACCCAGATCATCGGCGATCCTTCACGGCTGCGGCAGGTTCTCCTGAACCTGTTGAGCAACGCCGTGAAATTCACGGAGACCGGCGAGGTTTTTCTTGAAGTGTCGCGGCTTGGGGAAACTGACGGTGAAATCAACCTGCAATTTTTTGTTCGCGACACGGGTATCGGGATTTCGGAGAGCGCGCGGCAGAAATTGTTTCAATCTTTCACGCAGGCGGACACGTCCACCACGCGGCGTTTTGGCGGCACAGGATTGGGACTGGCCATTTGCCGCAGAATTGTCGAGCTGCTCGGCGGCTCGATCAACGTCACCAGCGTTTTGGGGGAAGGCTCGGCATTCACATTCAATCTTCAATTCGCAAAACAAAAGCCGGTCGTCCCGAAGGTCAACGGCTCGGCTTCCGCGCCGCACCGCAACGGCGTTCACGCGCCGGCATTTTCCGCAAGTGCGAACGGTGGCCGCGTCCTTTTGGCCGAAGACAATAAAATCAACCAGCTCGTCGGGCTGAAACAGCTCAACAAGCTTGGTTATCAGGTGGATATTGTGGGCAATGGGCGCGAAGCCGTCGAAGCCTGGCAACGGGAGAAATACAGCATCATCCTCATGGATTGCCAGATGCCGGAGATGGACGGCTACGAGGCGTCGCGAAAAATCCGTGAATTGGAAACAGGTTTGCATTCGACGCCCGTGCGAATCATCGCGATGACCGCCCACGCGATGCAAGGCGCGCGCGCAATTTGTCTGGCTGCCGGCATGGACGATTACCTTTCCAAACCCGTGGATCAGGTCGAACTCAAAAGCGCGCTTGAAAAAGCAGCGACGAAGGATGGCGTGGAAACACTCTGCCCGGCCTGATTTGAGTTTTATTTAATCTGCTGCGCCTTTTCTTCTTAAATTCATTTGACGAACTCCGCGCACAGGCGTATAAGAATATAGGCGTTTTACAGTTTGAAATAGCGGTCAGTGGCACAACGCAAATCTCGGTTCCTCACCATTAGTTGTGCCGCAAGGGCAGTTGTGTGCCTTATATTGTGGTTTTTGCTTTACTTAAAACAGCAATTATGGTTGCCTAATCGCGAGTAATCGCAGTCAAAATCATGTATCTCAAAAATTTGACGGTTTTCGGCTTCAAATCCTTCGCGGACAAAACCGCGCTGAATTTTCAACCCGGCGTCACGGCCATCGTCGGCCCGAACGGCTGCGGCAAATCCAACGTCTCCGACGCCATCCGCTGGGTGCTAGGCGAGCAATCGGCCAAGGCGTTGCGCGGCGGCGAAATGGCCGACGTGATCTTCAACGGCACGGACGGTCGCAAACCGATGGGCATGGGCGAAGTCTCGCTCACGCTCGGCGGCGTGGACGGCGAAAATCTTCGTGCGGCGGGTGTCGAGGTAGCCTACGACGAAGTCACGCTCACGCGCCGGATTTTTCGCGACGGCGGCAGCGAATATTTTCTGAACAAAACTCCGTGCCGGCTCAAGGACATCCAGCAGCTCTTCATGGGCACGGGCGTCGGGCGGACGAGCTACAGCATTCTCGCGCAAGGGCACATCACGCAAATTCTTTCGAGCAAACCGGAAGATCGCCGGATGATTTTTGAAGAAGCCGCCGGCATCACGAAATTCAAATCGCAAAAAAAGGAATCACTCCGTAAACTCGAATACACCGAACAAAATCTTTTGCGCGTCGCCGACACGATCAAGGAAGTGAAGCGGCAGATCGGCTCGCTGCAACGTCAGGCCGGCAAGGCGAAACGCTACAAACAGATTTCGCTGGAGCTGCAACATCTCGAAACGCAACTCGCGCGGCATCAGTTCGACGTGTTGCTCGCGGAAATTTCCGAAAAAAATTCCGCCGTGGAAAATTTGCGGAACGAGATCGAGCAAGGCTCGAACGACGTTCTGCGTTTTGAAAACGAGATTTCGCAATTGCGCGAACGGCTTTCGGACTTGGAACACGAAGTCGCCGCGCAACAGCAGCGCGGTTTGGAATTGAAAGGCGAGATTGACCGGCACGAAAGCCGGATTCAGTTCAACGAAGAACGGCTCAACGAAATCGCGTCGCAAAATTCCAAAGCGCTCGCGGAAATTTCGCAGTCCGAAGAACGTCTTCGGGCCGCCGAGGAAGAACTGGCGAACGTGAAGCAACATTTGTCCCAGTCCGAAGCCGCGCTCGCGCAGCATCGGCTCACGCTCGAAGCGAAACAGTCGGCCTTGAAAAAGGTCGAGGAAGATTTGCAGGAACGGCAGGAATCGTTGCGCGACGCTCAATCTGCCGCGTTTTCCGCCGCGCAGGATTTGACGCGCATCCGCAACGAGATCACCGCGCTCGATTTGCAGAAGCAGGGCAACACGATCCGGCTCGAAAAACTTTCCGCCGAAAAAGTGCAGCTTGAAGAGGAACGCACGCGGCTCGAATCGCGCCTGCACGAATTTACCGCGAGCGTCGAAGTTGAAAAACTGAATGTCGCGACGACGCGAGGCTCGGTCGAGCAGCGGCAAAATCGCTTGCGCGAACTTCTGGTTGAGTTGCAGCAATCGTCTACCGAGCAGGATCAATTTTTGCAGGCGCAGGCCGAGAAGCGTTCGCGTTTGAGCGTGCTCGAACAACTTGAAGGTTCGCGCGAAGGATTCAGCATTGGCACGCAGGCGGCGTTGCGCCAGTCGCGTTCCGTCATCGGCTCGCTCGCGGATCGCATCCGCGTTCCCGACGAATTTGTCGTCGCCGTCGAAAACGCGCTCGGCCATCACCTGCAACTCGTTCTGACCGAGCAACCGGAATCAGCGCAGGAAATTCTCGCCGACTTGAGCGCGAACAAATCTGGCCGCGCGAGCGTCGCAGCCCTTTCCATCGGGATTCCCGACGACAAGCAACTCGTGTTCGGCGGAGAACTGTCGTCTGACGAAAATAAAACCGCCGCGCAAAATGGTTTGAAACAAGGCCAGATTGTCCGTGCGCTGGACGTTGTCCAGACCGATCCTTCGGTGGATAAACTTTTGCGGGCGTTGCTGGGCCGCACGTTCATCGCGTCGGATTTGCCGACGGCGACGGCGCAAATCCAGAACGGCCACGCGGGCTGCGATTTCGTCACGTTGACCGGCGATCTGTTGAGCCGTCACGGAATTTACACCGGCGGTTATCTGAACGGTCACGGAAATTCCAAAGCGCCCGGCTCGATTCTTGGCCGCAAAAACCAGATCGCCGAACTGCAAAACGAACTGGCGGAAATCCAGAACCGCGTCGCCGAGGCGAGCCGCAAACGCGGCACGCTGTTGAGCGAGCAGACGGAATTGCAGGCGAGTTTGCAGGAAGCGCAGACGGAATTACGCGAGCAGGAAGTCGCCATCGCCACGCGTGAGGGCGAGTTTAACGCGCTGCAAAATTCAAATCGTTTGTTGCACCAGAAAATTGACACGGTCGTTTTTGAAGTCCAAAACCTTGCGGCGCAGGAGCAGGAAGGTTTGCAAAAACGCAACACACTGGCGGCGCAGTTGGATAAATTTGAAACATCCGAGCGCGGCGCGCAGGAGCAGGTCGCATCGCTGACGGCTGAGCTGGAAAATTTGCGGCAGCAGCGTGACGCCGCGAACACCACGCTGACCGAAAGCAAAATCGCGCTCGCATCCGACGAGCAGCTTGCTGCGTCGTTCCGCCAGCAGCAGCAATCGTTGGCGCAGCGGATTCAGGAATTGAAGCAGGTCATCGAACAACGCAGAAGCGAATGCTCGTCGTTCGTCTCGCGCAAGGAGCAGGCGGAATCAGAAATCTTGGAATCGCGCTCGCAGATTGAAAGATTGCAGCACGACCGCGAGCAGGTGAATTCGCAGATGGCCGAACTGGTCGGTCAAAAGAATTCGCAGGAGACGGAAATCTCGTCGCGCGAGGAAAATTTGCGCGGCCAGCGCAGCAGATTGACTGAATTACAAAACCAGCGCGGCGCGATTGACATTGAGCTGGCGCAGAAAAACATGTCGGTTCAAAACCTGCGCGAAAAAATCCAGCAGAAATACCACGTTAATCTGGACGACATCCGCAGCGAGTGCATCACCATCACCTACGCCGACGAAGGCCCGGCAAAAGTGGAGACGCTCACGCCAGAGGAAATGGCGTCAAGCGGCGCGGCGACGGATTGGAACGCGGTGGCGCAGCAGATTGAGGCGCTGCAAAAGCGGCTCGACGAAATCGGCCCGGTGAATCTCGTGGCAATCGAGGAATACGAGGAAACCGAGCAGCGGCATCAATTTTTGACGACGCAACACGACGATTTGGTTTCGGCCAAAACGCAATTGCTCGAAGTCATCAACCGCATCAACGTGCAGACGCGCGAAATGTTCGTGACGACGTTTGAGAAAATCCGGGAAAATTTCCGCGCGATGTTCACGGACGTTTTCGGCGGCGGCAAGGCGGACTTGATTTTGTCGGACGAAAACGACGTTTTGGAAAGCGGCATTGACATCGTCGCACGTCCGCCCGGAAAACAATTGCAGGGCATTTCGCTGCTGTCCGGTGGCGAGCAGACGATGGTCGCGGTGTCGCTTTTATTTTCAATTTATCAAGTCAAGCCGAGTCCGTTCTGCGTGCTGGACGAGTTGGACGCGCCGCTGGACGAATCGAACATCAACCGCTTCGTGCGCGTGCTGCAACGTTTCATCACGCAATCACAGTTCATCATCATCACGCACAACAAACGCACCATCGGCATGGCCGATGTGCTTTACGGCGTGACGATGGAGGAACACGGCGTGAGCAAGATCGTCAGCGTGAAATTTCACAAGACCGACGAAGCGGCAACGCAAACCGCAACCGCGCCATTGGTGAAATCGGATGAAACGGCTTCCGAGGCTGTAACAGCGATTTGATTTTTCGCCGCTCAATTTTTCTTAACGGCGCGCAACAATTCTGAAATCAGCCCATCCGTCGTGTGTTCCTTCGCTTCGAGCGAGGGAACAAGCTTCAATGCGCGAATCGCCTTGCTCGTTTCCGGGCCGATGGATGCGAGTTTCATTTGTGGAAATTTTTTCAGCAGCTTCGGCAGATCAACCCGCGCGTGGAAAAATTCCACGGTCGAGGCGCTGGTGAACGTCGCCCAATCCGCGCCCGTTTCGAGCAGGCGGGCGCACGCTCCGTCGCGGTCTTCCGTTTCGGGAACGGTTTTGTAGACGGCGACGTCATCCACGATCGCGCCAGATTCTTCGAGCGACTCCGGTAATTCACGGTTCGCCACTTCAGCCCGCAGCAGGCACATCTTCAGATTCTCGACGGTTTCAAATTTGGCAAACGCCTCGGCCAGTTTTTTTGCGTTGGCCGCTTCCGGCATCAAATCCACCTGCAGATGCAGCTCGCGCAATTTCGCCGCCGTCGCCGGGCCGATGGCCGCGATGCGCGCGCCGCCGATGTCCCGCATGTCGTGGAAGCGCTTGAAGAACAGGTCGAAGAACGCCGTCACGCCGTTTGCGCTGGTGAAGACGAGCCAGTCGTAGGAATTCAGCCCCAACAACGCGTCCACGACGGCATCGCGGTTCGTGGGCAGTTCGATCTTGATCGTCGGCACTTCCAAAACGTCCGCGCCTAGCTCCAAAAGCCGTTGTGCAAAACTGCCGGCCTGTCCCGTGCGCCGCGTGACAACGATTCGCTTTCCGAACAGTGGCAGCTTTTCAAACCAGTTCAATTTTCCGCGCAACTTCACCACGTCGCCGATGATGGCCAGCGCGGGCGGAACGATTTTTTCCGCAGTCGCGAGTTTCGCAATCGTCGCAAGCGTGCCGGAAACGGACTTTTGTTTTCCGAGCGTGCCCCATTGGACGACGGCGACCGGCGTTTCCGGCGACATTCCGCTTGCGATGAGCGATTTTGTCCAGTCGCCGAGATTTTCCGTGCCCATCAAAACGACTTTTGTTCCGGGAATCTTTGCGATCTGGTCGTGGCGCAGATTTATTTTTTCGTCCGCCGGATTTTCATGGCCGGTGAAAACGGTGAAGCTGGAGCAATGGTCGCGGTGCGTGAGCGGGATGCCCGCGTAATTTGGCGCGGCGACAATGGAAGAAACGCCCGGCACCACTTCAAAATGGATTTTCGCCGTCGCGAGCGACTCGGCCTCCTCGCCGCCGCGACCGAAGATATACGGATCGCCGCCCTTGAGCCGCACGACGATTTTGCCTTCGCGCGCTTTTTCAATCATCAGCGAATTGATCTGCTCCTGCGAAAATTCCGCGCGCCTGCCGCGCGAAATGATCTCCGCCTCTGGTTTCGCCAGCCGCAGCAAAGCCGGATTCACGAGCATGTCATAAATGACGACCTCCGCGCGACGGAGCAGTTCCGCGCCGCGCAACGTGAGCAAGCCCGCGTCGCCCGGCCCGGCGCCGACGAGATAAACCGCGCCTTTTGATTTCATCCGGCGAAATTCTAACGGACAAAATGTGCGGGCGCAAAGCGTTTGAACATTTTCTCCCATGGACTTTGCGCTTTGAACTCGCGCCGTTGCCGAATATAAATTGCGCGTGTCACAAACGGTTCAACCCGCCATCAACGCCGCCACGCGCCTGTGCGCGGTGCTCGGCTCGCCCGTCGCGCATTCCGCGTCGCCCGCGATGCACAACGCCGCCTTTGCCGCGCTCGGCCTGGACTGGCGCTATCTTGCGTTCGAGGTGAATCCAAAAAATCTTCGAGCCGCGATTGAAGGTGCGAAGGCCATGAATTTTGCCGGGCTGAATCTGACCGTGCCGCACAAGCTTCTTGCGGTTGAAATGGTGGACATGCTTGATGAATCCGCAAAAACGTGGGGCGCAGTGAATACGATCCGCTTTGATAAGAAAGGCGCAATCGGTTTCAACACGGATGCGGATGCGCTCACCCAATCGTTGCGCGAGGATTTGAAACTGGAATTGCGCGGTGCAAAAGTGTTGCTGCTCGGCGCGGGCGGGGCGGCGCGGACGGCGGCGTTGAAGCTTGCGTCGGAAAAAGTCGCGGAACTGTTTGTCGTCAACCGCACGCAAAGCAAGGCGGAAAAAATCGCCGGTGAAACCAAAAAACAATTTCCCTCCGTCATAGTTTCAACCGGTTTTCCAAAGGCAAAAGTGGATTTGATCTTGAACGCGACTTCGCTCGGCTTAAAGACGGATGATTCCTCGCCGCTCGATGAGAAACAATTTTCGTTAAAAGAAGCGCGTGCGGTTTATGACATGATTTACCGCCCGGCGGAGACGAAGCTGCTTGTCGCCGCGAAAAAATCCGGCTGCAAAACGGCGAACGGCCTCGGCATGTTACTGCATCAGGGCGCGAAGGCGTTCGAGATCTGGACGGGCAAACCCGCGCCGCTCGACGTGATGCGCCGCGCGCTGGAACAAAATGTTTATGGGCATTGACGCGATTTTCAACGCACACAACTGGTCGGTCGTGCCGTTTCATTTCTGGTCGCTATGCTTCTTCGTGCTGGGCTGCATCGTCGGCAGTTTCCTGAACGTGTGCATCTACCGGATGCCGCTCGATTTGAGCATCGTTTCGCCGCCGTCGCACTGTCCGCACTGCAAATACTCGATTCCGTTTTATCTGAACATCCCGCTCGTGACATGGCTTTGGCTCGGCGGCAAATGCAAAAATTGCGGCGCGCCGATTTCGCCGCGTTACTTCATCGTGGAATTTTTGACAGGTGTGGCGTTTTTGAGCTGCTGGCTGGCGTTCGGAAATCAGTCGGCGTGGCTGGCGATGGTTTATGCGATTTTTATCGCCGGACTGGTCTGCGCGACGTTCATTGATTTCGAACATTTCATCATCCCCGACGAAATCACCATTGGCGGCATGGTCGCCGGCTTCGCCATTTCATTTTTTCTGCCGGTGCTGCACGGCGCAAAAACTTTGCCTGACGGGATGATCCAGAGTTTGCTGGGCATCGTGGCCGGCGCAGGAATCATTTACGCGATTTTGAGGCTGGGCAAGCTGCTCTTTGGCCGGCAGCGGTTGAAATTGCCGCCGGGCACGAAAATTATCTTTTCCGAAACGTGCGTGCATCTGCCGGACAGGGAAATCCTTTACGAAGAATTATTTTACAGGAAGTCAGACGCGATTGTGTTGCAGGCGCAGACGGTGGAACTGATTGATCGCGGTTACGAGAACATGACCGTCCGGCTTTCGCCTGCCGCGCTGAAGATCGGCGAGGAAGAAATCAATCCCGGCGATGTGCCGTATCTGGAGGCGGTGAGCGCGGAAATCGTTTTGCCGCGCGAGGCGATGGGCTTGGGCGACGTGAAATTCATGGGCGCGATCGGCGCGTTCATCGGCTGGCAGGGCGCGGTTTTTTCGTTGATGGTGAGTTCGATGATCGGCGCGGCGGTCGGAATCATTTTGATTTTGATGCGGAAGCGTGAATGGTCGTCGCGAATGCCTTACGGCCCTTATATCGCGCTGGCGGCGGTGATCTGGATTTTCTGCGGGAATAAAATTTTTCAGATGTTATTGCGCTGAAACATGCGCCGGTTGACGCCTGTTTTTCCGATGCTTGCAACGCGGCGGATGAATGATAACAATGCGGCCTTGGAAAATGTTACCGACCTCGTTTGAACAAATCATCCCGGAACTGCGGGACGCCATAGGCCCGGTGATCCTGATTTCCGGCGTCGGCCTGCTGCTGCTCACGATGACCAACCGGCTGGGACGGGCCATTGACCGCGCGCGGCAACTGAAGCACGAACTATCCATCCGCACCGGCCGCGAGCGCGAACAAACCCTCGCGCAGGTGACGATTCTCTACCGCAGGGCAAAAATCATCCGCTTGAGCATCACGCTGGCGGCCACGAGCGCGGCACTGGCGTCGGTGCTGATCGTGACGCTGTTTGTGACCGCGCTGCTTCAGACGCAGCAGGGATTTTTGATAGGACTGCTTTTCGTGGCCTGCATGGCTTCGCTGTTCGCGTCGCTCATCGCGTTCATCTGCGACATCAATCTTTCACTGCATGCGCTTAGGCTGGAATTGGAAGGCGTCACACCAGACTTGAAATAGCTCCATCGCATGAAATGCAGTCAAAGACCGGAATTGCCCGCGTTCAATTTCGTTTGAGCGACGTGAAATTTGCTTGCCCCAAAATCCGACTTTTAGGATAAGCTGACAGAGTGAACAAGGCGCAAACTTTGAAGATGGCCTGTTTGCTGTGTGCGGTGCTGTTGCAAGTGCTCACCAGCGGAGCGCAACCCGTGACCAATGTGGCTGCAGGAGCCTACCACAGCCTGTTTCTCAAGGGCGACGGCAGTCTGTGGGCTATGGGCTATAATTATTTTGGCGAGTTGGGCAACGGCACTTACAACAATACCAACCGACCCGAACAGATTGTGCCCAGCAATGTCACGGCGATAGCTGCAGGAGCCTATCACAGCTTGATTCTCAAGAGTGACGGCAGCTTGTGGGCCATGGGCTTTAACGAAGATGGCGAGTTGGGTGACGGCACTTACAATAACACCAACCGCCCCGAGATGATTATGGCCAGCAATGTCACGGCGATTGCCGCAGGAGCCTACCACAGCCTGTTTCTCAAGAGCGACGGCAGCCTGTGGGCCATGGGCCTGAACAATTCCGGCCAGTTGGGTGATGGCACTTATAATAGCACCAACCGCCCTGAAATGATTGAGGCCAGCAACGTCACGGCGATTGCCGCAGGAGGAAACGCAGGGCTCGAAGCAAGTCACAGTTTGTTTATCAAGAGCGACGGGAGTCTGTGGGCTATGGGCTTTAACGAACTTGGCCAGTTGGGTGACGGCACTTACAGTCCCAACGCGCCACATTCTGGAATCAACCAACCTGAGCAGATTGAGGCCAGCAACGTCACGGCGATTGCCGCAGGAGCCGACCACAGCCTGTTTATCAAGAGCGACGGCAGTTTATGGGCTATGGGCTATAATTATTTTGGCCAGTTGGGTGACGGCACTTATAATAACACCAACCGCCCTGAGATGATTGTGCCCAGCAATGTCACGGCGATTGCCGCAGGAGAATACCAAAGCCTGTTTCTCAAGAGTAACGGCAGCCTGTGGGCTATGGGTGAAAATTATTCCGGCCAGTTGGGTGACGGCACTTACAATGAGACCAATCAACCCGAGCAGATTGTGACGGGCAATGTCACGGCAATTGCCACCGGAGGAGACGACGGCAATGGCACAGGTCAAAGCCTGTTTATCAAGAGCGACGGCAGTTTATGGGCCATGGGCTACAATTATTTTGGCCAGTTGGGTGACGGCACTTACGGTTCTGCCTTTCCCTATTCAACCAACCGGCCCGAGCAAATCGTGGCGGCTT
>Ga0181516_10002195_pt1 | contig 14127 bp, 14 predicted proteins | sample PEATcosm2014_Bin_25_FD_121104 | JGI IMG/M metagenome (GOLD analysis project Ga0181516, IMG submission 121104) | Peatland microbial communities from MTU Mesocosm Facility, Houghton, MI, USA - PEATcosm2014_Bin01_10_metaG | ecosystem: Environmental > Terrestrial > Soil > Wetlands > Peat | place... | reverse complement strand
GCCGCCATTATAATCGGCGTTGTCACAAGGCACACACTGGAGATCACACTTGGCTACCAGGGCTTGGAAACCACGCCGCCGCTGTGCATGGGCGAGGAGCGATCCGCTCATGCAGGCCTATCACGACCAGGAGTGGGGAGTGCCGGAGCGCGACAGCCGAGCCTTGTGGGAAAAGCTCATGCTCGATGGATTCCAGGCCGGCCTCTCCTGGAGCATCATCCTGCGCAAGCGCGAGGCGTTCCGAAAGGCATTCAGTAACTTCGATCCCGTGCGCGTGGCGCGCTTCACCGAGCGGGATGTGTTGCGGCTGCTGGCGAACCCGGGAATTGTTCGCTCGCGCGCCAAGATCGAGGCGACGATCAAGGGCGCGCGTTCCTATCTGGCCATGCAGGCGGCCGGGGAAGACTTCGCGACGTTCGTCTGGGCCTTCATAGGCGGAAAGCCCATCCGCCACACCGGCTCCATACCCACCCAGACGCCGCTCTCGGTGGCGCTATCGAAAGCGCTCAAGCAACGCGGATTCAAGTTCGTCGGCCCGGTCATCGTCTATGCGTGGATGCAGGCCACCGGCCTCGTCGACGATCATTCCAACGAGTGCTTTCGCCACAAGTCCGCGCGCAGCAGCGGCGCTCGCCGCAAGCTTTAGAGCGGACCGAACACCGCGACTCCGTTGGGCATGCCGACAAACACCTTGCCGTTGGCGACCACGGGCGTGATGTATTTTTCGCCATTGCCGAAGGCGTCGCGGCTATTGGCTGCCTGAGTGCTGTTGTAGTACTCCTGCTGCAGATTGGCCGGGTTATAGGCATGCAGGACTGCGGCACCGCCGGTGCTGCTGTTGAGGGTCCATACGATCGCGTTGGTGGTGCCGTTCGCGGAAATTGACGGCGAGCTGCCCGGATAGCTGAAGATTGCCGTGGATTGCGAGGTCGGGGACGCCGGCAGCAGCGCCGCAGTGAGCGTGAATGCCTTGAGCGAGCCACCGACATCGGCGGTGTAGACGCTGCCGTTGAAATACGCGAATGCCGAGTACAGCCCCCCGGGCAGCAGGCTGGTGAGGCGCTGATAGGCGGTGCTGGCGCTGGCGTTGAACTTGCCCAGCGAATCGCGATCGAGCAGCAGCACGTTGCCGTCCTTGCCCGCGCCAATGAACAGGTGATGAACGGTGCCGCTCGCATCCGTTTGATCCGGCAGCAGCAACGGTGAGCCCGAGCCCAGATCCACATCGCCGTTGGACTCGGAGACGGTGTTACTGGCCGTCCAGTAGTCCGCTACGGTCAGACTGGTCGCGGTGGAGGCCAGCTTCATGACCGTATTGCCGTAGTCGGCCTGACTGGGGAAACCGGCGCCCGTAAGCGTGGTGTCGAAAGTGCCATTGCCGGCCATCGCATATACCGCGCCGGCGCTGTCGGCGGCGAGCCCACCGACGTTCCAGATGCCGCCCTGGGTGCCGTTTGGCGTGTAGTTGAGAACCGCCGTCTGCGCCAGCGTCGCTTCGCTGTAGGCGATGATCCAGCCGTTGTACGGCGCGTCGTCACAATGCGACGCCCACGAGGTGTAAATCTGGCCGTTGGCCGCGAGCAAAGCGCCGCGTTCCTTGTAATCGCCGGGGCCGAAGGTCACAGTCCCGCCCGAGCCATTCGGGCTGGTGCCCGCGGCGGTGGCCGCGATTTCCGCCGCGGCGATCCGGTCGGTTAGCGTCGTCAGATCGAGCGCGTGCAGGCGCTGGTGATACCCACCGCTGCCATCCTTGGACATGGCTTCCACGAAGAGGGTGCCGTTGGTACCGATCGAGCGATCGATCACCGGAGTGGAGGTAATGCCAATGGCCGGTTGCACCTGGTTGCAGCTGCGCGTATCGCTCGGTGTCTCGCCGCTTGCGAGCAGCGAAACATGCAGCAGCGCAGTGCCAGTGTCGGCATCGTAGGCGTACACCGAGTCGTTTTCGGTGGCCACATAGACGACGTTGTGTACCGCGCCGCCGATCGTGACAGCCGTCGCGATCAACGGCGCAGCATCGACCGCACTATCAGCCGGCAGTACGCGCAGCAGTCCGAATGTGGCGCTGGTGACGTTTGCGGGCGTAAGCACGGTCTCGGCGAGGTTTCCGCCCGTGCGCATGACGTCGTAATGATAGGTGAGTACATCGGTGCCGGCGGACGCACCGCTGCTGCTCGAACTGCTGCTGGTGCTGCTGCCGCTGCTGCTGCTACTACTGCTGCTGCTGCTGCTACTGCTGCTCGGCGGATCCGCGTTCGAAGGGTCGCTGCCGCCGCCACAGGCGGTCAGCGCCAATACGGCGATGCTGGTAATGAAGCAATAAAAAGGGGCGCGGCGTCGGGCAGCGGTCATGATGTCTCCGGTTGAGGGCCGAGCTAAGTACCAGATCGGTGACCCGATTACCAATGTCGGCGTTTGGAGGCAGGCTGCCAACCGGCGCAAATCGCTGTCACCGGTAGGCCGTCGCTTACGTGAGGGTGCCGCACGCCGATGGATTGGCTTAGAATTTGGGTCGCGCGTCACATACAAGAACGTCAATGAACGATCAATTTGCGGCTATCGATCAGGCGAAGGGCACGCTGCTGGATCTGGCAGTGCGCTTTGGGCCCAAGCTACTGGTTGCGACGCTGATACTGATCGCGGGTTTCGTGGTCAGCCGCTGGGTCGCGCGCTGGTTTGCGCGCGCCCTGAGCCGGATCGATCTGGAACCGCCCGTGCGAATGTTGCTCATGCGCATCGTGCGCCTGTTGGTCGTGATGCTGTTCGTGATCATGGCGCTGCAGAATATGGGCGTCGAACTGCTGCCGTTGCTGGCCGGACTCAGTGTCGCGGGCGCCGCGGTGGCATTGGCCACCCAGGGCGTACTGAGTAATGTCGCCGCCGGGCTTACCATAATCTTCACCAAGCCGTTTCGCGTCGGCCAGTACGTGCAGATCGTCGGAGTCGAAGGTCAGGTGGAAACCATCACGCTGTTCAGCACCACGCTGAGCCACACCGACCGTTCCATGATCGTGATTCCGAATCGCAAGGTGGTGGGCGAGATCCTGCACAACTACGGCCGCATCCGGCAGCTGGATGTCGCCGTGGGTGTCGCCTACGACACCGATTTGAATTCAGCGCTTGCGGCCATTCAGGAAATCCTGCGCAGCAATCCTCGCGTGCTGAAGGATCCGGCGCCCTTCATCCAGACCACGCAGCTTGGAAACTCAGCAGTCGTGGTGGCCGTGAAGCCCTGGGTGAGCGTGGCGGATTTTGGCGACGCCACCGGTGAAATCAACAAGGCCATCGTCGAGACATTCCGGGGCCGCGGGATCGTCATTCCCTACCCGCAGCACGAAGTGCGTCTGCTGGCCCAAAACGGCTAGGGCAGCCGGCCTGCACGCCAGAACAGCCCGACCGCCAGGGCGAGGCCGAGCAGTACGATGCAGATCTGCAGCACCTTTTCATTCACGCGCCTGAACGCGTAGGCGCCCACTTGTCCGCCGACGATCGCGCCGGCACCGAGCGCCGCGACCTGCTTCCAGGCGACATCGCGCGAAAATGCAAAAATAACTACGGCCGCCGCATTCATGACCGCGGCCAGCAGATTCTTGGTGGCCCACGCGCCGCGCACCGACCAGCCGGACATCGTCAGCGTCGCGAGCATCAGGATGCTGATGCCGCCGCCAAAGTAGCCGCCGTACAGTGCGATTGCCGACTGAACGATGATCGCCGATGAGCGGTTCAATCGGTGCCGCGCTGAGGCGGGATCGCGCATGAAGCTGCCCCAGGCAAACACAGCGGTCGCAAACAGCACCAGCCATGGCACCATCGCCGTAAAAAAATCCGAGGGGGTTGCCAGCAACAGCAGCGCACCGAACCCACCGCCGGCCAGGCTGATCACGAACAGCGCTCGCACGCTCAGTCCCTGGATTCCAGCCACGTCGCGGCGCGAGCCGTAGCCGGTCATGAGCTGTCCCGGAAATAGCGCGACCGCGGAAGTGATGTTGGCGGCCCGCGGGGACAGTCCGCTCAGCAGCAGCACGGGGAAAGTCACGAACGAGCCGCCGCCCGCCAATGAGTTCTGCACGCCGGCGATGAAACCGACCGTGGCCAGCACGGCCAGCGTCACGTGCATCGGCAGGCGGTCAGGTCGGAGCTAGCAGCGGTCTTTGGAAAATGCACACGCTTGCTGTTGCTGGCGTCGCTGCTGTCGCTGTGCGGCGGCCGCATCATCCTGGGCGCTGGGGTAGGGAGGCGGTTGCGCGTTCATCTGCGCCTGATTGACCTGGTCGATACCCTTCAAGCGCGCCGCCGCTTCGGCACGGGCTTCCTGTTCGACCGCCTTGAGGCGCGCGCTCTTCTCGGCCTGATAGAGCTCATCGACCGCCTTGAGGCGCGCGGCTTCCTCGGATTTTGCCTGATCGGCGATCGCCTGTAGTCGTGCGGCATCCGCCGGGTCCGCGGGCGCCTGCGCGGCGGCGCCCGCCGGTGCGGCCGGCAGGGGTGCCGGCACGGGTGCCGGCGCCATTGATGCAGTCGATGTGGGAGAGGTGGCCGCTGCCGGCGCGACTTTGTCCGCGTGCGTCGGCTGGGCGCGATCGTAGATCAAGGTGCCGGCTGCGGCCGTGAGCACCACGCAGGCAGGGGCTGCAATCCAGATGCGCCGTCGCAGCTTGGCGGTACGCGCACCGGATTCCTTCAGTGCCCCTATGAAGGCATCGATGGTCGCGGTGCGATCCTTGCGATGCAGGCACAGCGCGGCGGCAAGGATCTCGTTCTGGGCGCGCGAGAGCGCGCGAATCGGCTTCGCCGTCAGGTTGTGCTCGAGCGCGCGCGGCGCGACCTCCCCGCCGTAGGGACGCTGGCCGCTCAGCAGTTCGTAGGTGAGACAGGCGACGCTGTAGACGTCATCGCGCGGATCGGCATCCATCCCCAGGAATTGTTCGATCGAGGCGTAGTTGGGCGAGAGCGCCCCCAGGCTGCGCGGATTGAACTGGGTTTCGCGTCCACTGGCCGAGCGCATGGGCGAGGCAATGCCGAAGTCGAGCAGCTTGGGTTCGCCGTCATCGGTAATGAACACATTGCTCGGTTTGATGTCCGAATGGACGATGCCCTGCGCATGCGCGTAGCTCAATGCGGAGCAGACTTTTTCTATCAACGGCAGCGCCGCCGCCAGCGACATGGGGCCCGGCTCATCGCGCAGCTTCTGTTCAAGCGACTTGCCGCGCAGCAGCTCCATCGTCAGGTAGTAGCGACCGTCCTTGTCGCGACCGAAATAGAACACGCGCACGATGTTGATGTGATTCAGGGTCTGCGCGCGCCTCGCCTCGCGTTGCAGCGCGATCGAGGCCTGTGGATCCTGCACCGAATCGAGAATGAGCTTGAGCGCGACGTAGGGATCAGGGTCGTTGGCCTCCTGCATGAGGCGATCGCGTGCGCGATAGACCGCGCCCATGCCGCCAACGCCGAGCCGCGCCTCGATGTCGTAGCGGTCATCGATGAGCTTGGGCTCTTCGCTCAACGGCAGCGTCGCCGCCGAGTTCGCCGGCGCCGTGGGTGCGACCTCTCCGGTCACGATCGGCCGCATCTTGGTGGCGGCGTCGATCGATGTCACATGCTCATCGCTGGAGGAAGTCATAGCGTTAATCCTGGCGCGTCAATAGCACCTTCTTGACCCAGCCACTGACCGCACCGCCCTGAACCTTGATGTAGCCGTTCTGCTCGGCCCCGATGACCACGAGCTGCTCGCCCCGGCCGAGTGTACCGGTTGGCTTGGCGCTGTCATCGGCAGCCGCCAGCACTTTGATATTGGGAATTTTCGGCACCACGATATCGCCTTCGGCAAACACCGCGCCGGCGGTGATGACCGTGCCGGCTTCCTGCTTGAGCGTGCCGACGTTGCGCTGCAGGCTGGGATCGTCCTTGACGACCTGCACGATCTTGGAATAGTTGTCCAGAAACGCGGCGGCGATGATCTTGCCTTCGTTGGTATTACCATAACCGCCCGCGCCGCCACCGCCGCCGCCGAACAGGGCGCCGCCGAGGCTCAGGTCGGCCTTTTTGGTGCTGCCTTCCGCCGATGCCACCTGCACGCCGCTGCGCGAATCGGCCACCAGCATGCTGGTCTGCGCCTCCTTGAACTTAAGGCCGCCCGCGGCTGCCCCGGCCAGGGCACCACCGACGCCGGGTACCAGCCCCGCCAGTCCCGCACCGATTCCGCCGGCATTCTTTTCGGAGAACACTACGTTGGGTGTCAGTATGAAATCCGCTCCCACCATCTGTCCGCCTCCGATATTGGAGCCGGAGCGCAGTTCGCCGGTGCCCGACAGCGCGCGCTCCTGCTTCATATTCTGCATGGCGACGCCGCGTTCGACCACGATGAAGCAGTTGGACTGCTGGATCATCATGCGGATCAGCGGCACGGGTGACTGCAGGTTGTAGCGCAGCAACGATTGCAGCGCGAAGTCCTGCGGCTCGACCACGGCGATGGCGCCCATGGGTTTGTCGCAATGCTGGATGGACGGGTTACCGGTACTGGTGCTGGTGCCGGCGGCGCCCTGCACGGGACTGCCTCCCTGGCCTGCCTGGTAACCGGTGACGCCCTGCGCCCAGCCAAGCGCGGGCAGCATCCCGAGGATCAAACAGCCGACGCTGGGTGCGAGAAGGTGAAATGACTTCTTGTCATACATTTGGCTGACTCCCAAGCCTTGGGGCACGCCAGCTGCGGCGACGCTCCCGGTTCGCCCTTTATATTCGTCCGACGGATTATAGCGGATGCCCTGTGCCGAGTCGCTCGGGCTACTGATTGGAGCTGACGCCCTCGTTCTTGAGCGCTGCGAGGCCGCTGATATTGACGCTGGCCGCGGCTGCCTTCAGGTCGTCGATGCTGGCGGCGCTGCCGGAAACATCGACTGAGAACCGGTCGGCTACCACCACGCCGAATTCGCCGCTGCCGGTCTGCTTATTCCATTTCTCGTGCATGATCTGGCCGTTGTTCTTATAGGTCTTCTCATAGCCCTGGTCGTTTTCACTCTCCTGCTCGACGCCGCCCCAGCCGGCAGCGAAGCCCACCAGCCCCTTGAGCGAGCCGGTGTCGGTAATTTCGAGGTCGAGCCGATGATTGGCGCCGTCCGAGTAAGTCGCGGTTGCCTTCGAGATCTGCATCCCGAGCGCGGCATTGCGTTCCGCGGCCGCCTGTGTGCGCGGCAGCCCGTTGAGCGTGTCGGGCAGAAAGGGTTTGATGCGATCGGGCGGCAGCGATTCGACCTTGCCGCCGCCGCCGAGCGCGGCGCCCATCATCTGGCTCACGGCATCGGCCTTGGCGTTCGGATCGCCGGATTTCTGGGCGGCATCGAGCTTGCTGGATGCATCCTGCAGATGCTTGGCGTAGTCCTGCAGTGCCGCGCCGGCAGTGCCGCTCGCGAACGCGCCCGCGGTGCCGTCGTTCTGGCGCAAGCCGCCGAAGCTGTGACCCAAGCCGAATGCTGACGTATAGAACGGCCGCATCGCCATGCCGATGATCAGGTACACGATGATGGCGGCGATGATCGAAACCACCGTATAACCGAGTGATTTCTCCGGCGGGCATTTCATCGTGAAGGGCAGGCCGAGATTCAGCAGGTAGAGTCCGTATACGAGACCCGCGAGCGCTGAGATCAGCCCCAGACCCGGTACGATGCCGATGATCGAGGCCACCCATCCCGCCGTATACGAATAGGCGACGATCTTGAGTGCCTGCACCCGGTTCTTCTCGCCGCCGAAAGTGGGCGCCAGCGCCTCGACGATCAGCGCCAGTACGAACACGCCGATCAGCGAGAACACGTAGCCCACCACCGCGATTTCCAGTCCCACCGCGAGGGGCAGGCGGAAGGAGCCGAGCAGGAAATTCGACTCGCCGATCACGCTGCTCGACAGGAAATGAATGATCACCGGTATCGCGGCCATGACGAGGATGTAGCCGCTGAACAGGCCCCCCACGGTTTCCGGCTCCGCGGCGATGACGGGCCATTCGGTACGGGGCGTCAGCAGGATGCCCTTGGCGCGCGCAATTATTTTATTTATATCCACGATCACTCCCTGTTGTTGATGCGCGCGGCTGGTACACGCGCATTATTTTTCGAGCTCGAAATCCTTGATGTCGCCGCAGCTTGCGCTAAGCCATTGGCCCTTGATGGTGCTGTCAACCGTCATGCTCTTGCCGCCAGTGCTCTTCACGAAATGCACGGTGCCGGCCACCTGATCGGAACCGCTGAGTTGAATATGCTCATCGATGCTGGTCGAGCCATTCGACTCGGGGCAGGTCTCACTCAGCTGCAGTTCGGTGGAGGTATTGGTGACCAACTTCTTCTGGCAGGTGGCGCTGTCGTGCTGGCGATCGAGGTTGAATCCCTGCGCCACCTTCTCCTGAGTGACGCAGTGCTTGGCCAGCCTCGGCTTGGCCACCTGAGCCATGCTGGCCTCGATGGCTGCCTGCATATGCGCGCGCTGTTCGGGCGACATCTTCGCCAGCGCGTCCTCGGGGATGGGCGGCGCGCCGCTGATGTTCGCCTGCGTCGCGATTTCCCAGAGCCCGAGTTTGATATTGAGTTTGATGGGATCGGCGGCCTTGGCGGAATCGGCGGCCCCGGCTGACAGCACGGTGCCAAGACCCGCGATCGATAGGCCCGCGATTATCCAGTGCATTGGCCGCATGTTGAGACCCGTTGGCGGTGCGAATTATTTGAATCATCTTAATTCCGCGTTCCCTGGCCAGCAACCGCTCGCATCCGCCGGCGCGGCCAACGGCGGTCGCGCCGTACATATAAAACAATGATTTAGCGGCGGCCGTGGAATAATGGCGGCGACAGGAGGATTTGACGAAATGATTGGTGAGCTGCCATCGATCGAACTGGCCGGACGGCTGGGATTGGCGCTGGCCATGGCCATCTTCGTCGGCCTCGCTTTCGAGGGGGTCTACAAGGTTGAAGCCAGCGACAACCCGGGCGGCATCCGCACCTTCCCGCTGCTGGCAACGGTGGGGAGTCTGCTGTTTCTGCTGCAGCCGACCTCGCTGCTGCCCTTCGTCGTTGGACTCGCCACAGTGGGCCTGTGGCAATACGCTCACCTGTCCGGTGCGCTGCGCGACAACGGCTCGCGTCCCAGCCTCATGATCCCGACCGCGAGCGTGCTGGCTTATGCACTCGGCCCGGCGGCGATTACCCAGCCGCCCTGGGTGGTGCTGGCGGCATCCGTGCTGGCGGTCATCCTGATCGAGAGCCGCGAACCGCTGCATCGACTGGTGCGCCAGATCGCGCCCAACGAGATCTTCACTCTCGGAAAGTTCCTCATTCTGATCGGCGTCGTGCTGCCGCTGGTGCCTCGGCATGCGATCGTCGCCTGGACACCCATCACGCCATACCAGGTCTGGCTGGCGCTGGTCGCCACCTCGACCCTGTCTTACATCAGCTACCTGCTGCAGACCTATCTGCCCGCACGCTCGAGCGCGCTGTTGCCGGCGGTTCTCGGCGGACTGTATTCATCGACCGTGACCACCGTGGCGCTGGCGCGCCAGCAGCGCGCCGCCGGTCAGTCGCGCCGGGAATTTTCCGTCGGCATCATCATCGCCACGGTGATCATGTACCTGCGCATCGGCGTCATCGTTGCGGTGTTCGATTGGACTCTCGCGCGTCAATTGCTGCCGGCGCTGGCGGGGCTCGCGCTGCTGGGGGCCGCGATTGCGCTCATCGACTGGCTGCGTCCGCAGCCGGCCGGCGCCACGCCGCTCAGTCACGTGCCGGCGCCCAACCCGCTGCAGCTGGCGACCGCGCTTGGATTTGCGGCACTGTTCGTCGTGGTGGCGGTGCTGTCGAACTGGGTTCGGGATGGCTTCGGGCAGCGCGGTGTGTTTGCGCTGGCTGCCATCACCGGCGCAGCGGATATCGACCCCTTCGTGCTCAGTCTCTCGCAGGGCGGTGTCACGGCGCTGCCGGTCAGCTCACTGTGCGCGGCCATACTGATTGCAGCCTCGTCGAACAATCTGCTCAAGGCCGTGTATGCGCTGGTGTTCGGAAGTGTGCGCGCCTGCCGCAGACCTGCCACTGAACTCGCGATGCTGGCACTGGCCGGCATCGTTGCGACCTTCCTCTATCTTCATCACACTGCCGGTTGATCCGTATGGCCGCGACGACTGTGTTGATCGTTTTATTGCTCGTGACGATGAGTCTGGGCGCGGTTGGCGCCTGGGCGCTGGCGCGCAAGCTGCGACGGTTGCGTTCCATGGTGCGCCGGCAGGAACGGCATGTGTGGGAGACACACAATGTGTTCCGGATTCTCGAGGGCGGGGCGCCGCTGCCGCTGCCAGGCGGATGGGCGGCATCGACCGATCTGCTGGGTGAACTGATGCGCGCCATCGCTGCCCGCAGGCCGCAGCGCCTGGTGGAACTCGGCTCAGGCGTATCGACGCTGGTGATCGCCGCGGCGCTGCGCAGCAACGGCGCGGGCCGTCTGGTATCGATCGACGCAGATGAAGCCTACGCTGCACAGACCCGCGAGCAGCTGCAGCGCCAGGGCCTTGGCGACTGGGTCGAGCTGCGATTCGCGGCGCTGACCGAGATGAAATTCGAAGGCATCGCGCGTCCCTGGTATGACACGCGGGTCCTTTCCGACCTGTCTGAGGTGGATCTGCTGCTCATTGACGGACCGCCGACGGCGCTGCGCGCCGATATCCGCTATCCGTCACTGCCGTTTTTCTGGAGCCGGCTGGCTCCAGGGGCCCTCGTGTTGCTCGACGATGCGGCGCGACCGGCCGAGCGTGCGATGGCTGCTGCCTGGCAGCGCGAATTTTCCGATGCGAGCTACGAGTATCTGCACCTGGAGAAGGGTGCGCTGCGAATCACGCGGTCGGGTTGAGACGCGGATGAACCGTGGGTGGCTTGCGCCTGGCTTGATCTGCGCCCTGATCTGCAGCCTGAACGCCTGTACCGCCGTCGGGCTGTTCGCGCTGAACACCGCCTCGACCTTCCAGGATTACTCGCGACACTCGGACATCGCCTACGGTCCCTCGGCGGCGAATCGACTCGATCTGTACCTGCCCAAGCACCGCGCGCCATCGGCGCTGGTGGTGTTTTTCTACGGCGGCGGCTGGAACTCGGGCGACAAGGCGGATTACCGGTTTGTGGGCGCGGCGCTGGCGGCCGCCGGAATTGCCACGGTAATCCCCAACTACACGCTGTATCCCAGGGCGCGATTTCCGCAATTCATGCGCGATGCGGCGACCGCCGTTGCCTTCACCCGCGCGCACGCGCGCGAGTGGGGCGCGGATCCGTCGCGGCTGTTCCTCATGGGACATTCGGCCGGCGCGCACATCGCGGTATTGCTGGCACTGGACCAGGAATATCTGCAGCAGGTCGGGGGCGATGACCGCTGGGTTCGTGGCGTGGTCGGCCTCTCCGGGCCCTACGATTTCCTTCCCTTCACCGATGCCTACCTGAATGATGCATTCGCGCCGCCCGCGCAATTCTACCGTTCCCAGCCGATCAATTATGTCCGCGCCAATGCGCCGCCCATGCTGCTCATGCACGGACTGGCCGATAAGCGTGTGAGCCCCAACAATACGCGCAGCCTGGCCGCGCGCCTTGAAGCAGCCGGTGATGATGTGTCGGCGCAGTATTTTCCGGGAGCAAGCCATGGCGATCTGGCTGCAGCTTTTTCGCCGCTACGCAAAAGGCCTCCCGTGCTGCCGCTGATTCTCGAATTCGTGGCGGCAAAAAGTGCGCTGCCGGCAGCTGACTAGCGCGAGCTCTCGTGCGTATCCACGGGAACAAAGCTGCCATCGGGATTGAGCAGCGCCAGCACTCCGGAGCGGATATCGAAGATGCTGCCGGTCAGTTTGAGCTGACCCGCTGCCACGCGCTCGCCGATCCACGGGAATGTCAGCAGGTTCTCCAGCGACAACTTGACCGATTCCTGCTCGCATGCGGTCTGCGGATCGCCGCCTTCGCCCGCGCGCGCCAGCGCACGCCGCTTCGCCGGCTCGGCGATGCGCATCCAGGGCATGAGGAAGTCCCCGGCCCCGGACGGTGGGCCGCGCAGCAGAACCCCGATGCCGCCACACATCGCATGGCCCATGACGATGAGGTCGGTCACCTCCAGTACCCGCACGGCAAATTCGAGTGCGGCGCTGGTGGCGTGGAATGCAAGGTCGGGCTGGTACGGCGGCACCAGGTTGGCGACGTTGCGCAATATGAAGAGCTCACCCGGTTCGGCGTTGAAAATCATGGTGGGGTCGACCCGGCTGTCGGAGCAGGCCACCACCATCGCCCGCGGGGATTGACCGACATGCGCCAGTCGTTCGAACATGGCGCGACGCTCCGGCCACTGCTGGGCACGGAAACGCCTGTAACCGTCGATCAGATGCTGCATGCGGGGATTATACGGCCCCGGCCGGTCCGATCTCGTACAATCGCAGGCTTCTGGCGGACAAAAAAACGGACACAGAAACCACGATGCAGCAGTCGCCCGGTGAGCAGGACCTCGATCTTAGAACCTATCTGTCCGCGCGCGATATCGAGCATGTCAAGATCGGCGTGTTCGACGGCGACGGCATCATGCGCGGCAAGTATCTCGGTCGCGAGAAATTTCTCTCGGCGCTCGACAAGAATCTCGGCTTCTGCGATGTCATCCTCGGCTGGGACTCGAACGATCAGCTGTTCGACAACACGCGCTACACCGGTTGGCACACCGCCTATCCGGACGCCACGGTGCGATTGCTGCCCGGCACGCGGCGGGAGATTCCGTTCGAGCCGAAGACGGCACTGTTCCTGGGGGAGTTCGCCGGGGCGGCCGAAGCGGTCTGCCCGCGCGGGGCGCTGCGGCGGGTGCTGGCACGCGCCGCCGACATGGGTTACGCGGTCAATGCGGCCGCGGAATTCGAATTCTTTCTGTTCGAGGAGACGCCGAACTCGGTGCGCGAAAAGGGCTATCGGCAACTCAAGACCATGACCCCCGGCGCGTTCGGCTATTCGCTGCTGCGTGCCTCGGTGCATTCGGAGCTGTACCACGAGCTGCTCAGCCTCGCCCGCACCATGCGCTTTCCGATCGAGGGGCTGCACACCGAAACCGGACCGGGTGTGCTCGAGGCAGCGCTCAATTATTGCGAGGCCCTCGAGGCCGCCGATCGCGCGGCGCTGTTCAAGACCTTCACCAAGGTGCTGGCCCAACGACACGGCCTGATGGCCACCTTCATGGCCAAGTGGTCCAACACGGTTCCGGGTCAAAGCGGTCATCTGCACATCTCGCTGCGCGGCAAGAATGGCGAAAGCATCTTTCACGATGCCTCCAGGCCGAATGAGATGTCGGATGCCATGCGCTGGTTCATCGGCGGCCAGCAGGCCCTGATGCCGGAGTTGCTGTCGATGGTCGCCTGCACGGTGAACAGTTATTCGCGGCTGGTGCCGGGTTACTGGGCGCCGACTTCAGCCACCTGGGGCATCGAGAACCGCACCACGGCGCTGCGTGTCATCCGTGGCGGCGCCGCAAGCCAGCGCGTCGAGTACCGGATCTCCGCGGCGGATATCAACCCCTACATAGCGCTGGCAGCGGCCATCGGATCCGGACTCTGGGGCATCGAGCATCGCATCGAACCCGATGCCGCCATCGTCGGCAATGCCTATGCGCAGGAATACCCGGAACATCGGCGTCTGCCCGCGACATTGTACGAAGCGGCCGAGCGGCTGTTGGCCAGCCAGCCCGCGCGCGCGCTGTTCGGGGATGCCTTCGTCGAACAGCATGCCGCAACCCGTCAATGGGAGGAGCGTGAATTTCGCAAGGCCATCACCGACTGGGAGCTGGCCCGTTATTTCGAGATCATCTGAGTGGGCGCATGACCGATACTCTCAAGACCATCAGCCCGGTCGACGGCCGGGTCTACGTTGAACGCCCGCTCGCGGGTGCGGCGGCTATCGACAAGGTGCTGGCGGCCGCGCGCGCGGCGCAGGTCGGCTGGCGCGCAGTGCCGCTGTCCGATCGCTGCGCCATGCTGTCGCGTGCGGTCGATGCCTTTGTCGCCAATACAAAGGACATCGCCACCGAGATCAGCTGGCAGATGGGACGCCCCATTCGGCACTCGCCCAGCGAGGTGCGCGGATTCGAGGAACGTTCCCGTTACAT
>Ga0181516_10002194_pt1 | contig 14139 bp, 13 predicted proteins | sample PEATcosm2014_Bin_25_FD_121104 | JGI IMG/M metagenome (GOLD analysis project Ga0181516, IMG submission 121104) | Peatland microbial communities from MTU Mesocosm Facility, Houghton, MI, USA - PEATcosm2014_Bin01_10_metaG | ecosystem: Environmental > Terrestrial > Soil > Wetlands > Peat | place... | reverse complement strand
GAACAGCCTTTGAAAGCGGGACAAAAAGTTCTTCATGTCTCCGATCTTATCAATAATGCGGCGAGTTTCTTCGAAATGTGGAAGCCCGCGCTGGATACGTTGCATTTGGGCTGCGCCGGCAATCTGTGCGTCAATGTGCGTGGCGAGGCTGGCATTCGCCGCTTAGGCGAGGCAGGACAGAAAACCGTCGCCTTGATGACAATCGACACGGATTTCTTCCGCCGTCTGCACGCCGCCGATCTGATAACGCGCGAGACTTTTGAAGAAATCGCGGTGTTTTTTGCCTCGTCGCAGGATTGGGCGTCGAAATATCTGATGGGTAAGCCGGAACTGTTCGACGCGCAGGGTTGCGACGCAAAATCCTTTGAGCGGCTGCGTTTTTTCATCTCCCACGATCCGTGGAAGATACGCCCCCAGCACGAGGCTTTCTTTGCCGTCCTGCAAGCCTCGATTGATCAACGGTTGGCAAAGGGGAGTTGAAGACGGAACTAATTCTTCTTCAATAACTCTTTGAGCAATTCCTTCTGCTCCTTGTCCAATTGCACGCCACTCAGTTCAGCACCTTTGAAATCGGCGTCCTGTATGTTCGCTCCGCGTAGGTCGGCATCGGATAAATCTGCGTTGCAGAATTTGACGTGCTGCAGATTGGCTTTGCTAAAATTGGAGTGACGTAAGGAGGTACCTGACATATCTGTCGACATCAGATAGCCGGTAGATAATGACAGCGGCTGCAAGAGCGCGCCCTCAAAATTGGCTCCTCTTATTTGTGCTTTGGCAAAAGTGGTGCCGCGCAGATCAGAGCCGCTGAAATTAGCGTGACGCAAATCGGCTTCGCGCAGATCGCCGCCCTGCAAATGGGTTTTTGAAAAATCGAGCTCATATAGAATGGCACCTTTGCCTCTCATCAAAGTCAGGCATGCGCCGGTAAAACTGGGAGAACTGCGCAGATCATAACCGCTGACGTCGAATTGCTTTCCATTTTTTCCGCTGCTATCGACCCATATCTTGTGCATCTGCAGAAGTTGTTCGAGCGGTATCCCCAAGGTGTCAATTGAAAATCCGGCCCGTTCTTCTGTCAGTGCGCCTTCCAGATTTTCCTTCGAGACTTCGCTCAGATTAATGGATGTGCCGGTTAAAACAGCGCCGCGCAAAACAACATTTTCAAGATCGCATTCACTCAAATCGGCATTTTCCAAATTGGCGCTGCTGAAATTGGCGTCTTTCAGGCTGGCTTTTTTAATCTTGGCACCCTTCATCATTGCGTCGCTGAAATTGCTGCCGACCGCGACGGCTCCTGACATTTTTGCGCCGTTAAGATTGGCGCCGCTGAGATTAGCCCCGCCTTTATCGACGACGGTTAGGTTTTGATGCGCTTCCTTAAGGTCCCCATGCCCATCCGCGTTTGAAAGAGATCCCTCGCGCAAATCGATGCCGACCATGTTCGCGCCGACCATGTTCGCGCCGCGGAGCGACGCGCCGCGCAAATCGGCATGTAGCAGGCTGGCACCATAGAGATTGGCCTGCCTTAAATCAGCGCAATAAAAAATGGCGCGGTCAAGTTTAGTGCCAGAGAAATCGGCTTCGCTGAGATAGGCTCCGGTAAAATCGGCGTCCGACAGATTCCGGTTGGAAAAGGAAAGCCCGACCAGGTTGTGATTAACCAAGTGGGCGCACACGCCGCCCTTGCGCCCCGAGATATAGTCTTCATGCTTTTTGATAATAGCATCCAACTCTTGTTGAGTAGGACGAATGGCTTTTTCGTCTATTTCTTTTTTGTCCGTCATCCCGCTGATCCGATCAACCGCACCTGTAAATACAATGGGTTGACTTTAGTACAAAATATTTAAGGATTAGTGGAGAACAATCTATCGGCACTAAATTTTATTATATTTTGAAATTTTATGATTCAAAATATTTGAATCAAATTGTACTAAATAGGATTTATTTATTCCCGTTCAACGCTGCGGGGTCAAGGCTTGCGAGTTCTAGCCCCTGCTGTGTCGCCGCAGTACGATCGCGGACGGTCTCGTCGCGCAGAGCGTAACGTGGCCATTGGCCGCGTGCCAACTGAGCCGCCGTAGTTTCCGGCTCGGACAAACGAGACCGGTACATCCAATATTGCAACAAAACTTGCTGCACATAATCGCGTGTTTCGCGTATAGGCAAACTTTCAACGAACAGCAAAGGATCGGCGCGGTTGTCGCCGTCGAGCCAACGCGCAAGATTGCCCGGGCCGCCGTTATAAGCGGCGAGCAGTAATAAAAGATTATCGCCGATCATCGGCTGTCCGGCCAGAACGCGCACATATTTTTGTCCCATATCTAAATTGGCCGTGGGATCGAACAAGCTGTCGGGGCAGTTCGCTGCGCCACGCCCGATTTTATTTTCATTGGAGATCAGACGGGCGGTCGAAGGCATGATTTGCATCAGGCCGCAAGCGCCGCGCTGGCTGACCGCCTCGGGATCAAACTGGGATTCGTGGCGCATTAAGGCATAAATGAGGGCCCGATCGACTTTAAAGCCGCCGGTAGGTTGCCACGGAGGCAAGGGATATTGAGCCGCCTCAAAAAGCTTGCCGTTGTCATTGGTGGCAACGCCGCTTAATTGCAGAATCAAAGACGGCATACGGGCCTTTTCGGCCAAGGCCAGCGTCGCCGTTTGCACCTCGCGCGAATCCATAGGAGTCAGGCGGTGCAATTCGCTTTCCGCCAAGTCGTTACGACCGACCTGAACCAAGGCCAAAGCCTGCCACCCGGCAGGACGTCCCGACAAAACGGCAATATTCTTGGCGTTCAGGGCAGGCATTTTCCAGGAACGTTCGGGATTATTTCCAATTAGGCTAGCCGCCATAGCGCCATAGAAGCTGTGCGGCGCTTGCGCGGCTTCTGCCAACCAGTGAACGGCTTGCGCCTTTTCGCCCAAACGGGTCGTGGCGCGATAAGCCCAGTATGACGCAGCCGCCTTATCCCATGAAGACAAGCCTGGCGCTTTAGTAAGGTTTGTAAAGGCACGTGCAGCGGCAGAGAAATCCCGTTGTTTCCATGCCGACAATCCTTCGATCCACATCCCGAGCGGCGCACCGGTATCTGCGGCCATATGTGCCATCGGACGGGCGCGTTCAATTTCACCTTCATAGAAGAAGCTAGCGGCGATATGGCTAACGATGTCGCTGGCCTCGCCGGTCGATAAAGAGCCGCGGTGAAGTTCGGTTGTCAAAAGTTCACGCGCCTTAAGCGGGTCGCCGTGGTGGAGAGCAGCGTTTATTTTGGAGCCGGTATGATTTTTCGACACCCCTCCATCATTGCTGTTGGCCCCACGGAAGCCAGCGGACGAGATCCCGCCGTTACCACCCGACCACGTAACCCCCATTTTAGGCGGAACGATATGGGCGGTAGCAAAGCCGCGTAGAGTTTTGGCTTGGTCATAAAGGGCATCGGCCTCCGGCATATCTGAATATGCAGCCAGCCATTGCTTCACCTCATCGAGATTGAAGTCACGGCGCAGGTAACGGTCGGCCAGAACGTGCCCGACCAGTTTCTTATCGCGAACTTGCTCCAGAGCTTCGTCGGCTGATTTCCAATCGGTTTTCTCCTGCGCGGCAAAGGCAGCACGATAAAGGGCGGCATCCCGCGCCGACAAGACGTGGATCTGGTCGTCGCTGTTCTCGAGTGAAATTTTCGGTTGCGGAACGATCTGCGGTTGCGGGTGCGCAGCCATAGGTTGCCAGGCCGTCGCGGCGTCCAGATGCGTATTGGTGCTCAGCCCCAAAAAGACAAGCATCAACGCTGCCAGTTTTGGCAGACGCAGGGTAACAGGTCGTTGGGCCGGGGCTTGCTTCATCCGCAAGGCTACTAGGGATGAAAGCAAATAAGGGCAAGAGAAATCGACTACTAAAAAAAGGTAAACGATATTTATTTGTTATTTATCAATATATTATCTTCTTTTAGGCGTTTTTTGAGCAATAAAATGTCGTTCCAGGCTTGACGCTTGGCGCTGGCCTGACGCAGCAGATAGGCCGGGTGATAGATCGGCAGGCAGGGAATGAAGGCATCAAAACCGGCTTCCGGCGGCAGACTATATGATGTCCATCGGCCACGAATGCGGGTTATACCTTCTTTGGTATGCAGAATAGTTTTAGCGGCCACGCCGCCCATAAGAACCAAAATTTTAGGCTTTATCAATGCAATATGACGCTCAACGAAAGGAAGGCATGAGGCAATCTCTGCATCCGTTGGCGTGCGGTTGCCCGGGGGACGCCAGAATAATATGTTGGCTATATATATGTCGGCACGTGCTATCCCCGCCGCCGCCAGCATCCGGTCGAACAACTTGCCACTAAGACCGACAAAGGGTTTGCCTTGCCGGTCTTCCTCCTCCCCCGGAGCTTCGCCGATGAACATGATCGGGGATGCGGGGTTGCCGTCGGCGAAGACCAGATTCATAGCCGTCGCCCGCAAAGGGCAGCCCTCAAATTGGGAGAGTTCGGCGCGAAGTTCGTCCAGGGTTTGAGCCAAAACGCGGGGAGCAGGCTGAATGGCCGGGGCGACTTGAGCGGCAAAGGACGGCTGCAGTGCGTCTCGAACAGGCAAAGGAGATGGTGCGGCACGAGGGGCAAGATCGGGTTCCGCGCGGCGGGTTTCCTCAGTCAAAGGCTGAACTTTAGCCGTTAACCCTTTCCAAGACATAAAACCCGCTTCTTCACCGATTACCTCATCGGCGCCCATTGCGACCTGCCACTCCAGATCAGCCAGCATTTGTTGCGGATTCGTCATGACTTTTATTTAGCAGGAAAGAATGTGTTCTTCCAGTTGTTAGTTGGCACGCGGTTGTGTTAGATGATCGCCGGATCGCCGGTTTAGCTCAGGGGTAGAGCAGCGGTTTTGTAAACCGAAGGTCGCGGGTTCAATTCCTGCAACCGGCACCAGCCTTCGCGCGCAAGAGCGCGCTACGGCTCGGCGAGCCAGGCTTTGCAGTCGCGCAAAGGCTGTCGCGCCCCCCGCTTTCGCGGGGGCAGGCTCCGCCCCCTTGGGCGAAGGCGGACTGATTGCCGCGCTTGCTACGGCTCGGCAAGCCACTCCAAAAATCAGCACATAATAAAAAAAACCGTCTGAAAATCTCTCTGTTTTTCCAATCGTTAAGACCCTGTTAAGGGGAGATTTGTATTGTCCGAAGATCGGACAGAATCGTTGATTCCATGATAAAATCTCCGAGATTTTAATAGTTAGAGTTAGAACGAGCTTTATGACCGTGCCTCAAACACCAGAAACCAAACTGATTCCCGCAAAAAAGCCGGAGGTTGCAGGTGCCTCGGAAAACGTGACGCCTGCCGCTTTGTGGGGCGTGGCGGCGATGACGGGGTTGGGGACGTTAGCGATCCTTGTGCCGCATGTCATCTCGGGCGGGATTGAAATCGGGGCCAGTTCACTGGTTGCCTTAATGCTATTCGGCGCGGCCGGAGCCACATGGCATTTGTTCAAGCGCACACGCCCCGAAAGCCGTCAGGAAGTTTTGCTGCGCGAAGCCTTTCACAGCGTGCTGACGCCGCAATTGATCACCGACGAAAAAGGCAATCTTATTCTGGCCAACCGCGCCTTCCGTGGCTGGATTGACCTCGGCACACAAAATGCCGAAGCGGCGCTGGCGGCGCGTTTTTCGGCCACGCCTGACGTCAGCGGCGAATTTAACCAATTGCGCGCTGCCCTGCAAAAGGGGCATCCGGGCATCACGGAGTTGCCGATCGTGCGCGGCGGCAAAATCATCGAATGGCGGCGCATTGTGGCGCGACCTCTCGAAGGTTATTCCAACTATTACCACTGGCGCTTTGACGATATCAGCGAACGCCGCCGCATGGAAAAAGCCATGCATGACGAGCAGAACAAACTGATCGATTTTATGGCGAACGCCCCTGTGGGCATCTATTCGGTCGATCAACATGGGCTGTTTCGTTTTGCCAATAAGACGCTGGCTGAATGGCTGCAAGTCACACCCGAAGAACTCGTCAAAGGCGATGTCCGCCTGCACGATATTCTGCGCGACCCGCCCAAGGGTGTCGCGGCACATGCCATCGCCCCGGGACCGCAAGGAGAATTGCTTGGCGAAGCGGTCATGCGCCGTCGCGACGGTTCCCTGTTTCCGGTTGCCATTACACAGACGGTCGTAATCGGCGACGACGGCAAGACTTTGCGTACACGTTCTATCGTGCGCGATCAATCGCCGGAACGCGAATGGCAGCAAGCTTTGTCGGTTTCGGAACATCGCTTCCAAAGATTGTTCGCCGAAGCGCCGATTGGCATTTTGCTGGTTGACGATAAATATACCGTGATGGAATGTAATCACGCCTTCCACGGCATCATTCGCCGTTCGCAAGGCGGCATCGTCGGCACCAACCTCGAATCTCTTATTGCCGCCGCCGACCGTAAGGAGATGATGGAGAAACTGGCCGAAGTTCTGGGCGGCACCGATCAGATCAAGCCGCTGGAAGTCAAAATGGCCAGCGACCGCGAAATCATCACGCAAGTCTTCGTCAAACGCTTTGGGTTGGTTGGCAAGGAAGCGACGGGCGTGACTGAGCAAAGCGGCCTGATGCTTTATTTCATCGACGCGACCGAGCAGAAGCATCTGCAAGTCCAATTCACCCAATCGCAAAAGATGCAGGCGATTGGCCAGCTGGCGGGCGGCATCGCGCATGATTTTAATAACCTTCTGACGGCGATGATCGGCTTCTGCGATTTGCTTTTGCAACGCCATAAGCCGGGCGATCAAAGCTTCAACGACATTATGCAGATCAAGCAGAATGGCAACCGCGCGGCCAATCTGGTTCGGCAATTGCTGGCTTTCTCGCGCCAACAAACCTTACAGCCCAAGGTTCTAAGCCTCGCCGATGTGCTGTCGGAACTGGCCAATTTGTTGCGCCGCCTGATCGGTGCGCAAATCCGGCTTGAGATGGTACATGGGCGCGATGTCGGTCTGGTCAAGGTCGATCAGGGACAGCTGGAACAGGTTATCATCAATTTGGTCGTCAACGCCCGCGACGCCATGACGGGCGGCGGTACTGTTACGATTCGCACGCGCAATCATCAACAAGAAACCCGTATTTTGCGCGGACAGGACGACATGCCGCCGGGGCATTATGTCGCCATCGAAGTCGCCGACTCAGGCGTCGGCATCCCTCCAGAAAATCTCCAGCGCATCTTCGAGCCGTTCTTTTCGACTAAGGAAATCGGTTCGGGAACGGGGCTCGGCCTGTCGATGGTTTACGGCATCGTGCGGCAGACGGGCGGCTTCATCGGCGTCGATAGTACGGTCGGCAAAGGCACAACGATTAACATTTACCTGCCGGTTTATGAAAATGCGGACGGTGCAGCGCTTGTAAAACCCGAAGCCGTTGCCGAAGACAGGCCCGGCCCCGATCTGACCGGCGCAGGTACGATTTTGCTGGTCGAAGACGAAGACGCCGTTCGCGTATTCTCGTGCCGCGCCTTACGCAACAAAGGCTATAATGTTTTGGAGGCCCGCAGCGGTGAAGAAGCACTGGAAGTTCTGACCAAGGAAAACGGCAAAGTCGATCTGATCGTTTCCGACGTCGTCATGCCGCAAATGGATGGGCCGACGCTTTTCAAGCATGTGCGCGAAAAATGGCCGGAGATTAAGGTCATCTTCGTGTCGGGCTATACCGAAGACCGCCTGCGCGAACAATTCACCTCCGGCGAAACCATCTATTTTCTGCCCAAACCTTTTACGCTCAAGCAGTTGGCAGGCAAGGTCAAGGATGTGATTGAGGGGGTATAGCGCCCTCTTCGCGCCATAATTTTGACCTGAATAGATGTGTATATTCTCTCAAAGATGATCTATCTTTTTGCGGCCCGTGATACAAACCCTCGTTAGAAAGAGGAGACCTTCATGAAGTCCTTCAGAACAATCGCCCTTTACAGCACTTCCCTTTTACTTGCCGCTTGCGCCAGCACGCCGATGGGACCGACGGTGCGCGCCCTGCCGCCGCAAGGCAAATCTTGGGATCAATTCCAATCGGAACAATTCAACTGCAAACAATATGCAGACAGTCAGGTGAGCGGCCAAGCTGATCGCGCCAATTCGACAGGCATTCTTGAAGGCGTCGGTGGCACTGTCCTTGGCGCGGGCTTAGGCGCTGCACTCGGCGGCGGACATGGCGCGGCAGTCGGCGCAGGATTAGGTGCGGTCGGCGGTACTGCTGTCGGGGCCAGCACCTCGGGGCACGAGCAGCGCAGCATCCAAGTGCAATATAACGATGCCTATGTCCAATGCATGGTCGCCAAAGGCAATCAGATTGACCGTCCCGTCGTTTATTCGCAACCAAGCACGACTGTCATTTATACCCAACCAGCCCCGCCTCCGACTGTGATCTACACACAGCCTGCGCCGCCTCCGACAGTTGTGTATACACAGCCCGCGCCTCCATCAGAACCGCCAGCTTATTACGGCCACTAATTCAACAGTTTTGGGTGGGGGAGCACAAAGGGCTTTGTCGATATTCGGCAAAGCCCTTTCATTCAAGGAGGACGCTATGAACATCTTCAAGACATTTACGCTGAAATGGTGGCAAGGCGCTTTGTTCAAATGGGGCGTTCTTGTGCTCGGCATTGCTGTCGGAGCTTATGGACACGATTTTTTTAGCAGCTATCTGCCGTTGCTGATCATACTGTCGGCGATCAGCTTGTCGTACATCACTTGTGTGTGGTGGAAGCAATAGTCGATCCAGATCGACTGGAATGCAAAGAGCCTGATCGTTTTCGGACGATCAGGCTTTATTAATGCAACGGCAAAGTTATTGTGCCGCCCCCGGAGCAGCGCTTTCCGGGTTACTTTCCGGAGCAGCCGGGGCTTTGTCGCTCATGCCGTCATTTTGTCCGTCATGATGATGCCAGCCTTCATGGCCTTCGCCGTGTTTCCATCCGGCGTGTCTCCATCCGCCATGATGATGGTGATGGCCCATCATATGCCCCAGACGTTCCCGTTCTTCAGGCGTAAATTTATCGGCGATGGAAGCAAAGGCTTCAGCGCGGCTTTTCTCAAGCTCAGCGCGCTTCTCATCAATTTTTGTCGTGACCGACAAATACGCGGCTTTATTGAAGGTCTTTGCCACCAAGATATCGTGCCGTTCTTTATGCAGTTTGTGTAGTTCTTCGAAGACCGCCTTGTTGCTTTCATGCAGCTTTTTGAAAGTTGTATGCAGCAATTCCTTCTTGGCTTCCGACAAATGTTCATGCTCGCAATGCATGCATGAGCCTTGATCTCCGCCATCATGCGCATAGGCTGCTGTTGTCATGACAGGCGCAGTAATCAGGGCTGTGGAAAGCAGAAGCATGGCTAGGTTGGCTCTGTATTGCATATCATTCTCCTTAGTTGTTAAAAGTTACGGGTTAAGATTATCGCGTTAGTTCGGCTAAACGGTGACGTCCTTCGGGCGAAAGTTTGGCGTAAGATGAATTCACGATCTTTCCGACCGCATCATTAACTTCGGCCTTAGCTTCGCTCAAACGCTCGGTCGCGGTTTGCAAAGCTTCGGCATCAGGAGGATCTTGTTCAAATACCACAGCAACATCTTTGGTGGCCTGACGCACATGATCGTGCGCCAGTTTTAAAGCATCGGCTTGCGATTGGACGGCATCGTGAAAGATTACCGCATCGGCAGGATCGAGATAGCGCCCGACCCATCCGGCCATATATTCTCCGTACGGCGCTGCTAAGACCATCGGACCGAAATGCCGATGTTTTCCGCCATGCGCGATCCCTCCGGCCAACACGCCGATCAAAAATAAATTCAGGATCGCGGAAAAAAACAGGACTCCGGCCATCAGCGATATTTTTGAACGCGGGGTTGAGATTTTATTCTGCGTTGTCATCGGTATCCTCCCAAGAAGCTTCCGTCACCGGAAGCGATTGCCAAGACGTTTCATCGGCCAAGGCCGAAAGGGACGGCGCGCCAATGACCGAGGCCACAGGCACATCGCCATAAGAAAACTGTCCAACGATAAAACCCAGTGTGACGATGAGCGCTGCCGCAAAAGCCGCCGTACGCGCGCTCCAACCTTGACAAATCGCGCCCATAAATATTCCTGCATTTGAAGGAATGGAGCTTTGCTCCCGCACATCAAGTTGCGCAAAAATATCGGCTTCCAACGCAGCAAGATAAGCGGCCGTTGGCGCTGTCATAGGGTCATAATGCCGCAGGACGTCCCGAATCTTGGCGTCGTCGGCAGCGCTATTTTTGCGAAAAAAGTTTTTGATCATGATAGGTCCTCCCGACGGCGGAAACCGAAATCCGCCAAAGATTTTTTTAAATTCACGCGCGCACGAACGATGAGGGAGTCGAAAGCGCGGGGCGTCATCTCCATAACCTCTGCCGCCTGTACCTGCGGCAGATCGTCAAAATAGTAAAGAGCGATAGCGGCGCGCTGGCGCTCCGGCAGTTTTTCCAGAGCTTCCCGCACAATGTGTTTTTTGTCCGACGCCGCGATATGATCGAAGCCGTCGGCAAGTCCCGACGGCATGTCTTCAATAACGTCGATGCTCACTTGTTCGCGCGCACGCCGACGGCAGCTGATCGACAGATTGACGACGACGCGGTGCAGCCATGTCAAAAAAGTCGCGCTGCCGTAAGGATCCCAATTTTCCGCTTGCCTCCAGACCCGCAAGAAAGCCTCCTGCGCGATTTCCCGCGCTTGTTCGCGGTCGAAAACGATGCGGTGCGCCAAGGTCACCATGCGAGCCAAATACCTTTTCATCAAAACCGCAAAAGCGGCGCGATCACCTTCGGCAATGGCAACCATCAAATCGTTATCGGACAATGCTTCACCGCTGTCGGTATCCGCACCGACACTCTCCGCGACTAACCTTATGTACTGGGGAGGCAACGTATTTCCCATTATGCTTGTTATCCGTTATCTTTTTACACGCTCAAAGAACCAAAGCCCTTCGCTTCACGAAAGAAAAAGGTCCCGCCCGCATTTGGGAAAGGGATAGCAAATGCGGACGGGTTCGCTCCCTCAATCACACACGCTTTAAGGCGAAGAAGCCTTCGCCCAAGAACGATGTTTAACCGGAAGATTATGTCTTTTTCTGCACACACATATTCAAGCCACATTTTATGTGCTATCTTGGGCCATTAATCATTTGGAGCACGGGTGCCATGAAAAACGCATATCTCATAATGGGTATGATGCTGGCGGCAGTTTCTATTGCCCCCAACGCTTTTGCGTTCTCGACCGTTCAACCGATGGCGCAAAACAGTGACGGCTCGCCCAAATTCGCCGATCCCGATGAGCAGATGCCAGGCTTTATGGTCGCGCCCGATGATAGTGAGGCCAGCAACAGGGCGCTTTCTTTTGGCAACGCCACCCCCGTCACACCCCCAACACCAAAAGATTATGATAGCGGCGCAAGAGCCTTCGATCAGGCCTTTGCGCATCAACAGGATAAAGAATAATTTCTAAGACCCGAAATTTTATCCGTCCATTGCCGGTAACTGCACGATGAATTTGGCGCCAATGATGGTACCTTGCGCATCCTTGCGGTTTTCGGCCCAGATGCGGCCGCGGTGGGCTTCGATAATCTGTTTGGAGATGCTGAGCCCCAAACCGGAATGGGTACCGAATTTTTCGGCGCGGGGACGTTCGCTGTAGAAACGGTCGAAAATCGCCGCGCGCTTGTTTTCGGGGATACCGGGGCCATTATCTTCAATCGTGATTTGTATCGACGCGCCAACGCGCGCGGCGGAAAGCGTCACAGGCACATCCTGCGGCGAAAATGACAGCGCGTTGTCGAGTAAATTCTGGAATACTTGCATCAAGCGCCCGCTAACGCCCAGCACACGCAAACCTTTCCCCACTGCCAGCACCACGACGCGCGGCGGATACCCTTCCGCAGCGCTAATCTTATAATAATTTTCGAGTTGCGCGAGATAAACGCCGATATCGACGGGTTCAAGCTCCGCCCGACCCAATTCGGCATCAAGGCGCGAGGCGCTGGAGATATCCGTGATCAGCCGCGTCATGCGGTCGACGTCGTCACGGATGATCAGCATCAGTTTCTGTTTGGCCTCGGGATCCTGCACGCGCTCGACGGTTTCGACCGCGCTACGCAAAGAGGTCAACGGGTTTTTCAATTCATGCGCAACATCGGCGGCAAAATTTTCGATATCCCCGATCCGCTGCGCCAGTGCCGCCGTCAAAGCACGCAAGGCCCCCGACAGATCGCCGATTTCGTCGCGCCTCGCCGTCATATCGGGGATCGCTTCATCACGCAAAAGATTGGCGATGCCGGAAACGCCCGTCTGATTGCTTTGGCCGCGGCGCAGAATTTCCGCTGCTTGCGCCAAGCGGCGAATGGGGCGAGCGATGGCGCGGGCAAGATAAATGGATAGCAAGGTTGTAATGCCGAGCGTCATAAAAAATATCTGCAAAATATTGATGCGCACCGCGTAAATCGCGCGGTCGATGGATGCGTCAGTGCGCGAGAGCATAACAACACCCAAGACGCGGTGCGCATGTTCAACCGGAACGGCAGCGGCCAAAATCAGGCCGCCATGAGACAAGCTCCAGACTTGCGTTGCCTTATCACCGCGTACAGCTTGGGCCGTCACGTCATAGGGTCCCGCACGCTGCAGCGCCTCTTCGCCAAAAGCGGGATAGGCGTGGTGCTCGTGAATCAGATCAATGACATCGAACAAGGCGGCAATCGCGCGTGCGACCCAACTGACGGGCACATCGCCCACGGCCGCCAAATCTTCGACCTCGATCTTATCGTTTTTGCCCGCCAGAAGATAACGGCTATCGGCCAGAAGGGTTTCCGACGCGCTGAATACGCGCATTCTGTTATCCGTCGTTTCCGATAAACGCCGCACCATCATGCGCGCCAAAAGTGGAGACAGAATGCTTTGATTGCCGTTGTCGACCACAACGGCGTTTTCAGCGACAGCGCTGGCGACAATCCGAGCCTGCGATAGCATTTCATTCAATTCGGTCGCGACAATGCGGTCTTGATAATTGCCCAGATAGAGAAGACTGCCAACCAGAATGGCCAGCGCCATAACGTTGACGGCCAGAATGCGCAACAGCAAAGGCGACACCGCCCGCCGTGGGCGCATCATGTCGGAAAGAAGCGCAGGAACCTTGCATGAAGCCGTGTCGGACAAATCTTATTCCTTATACCTGTACCCGACGCCATACAGCGTTTCGATCTGCGAAAATTCGGGATCGACATCCTTGAACTTCTTACGCAGACGCTTGATGTGGCTGTCGATCGTACGGTCATCGACATAAATCGCTTCGCCATAAGCGGCATCCATCAACTGATCGCGGTTTTTAACGTGACCGGGCCGCTGCGCCAGCGCCTTGACCAGCAGAAACTCCGTCACGGTCAATTCAACCGGCTGGCCTTTCCATGTGCAGACGTGCCGCGCCCCGTCCAACGTCATATCGCCGCGTGTCAGGATCGCATTGGGATCGTTACCCACCGGTTGCGACCGCGCTTGTTCGCGGCGCAGCAGGGAGCGGATTCGCTCGACCAAAAGGCGCTGGGAAAAAGGTTTCTTGATATAATCATCCGCGCCCATGCGCAGCCCCAAAATTTCGTCCATCTCCTCATCCTTGGAGGTCAGAAAAATCACCGGCATATGAAGAGTGGGATTGTTCTGACGTAACCGCTGCAACAATTCCATGCCGTTCAAGCGCGGCATTTTGATGTCGAGCACAGCCAGATCGGCCGGATGCTGGGTCAGACCATTCAAGGCTTCGTCGCCATCGGCATAGGTGCGGACTTCGAACCCTTCAGCCTCAAGCGCCATCTGTACCGAGGCAAGAATGTTGCGGTCATCATCGACGAGAACGATATTTTGCGGCATGAGTTTCTCTGTCCTATTTCTGCACTTTGAAGATTCCAAAGGAATCACGGTATTGTTTTGAAACGAATTCACCTAATCATAACAATGAAATTAGGGCTTTTTGGTGGAAAAGACCACACGGATAATCCGAAGAAGAAGATGAAGCGCGCCAACCTCTTGAAACGGCAAGGGAACTTCAGAGACCAAAATAGTCTTTATTTCATTTGGGATTCGCGCCGCGTTGTTATAGCAGCACGCGAGGCGGTCTGTTATACATTCCG
>Ga0181516_10002193_pt1 | contig 14139 bp, 10 predicted proteins | sample PEATcosm2014_Bin_25_FD_121104 | JGI IMG/M metagenome (GOLD analysis project Ga0181516, IMG submission 121104) | Peatland microbial communities from MTU Mesocosm Facility, Houghton, MI, USA - PEATcosm2014_Bin01_10_metaG | ecosystem: Environmental > Terrestrial > Soil > Wetlands > Peat | place... | reverse complement strand
GGATCCCCGCTTTCGCGGGGATGACAGGGTCAGTGGTTGGCTGTCGGGGTCAGTTAGCGCCTTTCGGGCCGGGCCTTGCCGCCCTCGCTCACGCCGCGAGGTCGGCCACGACCGAGTCGAGCAGCGGCGCGCCCATGCTGGTGACGCGGATGTGGCCGAGCGCGTCCTCCTCGATGAAGCCCTCGGCGACGAGGTCGTCGATCTGGCGGCGGCGCAGCGTCCGGCCGCTCAAGGCGGCGAAGCGGGTCGAATCGACGCCCTCGCGCAAGCGCAGGCCCATCAGCAGGAATTCGTCGCCCTGCTCCTCGGCGCTGAGCAGCGAATTCTCGATCAGGCCGTGGCCTTCGCTCTCGACCTGGGTCAGCCACATTTCCGGGTGCTTCTCGGTCGCCTGGGCGCGCCGGCCGTCGCGGCCGAGGATGCGGCCGTGCGCGCCGGGGCCGATTCCGACATATTCGCCGTAGCGCCAATAGACCAGGTTGTGTCGGCATTCGGCCCCCGGCCGGGCGTGGTTGGAGACCTCGTAGGCCGGCAGGCCGTGCGCCTCGGCGATCTCCTGCGTCGCGTCGAACAGCGCCCGGCCGAGCTCTTCGTCCGGCGTCGCCAGTTTGCCGGCGCGCCACAGCCGCTCGAAGATTGTGTCGGGCTCGATGGTGAGCTGGTAGATCGACAGGTGCTCGCCGGCCATCGCCATCGCCCTCGTCAGTTCGGCGCGCCAGGCGGCCTCGGTCTGGCCGGGGCGGGCGTAGATGAGGTCGAAGGAAGTGCGCGGGAAGATCGCCGCCGCGGTCTTGACCGCCTCGACCGCCTCGGCGACGTCGTGGCGGCGGCCGAGCGCCTTGAGGTCGGCGTCGTCGAGCGCCTGGACGCCGATCGACAGGCGGTTGACGCCGGCGGCGCGGTAGCCGCGGAAGCGCCCGGCCTCGACGCTGGTGGGATTGGCCTCGAGGGTGATCTCGGCGTCGGCGGCGAGCGGCCAGGCCGCCGCCACCGCGTCGATCAGGCTCTGCACCGTCTGCGGCTTCATCAGCGACGGCGTGCCGCCGCCGAAGAAGATCGAGCGCGCCTCGCGTCCTCGCGTCAGCGCGGCGCGATGGGCGATCTCGGTCTTGAAGGCGGCGACGAATCGCTCCTCGTCCACCGGCTCGGCCCGCACATGCGAGTTGAAATCGCAGTAGGGGCATTTGGCGAGGCAGAACGGCCAGTGGATGTAGACGCCGAAACCGGCGTCGGCGTCGGCGAGGCCGGACGCCGTCGGACGGAGGGATTCGCGCGTCGTCATCGTCGCGTTATGCCAGCTTGGCCGGCGCGGCGCCACAAACTTTGCTCGCTCTGGCGCTCGCCCCCAACCGCATGCGGCGAGAGGGGGGCTGGCGCCGGACGGCAAAAGGCCGCAAATTCCGGCGCGGAGGAGACGCCGAACCATGACCTTGCCCGTTACGCCGCCATTCTGGCGCGCCCGCCCCGCCCACCGCCGCTGGCTCGCCGCCGAAGCCGATTCGCTGCTGGCGTTCTACGAACCGGATCTGATCGACGCCAAGGGCGGCTTCGCCAATCTCGACGCGCGCGGCCGGCCGCTGGCGAGCGACCGGGTGCGGCCGCTGCACGAGACGACGCGCATGGTTCATGGCTTCGCCATCGCCCATCTGCTCGGCCGGCCCGGCGCCGCCGACATCGTCGATCACGGTATGCGGGCGATTCGCGAGCGCCACCGCGACGCCAAGCACGGCGGCTATTTCTGGTCGTTCGACGACGACGGCCCGCGCGAGCGCGACAAGCTCGCCTACGGCCACGCCTTCGTTCTGCTCGCGGCGGCGAGCGCCAAATGCGTCGGCCATCCCGACGCCGACGCGCTGCTCGCCGACGCCGCGGAAATTCTCGAGACCCGCTTCTGGGACAAGGCGCATGGCGCCAGCGCCGAAGAGTTCCACGAGGATTGGGCGGCGTTCTCCGACTATCGCGGCCAGAACGCCAACATGCACCTCACCGAAGCGTTGATGGCGGCCTTCGAAGCGACCGGCGACGCCAGTTTTCTCGCCAAGGCCGAGAGCGTCGCCGACCTCATCCTGCGTCGCTCCGCTTCCGCCTACGACTGGCGCGTGCCCGAGCACTATCGCGCCGACTGGACGGTCGACCGCGACTACAAGGGCTCCGACATGTTCCGCCCCTACGGCGTGACCCCAGGCCATTCGCTCGAATGGACGCGGCTCGCCTTGCAACTGTGGGCGCTCGGCGGGCGCCGCCTCGCCTGGCTGCCCGACGCCGCGCGCGGCCTGTTCGCGCGCGCGACCGCCGAAGGTTGGGACAAGACGCGCGGCGGCCTCTACTACACGCTCGAATGGAACGGCGCGCCGCGCGTGCGCGATCGGCTGTGGTGGCCGGTCTGCGAGGGAATCGGCGCGGCGACGTTCCTCGGCGCGCTCGACGGCGGCGCGGAGGTCGAGGCTTGGTATCGGCGCTTGTGGGATTTCGCCGCGCGCCGCTTGATCGATCGGCGCGACGGCGGCTGGCTGCCGCAGCTCGACGATTCGCTCGCGCCGATCGCCGGCTATTTCGTCGGCAAGCCCGACCTCTATCACGCGCTGCAGGCGTGCCTGATCCCGCTCTATCCGACCGACGGGTCGCTGACGCGCGGGATTATCGGCGAAATGAAAGGCGCGGCGTAAGCGCCCGCTACAGCCCCTCGAACAGCGCCGTCGACAGATAGCGTTCGGCGAAGTCGGGGATGATGACCACGACCGTCTTGCCGTCGTTCTCCGGCCGCCGCGCGACGTCGATCGCCGCCGCCACCGCGGCGCCCGAAGAGATGCCGACCGGAATCCCCTCGAGCCGCGCGATGAGACGCGCCGTGTCGAACGCGGTCTGATTGCCGACGGCGACGACCTCGTCGATCACGCTGCGGTCGAGGATCGGCGGCGCGAAGCCGGCGCCGAGGCCTTGGATCTTGTGCGGGCCCGGCGCGCAGCCGGACAGCACGGCCGAATCTTCGGGCTCGACGGCGACCACCCGCAGGCCTGGCTTGCGCGCCTTCAGAATCTGACCGACGCCGGTCAGCGTCCCGCCGGTGCCGACGCCGGCGACGAAGACGTCCACGGCGCCGTGAGTGTCGTTCCAGATTTCCTCGGCGGTGGTGCGGCGGTGGATCTCCGGATTGGCGGGGTTCTCGAACTGCTGCGGCATGACTGCGCCGGGCGTCGAGGCGAGGAGTTCGTTGGCTTTGGCGATTGCGCCTTTCATACCGAGCGAGGCGGGCGTCAGCACCAGCTCGGCGCCGAGCAGGGCAAGCATCTTGCGCCGCTCGATCGACATCGATTCCGGCATCACCAGGGTGAGCTTATAGCCACGCGCGGCGGCGACGAACGCGAGCGCGATGCCGGTGTTGCCGGAAGTCGGTTCGATGAGGACGCCGCGCCCCGGCCCGAGGCGCCCCTGCGCCTCCAGCGCGTCGATCATCGCCACGCCGATGCGGTCCTTGACGCTGGCGATCGGGTTGAAGAACTCGAGCTTGGCCAGCAAATTGGCGCGTACGCCGCGCTCGCGGGCGATGCGGTCGATCCTGACCAACGGCGTCTCGCCGATCGTCTCGGTGATCGACGAATAGACGCGACCGCGGCCGCGCGGCCGCGGCGCGTCGGCTTTCTTGTTGCCGGCTTCCGACATTGACCTATGCCTCCGTGAGCCGCCCGATCGGTCGAGCGACCGTTTCCTCGGAACTTACATATTTCACCGGTTTTGTCATATGGAATTTGTCGACTAACCAAGTCAAATCGCGAAATCCCCCGCCGCCTTCTCTTCGTCAAGAATGTGGGCGCGTTCCGCGTCCTCGCACATCTGTTCGACGGTGATCGCGTCGAGATTGACCAAAAAGGACTCGCCGGCCCTTCGCACGGCCGGGTCGACGACCTTTTCGACCAGTTTGGAGTGCGAGCCGATCTCGTCCGGTTCGGCGGTGCTGAGGCCGACCGAGGTGCGGACGATTTCGCCCAACGAGATGCGGCGGCGTTCGCGCGCGAGTTCGTAGCCGCCGCGGGGACCGCGCACACCCTTGAGAATCTTGGCGTGGACGAGGCCCTGCAACAGCGTCTCGAGATGTCGCGGCGGCAGTTTGTGGCGGGCGGCGAGCGCTTTGGCCGCGACCGGCGAGGCGCGCGAGTGCAATGCGATATCGACGACCGCCGCGATGGCGAGCAGGCTGCGTCTCGACAAGAGGTTCATTCTATTTCTCCTCGTCTGAGCGGCCGGTGGAACCGAAGCCTTTCGCACCGCGCTCGCTCGCTTCGAGCGCGTCGCTTGCAATGAGGGCGACGCGCACGACTGGGTTGACGACGAGTTGCGCTACGCGCGCGCCCCGCCGAACGGAAAAAGGGCTTTGTCCGAAATTGATCAAAATGACGCCGATCTCGCCGCGGTAATCCGCGTCGATCGTTCCCGGGCTGTTGAGCACCGTGATTCCATCCTTGAGCGCGAGCCCTGAGCGCGGGCGCACCTGCGCTTCGTATCCGCTCGGCAGTTCGATCGCGACGCCGGTCGGCACCAACGCCCGCTGGCCCGGGTCGAGCACAATCTCGTCCCCTTCCGGCACCGCTGCCACGAGATCCATGCCCGCGGCGCCCGCGCTCAGGTAGCGCGGCGGCGGCAGACCTCGTGCATGCGGCAACTGGCGAATGCGCACGTCGATCATGACGCCTCCGTCAGCTTGCGAGCGATGAGGGCGATCAGCGCGCGGGCGACCTCGGTCTTGTCCATGCGCGGCCACTGTTCGACGCCGTCGGCGGCGACGATCGCGACGGTGTTCTCGGCGCCGCCGAACGCCCCTTCGCCCAGCGCGACGCTGTTGGCGACGATGAGGTCGCAGCCCTTGCGGCTGAGCTTGGCCCGCGCGTTGTCGATCAACGCCTGCGTTTCGGCGGCGAAGCCGACGACGAGCGCCGGTCGATCGCTGCGGCGGGCCGAGACCTCGGCGAGAATGTCGGGATTCTCGGTGAGCCGAAGGACGGGGGGGCCGTCGCCGCCCTTCTTAATCTTCTCTCCGGCGGCGTCTTCGACCCGCCAGTCGGCGACCGCGGCCGCCGCGACGAAGATGTCAGCCGGCAGCGCCGCGATCGTCGCATCGCGCATCTCTCGCGCGGTCTCGACCTTGACGACCTTGACGCCAGGCGGATCGGCGAGCGCGGTCGGGCCGCTGACGAGGATGGTCTCCGCTCCAGCCGCGCGCGCCGCCTCGGCGATTGCGTGGCCCTGGCGGCCGGAAGAGCGATTGCCGAGGTAACGGACAGGGTCGATCGGCTCGTGAGTGGGGCCCGACGTGACGACAAGTCGTCGGCCGGCGAGCGCGCCGCCGTGCGGCAGGCCGACGCCGGGCGGCAGCGGAATGGCGGTCGGCGCCTGCAACGCGCGTTCGACCGCCGCGACGATCGTCAGAGGTTCGGCCATGCGGCCGGGCCCATATTCGCCGCAGGCCATTTCGCCTTCTTCCGGCCCGACGGTCAGCACGCCGTCGTTCCGCAGGGTCGCAACGTTGCGTTGGGTCGCGGGGTGCAGCCACATGCGCAGGTTCATGGCGGGGGCGATCAAAGCGCGCTTGTCGGTCGCCAGAAGCGTCGTCGTCGCCAGATCGTCGGCGAGGCCGAGCGCCATGCGGGCGATAAGATCGGCGGTCGCCGGCGCGACGACCAGGAGGTCGGCCTCCCGCGAAAACTCGATATGGCCCATGCGCGACTGTTCTGTCGGGGCGAACAGGTCGGTGCGGACCGGTTCGCCGCTGAGCGCTTCGGCCGAAAGGGGCGTGACGAACCGCTGGGCCGCAGCGGTCATAGCGACGCGCACCGTCGCGCCGCGTTCGCGCAGGCGGCGAATCAAGTCGAGCGACTTATAGGCCGCGACGCCGCCGCCTACGATCAACAGAATGCGGGCGCTCGCGAGTGTCTGTGCAGTCATGCCTCAGGTCTTCGGGGCGCGGCGGCGGACGGTCCGCCTCGTCCACGGCGCTGCCCCGTTCAACATAGGGCCGGGATCAACAGTCGTGCAATGGCGAAGCTGCGCCCAGATGCGACATGTAGATAAAATTTTCTTTCTTTCCCTTGGCTTAGCTAAAGTGATAAGCTAGAAAAAGAAGTATGCCGACGATCGCCCAAAGCGCTGCGGGGATTGCGTTTCCGCGGAGCGAGGGCTCCGTCGGCGGCGCGGCTCGCCGGTCGCCGTCCGCCTCGAGGCGGCGCATGAGGCGCTCGAGCCGTTCCGGGGCGTCGATCAGCAGGCGCCCCATCTGCGCCAGCCCCTCGCCGATGTCCTCGAGCCGGGCGCGCGGACCGAGGTTCGCGGCGATCCAGTCGCCGACGACTGGTTCGGCGGTCGCCCACATGTCGAGGTGCGGGTCAAGCTTGCGTGCGACACCTTCGACCACCACCATCGTCTTCTGCAGCATCACCAGTTCGAGCCGGGTCGACATGTCGAACAAGCCGGTGATCTCAAACAGCAGCGTCAGCAGCTTGGCCATCGAGATCTGGTCCGCGGTGCGGGCATGGATCGGCTCGCCGACGGCGCGGATCGCCTGGGCGAAATCCTCGACCCGATGCGTGGCCGGGACGTACCCGGCCTCGAAATGGACCTCCGCCACCCGCCTGTAGTCGCGACGAATGAAGCCGTAGAGGATCTCGGCGAGGAACCGCCGCTCCTTGCGGCCGAGCCGCCCCATGATGCCGAAGTCGATCGCGACGATGCGCCCCTCGGCGTCGACGAAGAAATTGCCCTGGTGCATGTCGGCGTGGAAGAAACCGTCGCGCAGCGCGTGGCGCAGGAACGATTGGATCAGCGCTCGGCCGAGCTTGGGCGCATCGAAGCCGAGTTCGGCGAGGCGCGCGGGATCGCTGAGCGGCGTTCCGTCGATCCATTCCATCGTCAGCGCCGTGCGGGTCGTACGGTCCCAATCGATCTTCGGCGCGCGGAACCCAGGATCGTCGGCGAGGTTTTCGGCGAATTCGGACGCCGCCGCCGCTTCGAGCCGGAAGTCCATCTCGACTTTGACGCTGCGCGCCAGCGTCTCCACCACTTCGACCAGGCGCAGTCGGCGCAACCGCGGCTCAAACCGCTCGGCGCTGCGCGCAGCGTAGAACATGTCGGAGAGGTCACGCGCGAACCGACGCTCGACGCCGGGCCTGATGAGCTTGACCGCGACGTCGCGTTCGCCGGCGGCGTCGCGCACCCGCGCCTTGTGCACCTGCGCGATCGACGCGGCGGCGATCGGCTCGCCGAAATCGACGAACAGCGAGGCGATCGGCGCGCCGAACGCGGCTTCGAGCGCGGCGACGGCGGCGGCGCGGTCGACGGGCGTCATGCGGTCCTGAAGCTTCTCCAGTTCGACCGCGACCCGAGGGCCGACAATGTCGGGCCGGGTGGCGAGGAACTGACCGAGCTTGACGTAGGACGGACCGAGCCGGTCGATCGCCGCCGCTAGGCCGCTGAAGCCGCGCCCGCCGCCGCGCGCCAGGAGATTGGCGAGGACCAGCGGAAGCCGGGCGAGCGGCGGCAACGTCGAAGGATCGAGGTCGACGAAGGCGCCTTCGCGGGCGAGGACGAAGCCGGCCCGCGTCAGTCTGAGAACGTGTCCAAGGTTGGTCAGGCGCGGCAAGTTCAGAGTTTCCAGCCCGAGTGGATCGCCACCACGCCGCCGGTCAGTCGGGTGAAATCGACGCGCGCGAAGCCGGCCGCCGCCACCATCTCGGCGAAGCGCTCGGGCGGCGGGAATTTGCGGATCGATTCGACGAGATAACGATAGGCGGGGCCATCGTCGGTCACCGCCTTGCCGATCGCCGGTATCGCCGCATCGGAATAAGCGGCGTAGAGGCGATCGAACACCGGCACGTCGACGCGCGAAAACTCGAGACACAGGAATCGCCCGCCGCGCTTGAGCGTGCGGTAGGCTTCGGCGAGCGCGCGCTCGACGCGCGGCACATTGCGGATGCCGAAGGCGATCGTGTAGGCCTCGAATGAAGCGTCAGGTAGCGGCAACGCCTCGGCGTTGCCCTCGACGAAGCGCACGCGTTCGCCCTCGTGTCGCTTCCGCGCCCGCTCGGCGCCGACGCGCAGCATGTCGGGATTGACGTCGACGACGGTGACCTCGGCCGCCGCTCCGCCCACCGCCGCGACGCGGAAGGCGATGTCGCCGGTGCCGCCGGCGACGTCGAGATGGCGGAACGCGCGACCGCGCGGCGGCCGCAATTTGGCGACGAAGGCGTCCTTCCACAGTCGGTGCAGGCCGAACGACATCAGGTCGTTCATCAGGTCGTAGCGATCGGCGACGTTGTGGAACACGGCGTCGACCAGTCCCTGTTTTTCGTCGAGACGAACCATCCGTTCGCCGAAATGGGTGTGTTCGAACGCGCGCTCCATCATCTTTCCCCGCAAAACGCCGCGCACCATAGACCGGGCCGGCGCGGCGCGCCAAATCATTGCGGACCCTTAACTTCCGGTTAAGCGTCGCGGCGACTTGACGGCTGCGCCGCCGATCCAATTAAGCAAAGACTGAAGCCCCTTCCGCATAGTCATGTGCGTCGGCGCCGAGTTCCGTCGGCGATCCGCGAGGACTTCGTCTTTTGAACCCGCGCGCCTTCTTTGATCAGCTGCGCCGTCCGGCCTACACGCCGGCCGTGATCGCCGCCGTGATCGCCGTCTTCCTGGGCGTCGTCGCCGACGGACAGCAGAAGCAACTCGCGGTCGCGCGCGCGCGGGCCGAAGCGATGGCGGAACTCAACCTGATCCAAGATCGATTGGAAGGCGACATCAGGGGCGAGTTCCAGCTCGTGCGCGGCCTCGCGGCCGACATCGCCAGCGAATCCAATCTCGATCCGGCCAAGTTCGCGGTTCTGTGCGAACACGTGCTGCGCTCGGACTATCTGCTGCGCAATATCGCCGTCGCGCCCGGTCTCGTCATCGCCTATGAGTGTCCGCTCAAAGGCAACGAAGACGCGATCGGTCTTGACCTAAGCGCCAACGCGAATCAGCGCGCGGCGGCGCTGCGCGCGCGCGACAGCGGCGATCCGGTGCTCGCCGGCCCGGTCGATCTCGTCCAGGGCGGCCGCGGCTTCGTCGCCCGCCTGCCGGTCTTCGTCGACGGGACGGGCGAGAGCCGGCGCTTCTGGGGCGTGGTCTCCGCGGTCATCGATCTCGACAAGCTCTATCGCGACGCCGGCCTCTACGCCCGCGAATCGCCGATCGACGTCGCCATCTCCGGCCGCGACGGGCAAGGGCAGGACGCGCGCAGCTTCTTCGGCGACGCGCGGGTGTTCGACGACAATCCGGTGACGCGCTTCGTCAGCGTTCCCTCCGGCGTGTGGACGATCGCCGCCACGCCGAAGGGCGGCTGGGACGCCGCTTTGGCAGGCCGTTGGTGGGCGCGGCTGATCATCCTCTTCGCCGCCGCGGTCGTCGTCGCGCCGGCCTGGCTCGCCGGCCGTCTGGTCGAAGAGCGGCGCGTCCACTTCAACCGGCTGGCGGAACGCGAAAGCGAGCTCGAACGCCTGTCGCGCCGTCTCGGACTGGCGCTCGACGCCTCGAAGGTCGGCGTCTGGCAGCTCAACGTCGACACCGGCGAACTGGTCTGGGACGACCGCATGAACGAGCTCTACGGCTACCCCTGCGACGGCGGACCGCGAACCTACGCCCATTGGCGCGATCGGCTCGATCCCGCCGACGCGGAGCGCGCGGTCGCCGACTACGACGCCGCGATTCGCGCCCGCGGCCGCTACGAATCGCAGTTCCGGCTCGACCTCGGGGACGGACGCAAGCGGGTGATCCGCGCCATCGGCCAGCTCTACGTGTCTTCAGACCTGTCGCGGCAGATTGTCGGCGTCAACTGGGACGTCACTGCCGACGTGAGATTGACTGAGGACCTGACCCGCTCGAAGGCGCTGACCGAAGCCCGCAACGCCGAGCTCGAAGCTGCGCGCGCCGACATCGAATACAACTCGCTCCACGATTTTCTCACCCGTCTGCCCAACCGCATGTATCTCGAGCGAACGCTCGCAGAGCATGCCGCACGCTGCGCCAAATCCGGCGGCGGGGTGGCGCTGTTGCAGGTCGACCTCGACGGCTTCAAGCAGGTCAACGACACGCTCGGCCATTCGGCCGGCGACACGATGCTCATTCGTACGGCGGAGACGATCCGCCGTCATCTGCGCCCCGTCGACTTCGTGGCCCGCACCGGCGGCGACGAATTCGTCATCGTCTGCAACGCCGACGGCGGCATGGTCGGATTCGACGCATTGGCGCAGCGAATCATCGACGACGTCAGCAAGCCAATCGAGTACGACGGCCATGAATGCCGGCTGGGGATGAGCATCGGCATCGCCAGCGCCTACGGCGCCGACGTCGATCGCCAGCGGCTTCTCGTCGACGCCGATCTCGCCCTCTATCGCGCCAAGAGTCTTGGTCGCAACCGCTTCGAATTCTACACCGCCGCCCTCCAGGCCGAGATCATCGACGCCAAGCGCACGGGCGACAGCATCATCGGCGGCCTGGAGCGCGGCGAATTCATTCCCTATTTCCAGCCACAGGTCGACGCCCGCACCCACGAAATCGTCGGCGTCGAGGCGCTGGCGCGCTGGCGCCACCCGACGCGCGGCGTTCTCGCCCCTGTGGAGTTCATCAACATCGCCGAGGAGCTCTCCGCAATCGCCGCGATCGACCGCGCGGTGCTCGAGGGCGCGCTCGCCTGCTGCCGCCGCTGGCGCGCGGAAGGCCTGCAACCGCCGCGGCTTTCGGTCAATGTCTCGCTGCGTCGGCTCCACGACGAGGGACTCGTCGCCGCGCTGCGCGCGCTCGAAATCGCGCCCGGCGAGCTGTCGTTCGAGCTTGTCGAATCGATCTATCTCGATGAGCGCGACGATCGCTTCTTCGAGAACGTCGAACAGATCAAGGCGCTAGGAGTCGACATCGAGATTGACGATTTCGGCAGCGGTTACGCGTCGATCGTCAGTCTGACTAAGATCAAGCCGCGGCGGCTGAAGATCGATCGCCAACTGGTCACGCCGATCGTGCGCTCCGCCGCTCAGCGCCGCCTGGTTCGCTCGATCGTCGAAATCGGTCGCTCGCTCGGAATCGAAGTCGTGGCCGAAGGGGTCGAGACGATGGAGCACGCCGCGTTGCTGCGCGATCTCGGCTGCGCCATTCTCCAAGGTTACGCCTTCGCCAAGCCGATGGCGGCGGAGGCGTTCGGGGCGCAACTCCGCGGGCGCCAGCGGCGGAGCGCTTAGGCGCCGCGCCGACTCGCCCAGCCTTCCCGCCAATTGAAAAGAGCCGGCCAAGGCCGGCTCCGTTTCACCTTGGGTCGACAACCGGCCTCAGGCGGCGAGCTGCCGCAGCACATAGGGCAGGATGCCGCCGGAGCGGAAGTATTCGAGCTCGTCGAGCGTGTCGATTCGGCAGATCAGCGGCGCGCTCAGGCTCGAGCCGTCAGACCGCACGATCAGCGCCTGAAGCCTCTGACGCGGCTCGAGACCGGACGCGAGACCGTGGATCGTCACCTGTTCGTCGCCCTTGAGGCCGAGCGACTGCCACGACGTCCCTTCCTCGAACACCAGCGGTAGGACGCCCATGCCGACAAGGTTGGAACGGTGGATGCGCTCGAAGCTTTGGGCGATCACCGCCCGGACGCCGAGCAACTTCGTGCCCTTGGCCGCCCAGTCGCGCGACGAGCCGGTGCCGTATTCGCGGCCGGCGAACACGACCAGCGGCGCAGCCTCGGTCTGGTAGCGCATCGCCGCGTCGTAGATCGCCATCCGCTCGCCCGACGGTTGGTGGAGGGTGTAGCCGCCTTCGACCACCGCGCCGGACACGTCCTTCACCATCTGGTTCTTGATGCGGATGTTGGCGAAGGTTCCGCGCATCATCACTTCATGATTGCCGCGGCGCGTGCCGTACTGGTTGAAATCGGCCGGGCGCACCTGATGCTCGACGAGATATTGTCCGGCCGGGCTGGAGGCGCGGATCGAGCCGGCCGGCGAGATGTGGTCGGTGGTGATGGAGTCGAGAAACAACCCGAGGATGCGCGCGTTTTCGATGTCCTGGACGGGCTTGGGCTCCATCGTCATGCCGTCGAAATAGGGGGGATTTTGCACATAGGTCGAGCCCATGTCCCATGCGTAGGTGAGGCCCGCCGGGACCTTGACCTTGCGCCAGTTGGAATCGCCGTCGAACACCTTCGCGTATTTCGTCTTGAACATCTTGGCGGTGATCGTCTCGTCGACCACGTCGCGAATCTCCTGCGTCGACGGCCAGATGTCGGCGAGGTAGACCGGCGCGCCCTTCTTGTCGTGGCCGATCGGATCGTGGGTCAGGTCGACCTGCAGCGAGCCGGCGAGCGCGTAGGCGACGACGAGCGGCGGCGAGGCGAGGTAGTTGGCGCGCACGTCCGGATTGACGCGGCCTTCGAAATTGCGGTTGCCCGACAACACCGCCGCGGCGACGAGGTCGTGCTTGGCGATCGTCGCCGAAATCTCCGGCGCCAGCGGGCCGGAATTGCCGATGCAGGTGGTGCAGCCGAAACCGACGACGTTGAAGCCGAGCTTGTCGAGCGACTTCTGCAGGTCGGCTTCGTCGAGATAGTCGGCGACGACCTGACTGCCGGGCGCCAGCGAGGTCTTCACCCACGGCTTGACGGAGATCCCTTTGGCGACCGCGTTGCGCGCCAGCAGACCGGCGGCGATCATCACGCTCGGATTGGAGGTGTTGGTGCACGACGTGATGGCGGCGATGACGACGTCGCCATGGCCGAGGTCGTAGTTCGCGCCTTCGACCCGATGACGCTCGGCGAACCGGTCGCCGAGCTTGAACTCGTCGGTCGCCGCCGCGGCGAAGCCCGCCTTGGCCTCGGCCAGGGCGACGCGATCCTGCGGCCGCTTCGGGCCGGCCAGCGACGGCGTCACTTCGCCGAGGTCCAGCGCCAACGTGTCGGTGAAGACCGGGTCAGGGGTCAAATGGGTGCGATAGAAACCCTGCGCCTTGGCGTAGGCCTCGACCAGCGCGACGCGCGCCGGCTTGCGACCCGAAGCCTTGAGATAGGCGATCGCCTGCGCGTCGATCGGGAACAGGCCGCAGGTCGCGCCGTATTCCGGCGCCATGTTCGCGAGCGTCGCGCGGTCGGCGACCGACATCGCGTTGAGGCCGGGGCCGTAGAACTCGACGAACTTGCCGACGACGCCCTTCTTGCGCAGCATCTGGGTGACGGTCAGCACCAGGTCGGTCGCGGTGACGCCTTCGCGCAGTTCGCCGGTGAGGTTGAAGCCGATCACCTCGGGCAGCAGCATCGACAATGGCTGGCCGAGCATCGCCGCCTCGGCCTCGATGCCGCCGACGCCCCAACCGAGCACGGCGAGGCCATTGACCATCGTCGTGTGGCTGTCAGTGCCGACCAGCGTGTCGGGATAGGCGACCTCGACGCTCTTGCCGTTGCGCTTCTCCTTCGTCGTCCACACGGTCTGGGCGAGGTATTCGAGATTGACTTGGTGGCAGATGCCGGTGCCGGGCGGCACGACCGAGAAATTGGCGAACGCCTGCTGTCCCCATTTGAGGAAGCGATAGCGCTCCTGGTTCTGCTCGTATTCGCGCTTCACGTTCTGCGACAGCGACTTGGCCGAGCCAAAATGGTCGACGACGACCGAATGGTCGATGACGAGATCGACCGGCACCAGAGGGTTGATCTTGTTGGGATCCCCGCCGAGCGTCTTCATCGCGTCGCGCATCGCGGCGAGATCGACCACCGCCGGCACGCCGGTGAAGTCCTGCATCAGCACGCGGGCCGGGCGGAATGCGATCTCGTGCTCGGTCTTGCCGCGGTTGACCGACCAGGCGGCGACCGCCGCGATGTCTTCCTTCTTGACGCTGCGCCCGTCTTCGTTGCGCAGCAGGTTTTCCAGCACGACCTTGAGCGAAAAGGGCAGCTCCGAGATCCCGGCTAGGCCGTGACGCTCCGCAGCCTTGAGTGAGTAGTATTCATAGGCCTTGGCCCCGACCTTGAACGACTTTCGGCATTTGAAGCTGTCAAGGCTGGCCATCGGCTCTGCTCCAGACTTTGTGCGGCGGAAGGAAGTGGGCGCGCTTATAGATAAATTCCCTTGGCCGGGCTACACAAACTAACGTCGGACG
>Ga0181516_10002191_pt1 | contig 14146 bp, 13 predicted proteins | sample PEATcosm2014_Bin_25_FD_121104 | JGI IMG/M metagenome (GOLD analysis project Ga0181516, IMG submission 121104) | Peatland microbial communities from MTU Mesocosm Facility, Houghton, MI, USA - PEATcosm2014_Bin01_10_metaG | ecosystem: Environmental > Terrestrial > Soil > Wetlands > Peat | place... | reverse complement strand
GGGAATAACTGATTTGTTCTTTTTTCCTCCGCTTACTGGAATGTTTTACTTCAGCGGGTACGCGAATCGACTTGCGTCGAAACTATTGAGGTTCACTCAACAAGGTTTCCCCATTCGGACACCCCCGGATCACAGATTGCTACGCATCTCCCCGAGGCATTTCGTTGCTACGCCACGTCCTTCATCGCCTTTTCTAGTCTAGGCATCCACCATTCGCCCTTATGTGCCAACCATCCCAATGCTGACTTGCTCGTGCCGTGCAATGAATGCGCGGCACTTGCCATCATCAAAAATAAATCCTTGATGATGTTTGACTCTGTCCGTCACGAGAAATTGCGCATGCATGCAACACGCGGATCTGTCTTGCAACAGACCTAATAGTGACACAGAGTCTCCTTATTATGACCCCGACTCAACAATTCGGAGCTCCGCCAAACCGGGCGGACGATTGAAAACAACGAGACACGAAAAGGCTGAAGAAAAAAATCGCCGCACACAGCGGCCGGTACCACGCGTAAAAACGCCAGTTTCAGCCGAGGTGTTGGAGAAATTGAGTGTTCTTGAGCATTCGTATCTTAGGGATAAGTATACTCATGGCGCGATAAGTGTCAATAGGAGGCTGGGGAAAGCGCTCTCTTCCTTTGTTGTCGGGCCGCAGGGAATCGAACCCTGTCTTTACGAACCCGAATCGCACGTACTACCGGTATACTACGGCCCGATTCGACAACTCCACTATATTAACCTTTTTCCGCGGGAAATTTCAATTGCCTGCCTAATGAGGGCAAAATTACCGTTCTCCTACTTCTTGTGTTTATGCTGATGCAGCTTCTTCGATTTTTGCGTCAGCGCGAACACGGAAAGAACCATGATGTAATCCGCAATCGCTTCGGAAGAGATCTGGTATTTGGGGCCGAGTACCATCTGTGCGACGAAGAGGATAAGCATAACCACCGTCCATAACGCGATGAAGACTTCGCCGGGATGGTGGCCGTCGTGCAACTCGTACCAGCGGTCGAACTCCTTGGTGCCGACATAGAGGCCGAGCACGCCGGTGTAGATGATGCTCAACGGCGCGGCCAGATAGCCGTAACCGTCCTGCGTGACAAGGTTCATTATGAAAAAGATCATCAAAGCCACCGTCCAGAAATCAGTGATATACCTCCAGATGCGCTCGGAACGGAATGCGGACATTGGGGATATCATAGCCGAAGATGTTATTTACTGCCAGTTGTGCCGAGCCAGCCGCGATTCTTATCAGACAGCTCATTGACCTCATCCCACTCGAAGGCCGGCACAGGAACGAACGTCGCCTGCGCGATGCGGAATCCTTTTTCTATCGTCACGGGTTGATTTGTGAAGTTGTAGCACACGGCCGTGACCTCATCCTTGTCGCCGGAAAAATCGGGGTCGATAATGCCGATGCCATTGCCCATCATGATCCCTTTTTTATGCGTGCTACTGCGCGCGGCGACGAGAAGGAAATGCCCCGCGGGTATTTCGAGCGCGATGTTGAGCGGCACGTAGCCGATCGCGCCCGGCGCGATGGTCACTTCCTCGCGAGCGGCCATATCGAACGCTGCGGCGCCGGCCGTTTGGCGCGCCGGCATGGGCAGGCTTTTATCGAAGCGTTTTATTTTGATCTTCATATCGATGTCAATTTTATTGTACGTGGAATTCTTTCTTTATGTTCTCCTCCCTTTCCATCTCAACATCCTTCTTTTTCTCCTGCGCGCTCGCAAAAAGCTTTTGCAGTTCGGCATCGCTCAGCTCATTCAATGCCTTGGCGCGGGCGGTCAATAGTTCCTTTATATTTTTCTCAGGGTCGTCGAGTACTTCTTCCAAAAGCGCGTTCAATATCCATCCCACGCGCGGGCTCTGCGGCAGGCCGAGCAATGCCATGATTTCGTCGCCATTCAGCTTGAGCATCTTTGGCGAAAGCGGATCGTGCTTCACCTTCTCAATCATAAAGAGCATGTGGCGCAGGCGGTACGGGATCGCCTTTTTGACGCCGGAGCCGATGCGATCCGCCTCGCGCACCTTCAATAAGTCGTCGATGTATTCCGGGCCGACGCGTGCTACAAAGCGCCGCACACCCGCGGGCGAGATTACGCCGATGTCGTAGTAAAACATGTGCGAACGGATAAGATGCGCGACGTCCTCAATGAACTCGCGCGGGAAGCGCAATCGGTCAAGCATCTTCGCGGCCATTTTTGCGCCCATGTATTCATGCTGATAAAAAGTGGAGTCCGGCCCATCGCCGCCCTTCGAGCGCGGCTTACCGACGTCGTGCAGTAGCGCCGCCATGCGAACCACGAGGGAATAATCTTGCTTCGCGGTGTAATCGAGCGAACGGATGTTGTGCTCGAACACGGTATAAATGTGATGCTTGTTCTGGCCCACCCCAATACCGTCGCGCAATTCCGGCAAAACGTATTTGAGCAAGCCCAGCCCTTCGAGCGATAAGATCCCCTTGGCCGCCCGGGGCGTCATTATTATTTTCGCAAGCTCGTCGCGCACGCGCTCCTTCGCGATCAGTTCCAGTTCACGCGAACGCTTTTCGATCGCTCGCCGCGTGGCGAGCTCGATCTCAAAATCGAGTTGTACGGAAAATCGCACGGCGCGCATCAGGCGCAGGGCGTCCTCGGAGAAACGCTCTTCGGCAACGCCGACGGTGCGAATAATCCGCGCGCGCAAATCGCCTTCACCGCCGTGCGGATCGATCACCGCGCCATCCATCGCCATCGCCATCGCGTTCACGGTAAAATCGCGGCGCGAAAGGTCGTCCTCTATTGTTTTTGCAAACTTCACTTCGTCCGGGTGGCGCTTGTCCGTATACTTCCCTTCGATACGATACGTGGTCACCTCGATGACGCCCACCTTCGAGCCCTCAATATTATTTTTGATCCCGACCGTGCCAAAATCGTTTTCGTACACCGTCTCCGCGAAAAGATTCTGGATCTCCGGCGGCGTGGCGTTCGTGGCGACGTCCCAATCCTTCGGCTCGCGCGCGAGCATCATGTCCCGCACGCACCCGCCCACCAAATACGCCTCAAAACCCGCCTCCACGAGCGCTTTGCACACCGCGGCCACTTCTATAGGAACCTGCCCCGCGGGCTTTGTTTTACCTGTCTTTGCTGCCGCCTTAGCCATTGATTTCATTGTATGCGATTCGGAAGATACTTGGAAATGAATATATGAGATGGCTTGATAAAGAAAATCAGCCGCAACGACAAGTGCCGCGACGGCTGATATGATCCCAAAAATCGGACTGCTTCAGTGTGCCCGGAAGGGATAAGATTCCCTTTGCCCGACAAGGGCTCCCATGCCAAAGTGCTTAATGGTCACCCGCTTCCATAGTTCGTACATAGGAATGTGGGTATTGCACGCGACTGTCTGCAAGATGTGCGGTTCCGCGTTGCAGGTTTTCCCCGGTAGAGAGCGCCGAGCTGAGCCACGCTCTGGCCGTCTTCAGGGTCCTCCGGATCGGCAACCACAAAAGGGTTGCGTGGGTCCAGGAAGATTTTCCTGATAAGGGGGTACTTGTGCACAAGCCGGTTCAATGGAAATGTCTTTGTGAGGTAGTTGATGACTGGTTCCGCGAATGGAACGTTCCCTGCGAGGAGCTCGTGAAGTGCCTCACAGAAACCGTCCATCTTGTCCACCACAGAGACAAGCTGTGCTTCCATGCAATCCTTGAAAATCGCATGGAAATACAGATCGAGGAGTGGATACCCTTGCACCTTTCTCGGACCCCGTTTGGTTGCGTAAGCTGCAGCAACCTCGCGCGCGGCCACGATCTCCTTCTTTTGGTGGTCGGAAAGTTGGTCGGCGTTCATGACAAGCTTGGCCTGCAATGTCACGTCACCGAGTTTCGGGAAGATCTCAGGATCGTCATGATGGCGCGCTTGCACCTGCACCAAGACGCGATCGAGATCGGGATAGAGTTCGGACGCGAGATCCAAGATCACGGGATCTTGGACCAACGCCTCCACCCTCTCGACATGAAGAGCGTCGTTGCTACGCAAGTACATCACCTTCATGGGCGCGTAACGCAGGACCGCGGCCAGATCGTCCGGCCGTTTTTCCCACGTAAGGTACGAAGTGGAAGCGGGTGCAGAAGCGGGTGCGGGAGGGAGATAATTGCCGTCCTCACGCAAACGCACTGCCGATATAGACACCAAATTGCCTTTTGCGGCCATCGTCCCTCCTCGGTTTATTTCGAACATCCACGGATTCAGTTTTCACTGCCCCGCTAATCCTTTTATAACACGACGCTACGAATCCCGCATAATGGTGTTGGGGAAAAGATGGGGATTTGGCATACGTGGCGGCGAATCGACGTACGCGCTCGAACGTGGCTAGAATGAGGGGTACTGCAATTAGCTCTTTGGAGGAAAATCATGGCCACTATCACCGAGATGCCAGGGCCCGCAAAGGCGACCGGCGAAAATTCATCGCCAGTGCTCAAAAGGCTACTATCTACCATCAACCAATCACCCTTCGTGCCACAAGCGTGGAAAGTGATCTTCATATTTATAACTCCCTATCTTACCGTCGCGCCAAACTCCTCCGCGGTCTCTGTCTCTAAAGTATGATGTAAAACGTCCACCTCCTCGTTGGTCAACGTGCGGTCGGCGGAACGGTAGGTGACGCGGTACGCATAGCTTTTTTTGTCGGCGCCGAATTTAATGTCGTTTTCATATTCGTCGATCAGCGCGACTTCTTCCACGAGATCGCCGGCGATGTCGCGCACGAGATCAAAATAATTGTTTGGCGCGAAGGTTTTCGGAACGATAAAAGAAATGTCGCGGACAACGGGCGGGTATTTGCTCACCTCGACGAACTTCGTACCCATGTGAAGCTGCTTCTTAACGCGCTCGTCAGTTGACCACAATAAGCGAATGTCCGGCAGTTCCATACTGATGATCGCCAACCGCTCGAGTCCGAAGCCGAAGGCCCACGCGTTGTAACCCTCGACGCCGAACTTTTTGAACACGCTCTGCTTCGTCATGCCGCCGCCCAAAATTTCGATCCACTGGCCGTTCACTTCCACCTCAACCTGCAACGACGGATCGGTGTATGGGAATGTGTCGTCCAAAAAGCGATATTTTGCATTATCGCCAAAAAGCCTTTTTACGATCTGCGAAAGCGCATCGCGTAGATCGTCGATCGTAAGCGGGTCCGTTGCCGCGGGCGTGAGATACCAACCGCCGAACTGGTGGAAGATGTTCATATGGCGGCGATCGATCTCGTCTTTGCGATACACCTTGCCGTAGCACACCACACCAAATTTCTCGCTGCGCGCGATCTTTGCCTTAACCTCCGGCAGTTGCGTGTAGTAGTACCACATCACCGTGTCGTGCGTACGCAAAATATTCTTGTCGTCCAAGTAATAGGTGTCTGACGTGCTCCGCGCCGGATGGTCCGGCGCAAAATCGAAAAGGTCAAAACTAATCGTCGCCGGCACGACCTCCGGAATAACGACGTTATCAAAACCACGCATCACCGGCACATCGCACACACGCTGCACGATCTCATAGAGCGGACTGCCCGGCGTGCGCGAAAGATCCGGCATGGCCAAATAGCGCTTGATCCGCTGCGCTTCCGCATCCGTGCGCTTATCGAGCGCCGCCAAAGCCTTATCCTGCTCGTCAAGAGAAATCTTGTATTCCATATAAAAATATTGTAATGCTAAAGTAGTGGCAGTGCAATTTCATGCACTGCGAATTTGACAAAGGAGGTTCGTCCGTGAGCGCGAGAACGAAGTTGTCATTCGTTGCAATCCTGCTCGCCGCAACATCTGCCGCTCCGCTGTTCGCGGATGCAAAATCGAAACCGCCGAAACCCGCCGCGACAATGAGTGTAAGCGTCGCCAGACAAGAGGCCCTCAAACAACGCATCCGGAAAAGCGTAGGCGCGGAATTTGCGGATCGCATCTTTCAGGATCCGCGATTCACGTTTGACGAAAATATCTACGCTCCGAAAAAGAATGTTACACCGCAAAAGCACGATCCGCGCAGATGGACCGACTATGACTATGCACTGTCTCCTGAGTATATTCAGAAAGCAAGAAATTTTCTGGAGACGCAGAAGGCGGTCTTCGATGCGGAACAGGCAAAATTCGGGGTTCCAAAAGAGGTCATTGTTGCGATCCTGGTCGTCGAGACAAAGCTCGGCGAGCGGCTGGGAAAAGGGCTCGTCATCCAGACGCTTTGGACTCGCGCTGTTTTCCAAACGCGGCTCCAAAGACCGGCGGCGGCGGAACGAGAGCTGATCGCATTTCTCCTTATCTGCAAGAAGAACAACTTCGACCCCTTCACGATCCCAGGCTCGTCAACCGGGGCGTTCGGCCTGCCGCAGTTCGAGCCGAGCTCCTATACGATACTTGCCGCAAGATATGCGAACGACGGCAAACCTCCAAACCTGTTTGACCCAGCCGACGCAATCTGGAGCGTTGGGAATTTTCTTTCCCGGGCCGGATGGAATAAAAACACGCTAACTCACGAGCAAGTAGCTCTGCGGTATAACAAACAACTCCTTTACGCTAGCGCAGTTCTCGATTGCGCGGACACGCTGTCGGGGAAAAGCACAAAGCATCATCATTACGTTTTCGCCCACCGGCAACCGGTGGAAAGGGCCGCTACCAAATAGCGGCCCTCTGTTTTTGTGCCGACGGCACAAGAATCATAAAGTTCTCATTTCCTAAAAAATTTTGCGGAGATGGGGAGGGTAGTTTTGATTCACCAGCGGGCAATACTGCTTCCCTACCCTGACCGCGCGGGCAGTTCAGTTTCCCTATCCCCTAATGAGAGATTGAATTTAGGGCGGAGTTCAATTGGGCGGGGGTTAAAAGTCCCTGAGCAGATGCTTTTTCAAGCAGTTGCAAAAGTAGTGTCATGAGTTAAACTAGCTCCTGTTGTAATGCCTGCACTGAAGAACTATTACTGTTGCTTCCCGTTACTGGAGTTGGGGTAGTAACGGTTCCCGACCCAGTTGTACTTGGAGCAGAGTTGCAAATCGTTTCAGCACATCCATTGCTTTGCGCCACGGTATAACTTCCATAAGGACAATATGGCACTAGCGCCGGGCATGCGACAGGGGTCGTCAATACGGTCGTCGGCGTAAAGGCAAAGCTTTCGCCATTGCTCGTGCCAGCCGGAGTTACCACTTTCACTTGATACGTCCCCGTACCCAGCATACCATTCGCAACATTGTCGATGGTAAAAGATAACGAGGAACCGTTCGAGGAAACCGAGATATTTTGCTGTGCAATGCCCATACTAACTTGATTGTTTGCGTTGTAGAAATTCACCGCCGTCGCGCCAGCTAGATATGTTCCATATATCGTAACGGGGGTATTGCCCGTTCCGCTGGTCGGATTGATATAGGAGATCGTGGGCATTTGGGATTGAGTTTGCGCGGCCGAAGTAACGGTAAGCGTTACCGGAACCGTAATTGGAGAATTGGTGAAGTTACCGCTGAAAATCAAGTTTGTGTTGTACGTGCCCGGACTGCTAACTTTTGTAGCATCCACTGCAACGCAAATGCCCATCACCCCGCTCGCGCTGATTGTCATTGGTTGCGTGTTGTACTGGCAATTTAACCAACCCGGCTGATTGGGGACGCTCATGGTAAAGTTCACCGGAATCGAGGATCCGTTCGTAAGATGAAGGTTGTATACAGGAGGGTTGGCCTGTCCCTGTACCACGCTGAAATTCACGAATGTGTCGGATGGAATAATGGTGCCTTGGGAAGGAGTCGCAGGCGCAGTAACGGTTAGCGTTATCGGGATTGTGATGGGCGAATTAGTGAAGTTGCCCGTCAACACCAAATTGGCGGTGTAGGTACCCGGATTGCTAACTTTAGTGGCGTCCACCGCGACACAGGTTCCCATAACACCTCCTGCACTCAAGGTCATTGGTTGCGTGTTATACTGGCAGTTCAACCAACTCGGCTGATTGGGGACGCTTTGCGTGTACGTTACCGAAACCGCAGAAGTGTTAGTAATGTGTAGGTTGTACACCGGAGGATTGCTTTGTCCTTGCACAACGCTGAAGTTCACGAATGTATCCGAAGGGATAAGAGTGCCGAGAGAAGGAGTCGCGGGCGCGGTAACGGTTAGTGTAATCGGAATTGTGAGTGGCGAGTTTGTAAAGTTACCAGAAACAACGAGGTTTGTGGTGTAGGTGCCCGGGCTACTGACCTTAGTGGCATCCACACTGACGCCGACGCCCACAACTCCCCCAGAATTTAGTGTAAGGGTTTGTGTAGCATAGCCGCTATTCAACCATGCCGGTTGATTAGGGGCGCTTAAATTGTAGTTTACTGATACCGCCGAACCATTTGTAAGATGTAAATTGTACACCGGAGGATTGCTCTGCCCTTGCACAACGCTGAAGTTCAAAAACGTGTCGGACGGGATAAGCGTACCAGCCGTTTGTGCACTTACGACCTTGAGACCCACGACCGCAAGAACAAAAAACGCCCCGACGAAAGCTCCTGCTTTGAGGATTTTCATATATTTAATTTATGTTAGAGAGATCGATTCGACCCTTGGCGTTTATCGCCTTATCCCCTTAATTAAAGCACATCCCCTGTCTCGCGCAAGGCCACACCAAAATCACCTCAACAGGCTTTGAACGGGAATCCTTAACGCCTCCGCAAGTCGTTCAACCTCAACTCTTGTCTCCTTGTTTCTACCCCCACCAAACTTTACGCTTCGCCCCGCGAAGCGCGGCAAAATTTTTTAGGAAATGAGAACTCTGTGATTCTTGTGCCGACGGCAGGGATCGAACCTGCGACCTTGGCCTTATGAAAGCCCTGCTCTACCACTGAGCTACGTCGGCGCGCATGCATAAGTACGCTATCGCAAAAAGCAAAATAACTATATGACAGATCGCCAAGATTTTCAAAGGGCCGCTGATACGGACGACTGCTTCGGTGCCACGCTCTATTCCAAACTCACCGAAAACGTCGCTGTGCTGCTGTTAAGTTGTGTAAGGGTGATGGCGTAGTTGGTGCCGTTATAGGCCTGGCCCACCGTGAGCGTCTGAGGCGGGATCGGGACCAGCGCTATCATGCAGACGATCGTTCGTGGCGGATCCGACGGGAACGAGTTCCAACACCCGACCGGCGTGATCTGGATCGTCGCTGATGATGACGTAATCCCCTGCAACGTAAAATAAGTACTCTCGTTGCGAAGCTCCGCGATGCCGCCGGGCGCGAGCGTCACACTTCCGGGCGCGTTCAATTGTTGGATATTGCCCGAAGTAGTACCGGTAGCGTCCACAGTAACGGTTGTTGTGCCAAGAATTTGAATGTTGGGGCAATTGCAAACTTCGCCCGGTGGGCAGACGCAGGTGCCGCTGGCCAACGTCGCAGTATAGGTGCCGGCGGAAGTGTACGTGTGCGATACGACGCCGCGGGCGTCACAACTCGAACATACGGGAACAACGCCAAGCGTGCCGGTCGTGCCATCGCCAAAGTTAACGCCATTTCCAAGGGTACTGCCCTGTGGCGCCGTGGCGGTGAACTGCACCGTGAGCGGTGCAAGCCCTGATTGCGGACTCGCCGAAAACGTTGAAGTGCTGGTCGTGCCTCCACCGATGCCGCCATCCCCATTACCGCTTCCGCACGACCGCGCAAAATATGCGCGCGACAAGGGACCGAATATCCCATTCCCTGCGGTACCCGATGCCGCAATATTATTTTGCGCCTGCCAGCGGCCCACCGCCGCTTTTGTTATCATCCCAAAATAACCCGTTGCTGAGACATTGAAATCTCCCTGCGTCGCAAGATATTCCTGAAGGGCAGTGACATCATTGCCGGTCATGCCAACCGAAAGAGAATGGCTGAACGGGTAACACGTCGGCGTGCCGGGCGCGACCATAACAGCCCCGCCAGCCGTCGCCGCTGAGGATACTAAAGGAAGCGCAAAAATCACTGCGCAAATCTGGATGAAAATAATCTTTTTAACCATATGCCTATTATATATCTAATACACCACTTAACCAGAAAAAATCTCATATAATTGTAATACCAAAATCGATGTATTTGCTAAGAGATAGAATTGGGGTTAGCATAAAGCCAAGCTAAAGGTCGCTATATATCGACAAAATCACCATGAATCTCGAAATACCATCTACAGAAAGCCAGGAAGGTTCAGGGGAGCTACTTGAAGTCAAAGGGAAGCTTGAAGCAAAAGGTATCGATCCTGAAAAAGTTGCAGCGGCGTTAGAAAAATTTACCGCAGTGCAACGCGGTGCGGCAAATGAGGCGATCAAGCGTTATAACGAAGCCGCACAAGAATTGGCCGATTCTATGGGAATGAAGCTTAAGGAAGGTCAACACATGAAATTTCCTCAAATGAATATGGGGGTGCCAGATAGCGACGTGCGCCGCTATCTACAGCTTTCAAAGAAAGAGAAGGGTGACGTGGCGGGCACCGCGACGTCCACAGGAGAGCTTCCGCCAGAACTTCTATAAACGGCTCTGTTATTTTTTAAATCCGCCCCAAGTTAATTGGGGCGGATTTAAAATTGTTGTTGCGGGGGCAGGACTCGAACCTGCTTCGGAAGCTTATGGGGCTTCCCGGAAAACCTTTCCCGACCCTCCCGCGCGATAAAATGCAACAACCACAGTATTATAGGAGCGCGAGGGGCGTATTGTCAAAGAAAACGATTAATGACATCATCACTTCATGATGGAAAATATCCACTTTCCCGTCTTTGATCGCTATCCCGAACTCGTCGCGACCATCTCTACCAAAGCGGATGGCAACTGTTATTTCGCGCCGACCGGCGACGCGAAGACCGACGTGGCAACGCCCGCGAACCGCGCGTCATTTTTGGCGCGATTAGGCATCCCGGGCGACCGCGTGGTGTCCGCCGGCCTCGTTCACGGCGGCAAAGCGCACCACGCAACCACTGCGGATGACGGGATGGTTATTTCTGGCACCGATGCTTTGTTTGCCCAATCGCGCGACTTCTTCGTTTCCATCACCGTCGCCGACTGCCTTCCCATTTTTCTCTTTGATCCGGAGATAAAAACGTTCGGACTAATGCACGCTGGCTGGCGCGGGCTCGTGGCGGGCGTCATACCAAACACTATGCGCGGCATGATCGAAAAATGTGGCATACGCGCAGAAACGTTGCTCGCAGCGGTTGGCCCGGGTATTGGCGTATGCCACTTTGAGGTGAAGGATGACGTTGCGCAGCAGTTCGCTCAATTCCCCGATGCCATTCTGCGCCGCGAGGGGAAGATATTCGTCGATTTGAAAGCGGTGGCCCGAACGCAGCTGCTCGCAGCCGGGGTGAAGAACGACCATCTGGAAATGAGCACTGAATGCACGTATGATTCAAAAGAACGCTATTTCTCCTGGCGGCGCGACAAGCCGCCGTTCAAAGAAACAATGATGGCGGTGATCGGACTGCAATAACTTCATGACGATCATATGACACAAAACGAGATCCGAGGAAAATTTGAAGGGAAGAAGATCACGCTTATGGGGTTGGGGCTTTTGGGACGCGGAATCGGCGACGCGGAATTTTTTGCGGCAGCAGGTGCGGAGCTTATCATCACCGATCTTAAGACGGAAGCCGAGCTCGTGCCGGCCCTTTCGCGTCTCAAGCCGTACGCAGCGCAGATCACCTATCACTTGGGCGGACACCAGCTTGAAGATTTTGAGCAGCGCGATATGATCATCCGCGCGCCGAACGCGCCGCTCGATTCGCCTTTCCTCGCGCACGCACGTGCGGCGGGCGTGCCGATCGAGATGGACGCGTCGCTGTTCGCGAAGCTCGCCGCCGAAACTACCAGCGGTAATACGACCATCGTCGGCGTCACCGGCACGCGTGGCAAAACGACGACAACTCACCTTATCTATGAAATGGCGAAGGCAGCCGGAAAAAATCCGCTCCTCGGTGGGAATGAAAAGGATACTGCCACGCTACAGCTGCTTGATAAAGTTACCAATGGTGGGCTCGTCATCCTTGAACTCGATTCATGGCAGCTCCAGGGTTTTGAAGAGAGCAAAATCAGTCCGCACGTCGCGGTGTGGACCAATTTCCTGCGCGACCACATGAATTATTACCACGACGACATGGACCGCTACTTCGAGGATAAGGCCGCGATCGCGCGGTTCCAAAAACGGGGCGACATTTTTATAACAACGTCGGAGATCCTGCAAACGATGACGGCGCGGTTCGGTGCTCCGGCGGGGCGATGTATAACGGATGCTGCGCTGCCGGAAGACTGGGTGGTTACACTGCCCGGCGAGCACAATCGTGCGAACGCCGCCTACGCGCGCGCGACGGCGCAGTGCCTCGGCATTCCGGACGAGATCATTAAAAATGTATTAAAGACGTTCACCGCGCTGCCCGACCGCCTACAACTGCTTGGCGAAAAGAATGGGATCGAATTCTATAACGATTCAACCGCCACGACGCCGGACGCGACGATCGCCGCGCTGAAGGCGCTTGCCGGCAAGCAAAAACCGATCGTGCTCATCGCGGGCGGCAGCGACAAGTCGCTTGTTTTCGACGATCTTGTGCGCGAAATCAATATAACCGCCGCATCCGTTATCCTTTTCAAGGGAACGGCTCAGGAAAAGTTGCAAGCACTTCTTGATAAAAAATTTATGATACCGCTCGCGTCAAATATGCAGGAAGCGTTCACCGCCGCGCTCGGAGCGGCGCGCACCGGCAGCATCATCCTGCTCTCCCCTGGCGCGACCAGTTTCGGAATCTTCAAAAACGAGTACGACCGCGGCGATCAATTCAGCGAATGTTTTAAGAATTTGAAATAATTCGCCGCGCGGGCTACAATGACCGTAATGTCATCCTCCATCGATAAGAAAGAATTGGAGCATCTTGCAGAGCTCGCGCGTATGGAACTCGACCCCGGCGAGGAAGAAAAACTGATCGCCGATCTCGGCAGTATTTTGGAGCACTTTAAAGAGCTCCAGGGACTCGACACCACGAACGTCACGCCGATGACGGGCGGCACCGACCTCACGAACGTCTTGCGCGACGATAACGAGCGTGAAAACACCAACCGCGGCGCGGGCACCGATGCCTTCCCTGAATCAAAAAACGGATTTTTGAAAGTTCCGCCCGTTTTTTAACCCCACCATGGCCGACCTTACCAAATTCACCATCAAAAAATTCCACGACGGGTTGCGCGCGAAAGAATTCTCCGCGCGCGAAGTGGCACAAACATTTTTTGACCGCATAAAAAAACGCGATGGCGAAATCGGCGCGTATTTGAGTACCGCGGAAGCATCCGCGCTTGAAGGGGCTAATGCTGTTGATGACGCCATCGCCAAGGGCAATCCGGTTGGCGAACTTGCCGGCGTACCCCTTGCTATCAAGGATAATATTCTGATTGAGGGCCTGCCCGCCACTGCGGCGTCTAAAATTTTGAAGTCTTATAAGGCAAGCTACGATGCTGGCGTCATTAAAAAATTAAAAAAACATAACGCCGTCTTCCTCGGCAAAACCAACCTTGATGAGTTTGCGATGGGTTCGTCAACCGAAAATTCCGGCTTCCAGATAACGAAAAATCCCCACGATCCTACGCGCGTGCCGGGCGGTTCGTCGGGCGGTTCCGCAGCGGCGGTCGCGGCGGATTTCGCCGTCGCGGCGCTCGGCTCCGACACCGGCGGCTCCATCCGCCAGCCCGCAGGATTTTGCGGCGTCGTCGGCTTCAAACCAACCTACGGCGCAGTATCTCGTTCCGGCCTGATTGCCATGGCATCCAGCTTGGACCAGATCGGCCCGCTCACGAAGACCGTTGAAGACGCGGCGATTCTTTTCAAGGCGATTGCTGGGCGTGACCCCCTCGACGCGACATCAAACGATATCGATTACCAAACGATCACCTCCCTCCCGTCGCTCGACGAAACAAAAAAATTGACCATCGGCATCCCGGAGGAATATTTTATTGACGGCCTCGATGAGGACATCGCAAAAAGTGTTAATGCAGCGATCGAGAAGCTGAAAAAACTCGGCTTTGCATTTAAAAAGATCTCCCTGCCGCACACTAAGTACGCCCTCTCCTGCTACTATATCGTGATGCCGGCGGAGGTAAGCTCCAATGTGGCGCGATTTGACGGCATCCGCTACGCCCGGATCCCGGAGGTGGAAGC
>Ga0181516_10002190_pt1 | contig 14146 bp, 15 predicted proteins | sample PEATcosm2014_Bin_25_FD_121104 | JGI IMG/M metagenome (GOLD analysis project Ga0181516, IMG submission 121104) | Peatland microbial communities from MTU Mesocosm Facility, Houghton, MI, USA - PEATcosm2014_Bin01_10_metaG | ecosystem: Environmental > Terrestrial > Soil > Wetlands > Peat | place... | reverse complement strand
GACGCCGCCGCGTACCCTTCGGCGCGGTGAGGGGCTCGGCAACAGACGGCATGAGTCGGAACCTACGGCGCGCATCGCACCACGCCAAGGGGAATCACGATGGGAGAAAACCGGATAGGCATGGTTTGACCTGCGGCTCGCACGGGCAAGACGGTATGTATGGCGCGAAACTGACACGAAAGGCATCGAGGAGGTTGGCGGTGGCCTGGATGACGCCGCTCGATCGGCTGAGAAGGTCGATCTCCACTCCCGCGCCTCCCTAGAAAACCGTACGCTGACCAACACCGACGCCGGATCGCGCGCACCAGCCTCCGGGCACTTCGAGCACGTAGCGCGCTGGAGCGCGCGGCACGATGAAGCGTTCGTCGTAGGGGAGCGCGCCGCTAGCCAGGTCGACGACCGCTCCATCATCGAGAAAGAGAAGGTCGAGCGGGAAGCTCACCCCGCGCATCCAGAACCGCGGGTACGAACGCTTCCCCATGTCGAAGAGCATCCCCGTGCCGTCGGGGATGGACGGCCGTCCTGAGAGCCCGGCCGCGAGGTCCTTGGCCCTCTCGGCGAGCACCCAGGCCCCCACGCCCGGAAAGACGACGGGGAGCCACTGCCTGCCGCATCTCTGGCACGCTCCGACCATGGGGGTAACCACCCGCATCGTAGCGGATCACGGCCTTCGCGTCGCGCGCCGAAGCGCCTCGAAGACGAGCGTACACAGAAAGAGCGCGAAGAGTGTTCGTGCCCACGAAGGCGCATCGATCCAAGCCTCTTGCAGGTGGATCAGAGTCGCCAGGACCGCTTCGAGGACCCAGCGGGCCGTGGTGGTGGGCCACACTTACTTGATCGAGGCCTGGATGGCGCTGACCAGGACGGGGCCCGTGACAGAAGCGGTCGCCTGGAGCACGAGATATCACTCCCGTCGGCCGCGAGCGTGACGGATGCCCCGGGCACCGGCGTTCCTTGCACGAGGAGCTGGTAGGTCACCGTCGAACCGGGCGGGTTGGCTGGATTGCCCGTGTGGGCGACAGACAGGAGCGTGACGAAGCCGTTGCCGATGGGCAGCGCGCCATCGCCCCAGGCTATTCGGGATCGCTCCCGCCCTCGCGGGGCTCGCGTCCACGAACGGGTATGCACCACTGGCGCAGTCGATGGCTGCTCCCTCGTCGAGGTAGAGAACGTCGTGATCGGCTGCCTCGATGACGGCGCTCGTGCTCACGCTCGTCAGATTGAGCCCGTTTGAAGTCCGAAAGAGGCGCAGGAACTTGCATCCGTCGGCGCACGTGGCCAGGGTGTTGTTGCCGGCGCCCAGCGTCTCGTCGATGTAGCCCCACAGCTCGCAGCTGCCGAGGTCCCAGCTGCCCGCGGGGATGACCGCAGGGCTGACGATCGAGTCGTCGACCTGCACGATCTTGGGTCCGGCGACGAGCGCTACGGCAGCCATCATCGCTGGCCAGCTCGCGTACACGTTGCCCTTCTTGATGCCGCCTGGTTGGTAGACGAAAGTCGAGCTCTGCCCTCCGCCTCCTGTGGCCCCCGCCGCAGGAGGCTGCGGGTAGGTGGCTCCCGCAAACCCTGCTGTTCCCGAACCGCTGCGTGCGCGTCCCATGGGTTTATCCTCTCCTACGCGATGAGTCCGAGGTTCTTGAGCTCTCCTACGCGATGAGTCCGAGGTTCTTGAGTGCGGTGTACGCTGCCTGGAGCATGGCCTGTTCGTTCGCGGCGTAGGTGGGGCCCGCGGTGCCTGTTCCACCTCCGGGCTGCTGCGGCACGCAGGCTGCTCCGAAGAAGCCCACGTTGGCGCTCGCGCCACCGATGGCGATGTCGTTCGGGTTCGGCGCGTTGCCTCCTCCGATCGAGACGCTGTTCTGGCCGCCCGCGACGCCCTCCGTTCCTCCGACGCACGCGGACCAGTCCCCCGAAGCCGTTCCTCCCGCGCATCCCACACACGCTGATCCCAGGCCGCTCGACGTCGCGCCGTCGCTTGCAAGACAAGCCGAGACGGTCCCTTGAGCAGAGCATTCGTAGCAGGCCAAGATCCCTGCGCTGGAGCCAGGCGTTTCGTTCTGGTAGCCACCGATGACGGCCGAACCTCCGCCGCCGGCCACGTTCGTGCTCCCTCCGATGCACACGGCGTCTTGAGCCACCGTGTCATTCACGCCTGTGCGAACGCCCGCGATGGGATCCACTGTGCTGACGACTTCGCCGATCTGGACCCAGGGTCCTGGTGCCGGCGGCGCAGGCACGGGCGGCGAGGCATAGGTGCTTGACGCGAAGTTGGCGCTCCCACCGCGACGACGTCCCATGGACATCACTTTCCGTTCGAGGTCAGCCTAGCACCAGACTCCGTGAACGTGAAGCTTGACCCAGAACGCAGCCATGACCAAGCTCGGCGGCCATGAAGCACATCACCCTCGCATCATCCATCGCTGCGTGCAGCCTTGCCCTGGCCATTCTGGTGGGGATCTCTTGGCCTGCTCGGGGCGGCGATCCAGCTCCCCCATCGGCCGCATCCATTCCTCCTGCGAGTTCGGGTATCGCCGAGATGCAGCCCGAAATCGATCCGGCTGCCGCCCAAGAGGCAGAAGCCGAGCGCGTACTGGCGCAGGACATCGCGAAGATGGGGCTCGCGGTGAGGCTCGTCGACGTGATGTCGAGCTGGCCTCACGCGACAGCAGGGGTCCAGGCTGCCGACTACGACGCGATCGCGCATGACATCGCCGCGGCGGTTGATCGCTACGAGGACGGAGTGCTGCTTGCGGGCTTGGCCTACTGGGAAGGCGCTCGGTTCGCGGCGTACGTCGACGATGGCCGATGCAATGATCCCGTCTGGCGTAAGAGCCCAGAGGGTCAGGCGACGATGCTCCGTTGGGGCGACTGCGATCACATGGGCGCCGTGAGCCTCTGGCAGATTCACCCCATCGTGGATCCCAGCTCGAAGCTCTACTCGGTGTGCAACCGGGACGTCGTCGACGTCACGACCTCGACAGGATCGCGCATTGGGGCCGCTCGCTGCGCGCTCGCCATCGCGCGGTCGAGCATGCAGTCGACCGGGGACCTCTCCGGGTACACGGGAGAGGCCCCCGTCGAGGGCGCCCACCCGAAGGCAGACGAACGCCTCGCATTCGTGCGGCGCACACTGGCCAAGTTCCCCTGGCGTACGCCACCGCTCCCCAAGGAGTGAGCGTCAGCGGTCGTAGGCGCGCAGCACCCTCTTGAGAAGAAGCGGGCCTGGGGCGCTCGTACACGGGGCCACGGTCGTGGGAACGACGAGGCCCCTCACGGAGAAGAACTGCGCCACGTCCAGGCAGGCCACATGGTCCTCTCCCGCACCGTAGGTGGGGTTCATGACTGCCTGGACCGAGCAGGGGGCCGCGCACGGGTGCATGAGCCCGAGGGCGTGCCCCATCTCGTGGATCATCGTGTCCTGGAGCGCGTCGTAGTCGAGCCCTGCCGCGACGCTGATGGCCCCTGGCACCGTCAAGCCGATGAAGTTCGATCCGCCCGACTCGGTATCGAGCTCGGCCTGCGGGACCTCGTAGACGTTGAAGCACCCCGGCGTGGCCATGCAGGCCTTGGGCGCCTCATCGGACGTGATCGCGATGCCGGTGAACGTCGTCCACTGTTTGACGGCTTCGTTGAACCCCTTGACCCCGTTCGCGTCGCTTGTGACCGATGCGTCGAGGTGGAAGTCGTAAGCGCTGACCGCCGGAAGGTGAACGGCGTTGCAGGCAAGGAGCAGAGGCAGGATGGGCGCGATCGAAAACGCTCTCATCAGTGCCCCGCGTCCGTTGCGGCAGGTCCACCCATGTGAGCCGCCAGGAAGCTCTGCGCGCTGGCCGCGGGAAGACGGATCCGGATCTGGGTAACCGGTACCGATGCCGTGGTCGCGGTGGGAGCTCCCGCGTCGCCCGAGGTCGTCCCGATGATGACCGACACGAGCTGCTCGCTAGACTGGGTAACGGAGCAGATGAGGTCCACGTATGGCTGCCCGACAGGGGAATCGGGAGCCAGCGAGCAGATCGCGTTCGTGAGGTCGATCGCCTGCGCAATGGCGGCCTGGGGCGTCTCATGGCACGCCGGAAGGAGCTCGGTGGACCCCACTATCCCAAGCAGCAGCACACACACCCCGAAAGTTCTGCGCCCAAGTCTGCGAAGCCAGATGGGCAGGTCGAGCTTCGAGGTGTCAGGGATCGGGCGGTAGACGATTGTGTTCACGGGCGCACCTCCTTGGTTTCGATCGGTTCGCGCCCGATCCTACCCGGAGCCGAGGTCGAAGCCCAGACGAAGAGTGCTATCGTGAGGTCACCAAGATGGTGCCTCTGGATCCGGACGATACGATCCCTTCCGAAACCGACGTGACCGCCACGATCCCGTCTCCGCCTCCAGAAATGCCCACCGCCGAGGAGAGCATCACCTTCCTGGGCTATGTCCCCTTGCGGTGGCCGACGATGGCGCTCCCTCCAACCCGACCAGCCAAGCTCGACGAGGAGTAACCTCGCCCGGCAAGCGCCTGCGATCTTGCGACGACGCTGAGAACGAGGACGTCGCGCAGCGTGACGTTGCCCAATGCGAAGAACTCGCCCGCGAGCATGTTGCCGACCACGGTCCGCTCGACGCGACCCGAGATCTGAAAGGTCACGATGCCGCGCTCCACCCGGTGCGTGATCCTCAGGCGCGGATCGATCGCGCGGCGAATCGTCTCCATCGTCCTGGCGATCGTCTTGGGCTGGCTCGCCTTGGGAATCCGGAAGCTCTCCTCGTACAGAAGCGTCGCCATCTTGCCCTTGCATGTGATGGTGCACTGAATTCCGTCCGGAAGAAGCGTCTTGATCTTCACCTGTTCTCCATCCTGTGCTTGTTGGCCTTGAGAATCGTCTTGGCGATGTTGGCTCGAAGCTTCGCGAGCTGCTCGTAGCTGAAGTAGAGAACGGCAGGATCCTTGCGGCCGGTGCGGCGGGGCCATACGTGCCCCGGGATGTCGACCGGGTAGATCGTATCCCCGCTCGATTCGCGCTCGATGAGCTTGCTCACGAACCACCCATGACGGCAGCATCCTCGGCGATGCGCGGTGCTGCGTGGCCGTCTCCATAGAGACGGATCGGCGCGAGCTTCGTCGATGCCATTCTCATGACCGACTCGAAGATGAGGTCCTCGTCGAACCCAGCCAGAATCGCCACGCCAGCCTCGACGCCTTCGGGCCTCTCCGTGACCTCTCGTACGACGACGACAGGGACGCCGAAGGTTGGGGCTTCCTCTTGGAGCCCTCCCGAGTCGGTGAGGACGCACGCCGCGAGCTTCATGGTCGCGATCGTGTCGGCGTAGTTCATGGGCGGGATGATCTCGATGCGCTTCAGTCCGACGTCCAAGGCCTGACGGATGCGCGAACCGTTCTGGTTGGGATGAACCGGCACCACGAAGGTCATGCCCGTGTGCACGGCGAGCTTTCGGATCGCGCAGCAGATGGACTCGATCTGCTCTGCGCTGGCTTCGCGCCTGTGCACGGTGACGAGTACGAAGGGGTGGTCCCCCGGACGGACGCGCCCCTTCGCCTGCATCGCAGCATCGATCCCGGTGTTGCCTGTGATGAGGATGTCCGCTGGCTGCCGACCTTCGGTCACGAGGTTCTGGGCTGCGCGCTCTGTGGGGGCGTAGAGACGGGTCGCGATGCGGTCGACCATCTGGCGGTACCCCTCCTCGGGGAAGGGGGCGTCGAGGCGGCCCGTGCGCAGCCCCGCCTCCACATGCCCGATGGGAATACGCATGTGGTAGGCGCTGAGGGCGCCCGCGAAAGCCGTCGTTGTATCCCCCTGCACAAGGACGAACTGGGTATGAAAGAGATGGGCATCAAGCGCTGTCATGGCGCGCGAAAGAAACCCGCTTGGCGTCTGGTTTTCGCGCATCAGATGAAGCTCGATGTCGGGTTCGATCGGCATTCCTTCGAGGAGCTCTCGGTGTTGACCCGTGCAGACAACCGTGACTGGAGCGCTTCGCGCCCGCAGCGCATTCACCACGGGAGCCAGCTTGATGGCCTCGGGCCGTGTGCCATAGAGAACCGTGATCATGCGCGCTCACTCCACCCAAGCAGCGAGGTTTGGATTGGGATCAAGAATCGACTTGTACTGGTCGATCCATCCATGAATGCCTTCTGGATCAAGCCGCATGTAACGCTCGTACTTTGCCGCTCTGTCTTCTGCCCGGGACCACCCGAGATGACGAAGCCGATACGGTGAGCAAGTGTACGAAAGGTCATGGACTTCGATGGGGAATCGGCCGCAGTGCTGCGACGTCTCCTTCCAGGTCCAATCGCGAAACAATGCGCGAACCAGGAAGGGCCTGTAGTAATTGTGCGCGCTCCAGAATCGGTCGTCACGGTAATGTGTTTCGCTCCACATGTCGTAGAGCCGGAAGTAGAACGCGTCGCTGCTCGCCGAGTCGAGCATCGACTTGACGTTTTCCACGAACGACTTCTCGAACACTTCGTCTGCATCGAGCGTGAGGATCCATTCTGGATCGCTCGCGAACGTCTCCTCCCACTGTTGCCTTCTCAGATCGACTTCGTTGGCGAACTTGGACTCCTTGTTGTGCACGATTCGGTAGGGGATTCGTTCGAGCTCTTCGGCGATGACAGGGATGGTTTCGTCCGAGCTCGCATCGTCGATGATGACGGCATCGTCGACGTATTTCGCAGCGGAACGAAGGACCTCCCGGAGGTGTCGGTGGGCCTCGTTGTGCACGATCATGGAGAGCGTCAATCGGTGGCCCATTCGCGCCTCTCTACGGGCAGCCGAGGATGAGAACGGGCATGCCCGCGATCACGCCCTCGTTGCACGTGGGGCTCTCGCACGGAAAGCTCTGCGAGTGGGATGTGATGCACGTGCAGTTGAACGTCTCCTGGCACTGGCAGGCTAGAGGTGTGGGGACCTGCGTGAGCGTGGAAGTGTCGCCATCCGGACCCGTGGAGAGGCAGTACTGGGACGGTTCGGGGACTATGAGCGAGTCGTGCGCGTTTTCGCAGGTGTAGGTGTAGTCCGGCGCGAAGGGGGTGCATGCGGCAGCCTCGCCCGCCTCGACCTCGGCCTCGCGCACGTCCCTCGTGGACGCCTCGTCCGAATCCGAGCCGGCGTCTTCGCTGGGCGGAAGGGAAGAGAACGCGCCGCTGCACCCCGTGAGAAGGAGGAAGACGACCGAGCGATTCATGGGGATGCCTTTCTCAGAACGGTTCGGAAGCAGGCCAAGCCCCCGTACATGGGCGTGGTGAGCGCTCTCTCGTCAACGTCGCGTCTCAGGTCGAGTGGGCCTGCGAAGCCCAGTCCGCTCCGCTCGACGGCCCGGGCGATCGAGGCCGGATCGAGCGGCGGAACGTCGAAGGTGAGGACGGCGAGCCCGCCTGGCTTGAGGACCCTTCGAAACTCTCCAAGCGCTCTCTCTATGTCTCTGCCCGGCATGTGCTCCAGGACCGAGATGCAGAAGACGCGATCGAAGGCCGCGTCCGGATAGTTCAAGTGGGTGATGTCCTGCTGGGTCCGATAGAGGTTGCCTAGGATGGCGATCTCCTCCTCCTGGATTCCGAAGTCCAGCCGGACATCTCTCTGCAAGGCTTCGTCGTCGACGATGCGCGGGTCGAGATCGCACGCGTGGCACTCCATCGCATTCTTGGCGAGCCAGAACTTGAAGGGGTGACTCACGCCGCACGCCGCATCGAGCACAACGTGCTCTTTCGAAACGAAGTGCTGCGCCCAGCCGTACTCATGACCTCGGCTCCACCAGTTCTTGGGCAACGGCCAAACCATGGAAGTGATCCGCGGGTCGCTCTCGTACACGAACCGAGAGATCTCGTCGTCGCACCGCCGAACGTAGCTCGCCACACCATCGAGCTCCGCGTTTCGGTAGACGTGGTAGGCCGGCAGGTGCGTGTCGACGTAGAGCTCGAAGCCGAGCGCTGCGGCCCGGATGCAGAAGTGCCGATCTTCCCCCCAGAAGGAGAGGTTCTTGATTCGCTTGAAGCGGACGCCCACATGGAGCGCCGTCCGCGAGAGGAGCGTGCAAGCGCCCAGCCCCCCCACCTCGTAGACTCCGGGAGTGCGCAGCTGATCGAGGAATTCGGCGGTCCTCTGGTTGATCTCCTCTTCGGAGAGGGCTTCGCGCCCCTGTCTTCGATAGAGCGTGTACTCATCGGAGACCCATACCTGCGGATCAGGGCGGCATCCCGGCTGCCAGGCCGTCCAGAAAATCTCCGAGATGATGTTCTTCTTTGCGCGAAGGAGCTGCTCGACGGTGAATGGATGGAGGACGAGATCGGAGTCGACGAGAAAAAGGTGGTCGAATTCGCCCTCCAGCGCGAGCTGGATGAAGGAATCCTTGAAGGCCGCTACCTTCCAGATGGCTTCGTCGGTCCACTGATGGGTGTAGTGGCTTCGGGCATAGTCGCCGAAGCGTGCTGCGTCCGGAGAAAGGAGCGTGACCTTCGGATGCGACGCCGCAAACTCTTCGAGGAGCGTGCTCGATACCGGGTCGAGGTTGTCGTCTATGAACGCAAACTCGGCTCGGAAAGAGTTTTGGACGAGCCGGTCGAGCGACTTCAGGAACTCAGCGAGGACGAGCGGGTCCTGCCTCACGGGGCTCGCGATCAGGATGGTCGTCATCGAAGTTCCTTGGAGAGCTGTAGGTTACTCTTGATGCGCTTCATGTCGCTCGCCGGGATTCCAGGGGTGGCGATCAGGCGCTTGCCAGCTTCGATCGCTTCCTTCCTCCGGCCTGTCCAGTACGCGCAGATGGCCAGCTCGTCGAGCGCTCGCCACCGGTAGACCTCGGGGTCGACGAAGAGAAAATCGTTCGGTCTCGGCGTCTTGGCGGCGATCGACGCAAACGGGTAGGCCATGGCGAGGTGGTCACCGTACGCGCGGAGGTAGCGCGCCAGCTCATACATGGGTTCCGCGCGCGTCGGTCTCATTTCCCAAGCGCGCAAGTAGGCGTACACCACGTCTGGGCGCGGCTGCCGGTCGTCACCCTTCTTCAGGGAGAGCGCGTGGAGGTGCTCCCGCTTCTTGGCGGCCTCCAGGGCTGCGATAAAGCGTTCTTCGAGAACGCCGTCCTCGATGTCGGCACGACGCTCGTAGTGCTGGAGTGCGAGCGCGTAGTAGCCCACTGCGCGCTTGTCGGCCTCGATGGACTCGTCGATTTTGCCCTCCACGCGCAGCTTGTGAGCAACGTTGAACTCCTCGACGCCCGCGTCGCGGTAGCTCTGCGCCAGGTAGAGCATGCTCCGGAGGTGCGCCGGTCTCTTGACGAGGTCCTCTTCGAGAAGCTTCGCGTCCCGCACGAACTTGCCGACCGGATCGGCGCTGCGCGCTCCACCCCCGACGACCGTGTAGGCGATGCCCTGGAGTCTGCCGCCATGGCCGCCGTGCTTGGCGTAGTCGAGGTACTCGTGCACTGGTTCGACGTACTCGAAGTCGAGAGACGTTCGGATGATGTGGGGGCGATCGTACTCCATCGCGCTCCCGTACTTGACGCGGAGCATGTAGGAATGGGCGTCGAGCCGCGGGAGCTTGGTGAAGGTCGAGGCGTAGGTGAGGACGTCGTCGGCATCCATGAGCAGCGCATGCTCGGCGACGCCCCGAGCCAGGCGCATGGCCTCGGTCTTGTTGTGGCCGAAATTCACCCAAGGTCGCTCGTGGAGGACTCCAGGCAGATCCTTCAGGACGTCGCGGATGATGTCCATGGTGCGATCGGTCGATCCCGTGTCGACGATGCACCAGGAGTCGATGATGGGCATGCACGAGCGAATGCAGCGCTCGATGACCGCCTCCTCGTTCTTGCAGACGAGGTTCAGGCAAAGCTTGGGCTTGGATGCCTCGCTCATGGGTGACAATAGAGTTATAATGTCCGATAGTGCCGTGTCAATCGCCAAAGAAAACGGCCGCGAACCCTGGGTAGGATCCGCGGCCGTGGATCGACGCGAGAAGCGTTCGAGAATCAGACGCTGGACTCGGCCACCGTGAGGCTTGCGCCCTGGTTGGCCGATGCGCTCGTCGGATCGATGGTGATGGCCACGCCAGCAGGCGACTTCCACCGCAAGGTCACCGTGTGCGCTCCGGCAGGCAGGGCCGCCACTTCGAGGTCGATGGCGACCGTGTCGGGAACGCCCCCGCGCACGTTGCACCCGCCGCCGACACCGATCTGGATGCCGCCGCTCGTGACGGGCGCTCCGTCGATGAAGATGGCGAAGTCGCCCTCGATGGTGCCGTCCGAGACGTATGAAGCGTACGCCCAGATGATGAGCTTGCCGCCCGACGTGACGAGCGGGACCGACATGCCCGCGATCACGCCGTACGTCGGACTCGATGTCGTCTGGAGCGAGGTGAGGACGGCCGTAGCCGTCTGCGCGAGACCTCCTGTGGCTCCAGTCGGCCCGGGAGGCCCTCCGCTCGGTCCTGTGGCACCGGTCGACCCGGTCGACCCGGTCGAGCCCGTGGCGCCCGTGGCGCCCGTGGCGCCACTGCCCGTGGCTCCGGTTGCGCCCGTGGACCCTGTTGCGCCTGTGGCCCCCGTCGGTCCGGGAGGCCCGCCCGAGGGTCCTGTTGCGCCTGTGGCGCCTGTGGGTCCTGCGGGTCCACCCGAGGGGCCCGTTGCGCCAGTGGCTCCCGTGGAACCGGTCGGTCCGGGAGGTCCGCCGCTCGGACCGGTGGCACCGGTCGCTCCTGTGGCTCCAGTCGGTCCGGCAGGTCCTCCAGACGGTCCTGTTGCCCCCGTCGCCCCCGTCGGTCCAGGCGGTCCACCGCTCGGCCCTGTTGCGCCTGTTGCGCCTGTTGCGCCCGTGGCGCCCGTGGCTCCGCCGGAAGCTCCGGTACCGCGAGGCGTCTGCTCGTACGTGGAGGCCCTCGGGACCTTCCTACCTGTGATGTTTCCCATGGATGCACCTTCCTGAAAGGTTGTGCTCGAAAGCGTAGCTCGTTTTAGCCCTGGACGTACTGCAACGTGCCGCTAGCTGTTCTGTCCGCTGGATGTTCTTCCTCTGACGACACTTCAGTGCACCTGGAGCTCGGTCACGGTCATGAGGAAGGTTGCTTCGGAGATTGTGCCTCCACCAAACGTGAGAATCCCGCCCAGGGTCAGCGGCGTTCCTGCTGTGATGGGAACGAGCAGGACATTGTGGATGGAGGTGGCAACCCCACCGGCAGCGACGACCCCCCCCATGGGCTGACCGGTCTGGCTCCCGTTGACGAGCGGAGTGAGGAGCGCTGCGATGCCCGCAACGGTTCCGGAGAACAGGAGGTCGATGTCGACGCGCGCGGTACCCGTCGTATCGGGACCATAGGAGAACGAAGCTGACGACACCGTGGATCCGGTTGCTCCGGTCAGTGTCTGCTGCGCGTTGGCTAGCGCACTTCCGCCCGTTGCTCCCGTTGCTCCCGTTGCTCCCGTTGCTCCAGTGGCTCCCTTCGCTCCCGTCGTCCCCGTTGCTCCCGTCGGACCCGCAGTGCCCGTACCCGTGGCTCCCGTTGCCCCCGTTGCCCCTGTTGCACCCGCAGAGCCGGCGCTTCCACCCGGTTGCAAGTAGTCGACGCGCATGCGCGCGATGGTCGCTTGCATGCTTCCAGTGCCGCACGCGCACCCGATGATGGCGCCCCAGGCGCTCGTCGCGTCGAGCTGCGTGCCTGACGTCATGTTCAGAATGGCAGTGCCGATGGGCACGAACGTCGAGACAGCAGGGAACCCTCCCGTCGCGCCCGTCGCGTTGATGAATCCCCTGACGATCCCCCCGGCCACGCCGTGGGGGATGTCCATCATCGCTGTCGGGTATGCCTGGATGCCCGCGATCGTAGTCTCGCTCTTGTAGGCGCCTCCCGCGTGAGTGGATCCTCCCCAGTAGCTGTCGACGATGAAGCGGTAGGAACCGCCACTGTAGCCGCGCAGGAAGTAGTTCGTCGATAGCGTCGCGAAGTAGTTCGCGTCCCCGTTGTCGACACCGACGAAGGGTCCCCCCTGGTTGTTGGCGGGCGTGTTCTCCGAGGTCGTCCAGAAGTAGATTCGGACCTGCGTCGTATCGTCGAAGTTCGGGATGTAGGAAGCCAGCTCCACACGAAGCAGCGGCGGGATCTCGTAGACGGATCCGCCGTAGTATTGCGCGAGGGTACTTCCCGGATCAGGCTTGAGAATGAGCCCTGTGCCGTTGACGATCTCACTCGGATTGGGCCCACCTGCGCCACCCTGCTCCGACCCCGAGCCGTACTTGGTGAATGTGTAGCCGGCGATCGTGTAGTTCGTGCCGTCGACGCCGCCGAGCGTCTGGGTGGGTTGAGCCGTGAAGTCGATGTCGAAGAGCGTGGTCCAGTTGGCCGACCCTGTGGCCCCGGTGGCTCCCGTGCCGCCCGTAGACCCTGTTGCGCCCGTGGCTCCGGTGGCCCCTGTTGCGCCCGTGGCCCCACCACCTCCACCACCTCCCGCCGGGATCGAGTAGTAGAGGTTCAGCGTGATGTCGCCGCCCGTGAGGTTATTGAACGTGTCGCCTGTCAGGAGGATCAGAACGACCGGTTGCAGACCTCCCTGCGACGCATACATGTTGGTGCCCGACGTGGCACCTGCGTCCGCTGCGAACGTGGCGCCCGAAGACGCGCTGAACACGTTGTTCGAATTGCTCGGTGTGAGCGGCGGAATGGAGGTGTAACTCACTCCCGGATCGATTCGCGCAAGAGCAGCCGACAGAGATGGCGATGCCAGTGGCGTGTTGACGACGATCTCGGACGCGAGGAGGATCGCATTCGCAGGCAGCGCAGGGCCGAAGAAGCTGCTCTGCGCCACCGCCCCTGCGGCTCGAAGATCGGCAAGCGTAAAGTCGTTTGACTGCGTGACGATCTGACTTGCGCCCGTGGCTCCCGTCGAGCCGGTTCCGATGAGGTTGAGTACACCGCCTCCGCCATCCGAGACCGAGATCGTTCCCGAAGCGTTGATCTTGTTCCATGGGCCGCCTGCGATGGGCACACCGCTGTTTTGTGCGGCAACGATCCCCACTGGCTCCCAGGTCGTGCCGTTGTAGTAGTAGAGACCCGGGATGTCGGTGGCGTAGTAGTACTGCCCCTCGATGGCCTCGATGCCAGAAGGCGCACTCGCGAGCGCGCCGTAGGACGGCTGGGTGCTTGCGAGAAGCGATTGCCTCTGGGCTGCAATGGTGCCCGTGAAACCGAAGCCTGCGAAGTTCGGCAGGGTGATGGTGGAGTCGTACTGGAAGTTCAGGGAGCCCGTTGCGTCGACGGACGTGACCGGGTTCGTTCCGTTGAACGTGAGATCGTTCGTTGCGAAAAAGATGAGCGTCGAGTTGGCCGCAACCCGGAATACAGGTGTCGATCCTGCCAGGTGAGAGTCGATGCTCACCCCCGAATTCGTGAACACGAAGAGCGACCCGGGAGTGCCCGCGACCCCCACCGTGATCATCGGCACCGTTGCGGTCGACGCAAGCTGGAGCGTGACGCCTGCGCTCAGCGAGAAGAGATCGGCGGTCGCCCCGTTGTTGTCGAACGTGATGGGGACGGTGGTCGTGGCCTGCGAAACGACGGTGAGCACGCCCGTGATCGCGCGAAGCCGGTTGAGGACCGCTCCATCCTGAATCGTCAGGGTGTCGGCCGATGCGCCGGTCGAGAGGTTCTTCTCGTTGTTGTACGCGGTGAGAGTGACCGCGCCCTGACAGCTCGTGGTTCCAGAGCTGGTCGGAACGATCGCAGCCGCGATTGAGCTGTCGACGTAGACCGTGATGGCGCCGTCTGCGCCAGCGATTGCGGTCTGAACTTCAGCCCACGTGGCCACCGCAGGTCCTGAGCTCGCGACGCCCGGACGGAAGATGACGAACGCTTCCGCGCCGGGGCCCGTGGCCCCGGTCGCTCCCGTTGCGCCTGTTGCTCCTGTTGCTCCTGTTGAGCCTGTTGCACCGGTGGCGCCGTTGGCCCCAGTCGCTCCGGTCGCTCCGGTCGCTCCCGTGCTCCCCGTCGCACCCGTCCCCGTGGCGCCGGTGGCGCCCGTGCCGCCGGTGCTGCCGGTCGCTCCGGTTGCACCTGTGGATCCGGTGCCTGTTGCTCCAGTCGATCCCGTGGCACCCGTGGCTCCCGTGCTCCCCGTCGCACCGGTTGCACCACTTCCCGTGGCGCCGGTGGCGCCCGTT
>Ga0181516_10002188_pt1 | contig 14156 bp, 7 predicted proteins | sample PEATcosm2014_Bin_25_FD_121104 | JGI IMG/M metagenome (GOLD analysis project Ga0181516, IMG submission 121104) | Peatland microbial communities from MTU Mesocosm Facility, Houghton, MI, USA - PEATcosm2014_Bin01_10_metaG | ecosystem: Environmental > Terrestrial > Soil > Wetlands > Peat | place... | reverse complement strand
GGTCGTCATCGCCGGGGCTGACCTGGGTTTTACCCGTCGGGAACGGGAAGTGGCTGCGTGGATTTGCCAGGGCAAAACCAATATGGAGGTCGCCACGATTCTCGGGGTCAGCCCACGCACCATCCACAAGCACGTCGAGCACATCTTTGAAAAAACCGGCACCGAATCGCGCCTGGCCTTAACCGTGCTGCTGAGTGAGCAAACATTCAGGCCATTGTCGCCGGTTGCCCCGCCGTTATAACCTCACTTTTCTTTTGGTGCGTCCGTTCCCACCACAGGCGCCAGCGATCCAGATAAAGATAAACCACCGGCGTGGTGTAAAGCGTCAGCGCCTGGCTCATGATCAGGCCGCCGACGATGGTGATGCCCAGCGGCCGGCGCAGTTCCGAGCCGGTGCCGTTGCTCAATATCAGCGGCAGCGCGCCGAACAGCGCCGACATCGTGGTCATCAAGATTGGCCGGAAGCGCAGCAGGCAGGCTTGGAAGATGGCGTCGCGCGAATTTTTTCCCTCCTCGCGTTCCGCCGCCAGCGCGAAGTCCACCATCATGATCGCATTTTTTTTCACGATGCCGATGAGCAGCAGGATGCCGATGATGGCCATGATGCTCAAATCCGTCTTGAAAATCAGCAGCGCGAGCACCGCGCCGACGCCGGCCGATGGCAGCGTGGAAAGAATCGTGATCGGATGAATGTAACTTTCGTAGAGAATTCCCAGCACGATATAAACCGCGACGAGCGCGGCCAGAATCAGAAACGGCTCGGTGCCCAACGATTGCTGAAACGCCTGCAACGTTCCCGAAAAGCTGCCGTGAATCGTTTCGGGCATTTTGATTTGTTGCTCCATCTGCTGAATTGCCTTCACCGCATCGCTCAAGGCAAAGCCCGGCACGAGATTGAACGAGAGCGTGACGGAGGGGAATTGTCCCTGATGATTCACGGCGATGGGCGCGGTCGTCGGCTCGTAACGCGCGATGGCATCCAGTGGAATGACCGCGCTGCTGTTGGTCGCGCGCAGATAAATTGAACCGAGACCTTGCGGGCCTTGGGAAAATTGCGGGGCCGCTTCCATGACGACGTGATACTGGTTCAACGACGAATACATCGTCGAAACCTGCGCCTGCCCGAACGCCTGATAAAGCGTCTGATCCATCGTCTGCGGCGAAATGCCCAGCCGTTCCGCCGTGGCGCGATCATAGACGAGCGACGCCTGCAGGCCGTCGTTTTGCTGGTCGGTGTTGACCTCGGTGAAGCCGTGCAATTTTTTCATCTGCTCCAGCAGGATCGGCCCCCATTTCACGAGGTCATCCAGGTTTTCACTTTGAATCGTGTATTGATATTGCGCGCTGCTTTGCCGTCCGCCGATGCGCAAATCCTGGCCGGCCTGCAAAAACAGCGATGCGCCCGGCACCGCCGAAAGTTTTGGCCGCAGACGCGCGATGACCTGATCCGCGCGGACCTTGCGTTCTTCGAGCGGCTTGAGCGACAGGAAAACAAATCCGCCGTTGGCCGCGCCGCCGCCGCCGGTGAAGGCAATGACGTTTTGCACGGCCGGGTCGTTCGTGATGGCCCGCACAAACCGCACCGCCGCCGACTGCATCGTCTGAAACGAGGCGTCCTGCGAGCCTTGAATGCCGCCGGACATCGTGCCGTTGTCCTGCTGCGGAAAAAATCCTTTCGGCACGATCACGAAAAGATAAAGGTTCAGGGCAATCGTCAGCAACAGCGTCAACAACGTGACCATCGGATGCCGCAGCACGACGGTCAGGCTGCGTTCATACGCGCCGAGCAGCGTTGAAAAAACTTTTTCGCTCGCGCGATAAATTTTCCCGTGCTCATCCGGCCGCCGATGCCGGAGCAGGCGCGCGCACATCATCGGCGTCGTGGTGAGCGAAACGACGAGCGACACGAGGATGGCCGTAGACAGCACGACGGCGAATTCGCGGAACAGGCGGCCAACGATGCCGCCCATCAGCAAAATCGGGATGAACACCACCACCAGCGAAACGCTGATGGACAGCACGGTGAAACCGACTTCGCGCGCGCCTTTCAGCGCCGCGTCCATCGGCCGCATTCCCAGCTCCAAATAGCGCGTGATGTTTTCGATGACGACAATCGCGTCGTCCACCACGAAGCCGGTGGAAATCGTCAGCGCCATCAGCGAAAGATTGTCCACGCTGTAGCCGAACAGATACATCACGCCAAACGTGGCGATCAGGGAAACGGGCACGACGACGGCGGGAATCAGCGTCGCGCGCGGGCTGCGCAGAAAAATAAACACCACCAGAATGACAAGCGCGATGGAGATGAGCAGCGTGCGTTCGATTTCGCGCACCGACGCGCGAATCGTTGTCGTGCGGTCGAGCACCACGGCCATGTTGATGCCGGCCGGAATGGAAGCCTTGAGCGACGGCAGCTCGGCTTTGATGCGGTCAACCGTGTCAATGATGTTCGCACCGGGTTGCCGCATGATGATGATCGGAATGCTTGGCTTGCCGTTGAGAAAACCGGCGGTGCGGATGTTCTCCACGCTGTCCTGCACGCTGGCGACGTCCGAGAGCCGGATGGCCGCGCCGTTGCGATACGCGACGACGAGCGGTTTGTAATCGGCGGCCTTGAGCAACTGGTCGTTCGCCAGAATGTCCATCGTGGTGTTGCCGTCGGCGAGCTGGCCTTTCGCGAGATTCGCATTTTGCTGGCCGAGCATTGTGCTCACGTCGGTGAGGCTCAGGCCGAAGCTGTTCAACAAAGTCGGATTCACATCCACGCGCACCGCCGGCAGCGCGCCGCCGCCGACGTTGACCTGGCCCACGCCTTCAATTTGCAGAAGCTTCTGCTGAATGATCGTGGAAGCCGCGTCGTAAAGCTGTCCACGGTCGTAAATATCGGAGGTCAGCGCGACAATCATGATCGGCGCGTCGGCGGGATTGACCTTGCGATAACTCGGATTGCTCGGAAGGTTTGCCGGCAGATTCGCGCGCGCGGCGTTGATGGCGGCCTGGACATCGCGCGCCGCGCCGTTGATGTCGCGGTTCAAATCAAATTGCAGCGTGATCGAGGTCGAGCCGAGCGTGCTCGACGAAGTCATTTCGTTCACGCCCGCGATGTGGCCGAGCTGCCGTTCCAGCGGCGCGGCGACGGACGACGCCATGATTTCCGGACTCGCGCCCGGCAGCGACGCGCCAATGCTGATGGTCGGGAAATCCACCTGCGGCAGCGGCGCGACCGGCAGTTGCAGATACGCCACCGCGCCCGCCAGCGCAATCGCCGCCGTCAGCAGCGCCGTGCCGACGGACCGGCGGATGAATGGCGCGGAAATATTCATCAGATTTCAATGGGAACAACTTCCTCGTTTTTAACCGTCGCATCTGCGCCCGAAAATTTTGCGGCCAGCCGGCCAAACCACAAATAAATCACCGGCGTGGTGTAAAGCGTCAGCACCTGGCTCACGATCAGGCCGCCGACGATGGCGATGCCGAGCGGCTTGCGCAGTTCCGAGCCGACGCCGTTGCCAAACGCCAGCGGCAGGCCGCCGAACAACGCGGCAAACGTGGTCATTAAAATTGGCCGGAAGCGCAGCAGGCATGCCTGATAAATGGCTTCCTGCGGCGGCTTGTTTTCTTTCCGTTCCATGTCGAGCGCGAAATCAATCATCATGATCGCGTTCTTCTGCACGATGCCGATCAGCAAAATAATGCCGATGAGCGCGACCACGCCGAGTTCCGTTCCCGTGACCAGCAGCGCGAGAATCGCCCCGGCGCCGGCCGAGGGCAGCGTCGAGAGAATCGTGATGGGATGAATGTAGCTTTCGTAAAGAACGCCCAGGATGATATACACCGTGATGATCGCGGCGAGAATGAGCCACGGCTCGTTCGCCAGCGACGCGATGAACGCCTGCGCCGTTCCCTGAAATGAAGCCTGCACGCTCAGCGGCATGTTCAATGCCTTTTGCGCGGCCTCGATGGCTTTCGTCGCTTCGCCGAGCGCCGCGCCGGGTGCCAAGTTGAATGAAATCGTCACCGCCGGAAACTGGCCCTGGTGATTGATGGCGAGCGGCGCGACACTGGATTCAAAATGCGTGAACGCGCTCAGCGGCACCGCCGTGCCGGAAGTGGACAGCACATAAATGTTGTCCAGCTTTGACGGGCTGCGCTGAAAATCCGGCAGCGTTTCCAAGATGACGTGATACTGGTTGAGCTGCGTGAAGAGCGTGGAAATCTGCCGCTGGCCGAACGCGTCGTAAAGCGCGTTGTCAATCGCCGACGGCGTGATGCCGAGCCGCGAGGCCGTGACGCGGTCAATCACCAGCGTCGCCTCCGCGCCGTGCGTCTGCTGGTCGGTGGCCACGTCGCGGAGCTGCGGCAGGGTTTGCAATTTGTCCACGAGCTTCGTCGTCCATTGGTTCAATTCGTCGGCGTTCGCGTCTTCGAGCGTGTATTGATATTGCGTGCGGCTAACGCGGTCTTCCACCGTCAAATCCTGCACCGGCTGCATGTTGAGCGTGATGCCTTCGACCTTCGCCAAGTCCGGCTGCAAGCGCCGGATCACGTCGCTCGCGCTGATTTTTCGTTCATCGAGCGGCTTGAGATTGATGAGAATGCGTCCGCTGTTGAGCGTCGCGTTGATGCCGTCCACACCGATGAACGAGGACAAACTATCCACCGCCGGGTCTTTCAAAATCACCTGCGCGAGCGCCTGCTGCCGTTCGGCCATGGCGGAAAAAGAAATGTTTTGCGCGGCGTCGGAAATGCCCTGGATCACGCCGGTGTCCTGCACTGGAAAAAATCCTTTCGGCACGACGACATAAAGCAGAATCGTCAGCACCAGCGTCCCGACAGCTACGAACAACGTCGCCGTCTGGTGTTTCAAAATCGTTTGCAGCGTGCGTCCGTAAAATTGAATGATGCGGTCATAAACGCGCTCGGACGCTTCAAAAAAACGGCCGTGTTTTTTCTCGTCGGCTTTTGATTTGAGCAGACGCGAGCACATCATCGGCGTGAGCGTCAGCGAAACGCACGCGGAAACGAGAATCGTCACGCTCAACGTCACGGCGAATTCGCGGAACAGCCGCCCGACGATGTCGCCCATGAACAGTAGCGGAATCAGCCCGGCGATCAGCGAAATCGTCAGCGAGATAATCGTGAAGCCGATTTGTTCGGCACCTTTGAGCGCCGCTTGCAGCGGTTTTTCGCCCAGCTCGATGTAGCGAAAAACATTTTCGATCATCACGATGGCGTCGTCCACGACGAAGCCCGTCGAAATCGTCAGCGCCATGAGCGTGAGATTGTTCAGGCTGTAGCCGAGCAGATACATGATGCCCAAAGTGCCGACGAGCGACAGCGGCACGGCGACGCTTGGAATGATCGTGGCGTAAACATTGCGCAAAAATAAAAAGATCGCCAGCACGACGAGCGCGATGGTGAGCATCAGCGAAAATTGCACGTCGCGCACCGACGCGCGGATCGTCGTCGTGCGGTCGGTCAAAATCGAAACATCCATGGACACCGGCAAATTGGCTTTGAGCTGGGGCAGAAGCTGTTTCACGCGATCCACCACTTGAATGATGTTCGCGCCCGGCTGCCGCTGAATGTTCACGATCACCGCTGGCGTGGCATTGGCCCAGGCGGCGAGCTTGGTGTTTTCCACGTCATCAATCACGTTCGCCACGTCGGACAACACCACCGGCGCACCGTTGCGATACGCCACCACGAGCGACTGGTAATCCTTGCTGCTCAAGAGTTGGTCGTTGGCGTTGATTTCGTAGGCTTGGTGCGTGCCGTCAAAATTCCCCTTCGCGAGATTCACGCTGGCGGTTTGCAAGGCGGCGCGAAGACTCTCCAGGCTGATACCATAAGACGAAAGCGCGGTAGGATTTGCCTGGATGCGAACGGCCGGCTTTTGCCCGCCGCTGATGGTGACGAGCCCAACGCCCGTGACCTGCGAAATTTTTTGCGCGAGCCGCGTGTCGGTGAAATCCTCGACCTGCGACAGCGGATAGGTTTTCGACGTGACCGCCAGCGTCATGATTGGCGCGTCGGCGGGGTTGGATTTGCTATAAATCGGCGGCGACGGCAAGCCCGTGGGCAGATAGCTTTGCGCTGCGTTGATGGCCGCCTGCACTTCCTGTTCGGCCACGTCAATGTTCAGGTTCAGCGCGAATTGCAGCGTGATGATGGAGCTGCCGCCGGAGCTGATCGAAGTCATCTGGTTGAGTCCGGGCAACTGGCCGAACTGCCGTTCGAGCGGCGCGGTGATGGCGGACGCGGAAACATCGGGACTCGCGCCGGGATAAAACGTGACGACTTGAATCGTCGGATAATCCACCTCCGGCAGCGCGGAGACGGCCAGTTGTTTGTAGGCGATGAAACCGGTCAGCAGCACCGCTAGCATCAGCAGCGACGTCGCCACCGGCCGCAAAATAAATGGCCGTGACGGACTCACTGGGAATTTCTTTTTTGCCAGCCGCCCCGGCCCGTCCCGCCGCCTGCGGTGCGGAGAATCACTTTTGCCCCGTCGGTCAGCTTGTTGAAATTATCCGCCGCGACCACCGTGCCCGGATCTATGCCCTCCACCGTCGAAACATTGCCATCGGTGATGCCCACCGTGACGGTCTGCATCGCGACGGTTTGATTCGTGCCGGTGGCATCGGGCTTGATCAGATAAACAAACGCGCTGTCGGCGTTGCGCTGGATCACCGGATTTGGGAGCAGGGTTGCGTCTTCCAACGTGTCCACCAGCAGCCGGGCGTTGACGAATTGATTGGGAAAAAGCGTTTCGTCGGCGTTGGTGAAAACCGCCTTGAGCTTCAGCGTGCCGGTGGTCGGGTCAATCTGGTTGTCCAAGGTGAGCAAAGTTCCCGTCGCCAGTTTTTGGGTCTGGGCGCGGTCAAAGGCGTCCACCGTCAAAGTGTTTCCTGCCTGCAACTGCTTCTGGATTTGCGGCAGGTCATCCTCCGCCACGCTGAAAATCACCGCAATCGGCTGCAGCTCCGTGATGACCACCAGCGCCGTCGTATCGCTCGCATGCACGATGTTGCCGGCGTCCACGAGGCGCAGGCCGACGCGTCCGGAAATCGGCGAGGTGATGTGGCAGTAAGCCAGTTGCACCCTGGCGCTTTCAACGGCGGCTTCATCCGACTTCACGGCAGCTTCCAGTTCCTTGACCTGGGCGGCAACCTGATCGTAGGTGTCCTGCGAATCAATCTTCGCAGCCAGCAGGGCGGTTTCGCGCTTCAATTCGACATCCTGCAGATTTAATGACGCCTGATCCTGATTTTTTTTGGCGATGGCCTGATCCAGCGCCGCCTGATACGGCGCGGGGTCAATTTCCACCAGTGAATCGCCCGCGCGAACCAGCTGCCCTTCCTGATAATTCACCTTTACAAGCTGTCCATCCACGCGGCTTTTCACCGACACCGTGTTGAGCGGTGTGACCACGCCCAGGGAAAATTCGTCCTTGGGGTAAATGGGCATGTCGCCCGTTTGCGCCTTGGCCGTGCTCACCATGAGCGGTCCCAGTCCCGCACCGCCCCGTCCGCCGGCTGAGGGGGTTTGTGATGGCGACGACCCTTGGCGCCGCAAAAAGAAAAAGCCTCCCGCCACGAGCAGGATCAAAACCACCAGCCACAACCAAAGGCGGTGTTTCTGACGGGAGTTTGGTGGCAAACAAGCCGGGGGAGTTTTGTCAGGGTAATCTGGTCGTGGTTGTATATCAGCCATTTGTAACTCCGTTCGGTTATAATTTTACTCAGTAGAATTGCATCAGGCCACAAAATATCAAGCGGCTTTATTGTTCACCGGGTGTGTTTTTAACTGAAACTCTTGCTGTTTTTTGTGGTTTCAAACCCAGGGTATAGAACCAGAACCGGTAGGATTAGCAGTGTCACCAACGTGAACGTGATCAAACCATCAATGATCACCACGGCAATGTGACGGCAGCAGCAGGCGGGCAACCGGGCACGGGGGGACCATTGGCAAATCAACATGCCCATGAATACCGCAGAAGCCGTCGCGAAGAAATCAGGCGGGAGATAGTTCTCGGCTAGGGCATTGCCCTAGTGCCGCGCGCCGTTCCGTTTTCAATTTTGGGAATCTCATTATCCCATTTTGCCGTCAGCCGATCCCCAGCAGCTCGACCTCGAAAATCAACGTCGCGTTGGGCGGAATCGCGCCGGGATAACCGTCGCGGCCGTAGGCCAGCGCGGGCGGGATGGTCAATTTCACCTTGTCGCCGACTTTCATCTGCGCCACGCCGAGGTCCCAGCCGCCGATGACTTCGCCTGCGCCGAGCGTGAAGCTGAATGGCTCGTTACGGTCCACGGAGCTGTCGAACTTCTGGCCGTTGGTGAACATGCCGGTGTAATGCACGGTCACAGTGTCGCCTTTTTTCGGAGCCGCGCCGTTGCCGGTCACGAGCTTTTCGATCTTCAATTCAAGTTGTGCCATGCCGGATTTTCGTCCGGCGGCGTTAAAGCGTCAACAAAACCTTTGCGTTTGGAGAAATAAAAAAGCGCGGGCCGAAGCCCGCGCCTGAAAATGTTGTAGCGTCGCCCTATGAGCGACATCGGCGGTCGCAGACCGCCGCTACCGCTTACACCGTGTAAGTGCTGCTGCTCGTCGTGCCGCCGCGGCCAGTCCAGTTGGTGTGGAAGAATTCGCCGCGCGGCTTGTCCACGCGTTCGTAGGTGTGCGCGCCAAAATAATCGCGCTGCGCCTGCAACAAGTTCGCCGGCAAAACGGCGGAACGATATTGATCGTAAAACGCGAGCGCGGTGCTGAAGGCAGGAACCGGAATGCCTTTTTTCGCCGCCGTGGCGACGATGTTGCGCCAGCCCTTTTGCGAGCGCTTGATTTCGCCGCGGAAATAATCATCCAGCAGCAGGTTCGAAAGCTTGGGGTTGTTGTCGTAGGCTTCCTTGATCTTGCCGAGGAAACGCGAGCGGATGATGCAGCCGCCGCGCCACATCAGCGCGATGCCGCCATAGTTGAGGTTCCACTTGTATTCCTTCGCCGCCGCGCGCATGAGCATGTAGCCCTGCGCATAGCTGATGATCTTGGAAGCATAGAGCGCGCTCATGATGTCGGCGATGAACGCCTTTTTCTTTTCCGGATTCGCGGCGATGCTGGTGAGAGCCGGGCGCGGGCCTTTCAATTTGCGCGCGGCTTTCACGCGCTCATCCTTCAACGCGGAAACGCAGCGCGCATAAACCGCCTCCGCCATGAGCGTGATGGGAATGCCCATGTCCAGCGAATTGATCACGGTCCATTTGCCGGTGCCTTTCTGGCCGGCGGCGTCGAGAATCTTGTCCACGAGCGGCGAGCCGTCGGCATCCTTGAACGCCATGATGTCGCGGGAAATTTCGATCAAATAGGAATCCAGTTCGCCCTTGTTCCATTCGGCAAACACCTCGTGGATTTCCTGGGCGGACAGGCCCAGTCCGTTTTTCAGGATGTTGTAGGCTTCGCCGATCAACTGCATGTCGCCATATTCGATGCCGTTGTGAACCATCTTCACATAATGGCCCGCGCCGCCTTCGCCGACCCAGTCGCAGCACGGCACATTGCCTTCGACTTTCGCCGAGACGCCCTGGAAAATCTCCTTCACGAACGGCCACGCGGCGGGCGAACCGCCGGGCATGATGCTCGGACCTTTGCGCGCGCCCTCTTCGCCGCCGCTCACGCCGGTGCCGATGTAAAGCAGGCCTTTCGACTCGCAGTATTTCACGCGGCGGTTCGTGTCCTCGAACAATGAATTGCCGCCGTCAATGATGATGTCGCCCGCCTCGAGCTGCGGAATCAGCTGCTCGATGAATTCATCCACCGGCTTGCCGGCCTTGACCAGCATCATCACGCGGCGCGGCTTCTTGAGCTTGGAAACCATCTCCGCGATGGAATGCGCGCCCAGCACCTTGGTGCCCTTGGCTTCGTTCGCGAGAAAATGATCCACCTTTTCCGTGGTGCGGTTGTAGGCGACGACGGTAAAGCCGTGGTCGTTCATGTTGAGGATGAGGTTCTGGCCCATGACGGCCAGACCGATCAATGCAATGTCACCTTGAGGTTGTTCCATAATTTAAATTGGTAAAAAATCGAAGACAACGATACAAAAGCCGCCTGCATCCGCCAGCAGTTTCTTGATGAAATAAATTCCAGCCCACCCTGAGAAAGTGAACGTGTTCCCGCAAATAGAATGGCGCTTGCCCGGCGGCACTTCGGCGGCTGCGGCTGCCACCCGGATGAATTTGGCGAAAATCTCCGCCGTTCCCGTCAAATCCCAGGTCGTTCCCGCAACGTTCCGGCTCGCTCCCGGAAAATCCTGCTGACCGCCCGCGAAATCCTGCCGCGTTCCCGCCAAGTCTGCGCGGCTCCCGCGAAATCCATGCGCCGCCCGCGTTGTCCTGAACCGCTCCCGCAAAATCCTGACCTCCGCCCGCGAAATCCCGGAGGTTTCCCGCGAAATCCTGACGCCTCCCGCAAAATCCCAGATCGTTCCCGCGAAATCCTGCGCCCCGGCCACAGAATCCCAAACTGCTGTTTGTGAGGTATTTGCGTGTTCTACGGCGTTCAGAACCCATTCCAGCGCCAGCGGCGCGGCATAATTGTAGAACCCGCCCCGAAACGAAATTCCAAGCTCCGTCGGAGCGGCATATTTCATCTATTCGCACGCGTGCCTACGCCGACGCCGGCAGCACAGAAGCCGTGAGCGATATTTTATGCGCTGAAGGCGCTACGGAAATTAGCCCGGTGTTGGTGCGCTGGTGAGCCGTGCGCAAGCACCTACGCCGGGAAATCGTCCCACAAAATAAACCCCTTCTCCGCATCGGATGGGGAGAAGGTGGCCGCAGGCCGGATGAGGTGAGCCGCGAACTTGAATACGGATTGTGTTTTACGCGGCCAAGGGGAGTTTCTCGGCACCGAGAAAAGCTACGGGGAAAATGTCGTCGCGATGGGATTTAAGCGAAGCGCGGATGCGGGGGATGGCATCGGCGACTTGGAAATCAGCCGCAGTGTTGATGTTGGCGGGGCGGAAGACGCTCGCAAGAAGAATCTGTGCCATCTGCGCATCGGCTGGCTTTGGCTGGTGCGTGCGAGTGGCTAGGTTGGCAGGCTCGTATTCTTCACCCAATTCAGATGCGGGCATCCCGGCAAGATCAAGAACGCGGGGGTAAAGGCCGAGGAGCAAGTCGCGGAGCGTGTTGTCAGACGTTGTGGATTCGAGCAGACGAACGACTTTCAAGACGAGTGGCAGAATGCTGCCTTCCGGGCCGAAGGAGGAGAGTTCAGTTTCTTCCTTATCGCTAAGAGTTTCACCAAGCCGGGCGCGGGCTTCGGCAAAACCAAGTCGCAGGCCCAACGGACGGTGCGGAGCAGTGGCGGCGAGTTGCTGTTCGAAATAGGTGCGGGCTTCAGCCGTCCGGTCACGGGCGAGTAAAAGGAATCCGCGCGCTTCCAAAAATAAATCTTTGCATTCGCCGGTCAGTTCATCAGGCAGAGCTAACAGCGTCTCGGCTTCGGCAAAAAAGCGTTCACGTTCTCCGGCAGATTCCGCATGGCGTGCCTGCCATTGTAGAAGCAAGGCGCGTCCGAGGCGTTGCGCGGGACTCATCTCGTCAAGCGTGGGAAGATGTAGCGCGATGGATTCGTCAGCCTCGCGCTCAACATTTGTCGTCTCGTCAAAACCTTGCTGACTCTTGGCCTGACGTTGCCAGCCAGCTTCGAAGCCTGCGAACCAAGTGCGCGATTTATGATTTCCGAGCTTTGCAGCTTCCAAAAACAGTTGGCGAGATTCTTCTTTCTCGACGACGTTTCCAGTCTCTGCACTACGATAAAATAGAATCACCGCCAGAGAGTGACGGCAGAAAAAATCATTAGGAAAAAGAGCTAGGCTTTCGCGGTTGATTTGTTCTGCCTCGACGATTTTGTTCTGATTTTTCAAGATTGTCGCCAATCCATCGCGGCAGTGGGGTTCATTCGGAAACTCTAATATGGCCTCACGGTAAATCGCTTCAGCAGTGACCAAATCACCTGCATCCCGGTGAAGGCGAGCGAGTTCATTTCGCACAACGGAATTCATCGGAAAATCAAAACGGGCGATCCACAGCGTGTCAATAGCTTCGCGGCAATCTTTTTCACCAGCATGAGTATTGTAGGTTATTTTCTGCCTGCCACTCGTCCAAAGGCATTGGGCAAGAACGACCCGATTTCTCGGATTGTTTTCCTCCCAAAGCAATGCTTCGTTGACTCGCGCAACAGCCCAGTCAGGATCATGTTTGCACGCACCTTTGGCAAGACGATTGAAAGTGGGAACCAGGTAGCGAGGATCGCCAGTAATGGTTGCGTAATTTCGTTCTCCTTTTAGAAATGTTTCCAGTTTCTCACCAATGGCTTCTGGCCCATTTTTTGCCACTGCTGCAATCATCAACTCTTTTTCCTGTTGTGAATGAGCTGCTGGCATGTCACGCGGATGAGTTTGATCCGATTGCTGTCTGATTCGCATCTGCGGCAAAATTTTCTTCAACCACTTCGGCCCATTTTTTGCGTTCGGCCGAGATTCCAGAACCGGCTCAAATTCGCGCACCCACGTTTCCAAGCTACAGGGGTAGCCGCCAAGCATTGCGCTGGTGGTGAGGAGCCAGTCTTTTTCCGGGAAGTTATCAGCAAGGTCAATCAGTGTGGCAAGCAGAAGGAATGGAGCCTTGGCGGGCAACTGCCCAGCATCGTCCCTTGGCTTGCGAAGGCCGAGCAAACCGATGTCCGTGTAATAGACAGGCTCGTGGTTGAGCCGCAGGGCCAAGCCATGCCACATACCTTCCAAATGCTGGTTGGTTTCGGACCAAGCTAGTGCCGAGAGATAAGCAGCCTCGGGATCGAGGCCATCGTCTGTCCGCAGCGGACGCAGCCAAGAGCGAAAGTCGCGCAACCGGTCGCGTAGCAGGCGGGCGACCTGCGGCAACGGCAGGCCAGCGATGGCGCTGAACAAATCCTGAAGGTGCGAGGCCCAGACCAGCGTTGGCGTCTTTTCCGGCGGAAGCTTCATCAGGTGCTCTTGCAGCCATGTGGCGACGGCGGCGTCCAATGGCTCCGCATGGGTCTGGAAGATTTCGGCGAACGATTCGCGCAAGCTGGATCGTGACCATGCCGTCACGCCTGCGTATCCAAGCACGAGCTTTTGAATTGCCGTGGCGGGAGCGGCGGTCAATTCAGCGAGCCACTTTTGAACAGATTCGTTCATGGTCTTGCAGGCAGGTCGGCGAAATGAATCAAGTCATCCTTCAGCAACTCACGATGGTTTTTGCGGGCATCGGCGATTCGGCTGTCCGGCACATCATTCGTAACTTCGCCGATGCGGCGAATGTCGGCTAGTGTGTAGGCGATGTGGGCGTGGAGGAATTCCTTCCGGTAGGTAGCTCCCGTCGCAGCGAGATCCACGGTGTAGCCGTAACCGTCAGCAGAGGCTTTCTTGGGCGCGGGAAAGAAACACGGACTCGGCATCTCCCGGGGCACGTCGTCGAGCACCGTCGGCGATGCAGCCCATGCCGGCTTGCCGATATGGGCGTTATGGACGCGAATGAGATTATATTGCATCAGCACCACCGTCATCGGCTTAACATTCCAAGGACAGATGTGGTTGAGACCGAGCGCGTCGCGGAGGCGGTTTGCCCAATCGGGTTGATTCAAGATGTCTTCAACATCTGCGAAAGGAGCCACAAAGGCGGGACGACGGTCGCTGCCCAAACCACTGTTGATATGCTGAAGCCATTTTGACAAGCGAGCCTCCTTGCGAAAATCAAGAGCAATGCCAGACTCACGGGCGCGGAGCATTTCTTGGATGAGGTTCGCAGCTTCAACCTCCTGAACGTCAGAGGCGGCTTTCATGGCGCGACCAGTCAATCCATAGAGCGTTTCAACTCGCACGACATCCGAATCGGGTGCCCAATGCCGCCAGTTTGACTGATTGATGACGGAAAATGTTTCGCTCACGGCTGGGCGTGCAACATTCGCCAAGGCGTAATCAGTGTGGTGTTTGAACCAAGAATCTGTCGTGTGTGTAATTCCTGCAAAACCATTGAAAGCCAAAAAACCATCTTCCCTCGCATCGGGCACGCGTTCGTCAAGAATGTAGTTTTCAGCCGGAGCGGCTGTTTCGAGCGCTATTCCGGCGG
>Ga0181516_10002187_pt1 | contig 14158 bp, 14 predicted proteins | sample PEATcosm2014_Bin_25_FD_121104 | JGI IMG/M metagenome (GOLD analysis project Ga0181516, IMG submission 121104) | Peatland microbial communities from MTU Mesocosm Facility, Houghton, MI, USA - PEATcosm2014_Bin01_10_metaG | ecosystem: Environmental > Terrestrial > Soil > Wetlands > Peat | place... | reverse complement strand
AAGGGTCAAGATGAACGCCAAAGTACGGCGCCCTTGACCCCGTCCCGGCCACCAAAGGAAGACTTTGCGCGAAAATTGAAAAAACGCGCTTGACAGAGGCCGACGCTGTCATACATGGGGCACCCCGGCTTTCCGCCCGGCACGATTGCTCATTCCCAGGTCTTCCGCCGCGGCGGACGAGATCTCCACCCCACGGACGAAGACCTGTCCGTGGGGACCTCGGACCTGGGGCACCCGATCACGATGCGTGGAGCAGTTATCCGAGATGGGAGAAAGGCACTCTGCTTAGCTCTTCCGGAATCGCGAGCTTTGCGGACGCGGGCGAATCCATTACTTCCTTGAAAGCGATTTTGAACTTGGCCATGTCGTCCTTGCTGCCTACCGTGACGCGCACATGGGTGGGCCAGACGGGCCAGACCCTGCCGATGTAGACGGCCTTCTTGACCATGGCGTCGAAGACCCCTTGCCCATCGCGTTTGGTGTCGATCATGAAGCAGTTGGTTTGCGACGGAATGAACGTGTAGTTGTTGGCGGCCAGCCAATCGAACGTATCGTTGCGGATGTCGGCGATGATTTTCTTGCGCGTGGGAACCAGTGTCTCATCTTGCAGGCTGGCGGTGGCAGCGGAGGAGGCGGTGATGGGCATCGCGTTTTGACTGTAGGCCTGCAGCCTGGCGAGCAAGTCGGGCCGCCCGATTGCGAAGCCGCAGCGGATTCCGGCCATGCCGTAGACTTTGGAGAATGTGCGCAGGATGATCAGGTCCTTGTCGGCTTTGACCATGTCGATGCAACTCTCCGCATCGGAGAGATGGATGTAGGCTTCGTCCACGAGCAAAACGGAACCCTTCGGCTTGTTATCGTGAAGCCACTGGATGTCTGCCTTGCTGGTGGGAGTGCCGGTGGGGTTGTTGGGATTGCAGATGTAGAAAACGCCGGCGTTCGGATCGGCGGCAACCATGGCCTTCACATCGTGCGCGTAGTCGGGTTTGAGCGGGACCTTATGGACTTTCGCATTTGCGAACCCGGCGGCGAGCATGCCGGCCTCGTATCCGGGGTCGGCGGTCACATAGCCCCTCTCCGGCGACGTGAATGCAAGCACAGTAAAGTGGAGCGGCTCGCTTGATCCGGCGTAGACGGCCATGTAATTCGGCTTCAGCCCTTGCTGTTCACTGAAGACCTTCGTCAATTCGGCAGTGCGCGCGAAGTCGTAGCGTCCGCCGGCCATACCGGCTTTCGCGATGGCTTCGCAGGCCGCAGGGCAGGGGCCCATCGGGTTCTCATTGGCATTGATCAGAACGGCGCCGGGCGGGACGTTCAAGGGCGTTCGCCGCCCGACCTGCGCCCAGGCGAGATGCGCCTCAGTGAGAAAGGGCGAGGAGATGGCGGCGGCTCCGGCAACGCGCATGAAGGAGCGGCGGGAAACGGGGGATGCGAAGTTCATAGGTTTCTCCTCGACAAAGACGTTGGTTTCAGGAAGGCGCCGGTTTGGGTTGTGAAGCCGTGCTCTGACTAGAAGTGCAGCGCGAGGAAGGAACCTTAGGATGAGCGCTTAGGGAAACTATACCTTCAATTGAGGCAGGGGACAATTTGAATTGATTCAATCCCTGGTCTCAAAGGCGAGACCAGGGGCACCCGGCCTTTGTTGGGCAGAGGGGATAAACCGCCTGGAAGCAAGCGCCGATCTTTCGACTCTGCGCTACCTCATCGCGTGGACAAAGACCCATCCACGGGGACCCAGAAACGCCGCGGACAGGAAGACGGCCTGAATTGCAGTGCGAAGCTTAAGCCGCGACATCTGCGCAGTTTCCCACCCATGAATCAAGAAACGAATTCAGGATTTGGCACCCGGCGGCGTGAGGAATGGCGCAGCGGCCCACCGGTCACGAAATTCTTCACCAATGGTCCACTTTGGGGGTAACCTTCTAATGGGTTGGAGAGTTTCTCAGGAGCCAAGCGATGGAAAAATTTGTGATTCTGGCCGTTGTCGTTCTCAGTGGTTTCTCGTCGATCACGGTTGGCGCACAACAGCCGCCGATAATCGATCGGGCATTGTTCTTTGGCGAGATTCAGATTGCCGGGGCTCAGATATCGCCGGACGGACAATATCTCTCATTTCTGAAACCCTACAGGGGAACGCGCAATATCTGGGTGAAGAAGGCGAGCGAGCCGTTCAGCGCGGCGCGCCCGATGAGCGCGGAAGCCACGCGGCCGATTCGGGAGTATTTCTGGAGCCGCGATTCGAAATACATCCTGTACTCGCAGGATTCGGGCGGCGATGAGAACTTCAACGTTTATGCCATTGATCCGACGAAGCCGGCGGATGCAACGACCGGAGTGCCGCCAACGCGGGCTTTGACCAGCTTGAAGGGAGTGCGGACATTGATTTACGCCGTGCCGCGCTCGAAGCCGGACACGTTGTACATCGGACTGAACGACCGCGACAAGCAGTGGCACGACCTTTATGAGTTGTCGATCGCATCGGGCGAAAAGAAATTGTTACGCAAGAATACGGAGCGGATTGCCGGATGGGATTTTGATCATGAGGGAAATCTGCGGCTTGCGGAGCGCACGAATCAGGCGGGCGATACGGAAATTCTCCGCGTCGATGCAGACGGGTTCAAGCAGATCTACAGCTGTACGGTGCTTGAGAACTGCGGGGTGGAGGACTTCGACTCGGCGAACAAGCAGATGTACTTGATTACGAATAAGGGATCGCTGGACCTTGCCGAAGCGGAGATGCTCGATCCTGCGACGGGGAATACGACTAAGCTCGAAAGCGATCCTGAGAATCGAGTGGATATTGGCGGCCTTACACTGTCCGAGGTCGACGATCGCCTGTTGTTTACGAAGTATGAAGACGACCGGTCCCGGTTGTATTTCAAAGACAAGGAATTCGAGAAGGAGTATCGCTGGCTAGAAACGAAGCTGCCGGGGAAAGAGATCAATTTTGGCGCGCGATCGAAGGACGAGAATATTTGGATCGTGAGCGCATCCAGCGATTTGGAACCGGGCGAGACTTATCTTTGGAATCGCAAGGCCAGGACGCTGGATTTGCAATACCGGATTCGCGAGGAGTTGCCGAGGGCGTCGCTGTCAGGGCGGAAACCTTATCACTTCAAATCATCGGATGCGTTGGAGATTTCAGGCTATCTGACGCTGCCGAAGGGATTGCCGGCGAAGAATCTTCCTTTGGTCGTGTTTCCGCATGGGGGACCCTGGGCGCGTGACAGCTTTGGATATGACACCTTCGCGCAGTTTCTCTCCAATCGAGGATTTGCCGTTCTACAGCCCAATTTTCGTGGATCGACAGGATATGGCAAGAAATTCCTGAACGCCGGGAATGGCGAGTGGGGACGAAAGATGCAGGACGACCTGACGTGGGGCGTGAAGGCGCTGATTGCCGATGGAACGGCGGACCCCAAACGGATAGGAATCTTTGGCGGATCCTACGGGGGCTATGCCACTCTGGCTGGAGTGGCCTTTACCCCGGATGTCTATTCGGCGGCGGTAGCCTATGTTGCCCCATCGAATCTGATCACTCTGCTCGATGCGATTCCACCGTACTGGGAAGCCGGACGAAAGCAGATGTACGCGCGCATGGCCGATCCGACGACCCCCGAAGGTAAGGCTTTGCTGGTAGCCGAGTCCCCACTGACTCAGGCCAAAGCGATCGTGACGCCGTTGCTCGTGGTGCAGGGGAAAAACGATCCGCGGGTGAATATACGCGAAAGCAACCAGATTGTGGCTGCGGTTCGCGACAATGGAAAGCCGGTGGAGTACCTGGTTGCGCCCGATGAAGGGCACGGGTTTGCGCGGCCGATCAACAATCTCGCGATGGTGACGGCGATGGAGGGATTTCTGGAGAGGTATCTGGGAGGACGCTCACAAAAGGAAGTTCCGGCAGATGTTGAAGCGAAGTTGAAGGAGATTACGGTCGATCCGAAGACGGTGAGTGGGGAAGTGAAGCTGAATGGGGCGCTGGCTGTGCCAGCGAAGTAGAACAATAAAGGCAGAATCCAGGCGGATTCGGAGGGTGCGTATCAGCCCCCAATCTGCCTAGAACCCCATGACGTTGTAGCCGCAGTCGACGTACATGATTTCGCCGGTGATGGCGCTGGAGAGGCTGCTGGCAAGGAAGAGGGCGGCGCCGCCGACTTCGAGTTGGTCCACGTTGCGGTGGAGAGGGGCGCGCTCGGCGTGGGCGCGCATCATGTCCCCGAGGTCGCCGACGCCGCGGGCGGCCAGCGTCTTGATGGGGCCGGCGGAGATGGCGTTGACGCGGATGTTCTTGTCGCCCAGGCTGTAGGCGAGATAGCGGACGGCGGACTCGAGCGCCGACTTGGCCAGGGCCATGACGTTGTAGTGGGGGACGACCTTTTCCGCGGCGTAGAAGCTGAGGGTCATGATGCTGCCGCCTTCGGTCATGAGGGGCGCGGCGGCACGGCTGACGGCGACCAGCGAGTAGACGCTGACGTCCATGGCGACGCGGAAGCCCTCGCGGCTGGTATTGAGGAAGTCGCCGCGCAGCTCGTTGGCGGGCGCGAAGGCGACGGCGTGGACGAGGATTGCGATCTTGCCGTATTTCTCCTTGATGGCGGCGAAGACGGTGTCGATTTCGGCGTCGTTCGACACGTCGCACTGGAAGCCCGAGGCGCCGGGCAGCTCCGCGATGAGGCCCTCGGCTTCGAGCTTCATGCGCTCGTTTTGATAGCAGATGGCCAGGGTTGCGCCGGCCTCGTGGAGCTTTTGGGCGATTCCCCAGGCGATGGAACGCTTGTTGGCCAGCCCGAAGACCACGGCCGTCTTACCCGCCAAATCGATCATGCTTTTCTTGTACCCCTGAGGCCCGTGTGGAGTGGGGAGGACGGACCAACTCATAGAATATCAGCCGGCGAGGGGGTTGCCAGGATTCGATTGATTGTGAGGGACAAAGGTGGCGAGTTGGCCCCGCGTTGCGGGTTTTGCGAGATGGCAAGTTGGCGGGGCAGAGCTTCAGCGGCTCATGGATTGGGGACGATCAGCCGCCGAGGTCGACCAGTTCGACGTTACCGGTGGGGCGGCCAAGAAATCGGGAGCCGAGGCGTTCGAATTTCTCTACGGAGTCGGTGGCGAAACAGTGGACCTGGGTTTCGGCGGATGAACCGGCGGGGGGTGCCGCAGTACGGCCGTTGACGAGCTTGACGGCGGCCTGAGCGGCGGATTCGGCCGAGTCGATGACCCTTGCGCCGGGGCGGACGGCTTGCTGGAAGAGACTGCGCAAGAGCGGGTAGTGTGTGCAGCCGAGGACCAGCGTGTCGGGATTGAAGCCGCGCTGTGCAGCCTCTGAGCGGAGCTCATTCAGATAGATCTCGATGACTTCAGCGGTCACGGGGTGGTTGGTCCATCCTTCTTCGACCAGGGGGACGAGCAGGGGGCAAGCTTTCTCAATGGCGCGAAGGCCAAGGGCCTGGCAGGCGGCGAGATAGGCGTGGCTGTGGACGGTGGCTTCGGTGGCGATGACCAGGACGTCGCCGGTTTGAGAGGCGGCGCGGGCGGCTTCGGCTCCCGGCTGGATGACGCCGAGGACTGGAACGGGAACGGCATCCTGAATGGCGTCGAGGGCGAGGGCGATGGCGGTGTTGCAGGCGATGACGAGGAATTCCGCGCCCTGTTCGCGGACCAGGAACTGCGCGCTCTGTGCGGCGTATCGGGCGATGGTGCGGCGCGACTTGGAGCCGTAAGGGAGGCGTGCCGTGTCGCCGAGGAAAGCGAACCGGGCCTGCGGAAGGCGGTCAATGAGAGCTCGAAGAACCGTCAGTCCGCCAAAGCCGGAATCGAAAACGCCGATGGTGGGAGGCATTGTTCTTAAACCGCCGGATTGGTGTAGCGAAACAGGTCAGTCAGCATCTTGGATAGCCAGCACAATTCCATGAAGACGCTTCTTGAGTATGGGTTGTGCGTTCCGTTTCTGTGGAGAATCGCGGTGAGATTGCCTTCGACAAAGTGATAAACCTCCAGCATTCTCGGGACAGACGGAATTCGGTCACGTCGAAAAGCATTGAGGAGCTCGCTGAGAACGCCTTCAGGCGTGCCATTGTGGATGTTGGCGTCGGTTCCGTTCAGATCACTGGCCGATCTTTGGATTCGATGGGGCTCCGACTCCCAAACGAACCAGGAGTGACGGCTGGGGTGTAGATTTTGCCAGGTTATGGTCATACCCAATTCAAGAGGCATGTTGAAGCGCGGCACGGCGGCTGGCGAAACACTCACTTCTACATGGGAGAGGTCGTGGATGGAATAACGGCAGCTCTGGATGAGCTTGAAGATTTTATCGAGCCTCCGATCCCCACCCACAATTTCGGAGGCAAGGCGAGGAGCCAAGCCGAGTTGGATGAGCCCGACAATATAAGCAATGTAGAGGCTTTGAAATTCTTCGTCGTAGGGAATGTTCAGGAAGACAGCACTCGGGTCAGGCGGCGGAGGCACGCTTGCGCCTCTTTTCCGGTCCGATTAAGGCCATGGGCGCTTGTTCCCGACGGGAAAGTTGGGCCTTAAACTCGTTCACAAGTACCTGCAACTCCTTCTTGCGGGCCTTGGAGATACGCCAGTTTTTTTCCATCTCTTCAAGAGTCGGGCGACGGGCCGTAATGTAAACCGACTTTGGCATATCTACTCCACAATCATACTGCGAATCCGGAGGAATGAAAACCGCAATAGCAATTCGGGTCCTTCACGGATGGATTCCTTCCGTGGGGACGACGTCGGCGGTGAGGTAGGTGCGGGTGAGGTCGGCGTGGCCGGCGAGAGTGGCGCGGGGCTGGCCGTCGACAAGAAAGCGGACCTGGGTGACGCGAGGCAGATTGGCGTGAAGGGTGGCGCAGATGGAGAGCACGGTGAGCGTCTCGGTTTCAAGGCCAGAGGGGTGGCCGGCAGCGAATGCGCCTGTAAGGTTGACGATGGCTAACTGGGGGCCTGATTGCGAATCTTTTGCGGCCGGGGCCGGCGCGGTTGCCGCGGAGTCGCCGACGGTGGCGGGCAGCAGGAAGACCTGGGAGATGGCGGCCCCACCGCCAGGGACCGGATGGGCGGCGTCAGGCAGGGTGTAGAGGTCAAGCAGCTTGCCCAGCACGGCGCGGGCGCGGGCGTTGGGGCTGGGCGGGAGGGGCAGTGAGAGGACCTGGGTCATCAGCGTGTTGTCGGCGTCGTTGGCAAAGTAGAGGGTGGCCTGCTCGGGCGGAGCGACTTCCGGGGCGCGAGTGGGGGTCGAGTCCTGGCCGGCGAGCAGGCGCTCGTGGGCACGGGCGCGCAACTGCCACAGCACCACGCCCATGACGATGGAAGCCGCAAGCAGGATGAAAAAGAGGACGGTCTGGTAGCGGGGAATCACGGGTGGGGGGTCTCCGCGCGCGAGGCGTTGGCACGCCATTCGAGGATAGCGGCTGCCAGGGCCTGAGCTACACGGACCTGGTACCCGTCGTCACTCGGGCTGCCGGGCTGGGGCCGGCCGGCGCTGATCTCAGGGGCGACTTCAATGGCTACGGCGGGGCAGGCCATGCTGTCGATGCCCGGCAGCGCCGTGCGGCCCAGCGTGACCGTCATGCCTGCGTGCAGGAGCGCGGAGTTGAGAACCCCGGCGAGAGCCAGGCTTCGCGTGACCCAGGCGGCCTGCGCGGTCTTCCAGGGAATCAGGTGAGCGGGCTCGGCGGGGGTGAGCGAGGAAGTGAAGATGTGGATGCCCGAACCGCTTTGCGAGGCGTGGAGACTGAGGCAGGCCATTGCGTTGGCGCGGTTGGCGATTTCGGCGCGACGGCCGGCATCGACTGGGATGTCGGATTCGCGCGTGGTGACGACCGCGAAGCCGCGCGCGGCGAGCAGAGAACGGAGGCGGACGCCGAGGGCGAGGGTGATGGACTTCTCCAGCGTGTCGGCGCCGGCCTGGTCTTTAAGAGAGCCGCCTTGGTCGTCGCCGCCGTGCGCGGCATCGATGACCACGATGGAGCGGGGAGCAGGCGGGGCCTGGGCGAAGGCGGGGATGGATAGGGCGAGGGCGATCAGTGCGGCGGCAGGGATTCCCACCCTTGGCGCGATGAGGCCGCACCAAGGATGGGGCACCTCGTTAGACACCGGGCCGGAGATTCGCACCCAATTGGACATTCGATCAGTCGAGCGCATAGATGGTCAGGCCGCTTAGCAGTTTGGGGAAGAAGTCGGTGGACTTCTGCGGCATCACGTCGCCGGCGAAGGCGACTTCCCGGAGCTGCTCCATGGTGACGGGGTTGGTGAGGAAGGTGACATCTGCTTCGCCGCGGAGGACCTGGTCGACGGCTTCGCCCGAGTCGCGGAGATAGCGGATGTTGGTTTGTTCGCGAACCTTTTCGGCGTCGAGGCCGAGCAGGCGGTCGAGGATGATGGAGTGGAGATGGCTGAGGTCGAGCTGGCGCTGGCGCTCGGGCAAGTCGGCGAGCGCTGCGTTGACTTCGTGCGTCTTTGTGCGCAGCAGGAATGCTCCGGCCCGGGTGACGGCCACAAAGGCTGAGCCTGGCTGGGAGGTCAAAGTCTTCATGTAGTCCGAGGCATCCCCAACGGGCAGAGCCTCGACGGTGAAGAACCGCTCGGCGGCGCGCGCGAAGGCAGCAGGATCGAACCCTGGCAGGCTGTGGACGACGCGATGCGTGGGCAGAATCACCAGGCCGTCCGAGTCCATGTTGACGAAGGTCATCATGACCGCGGCTTCAGGGTAGGGCGGCTGCGGCAAGCCGGTGGCGCTGTATTCGGGCAGGGCCGGCGACGCTTGAGCGTGCTCCTTTGAGTAGTTGAGCGCAGTCTCGTAGCGGTGGTGGCCATCGGCGATGATGAGCTTCTTGTCGGCCATGGCGGCTGTGAGCAGGCGAATGACGGCAGGGTCGCTGATGCGCCACAGGCGGTGCAGGACGCCGTATTCATCGGTGACTTCGGCTTCGGCGGGACCGTTGCCGTCGTAGAGAGTTTTTTCCACGCTGCCGGCAGGGTCGGAGTAGAGCATGAAGATCTGGCCGAAGTGAGCATGCGTGGCCTTGAGCAGGTTGAGGCGGTCGCTTTTGGGTTTGGAAAGAGTTTGCTCGTGGCGGAAGACAACCTGCTCCGCATAGTCATGCAGTTTGCCGAGGGCGATAAAGCCGCGGCGTTCTTTGACAATCTCGGCGCCCGGAACTTTGAAGCGCTGGGAATAGGCGTAGACGCAGGGATCTTTCTCCTGGGTGAGCACGCCCTGCTCGCGCCATGCCTTCAGGTCGCGGGCGGCGCGGGTATAGACGCTTTCTCCGCGCTCGGCATCGAACAACTCAGGCAGCCCCAGGATGATTCGGACCAGGTTGTAGGGGCTACGCTGGTAATAGGCCTGTTGCATGGCCGGCGAGATCTTGTCGTAGGGCTGAGTGACGGCGTCTTGGAGGCGAACGGCGGAAGGGTTGTACCGCCAGGCGCGAAACGGATAAATGCGGGCCATGAGAAGGGTCTTGCTCCGAGAGAAGCGATGAAATTTGCGAGCCGGAATCCGGAATTCACATTGCGAGACTCTAGCGCGCCTGGTATCGATTGTACCCCAGTGGTAACAGTGACTTGGCTCTTGAATCAGGCAGCGCGGCGATTGCTCGACGACTAAGACAAAGATATGACGAGCTCGTGACGCCAGCCGTGGATGGATCGTGTTAATATCGCCTCCAATTCGTGGTGGTTTGTCATGATAATGCTTCCTCTGAATCGGACGTCCGCCGACCCAGCCTTGTTGCGTCGCGGCGGGCTCGGCGGCCTGCGGCTGTCCGGCCGCTTGCTGTGGATTTTGGGCCTGGCGGCAGCATTCATCGTGGCTAGTGCCCAAGCACAGGAAGACCCGCTCAACAAGGTGGACGTGAAGCCGCCGGCCAGCGCCACCCCGCCGGGAACCGGAACGCCGAAGGGGGCAGAAGCTCCGGCCGCGGCCGGCCCCGATGCGCTGAAGATTCATCCCGGCTCGTTCATCCGCATGAACGTGGATCTGGTGCTGGTTCCGGTGACGGTGACCGATCCCATGAACCGCCTGGTGACCGGGCTGGAGAAAGAAGACTTTCAGATTTACGAAAACAGCAAGGAGCAGAGGATTCGCTCCTTTGCGGCCGAAGACGCGCCGGTTTCGATCGGGATCATCTTTGACCTTTCGGGTTCCATGTCGTCCAAGCTGATTCGGGCCCGGGAGTCGATTCTGCAGTTCATCAAAACGGCGAATCCTCAGGACGAGTTCTTTGTGATTGGATTCAACGATCGGCCAGAGCTGATTGAGGACTTTACGGCCTCAGTGGAAGATATTGAGGCGCGGCTGGCGACGGTGCGGAGCGGGCACAGGACCGCTCTGCTGGACGCGATCTATTTCGGGGTCACGAAGATGAAGGATGCGCGCCACGAGCGCAAGGCGCTGTTGGTGGTCTCAGACGGTGGCGATAACCGCTCGCGCTACACCGAGGGCGAGGTAAGAGCGCAGGTGCGGGAGGCCGACGTGGAGATTTATTCGATCGGCATCTTCGACCCGTACGCGCCCACGCCGGAGGAGCGGACCGGACCGCAGCTGCTTGAGGACATCAGCGATGTGACCGGGGGGCGGCTGTTTCGCGTGGACGATATCGACGAGATGAGCGATATTGCGGAGAAGATTTCGACCGAGTTGCGGAACCAGTACGTGATCGGCTACCGGCCGGAGGACCTGACCCGGGACGGCAAGTGGCGTAAAGTGAAGGTGAAGGTAAATCCTCCACAGGGGCTGCCCCCGCTTACCATCTATGCTCGTACGGGCTACTATGCGCCTTTGCACTAACGCGGTCCTCGCGGCACTACTGGCCGGTGCGGCGCTCTTGCTGCCGGCCCAACAAAAACCAACCAGGCAATCTTCGCCGATGCCGGCGGCTCAGGCCGCCCAGGCCGCGCCCACGCAGGCGCCCGCCCAGGGGCCGTCGCTTACCGAGGACCGCGATCCGGTGCGGTCGCCGGACCTGATTGCGCCGGAGACGGGAGCCGGGCCGCTGCGCAAGCAGGGCGAGAACTACGTGCTCCGCGCCGATGTGGAAGAGGTGGTGCTGAATTGCACGGTACTCGACGGCACCAGGCTGGTCGAGGATCTGAAGGCCGAGGACTTTCAGGTTTTTGAGGATGGAGTCAGGCAGAACGTCATCAGCTTCCAGCACACCGACCTGCCGGTCTCGATCGCGCTGGACATCGACAACTCCGGGTCGATGTACAAGAAGCGTCCGTCGGTGAACAAGAGCGCGCTCGATCTGATCCAGGCGTCGAATCCGCAGGACGAGGCTTTCGTTGTGAATTTTTCCGACGAGGCTTTTATCGACCAGGATTTCACTTCGGAGGTGAGCAAGCTGCGCGACGGGCTTTCGCATATCGACTCGCGAGGCGGCACGGCGCTCTACGATGCCGTGGTGGCTTCCGCGGACAAGCTGGTTGCGGACGCCAAGCGTCCCAAGCAAGTGATCGTGATCATCACCGACGGGGAAGACAACGCTTCGACGCTGAACCTGGAGCAGACCATTCGCCGGGTGCAGGAGCTGTCGGGGCCGGTGATCTATTCCATCGGGTTGTTGTTTGGCGACGAGATGAGCCGCGCCGAGGTGCGCCATGCGCGGCGGGCGCTGGAGATGTTGTCGACCGAGACCGGGGGGCTGGCATTTTTCCCCAAGTCGATCGAGGACGTGGATCAGATTGCGGCCGAGGTGGCGCGCGACATTCGCAGCCAGTACACCATTGGCTATCACTCCACCAAGCCGACCACGGAGCCGGGTTTTCGCCGCGTGCAGGTGTCGGCCGGGGAAAAGGGGGCGAGCAAGCTGACCGTGCGCACCAGGACCGGATACTTCCCCTTGACGCCGGAGGCGAAGAAGCTGGCCAACAAAAACTAGCATTCGGACCGCATGAATCGGTATGCCATATTGGCGACGATGAATTCCGAATTCTCAGAAAAGAGATCTTCACCCCAGCGACCAAGACTTGTCGCCGAGGGCCCCGAGACCTGTGTCACCCGGAATCGCACTGTGCTGAGGAGCAGACAATGGCCGACGACGCAGACAGGCAGCAAGTGCTGGCCGAGCTTGAGCGATTCAAGGCGATGGGCGAGAAGGACTACGACGACATGTATGAGGCGCGTTCTCCGAGTGAGGCGGGCGTTTGCTATAGCGGCGCCAAGGAGAACTTCCACGACGCCATCGGGCTGGCGAGCCGGCTAGGGCTGGCGGAAGAGGCCGAGGCGCTGACCAGGCGTCTGGAGCACATCAAGGCGGTGTTCCGGAGTCAGTTTGCGCAGTGAGTGCGGCAGACGCGAGGATGACGAACGGTCAGAGCGGCTCCCGGCCCGGATCGGCAGGCCAGGTCTGGTTGACCACAATGCCGACGGCAACCGTGATCAGGAAGGCTGTAATTTGCGGATGGGCCGGCCAGATCATTCTGGCGAAGCCCAAGAACCATGCGATGAGTCCGGCGGCAGTGGCAATCAAGGCTGCGGCGAGAGTGCGGTTCATCGAATGTTTCATGCGTTCAGTTCTTCCTCACTTTCAACCGTACGTTTTGCGCTTCGCTCTTGTTCCTTGGAATCCGTTGCGTAATGCCTTTGGTTGCTCGGTGCTCCAATCATCTCACCGCGACAACCTCTGCGCCAGCGTGCGGAGATAGGAGTTGAAAATGGGACCCCGCCGATCAGTTCGGCCAGTTCAGCGATTCCGCCCCCGGGCACGATAAGCTAGAAGCCAGGAGCTAGCAGCCAGAAGCCAACATGTCCCCATACAAATACTCGACCCTTGCCGTACATGCCGGGCAGCACCCGGACCCGCAGACGGGCGCGGTGAATGTGCCCCTTTATCTTTCGTCCACGTTTGAGCTGACTGGAATTGGCACCGACCGCGGGTGGGATTACTCGCGCGCCGGAAATCCGACGCGGGATCGGCTGGAGACGGCGCTGGCGGCCCTGGAAGGCGGGGTCAGTGGTCATGCGTTCACCACCGGGATGGCGGCGATTGCGGCGTTGGTGGCCATGCTGAAGGCGGGCGACCACCTGGTGTGTTCGCGCGATGTGTATGCGGGCACAGTGCGGCTGTTCGAGCAGATCGTTTCTGGATACGGCATTGAAGTGCAGTACGTGGATACCAGCGACCTGAAAGCCGTAGAGGCGGCGATGAAGCCGAATACCAGGCTGGTGCATATTGAGACGCCGAGCAACCCGCTGATGGTGCTGACAGACATTGCCGCGGTGGCGAAGATTGCGCATGCACACGGGGCCGAGTTGAGTGTGGACAACACGTTTCTGTCGCCGGTGTTGCAGAGCCCGCTGGCGCTGGGCGCGGACATCGTGATGCACTCGACGACCAAGTATTTGAACGGCCACTCCGATGGGCTGGGAGGAGCGCTGATCGGCTCGAAGCCGGAGCACAAGGAGCGGTTTCTGCTGGTGCAGAAAGCGGCCGGCGCGGTGATGTCGCCGTTCGAGTGCTTCCTGGTGCTGCGCGGCATCAAGACGCTTCCGCTGCGCATCCAGCAGCACGAAGAAAATGGGCGCGCGGTGGCGGAGTTTCTTTCGACGCATCCCAAGGTGAGCAAACTGGCCTATCCGGGACTGGAAAGCTATCCGAAGCATGAGTTGGCGGTGCGGCAGCAAAAAGGTTTTGGTTCGATGATGAGCTTCGAGCTCAGGTCGCGGGAAGAAGCTGGGCGGTTCCTGGCGGCGATCAAGATCTTTTTGAATGCGGAATCGCTGGGCGGGGTGGAGTCGCTGGCTTCGCACTCGGCAACGACGACGCACGGTTCGGTGAGCCAGGAGTTCCGCGATGCGATGGGGATTACCGATGGGCGCATTAGGCTGTCGATCGGGATTGAGGACAAGGAAGACTTGATCGAGGATTTGGATCAGGCACTGGGGGCGGTGTAACGAGGCTTCAGCGAAGTCATCGTCTCCTGCGAGTGCGGGTTTTGTCGTATCCCACCCATGCCGTCCGCCGCGGCGGACGCGTCATGAATGGGACACCCTATCGTGGGTGTGAGAACTTGCAGTCCGGACTTAGCCGCGATTTCTCAAGCGTGCTGATTTCAGAGTGAGCGCAGTCAGTTTTTTGACCGGCTGGCTTTGGCTCTGGAGGCAGCGCGAGCCCACCGAGTGTAGATTTGGCCCAGCCGGTGTTTT
>Ga0181516_10002186_pt1 | contig 14159 bp, 10 predicted proteins | sample PEATcosm2014_Bin_25_FD_121104 | JGI IMG/M metagenome (GOLD analysis project Ga0181516, IMG submission 121104) | Peatland microbial communities from MTU Mesocosm Facility, Houghton, MI, USA - PEATcosm2014_Bin01_10_metaG | ecosystem: Environmental > Terrestrial > Soil > Wetlands > Peat | place... | reverse complement strand
AGCTGATTTTGATCCAGCTCCGGGTCCAGGCCGGCGCGCCCGGAGGTGCGCAACCGGCATTTCTCCCGGTTCCCAGCCTCGCGGACCCTGGATACAATGAATGAAACCTTGAAATGCCGTTCCGAGCCCCGCGCGGCCCGAGCGATTGGAGCCGCCTCCCCAGCATCCGCCAGGACCTATATGAGATTATCAATAAAAGGTCTCTTTATTGGTTTGGGAGCGTTTATCGCGGTCCTGCTGTTCAGCGGCCTGCTGGCCTACCAGAACACCCGGCGGATCCGGGAGGACGCCGCCTGGGTGGCCCACACCCACGAGGTGCTGGAGACGCTCCAGGCCACCCTCGCCACCGTCACCGACGCGGAGACCGGACAGCGCGGCTACCTCCTCACCCAGGATCTCGGCTACCTGCAGCCGTACCAGGCCGCCGTGGCCAGGGTCCAGGACATCCTCCAGCGGCTGCGGACGCTGGAACTGGACGATCCCGCCCAGACCGCCCGGATCCCGGCCCTCACTGCGCTGCTCACGGCGAAGCTCGACGAGCTCAGGCGCACCATCGCCCTGGAACGCAGCGATCCTGCCGCCGCGCGCCGGATGGTCCAGACCCACCTCGGCCAGAACCTCATGACCGCCATCCGGGCCGAGGTGGCGGCCATGGACCGGGCGGAGCGCATCCTGCTCCAGCAGCGGGAGGAGCGGACCCGGCAAGGCTACCGCATCGCCGTCCGGTCCGGCGGCGTGTTCCTCCTGCTCGGCCTGGGGCTGGCGTTGGGGTTCCTGGTCCACCTGGCGCGCCACCTGAGGGATCGGGCCCGCTACGAGCGGACCCTGGACCAGCAGCGCCAGTGGCTGCAGGTGACCCTGCGCAGCATCGGCGACGGGCTCATCGCCACCGACCGCGCCGGCGCGGTGACCTTCATGAACCCGGTGGCCGAAGCGCTCACCGGCTGGACCTCGGAGGCCGCGGCCGGGCACCCCCTCACCGAGGTGTTCCGGATCATCGATGAGCAGACCGGAACTGCCGCGGCCAACCCCGTGGCCAAGGTGCTGCGCGAAGGGGCGCTGGTGGGCCTGGCCAACCACACCGCCCTGGTCGGCCCCGATGGCCTGAGCCGGCCCATCGAGGACAGCGCGGCGCCCATCGCCGATGCCGCCGGCAATATCTCCGGCGTGGTGCTGGTGTTCCACGACGCCACCGGCAAGCGCCGCGCCGAGGCGATCCTGCGCCAGAGCGAGCGGCGCTTCCGCAACCTCACCGAGCTTTCCCCCGACGCCATCTGGATCAACCGCAACGACCGCATCGAACTGCCCAACAGCGAAGCCCTGCGCCTGCTGGGGGCGACCCGGCCGGACCAGGTGGAGGGCCGGCGTCCCGAGGAGATCTTCCATGCGGATTGCCATGGGAAAGTCCGGGAGCGGCTCCGGGCGGCCCGGAACGGCCAGGTGGTCCACCAGTCCGAGGAGGCGGTGGTGCGCCTGGACGGCACCGTGCGCCAGGTGGAGGTGTCCTCGGCCCCCAGCGTGGATGCCCAGGGCCCGGTGATCCAGGTGGTGCTCCGGGACATCACCGAGCGCAAGCGGGCGGAGGCGGAACTGCAGGAAGCCGTCCGGCGCCGGGACGAGTTCCTGGCCACCCTGGCCCATGAGCTGCGCAACCCCCTGGCCCCCATCCGCACCGGCGCCTACATCCTGGGCCTCCGGGACACCCCGGATCCAGAGATCAGGCGGATCCACGACACGATCGCCCGGCAATCCGCCCACATGGCGCGGCTGGTGGACGACCTGCTGGACGTCTCCCGGATCGAACAGGGCAAGGTGGCCTTGCGCAAGGAGCGGGTGGACCTGCGCCAGGTGGTGGCCCATGCCCTGGATGCCTGCCGGCCGCTCCTGGAGCCCCGCGGCCACCAGCCCACCCTGGATCTGCCGGAGCCGCCGCCGGAGCTGGAGGCCGACCCCATCCGCCTGGAGCAGATGCTCTGCAACCTCCTGAACAACGCCGCCAAGTGCACGCCCCAGGGCGGGGAGATCCATCTGTCGGCGGTGCGGGAAGGCGACGAGGTGGTCCTGCGCCTGCGCGACACCGGGGTCGGCATGCCGCCCGAGGTGCTCGCCCACGTGTTCGACCTGTTCTACCAGGCCGACCAGTCCCTGGACCGGCCCCAGGGCGGCCTGGGCCTCGGCCTGACCCTGGTCCAGAGCCTGGCGCTGCTGCATGGAGGTTCGGTCGCGGCCAGCAGCGGCGGCCCCGGCCGGGGCAGCGAATTCCAGCTGCGCTTGCCGGCTCCGGCCCCCGTCCCGGCCAGCCCCGCGCCCAGGGCGGCCGGGACCGGCGCCCCCGGCGGGGGGCGCAAGCACGTGCTGATCGTCGACGATGACCGCAGCGTCCGCATGACTTCGGAGATGCTGCTGACCGCCATGAACTACCGCGTGTCCATGGCCGCCACCGGCGAAAAAGGCGTGGAGCAGGCCAAGGCCCTGCGCCCCGACATCGCCCTCATCGACCTGGGCATGCCGGGGCTCGACGGGCTGGAGGTGGCCGCCCGGATCCGGGCGGAACTGGGCCGGGACATCTACCTGGTGGCCCTCACCGGCTACAGCCGGGACGTCGACTTTGCCAGGACCAGGGCCGCCGGATTCGACAAGCACCTGGTCAAGTCCGGCGATCCCAGGGAACTGCTGGAGCTGCTGCAGAGCCTGTAGTCAAGGATTCGCAGCGCTGGCGCCCCAGGGGCGGAGCTCCACCGGACGGCCGCGGGCCTGCTCCCGGGCCTCCCGCGCGGCGGCGATGGCTTCGGCGGTGCTGGGCGCGGTGGGGGCAGTGCCGGGCTTGAAGGCCAGGCGGACCCGGTCGGCGCCCTGGGTGGCCTCGGTGGCAGCCAGGCCGGTGACGCGGTCCATCTCGGCGAACTCCATGCCGTCCGGTTCCGGGAAGGCCTCCCGGGCGCTGCCGGCCAGGGCGGTCCGCATGAAGTCGACCCAGATGGGCAAGGCCACCCTGGACCCGTTGGCGCCCTCGAAGAGGGTCCTCCGGGTGTCCAGCCCGGCCCACACGCCGCAGACGGTGCGGGTGGTGAAGCCGAGATACCACGCGTCGGAAAAGTCGTTGGTGGTACCGGTCTTGCCGGCCAGGGGCCAGTCCAGCGCGTTGCCGCGGGAGCCGGAGCCGCGCTGGGCCGCTCCCTGCAGGCACTGGATGAGCTGGAAGTTGCTCATGGGGTCCAGCACCGGGTCCCCCGGGGCGCCGTCATGGGCCTCCAGGACCCGGCCGTCCCGGTCCACCACCTTGCGGATGAGGAAGGGCGGCGGCGCCTGCCGGCCGCCGAGGGCGAAGGTGCCGAAGCCCCGGACCATGTCCCTGAGGGTCAGGTCCGAGGCGCCCAGGGCGAGGCTGGGCAAGGGGTGGAGCCGCCCGCCCACCCCGCACGCGCGCACGAAGGCCACCACCCGGTCGATGCCGGTGGCCTCCAGGGTGCGCACCGCCGGAAGGTTGCGGGAAGCGCGGATGGCCTCCCAGATGGGCATGGGCCCCCGGAAGTCCCGCTCGTAATTCCGGGGCTCGTAGACGGTGGTGTCGAAGCTGAACCGGGTGGGCACGTCCGCCACCATGGAGGCGGGGGTCCGGCCCTGGGCGAAGGCGGCGCCGTAGACGAACGCCTTCATGGTGGAGCCCGCCTGGCGCTCGGCCTGGAGCGAGCGGTTGAACTGGGAGCGCTGGAAATCGTAGCCGCCGACCATGGCGCGGATGGCCCCGGTCTGGGGTTCCACCGCCAGCAGGGCCCCCTCCACTTCCGGCTCCTGGTCCAGTTCCAGCCCGGTGGGCAGGCCGTCCCGGGCCGCCGTCACCAGGAACAGCGGCGCCGCGCCGCGCCGGAGGATCGTGCGGACGTTCCGCCCGGCCCAGGCGAAGGCCGCGTCGGGCACCGCCAGCACCGCCGGGCCGACCCGGACCTCGGCGACCGCGCCGTTCCACCCCAGGACGATGCCCCGCACCGGATCGCCCGCTTCGAAGCGCCGGTTCCATCCGGGCAGGGCGTCGGTTTCGGGGCGGGACACGAACCGCACCCCCGCCGCGCGGAAGCCCCGCCTCCGGTCCACCGCCCGCAGGCCGGTCCGCACCGCCTGGTTGGCGGCGGCCTGCCACACCGAATCGAGGGTGGTGGTCACTTCCAGCCCGCCCTCCAGCACCCGGTCCCGGCCGTACTGCGCGTAGAGATGCTTGCGCACTTCCTCCACGGCATAGGCGGCGACCGCCTCCACCCGGGCGTTCTCCCGGGCCAGGCGCACCGGCCGGTCCATGAGCGCCTGGGCGTCGCTGCGCTTCAGGTAGGCCTCCGCCGCCATCCGCCTGAGCACGTGGTCGCGCCGCTGCCGGGCCGCCGCCCGGGTCTCCGGGTCTGGACTGTAGGGATTGTACCCGTTCGGGTTCTGGATCAGGCCGGCCAGCAGCGCGCACTCCTCCACCGCCAGCCGGGGCGCGCTCTTGCCGAAGTAGAACTGGGCGGCCGCCTCGATCCCGTAGCGCCCGCCGCCGAAATAGACCTCGTTGGCGTACTGCTCGAAGATCTGCTTCTTGGTGTAGGCCTGCTCCAGCTTGCGGGCCAGGATGATCTCCTTGAACTTGCGCGCCAGGCGCCGCTGGCGCCGCGCGGTGACGGTGCGCACCAGCTGCATGGTGAGGGTGGAAGCCCCCTCCACCCGCCGGCCGAAGCTGGCCAGGAAGGTGAACCCCGCGCGGGCCACGCCCCGGGCCGAGACCCCGCCATGGCGCAGGAAGCCGGCGTCCTCGGTGGCGATCACCGCGCCCACGAAGGCCCGGGGGATGTCGCCGAACGGGATGGCCACCCGGTTCTCTTCGGCGAACACCCCGATGACATCGCCGTTGCGGTCCAGCACCTTGGTGATGGTCTTGGGCACCCGCAGGTGGAAATCGCCCAGGCAGCTGTCCGCGTCCCGGGACATGGCCGACCAGGCGACCGCCAGGGCCAGGCCCCCTGCCCCGGCCAGGCCCAGCCCGCCGGCCAGCACCCAGCGCCACCGGCCCCCGCCCGCCTTGCCCACCGGAAAGGTCATGGATCCCCGCCTCCGCAGCCCGGAGGGCACCATCGCCCGCCCTGCCTCTAGTGAAGTGTTCATCGCCCAGGTTCCCGGCGCCGTGCCATCCCAGCCAGGCGGCCAACCATGCCACCGGCCCATGGCCGCATGCTCCGGGACGGTCGCTGGTAACCTGGAGGTCATGGGTCTGGAACTGCTTGCCCCCGCCAGGAACGCGGACCAGGGGATGCTCGCGCTGAGGTGCGGGGCGGATGCGGTGTACATGGGCGGCCCCCGGTTCGGGGCGCGCCAGGCGGCGGGGTGCGGCCTGGGGGACTTCGAGCGGCTGGCCCGGGAAGCCCGCCTCTGGGGGGCCAAGGTGTATGCGACCCTCAACACCCTGCTGTTCGACCCGGAACTGGAGGAGGCCCGGCGCATGGCCTGGGACCTGTACGCGGCCGGGGTCGATGCGCTGATCATCCAGGACATGGCCTATCTGGAACTGGACCTGCCCCCGCTGCCCCTGCACGCCAGCACCCAGGCCGCCTGCGACAGCCCGGACAAGGTGGCCTTCCTGGCCAGCGCCGGGTTCACCCGGGCCATCCTCGCCCGGGAACTGAGCCTCGACGAGATCCGCAGCATCCGGGACGCCGCCGGCATCGAACTGGAGGGCTTCGTCTATGGCGCGCTCTGCGTGGGCGAGAGCGGGCGCTGCTACCTGAGCGGGGCCATCTGCGGGCGCAGCGGCAACCGCGGGGAGTGCGCCCAGCCCTGCCGCGCGCCCTGGAACCTGGCGGCGGCCGACGGCCGCGTGCTGGTGCGGGACAAGCACCTCCTGAGCATCCGGGACCTGGACCTTTCCGGCGCCCTGGAGGAACTCGCCCTGGCCGGCCTCACCAGCTTCAAGATCGAGGGGCGGCTCAAGGATGCCGACTACGTGAAGAACGTGGTGAGCCATCTGCGCCGCCGGCTGGACGCCCTCCTGGACCGGCGCCCGGAGCTGGGCCGGGCCTCCCTGGGCCGGACCAGCCACGCGTTCGCGCCCGATCCCGCCAAGACCTTCCAGCGCGGCCTTGCCACCTACCGCCTGCGCGGGGAGCGGCAGCCCATGGGCACTCCCGAGGCGGCCAGGCATCTGGGCGAGTTCATCGGCAGCGTGCGCACCCTGCAGGCGGACCGGCTGGTGCTGGACCGCCGGGCGGAACTGCATCCCGGGGACGGCCTCGCCTATGTGGACGGCTCCGAGGCCGCGGGCACCGTGGTGAATGCCGTGACCGACCGCCAGGTCTTCGTGCAGGACCCCTCCCGCATCCGCCCCGGCACCCGGCTCCACCGCAACCTGGACCTCCAGTGGCTGAAGGCCATGCGCAGCGCCAAGGTGGAGCGCCGGATCCCGGTGCACGCCAGCCTGGACTTCCCCGGCGGGGCCGTCCGGCTGCGCCTGGAAGACGGCACGGGCCTGGCCGCCGAGGCGAGCGCCGCCGGCGTCTTCGCCCCCGCCCGGGATCCCGGCGCCGCCACCCGGGCCGTGCGGGAAGCCCTGGAACGCCTGGGGGATTCGCCCTTCGCGCTGGCCGGGCTTGAGCTGGCCGATCGGCCCGAGCCCCGGTTCGTGCCCGTGAGCCTGCTCAACGCCCTGCGCCGGGAGGCCGCGTCGGCCCTGGAAGCCCTGCGCCGGGCTCCCCGGCCCCGCCAGGCGCCTCGGCCCGCCGCCCCGCTGCGGCCCTTGCCCGCTCCGGAGCTGGACTACACCTGGAACATCGCCAACCAGGCAGCCCGCGCCTTCTACCAGCGGGCCGGCGGGAAGGTGCTGGAACCGGCGGCGGAGCTGCAGGCCAGCCTCCGGGACCGGGTGGTGATGACCACCCGCCACTGCCTGCGGTATGAACTGGGCTGGTGCCTCGTGCACCCCAACCCGGAGCCCTGGAAGCGCCTGGCGGAACCCCCAGGCGCCCTGTTCCTGGAGAACGGTGCCACACGCCTGGAATGCCGTTTCGATTGCGCCCGGTGCCGGATGGAACTGGTGCTGCGCGAACGCCTGACATGAACGACGGGAGCGCCGGGGCCGTGCCCGGACCAGCCTGCGACGTGGTGGTGATCGGAGCGGGGCCGGCCGGCCTGCTCGCGGCGGGCCGGGCGGCGATGCTGGGCGCCCGCGTGCTGCTCCTGGAGAAGATGGAGAAGCCCGCCCGCAAGCTGCGCATCTCGGGCAAAGGCCGAGGCAACATCACCAACATGCGGCCGCTGGAGGAGCACCTCAAGGAGATCCACCCGGAGCCGCGGTTCCTGCGCCAGGCCTTCGGCGCCTTCTTCAACCGCGAGCTGATCGCGCTGCTGGCGGAAAACGGCGTCGCCACCAAGATCGAGCGCGGCGACCGGGTCTTCCCCGTCAGCGACCGGGCCTGGGACGTGGCCGAGGCCCTGGTCGCCTGGGCCGGACGGCTGGGCGTGGAGATCGTCAACCGCGCCCGGGTGGAGCGCCTGGTCATCGAGGACCGGGCCTTCACGGGCCTCGTGTTCACCCATCCGCCCGGGGGCCCGTCCCGGAGGATCGAAGCCACCTGCGGCATCCTCGCCACCGGGGGCCAGTCCTACCCCGCCACCGGATCCACCGGAGACGGCTTCCGCTTCGCCGAGGCCGCCGGACATCGGCTGGCGCCGCCCAGGCCGGCCCTGGTGGGGATCGCCACGGCACCGGCCCATCCCGCCGCGGACGGCTTGAACCTCCGGAACGTGCGCATGACCCTCTGGGTCGACGGCAAGAAGGACGCCAGCGAATTCGGCGAAACCGAGTTCACCGGCCAGGGGCTGGATGGGCCGATCGTCCTCAAGCTGAGCCGGAAGATCGTGGACGGCATGGCTGCCGGGCGCAGGATCGAAGTGACCCTGGACCTGAAGCCGGCGCTGGACCTCCCGAAGCTGGAGGCCAGGCTGCTCCGCGCCCTCGCGGCCCCCGCGGGCGGCAGCTGCAGGGACCTGCTGCGCTCGCTGCTGCCGGCCCAGCTGGTCGAGGTGTTCGCCGGCCGGCTGGGCCTGGACCCGGCCGGACCTTGGGCGCAACTGGCCGGCCCCGGGCGGAAAAAGCTGCTGAGCCTGCTCAAGGAAATGCGCTTCGAAGTGACCGGCCACGACGGCTGGGAGCAGGCGATCGTCACCGCCGGCGGCGTGTCCCTCAAGGACATCGACCCCAGGACCATGGCTTCGAAACAGGTCGAGCAGCTCTATTTCGCCGGCGAGGTCATCGACCTGGACGCGAATACGGGCGGCTACAACCTGCAGATCGCCTTCTCCACCGGCTGGCTGGCGGGAGAATCCGCCGCCCGGAAGGCCATTGGGGCCATCGGCCATCCACGCCTGGACGCAGCGCATCCCTGATACGCTGGGCAGGAGCGTGCCCCCCCATCCACCATCCCTTGCCCCGAAGGCCCACATGACGCTTGCCCCCGATGCCTGGCAGGATTACCGGAACCGGCGCAAGCGGCTGCTTTGGGCTGTCATCGCCGGGCTGGCTGTTTTCGGCCTGAGCTTTCTGCCCGCGAAAGCCCAGCACTCCGGCAAACCCATCCTGGCGGCGTTCGTCCTGTTCGCTGGCGCCGTCCTCGGGTCCTCCATCTCGGTTTCCGCCTTTCCGTGCCCGCACTGCGGCAAGCCCTTCACCCACGACGACACGATCCGGGACGAATTCACCCGGGAGTGCGTGCATTGCCGGTTGCCCAAATGGTCGAATCCGGCCTGAGCGCAGCGGCCAGCTTATGCCGGATCTGACCAGGACTGCAGTTCAAGAGTGCTGGTCCGGACTGTTTGCGGACAGGGGGCACCGGAATGCAGGCAAACACCGTTTGGTAGAATTCCGAGGGTTTCCGCCAATCTTTGGCAATTATATTGACATGGCCAAATGTGATGGACACTGTGCCCCCCTGATTTGCGCCTTGACCATTGGCCAATGCGGTCATGGTCAGGAATGAATACGTTTACAAGTATCGAGGTGGCTGATGGAATTGCATTGAACGAATGCTGCTGGCTGGGCCGCGAAGCAGAGCAGTAGCCAGTCGCGGGGTCCTGGCGGGATCAAGAGCATCGGACGTTGATGGGGCTCCACGGTCAGACGCAGCGGTTAGGCAAATAAAGCTTGTATTTCTGAACGGTGTTCATTCACCATGCGCCAGAGCCAATGCGTGTTTTCCTCCTCATGAGCTTCTATCCATCTATCCACTTGATCCATTCTTTCCGGATCCTGCCAATTCCGCATGCCCAATGTGAAGTTCATGGCATAAGCGGCGGGCGCCATCCTTTCGAGGCCTGATCTCATGGCTTCCTGCCTGGCGACTGGTGTCGCCTCGAAATACGTCCAGGTGCCTGAACGAATGGCTTGGGCGAACCAGAGCAGGCTTTCGACAAAAATAAAAGCAGGTACCGGCAGGCCATAATTGGGTATATCCGAATGGTAAGCCGGTGAGCCATAAATTAAGCCAGAAAGTTCGATAAGCTTCCCGTAGTCACAAGATGCAAATAAGGAGTCGAGGTACGAGGACGAGAACAGGGGTTTCATCGTGGGCCTGACAAAAAATGGCGAATGGGTGAGTGATTTGCTCCGAGAATACCACTTTCCATTGACAGGCCAATACATATCAGGCAAATACGGCCCGGGATTGGACGAAGGCCAACTGGGCCAAGGTGGCGCCTTTGTCGTCGCCGCGTGGCCCATGCTGGATCAACCCGCATTTGACCTGCCCGGTGTTGGCTACCAGGTTGAACCTGAACAGGGAGGTCTCGCCGGGCATCGGCGCCTCCAGGGAGGCCTGGATCGCGCTGTAGGGCTCGATCACGTGGTAGACGGCGGAGATGAGCGGCTTGAATGCGACGCAGGCTGGAAGAGTCTACCCAAGGGCGGAGTCCGGGGTCGAACGCTCCTGTCAGGCCCAGACGCTTCAACCAACGCTGGCAACGGCGCTCAATTCCCCCTCAGGTATCCGGGAACTTTTTCAATAAATAATTAATCAATAATTCAGAACCGGAGCTTCCGTTCCCACCGGGAGCTGGTCTCCATGAGAAAAGAACCGGTCGGGTCCGCTTTCCCGGGCCCACCGCGTCCGCCAGCATCGATCCGGTTGCGATCGCCTCCGAGCACCCAGCGCCGGACCCGTGGCATCTGCCCTCGGACCCGGAACGCGATGAAGCCTGGGACGGGGAGGATTCGGGTCCGGAAGCGGCGGACCTGCCTTCCGCCGCGGGCCTGGTCCGGGAGGTGTTGGCGACTGAGGCACTGCAGGCAGCCTTCAAGGGTTACTCCGACTATCTCAAGGAGGCCTATGAGCTGGGCTTCGAGGTAGAGGTTGCCGTCCCCAACTGGCCTTCCCGGGCGACGCCAACCTCCCCCTTGCCGTGCCCCTGGCGCAGCAGGCCCTGGATGCTCCGGAGGTGAAAGCGGCTTTCCGGGCCCATGCCCAGGCCGTCAACTGAGAGCAAAAGCTCGAACTGAGCTCGTCCCAGAAAGCAAAGCCCCGCCTTCGTGCGCCGGTTCATCCGCGGCGGGCCGTTCCGGGTCCAGGCCGGAGCCGCCCTGGAACCGTTCCTGGCCCGGGTCCAGACCCTGTTCGCGAACCCGCAGCCCGGCGGGGCGGGAACGGCGCGCGTCGGGTCCCGGGCGCTGATGAGCGTCGAGCAGCTGCTGCTCTGGCGCGCCCTGAAGCGGGGCTGGCCGGCCACCGGCGCCGACCTCCAGGCGTGCCTGGAGGGCCTGGCGCTGGCCAAATTTGGGATGCTGGTACATCCCGAAGGAGAAGGCCGGACGGAACGTCCTGCCGGCCCGCACCCGGGCCTCCACTTCCCCGGCCAGATTGCTGGCGTCCGCGTTCCGGAGCATCCACCGGACCACCCGGACCAGGATGTCCTCGTCCAGGGCGAAGCGCCCCAGGCCCCGCGGCACGGCGCCGGGAGCCCCCATGCCCGGCTCTGCGGCATGGCGCATGATCATGGCCGGGACGCCGCCGGGGCCGGAGAGGGCGAGCTCGCGCTCCCGTTTCGCCCAGGCCGCCAAGCCCTCCCGCAGGGCTTCGCTGGCTTCGAACGCCTTGAGCCGCTGGGTGATGTGCTGATGCTTCCCTTCCCGCAGCGGGGTACGGAGCCACCGCGGCGGGCCGGACGGCGCGGCCTCGGCCACCGCAGGTCCCGCCTCCCCCGCCGCGGAGGGGGAGGCGGCGTCCTCGGCTTCATCCTCCGAGTCGCTGGGTTCGAGGTCGGCGGCAGCGGCCTCCGGTGGATCGTCCTCCCCGGCGCCGGGCTCCGCGCCGGCCTGCCGGTGCGCCGCGGGCTTCGGCGCCTTCGCCTCGCGCTCCTCGGCCTGGACCAGTTTCCGGTAGTTCCGGTCGGCCGCCGCGACGGCCAGGGGGTCCGGGGCCGGGCTGCGCTTGGCTTCGGCCGGGGGCAGGTCCGCGCCGGGCGGCGGGAGGACGAACTGCTTCACCAGCTGGACGGCCGCTTCGCCGCCGACGTGGCGGGCGTGGTGGGCGTGAGGCCGATGCGGTCCCTGAGCTACGACCAGAATGGCCTGGTGCGGGCGGTCGGGGACTCCGCGGTCGCCGTGCTGGCGCCCCCGGACGCCTGGACCCGGGCGGAGTGCGCCGCTCTCCTCGGCCTCCACCCGCTGAGGCTCCCGGACGGCGCGGGAGCCCGGGTCGGAGTGGCCGGGGAGGGGCGCAGTCTGCTGGTTACGACTGGATCGTGCCGCCAACGGAGCAGAGCCGGTTCTCCCACGTCGCCATCGGGGCTGGGGACCAGGTGGCGGCCTTCGGGCTCGCGGGCCGGAGCCGGGTCATGGTCGTCCGGAACACCCCGGATCGGGAAGGCGCCCCTCACGATCGGGTCGCCTTGCCGGAAAAGGCCAGCTGCCTCGGCCTGGCGGTGGCCGGGAACGGGGTGATCCGGGTCGTCTACCAGAGTCCCGGGGGCCCCGGCCTGGGCCGGATCGATATGGCCGCGGACAATGCCGTCTCCTTCGCGCTGTTCAAGGACCTGGCGCCGTCCCTGGCGGACCTGGATTTCCGCGGAATGGCCCGGGCCGGCGACGACAGCATCTGGATCGGCGCGGTGGTGGCGGCCCTGGGCCCGGCTCCGGCCGCCCCCCACAAGGCGCCTTCGGCCTCGGCGGAGGAGAGCAAGGTCCCTGCCGGCGCCGCCCCCACCCAGGCGCCGCCGCGGCGGAAGCGCCCTTCCGGCGTCCAGCGGAGGAAGCATGCCCGGCGCCTGGAACCGGGCCCGGGAGCCCTGGCCGTGCCGGGCGGGGCCGCCCCATCCCCCGAGGGTGTAGCGCCCATCAAAGGTTCTCAACGATCATCGCCAACAGGAAGGCCGGGGCGGAACGCCCGGACGCCCTGGAAACTTGTTCGAATTTTATTGAGCGGAAACCTTGCCGCCCGGGGGCGAGGCGATCTTGTACTGGGGCCATCTCTCCGCCGGACAACGGCCTCCCCGGTTCTGGGTCACGTTCCAGGACCAGCCCGGGTTGGGCCTCATGGAGGTAGCCACCCAGTACGGTGGACCCAAACCCTGGCTGGAAGCCAAGGCCGTCGGCTCCAGCCGGTATCGCCAACCGCGGGTGCTGTCCTTCCACTCCGGCGCGGAGACCCACATCTACCTCTATGGATTCCAGGCAGATCCGGAGCGGAACGCGGCCCTGGATCCGCTGCCGGAGGCGGCGCTCCGGATCCTGGACCCAGGTCCCGGAGCGCCGCCGCCTGTGGTGGAACTGGACAGCTGGCGCCCGGTCGAGGATCCGCGGCAATCGGTTTTCATGGTGGAGTAAGACATCCCCCGTCAGAGCCGGGGGCCTTAAAACGTGAGCCGCTCAAAGCGGCTGGGCGGGGTCGCTAAGTCCCCTTTTTCCCAGAAATACTATCCTAATGACAAGACCATTCAAAAGTCGAAGGAAGGGTATCAAATCGCGCAATATGTGGGCAATGGCCTCCGTGTATATCTCAAGCTGCAGCCTGATGCCACCGGCAATCCCAGAGTCTGTTCCATGATGATTTCAATTGACAGTTTGAATACCTCGGCAGCCGATCGAGTGGAAATGTTCCAGGCGTTTGCCGGCATGGTCTCTGTGTGTATCACAAGGGAAAACGTTTTTGGGAGCAAACTCGGCCTCTGCCTTGGGGCGACAGTTCGGAACCGCCTTGCCCCCAGGGTGAACCTGGCGTGGCTTGCGCTACATGCACCGTAGCGCTGAACCTCTGCGCGCTTCATGCACCGGCGGCGCGAACGAGGGAGATGGAGGCTGGTACGTGTACGCGCCACGAAGGGGACGACCCTGAGTGCGGGGTCCAACCTCGAACGCAACGGTTAGGCCATGACAGGCTTGATCATTTCGCTGAAACCCGCGGCGCGACTACCTATTTGCCCACTCCAAGAGAGCAAGCTGTGCGGCCTGGTTGACAGTCAAACCAGCCTTCTTGGCTTTGGTGGAAACGGCCAGCCAGATGCTCGCCTGGACTCGGAGTGAATGGGGTTGAGTGGGTTCAATGTTGGCCCCCTTTGGAGGGCGGCCGGGCCGAGTAAGACGACCCATGACCTGTGGCCCATAGTTGGCTTCGGCCCAGGAGGATTCCTTGTCGAAATTGGCTTCGAGAGATGCGAGATCGGGACGCTTTTTCGATGTCATGGCGTTCTCCTTTGGCGGATTCGAATTGGGAAGGCTGTGATCGGATAGTTGCCATCCTCCGTCTTTGCACAAATAACCCGAATAAGTCGCTCAGTATGAGAAGTGCCCTCGCCAATCAAGCGGTACGGCAAATCACTTGGGATCGTTGCCCAGTCATCGGCATCGAAGGCAGTCTCAACTTCCTCGGGCTCAAGTCCATGCGCCCTGACCTTTTCCAAATTGCGTTTTCCCCAGAGAAGCTCCAATTCCAGCCTCCGAAAACAAATGTATCACATTTCATTCGCCCCGCAACCCCCTCGCGCAGAACCTTGCAGAGTCTCACCCACCCCCGCCCCTCATGGGCCGGCCCCGACTGGGCCTAATATTGAGCGGTTCTCCAGCGGCCACGCTGCTCAGATTGCCCGAAATGCCCGTCCCCGCTGGAGGTTCGCGGTGTTGGACGAAGCCGGAAAGGTGGCGAGCAGCTATGGGTTTT